>Ga0209382_10006079_pt1 | contig 15583 bp, 18 predicted proteins | sample SoiMetdeltSBSDD5_FD_187599 | JGI IMG/M metagenome (GOLD analysis project Ga0209382, IMG submission 187599) | Bulk soil microbial communities from a Populus tree surrounding site in Tennessee, USA - Soil MetaG P. deltoides SBSDD5 (SPAdes) (version 2) | ecosystem: Environmental > Terrestrial >...
CGCAGATGTCCTGAAACGACGGATCCTGTTCACCCTGTTTGAAAACGCTGAGCCGATAAGCGCATAGGATGTCCGCGTTGTGGGTCTTGATTAAGTCGTTGCCGGTCCGCTCGAGTTCGATTGCCGCGGTCGTATTGCCGGCCTCGCACAGCAGATTCACGCATTCTCCAAAGATTGCAGCGCGCGGACGTTTTGCCGAGGCGGCTTTGGTAGCTCGCTCGAGCAGACCACGCAACGAGTCGGAAAATCGATCCAGGTCAGGTGAGCCGTTGACCATGATTTCCGCGAGGGCCTCGGCAGCATCGATTGCGATGTAGCTCCCTTTTTGGATGGCGACGTCAATGTCGGTTGCTCCCTTCAATCGTTCCACAAGGCTTTCGCGGTGTGACGCCGTGGCAAGCACGATCGCGCTATTGCCCGAATTCAGTGCGGCAATAAGGAAACGCGAAACGGTCTCCACAAACTCGCTGTCATCCGAGAAGAAATGAACGTCGTGCCGTGGATCCGCCTCCATGCTTTCGGCGAAATCGAGGGCGCTGCTGACAAATTTGCTGCCTTCGCGGATTGCCTGGACAGCGGGCAGCAGATCGAATTTGACGCGCAGCTTGTCAACGTACCCGCTCCCGCCCAGACGAAAAGTCTCGCGAATAATGCCGGACGAGCACTCCATACTCAGGAACAAAAGTTTCGCATGCGGGACGTCTCCGCGAATCTGTCGGGCTGCTTCCACGCCGTTGAGCGTGGGCAGACCGATATCGAGCAGGATCAAGTCCGGTTGCAATTCCTTTGCTTTGTTTACCGCCTCCAGGCCATCGGCAGCTTCGCCGACAATCTGGAACTCAGTTCGTTGTTCAAGGGCGCCACGGAGCACCCGCCGGAACGGTTGGAAATCATCCACTATCAGTGTTCTGAGCACAGCCATTTCACTCATCCAGAGTTTTTTGACGTACACGCACACATATCGAGTCTTGTGCGCAAGGAATACGAAAGAGCCCAGACGATAACCGCCAAAGCATAGACTAAGACAGGCTGAATTTCTTTGATTTAATGAAAAATTCTTATCGGCGCCTACCTCTTGTAAAAGAGGTAGAATTCGGGCCATGAAGCCACATGCGCGCTGGGTTCGCATCTCTCACGGGATCGCCACGGTGAGCTTCGTGGCACTTGCCTTTACCGGGTTCGTGATCCTTATGGCGCATCCCAGGCTGTACTGGGGTGAAGTTGGAAACGACCTGACACCCGCGCTTATCGAATTGCCGATCAGCAGGAATTACCAGCACGGTGGTTGGGAAAAGGCCAGTCCCTTCTTTGCGGACGCGGCCGGACCGATCACGGCAAATCGCACGTACGAGATTTTCAATCAGAACGGCTGGGGACGCAGTTTGCACTTCCTGGCCGCATGGTGGCTCGTTTTGCCCGGAGCCATGTACCTTCTATCCGGGATCTTTGGTGGGCACTTTCGCGCGCATATTTGGCCTAAGGCAAAAGAACTGGCGCCGCATCTCGTTTGGCGCGATGTCCTCGACCATCTGCGCCTGCGAATTGCGCCGGCTACGGGAGGTCCGGACTACGGACTGCTGCAGAAGTGTGCCTATTCTTTCGTGATTTTCGTCGCAGCGCCACTCATGGTGCTGACGGGGCTCGCGATGTCGCCGGCCGTGACGGCGGGATTTCCGATCCTTCTACGGCTGTTCGGCGGCTATCAGTCCGCGCGTACCGTTCATTTTTTCACGTTCGTGGCGCTGCTTCTTTTTGTGAGCGCACACCTTGTCATGGTCATCAAGTCGGGATTCAAGCGTCAGGTCCGCGCGATGACTGTAGGGGAATGATATGAACAGTTCCAGGCTTATCACTCGACGCCGGGCGATCGTGATGGGTTTGGCCTCTGCCGGAGGGCTTTTCGTGGCTGGCCGTCACAAAGATTTGCCGCCGACCTACGGAAATCTGCTGCGGATGGGCGATACCTTGACGTATGCGGCGCATCGCACGTTGTTGCCGGGGGAAGCGCTTGTCAGGGAGTACACCGAGAAGGACGTCACATCCTTTCCGGCCACGGGAACAACAGACCCGAGCGCAAGCGAGAAGTTTCCGCTGAGCAGTGCATATCGTGCCTTGAAGAGCGGGGAATTTCGCGACTGGCGCTTGTCGGTTGAGGGCAGCGTGGCCAGGTCGCAAACATTTTCGCTCGCCGATTTGAAACGGCTACCGTCGCGGACGCAGGTCACGCGGCATACCTGTGAAGAGGGATGGACGGCGATTGGGCAATGGACGGGAGTTCCGCTCAGCCTGGTCCTGAACGCGGCGGGCATTCTTCCGACTGCCCGGTTTGTCCTGTTCCATTCGTACGATGATTGGATCGACAGTATCGACCTGCTTGATGCTCTACACCCGCAGACCATTCTGGCCTACGGCATGAACGGCCGAGACCTCTCCATCCCGCACGGCGCGCCGGTCCGTCTGCGAGTCGAACGGCAACTGGGCTACAAGAGCATGAAGTACCTGAGTCGCATCGTCGTGACGGACGAGTTCGCCGACGGCGGCAAGAAGGGAAATATCGAGAACGGCTGGGCCTGGTACACGGGTATTTGAGCCGCCGAGACGCAGAGGCCACAAAAGCCTCTGCGTCTCTGCGGTTAGAACGTGAACTTGAGGTTCAGCTGGGCCGTCCTGGTCGGACCACCGTTCAGGATCGTTCGGAGCACCAGGAAAGTTTCCGGTGTTCGACGGTCGTTGCTCGGAGTGCTGAAATTCGCGCGGTTCGTCACGTTAAACACATCGATGTGCGCCTGCAGGTAGCGATTCTCGGACAAATTGAAACGCCAACCGGCACGCATGTTTAAGAGCGCGTAATTGGGTCCGCGTGCTCCACGCACACCACCCTTATAGTCGACCGTGTAAGCGGTATCTCCGACACCGGTGTATGTTCCGGCGGGCAACGGTTCCTGGAAACTGCCGTTGCGATCCGGATCAGTGCTGCTGTCCGTTAACGTGAACGGCGTTCCGCTGGTGAACTGATAGACGCCGCTCAGCATCAATCCTTTCGTGTGCGGCACTCGGAACGAACCGTCCATGGACAGAATGTGCGGCCGGTCTTCGCTGGTCAGCCCTTCGTTTTGATCGAGGTTCAGGTTATCCAGCACCTGAGTATCGAGCGTATCGATGTTTCCGGGTGAGCCTGTATTGCCGTAACTCTTCGACCGCGTGTACGACAGGCGATAGCTGTAGTTGTGGCTGAACCGCTTGTTGAAGCTGATTTGTAGTGATTTGTAATCGGCCCATCCGCCATTAAGACTTGCAACACGGAAGCGGTAAATCTCGGGTCGATTCGAACGACCGTTGCCGTGCGGCTGGTACCAAAGACAAAGATTTGGTCCGTCTGGAACCACCTCGCCGACCTTGGTATACGTATCCGAATTGTTGGCTCTGGGGAAAAGCTGGGCGAATTATAAAAGCAATGACTGATGTGAAGCAAAAATCGCGCATTACCGAATATGAGACTATGGATTATCGGTTCATTACTAATGACGCTTCTTGTCGGCGAGGCATTGGCACAAGACCGATCGACCCCGCGCTGGATCGCGTTCGGTGACATTGCATACGCGCGGACGTGGGATGACGAGGGGTTGCTCGGACGGGGAGCAGGATTGACGGCAGGTGTCGGCTACAGATTGACGTCCCGTCTTCACGTTCAAGTGTTGATACAGCGAATCCCTTACCACCGGGATATCGAGTATCTCAACTTCGATGGACGAATCTTGTTCACCGGGCTGGAAGCGGCGTTTCAATCAACCAAACCCAAGGTGCGCCCGATCGCCAGCGTGGGTGTAGGTGTCTTCAATGACGATGGGGTTTGGATTCAAAAGAGCATCTTCAATCCTTTACTTCCGAGAGTGGTGACTGCGACCAGCAACCGTAAGTACAATTTGCCAGCGATGACTGCGTCCGGTGGCGTTGATGTTCGGTTAAGCGACCGAGCCTCAATCCGGACCACTGTCCGTTTCCACGGTCTTCTCAACACTGGAGACGATGCGGCACCACACACCATCATCCAGCCAGGAATCGGCTTCGCGTGGCGTTGGTAAAGGAGGTTTCAGATGAGCGAACAAGCAAAGATTCAACCCCAGATCAATGCAGCCCGCGCATATGCGAACTTGATGGTCCCGGCGCTATTTGGCGAATGGGCCGTAACTGTCGCCGATGCGGCAGAAGTGCGGCGCGGCCAACGAGTCCTCGACATTGCGTGTGGGACCGGGGTCCTGACTCGCCAGGTCAAATCGCGCACCGGCGCATCAGGGCGAGTCGTGGGGCTCGACCCTAACGAGGGCATGTTGGAGGTCGCAAAAACGCTCGCGCCGGATATCGAATGGCAGCAGGGGGTGGCGGAGTCGATTCCATTTTCTGAACATTCGTTTGATAGCGTCGTGAGCCAGTTCGGGTTGATGTTCTTCCGTGATCGCGTGCAGGCAGTGCGCGAAATGTTGCGCGTTCTTGCCGGAAAAGGACGTTTTGCCGTCGCGGTTTGGGACTCGCTCGAGAATATCCCGGCGTATGCCGCCGTCGTGGATCTGCTGGAGCGCCTGGCGGGCACTGCTGCTGCGGACGCCTTACGCGCGCCGTTCGTGCTGGGACATCGGCATGAACTTCAACGACTCTTCGAAGACGCCGGTGCCGCTGCCGGAATCCGGACGGTTCGGGGAACTGCGCGGTTTCCGAGTGTTCGTGTCATGGTTGAAGCCGATCTCAGAGGCTGGTTGCCCCTTATGGGCGTCGTTCTACCCGAGGATCAAATCGCGCACATCCTGGGCGCGGCGGAAGAAGTGCTCAAGCCGTACGTAGCAAGCGATGGTAAGGCCGTATTTGCCACATCCGCTCACATCATCAGCGGAGCGGCGGCTGTATAAAACTCTCGTCAGTTTCTAGCTTTCCGGTACAAGAACGGCGGCGCCGTGAAGACGGCCATGGCGCAAGCGGGACAACGCTTCGTTAGCCTGGTTCAGCGGAAAAGTTTCAATATGCGTGCGGACCGGAACCTTCGGTGCCAGGCTCATAAACTCCGCCGCATCATTACGTGTTAGGTTAGCTACCGAGCAGACGGATCGTTCGCCCCACAATAAGTCATAATTGAATTGCGGAATGTCGCTCATGTGGATTCCGCCGCACACAACAATCCCGCCTTTGCGAACGGCGCGAAGCGCTTTGGGAACGAGATCACCGATGGGCGCAAAGATAATGGCCGCATCTAAGAGCACGGGCGGAGGGTCTTCCGAACTTCCAGCCCAACTCGCCCCGAGAGATCGGGCGAACTGCTGCGCGGCGACATCTCCGCTCCGGGTGAAGGCATAGATCTGTCGACCCTCGTAAACAGCGACCTGTGTAATCAGGTGAGCGGCGGCGCCAAATCCGTAGATGCCGACCGACTGTGCACCGGCCGTTTTGGTAAGAGATCGGAATCCAATCAATCCTGCGCACATTAAGGGCGCAGCCTCGACGCTAGAGTAAGTGTCGGGGATGGGTAGGCAATAGCGTTCGTCGGCGGTCGTGAACTCAGCATAGCCACCAATTCGTGTATACCCGGTGAACTGCGGATCGTCGCACAGGTTTTCAAGTCCACTCTTGCAGTATTGGCAAACGCCGCAGGTTCGACCAAGCCAGGGAATACCGACTCGGTCGCCAACATTGAAGCGCCCGGCGTCGCGGCCCAGAGCGGCGACGCGTCCAATGATTTCGTGGCCGGGAATCAGAGGAAGCTTGGGATGCGGCAATTCTCCGTCGACGATGTGGAGGTCTGTCCGGCAGACAGCACATGCTTCAACACGGACAAGAACCTCCCCTGGAGCGGGCTGCGGATCGGGTACTTGCGCTTCCTGAAGAAGTTCTTTTGTCTCGAACAACACCATGGCGCGCATCGAGAACATATTCTCAGACTTGCGCGGCGATGACTATTTCTTGCCGCTTCTCCCGCGCCAGTCAGTCCTGTTTAACGATCCTCAGGAAATCAGGGTCCTGAAAGATTGTTTGAAAATTCTGGTTAGTGGCCACACGGGCTTTGTTGTTTGGATTCAACTCAACGGCTTTTCTCAATGCATCCAACGTCTCGGCCTTTTGATTGTTCTTCAAATAACCGCCTGCGAGTGCTACCCAAGCATTGTCGTTATCTGGAGATTTATCGCGCGCGTCGATGAATAGCTGCAGGCCGCCTTTCACGTCTCCCGCTTGCACCTTCTGGTTGGCCTGATTGATCAATTGACCCGAGCGCACTTTGTTCAGAATCCTCCGAGCCTCGACCAGCGGGGTCGTGCTGTCATCCACTCGAATCTCCACGACCTTGTCGCTGAAGCCACTCGAGCTTGCGCCCGGTTTCACAACGATCAAATACGCTTCCTGCTTACCGCGTTTGTCTCCGCCCTGAGCCTGTCCAGCGTCGAGAGCGGCGAGCAGCCGTTCAGCAAGAGGACCGGTGGACGCCTCGAAAGAGCGAACGACCGCGTCAATCACCTCAGGGCCGGCGAGGCTGTTTCCTTGCGCACAGTAGTTGGTGCCGCACTTGTGGCCTTTCCAATCTCCTGGGTTGCGGCCTGTGAAAGCGGCGGTGCGGCCCTGGTCATCGATGATTGCCACCTGCCGGCTCTCGCGGTTCTCATCCGCGCGCAATAAGTACTGTAGCGAGTACTCGGGAGTGAAACCCATCTCGAGCATCTGGATCCCGAACTTACCGTACATGATCAATGTCGATGCCTGATTGGTGATGACGCCGACTCCGCCTTTTGCAGCGCCGAAATTGGTGCCGCCGGCCAGCGCTTTCGATGTTTCAGCGTGGCCGAGTTCGCCGGTCGCGGGGTCGCGCGCGATGATGGAGAACGTCGCCTTGTATTCCCAGTCGTCGTCTTGTGCGAATGCGGCAGGCGATAGCGCAGCGAGACAAAGCAGTAGCAGTACGGATCTGATAGGCATGGGACACTCCTCGATTACGTTGTGGACGATGGAATTTTAATCGCGATGGCGCACATCGGCAATCAGCCATACGCAATCAGCACCTTTCACCATCCTTCTGCACTCTTCCCTAAAAATATAGATAGCGTTGGCACTTGGACAATGTATGCGACAGCGTCCGAATGCCAACGCTATCTATATTTTTAGGGAAGAGTGCAGAAGGATGGTGAAAGGTGCTGATTGCGTATAGCTGAGTGCTGATGTGCGCCATCCTGGAGCGGATGGCGAACACCAAGTCACGCTGCGAGTTTTAGCCGCTGGTCAACTTCTGCGAAGGTGCGATCGACTTCGCGCGCGGCACGGCGGCGGGAGAATCCGTAGTGAGTCATCAAGAGCGTTGTGAGCTGCGCCGGTTCGTAATTGGAGTTTTCGACAGCCTCGGAATCCAAAAGCGTCCATCGTGACAGGATTTCACTGCGCAAAAGTCGAGTTTCGTTTTTATTACTCATCGAAAGTCCCCTTGATACGCCCAATAAAACCAGTATGCGCACACGGATCAAAGAATTCTCGTGGGAAAACACCTACGCACGATTCAAGACGCCCGCGCGGTCTCTAACCTTCTCTCGTTTTGAAGTTTCACGTATCCCTTTGCCCGTTGCGGACGGCGGTCGTCGGGGAGCGGCGGTGGCTTCCTTGGCTCGCATAGCCTGTGTCTTTTTGATTTTGTTTACGCCTGCTTTTTTCTTCCGGTGTTTTTGGTTCGGCATTGTTCCCCCATCACTGCTCAACTCTGCCGAGTTGCCTTGAAATTGATTTTTTTGTAGACGACTGCTTCAATTTTTTGAATTTTTCTGCCTCGACACATTCTAAGTCATTGATTCTTGGTTGTGCGATTTTGGACACCTGCTTGCAGAACAGGGATGTGCACAGCATTGGCGTCAGTTCTTAATTTTCTTGGGGGAGTTCCTATGGAACCACCGCGAGAGGTAAAGAGCAGGTGGGGAGGTAGGATGGTGGAGGCTGATTCCATTGCGGTTTAGTGATACTACTCGGCGGGTTCTTATGAACCTGCCGATGTTTTTTTGCCCACGTTTCTCTCAGCGACTCGCGAGAACTTCCAACATCAAATTCACAAACAAGGCAATATCGAACGCGATAAGAAACAGAGTGGCGATGCCGAACTCGTTTCCGCTGCGCGAGAAGATGTTCGCCGTTTTCCAGTAGAGATCTTCGGAGTTTCGGATCAGAAGATACTCAGCGACCATACGGTCGTACGTCGGGGCGGGAATTGACAGTTGCAGACACGCATACGCGACGCATCGTCCGGACGAGGTATCGCGAATTTCGGTCTGGGAATACGGAGAGATCACATACGTCCCGCGTTTCCCGACGTATTGAATAACGCCTCGTTCCTCGAGCTCGACCCAGGACTTCTCGGGTAGAACGGTGCGGAGGAGTATCCGAGCTTTATCCTTCGCCCGCTCATAGTCGTCCTGTGTCGGATGCGAGAAGACATCCAGGCGCTGTGGAAAGTTTTCCTGAACGCGTGTGGTCATGAACGTAAATTAATGCTCGGTTTACAGTCCGCCCTGCACCCTGGGGATCAGAAGGATTTCAGCGTTGGGATCAAACTCCCGGATCAGCACATCTCGTTTGTCGGAAATATCCGCTGCAAACCAGCCCTGTGCCATCTTTTCATTGAATTCCTTCTCGATCTCTGTGAGCCGCTGAGGGCTGATGGTTTCGGTATCCCATTCTGCTAGAGTTTTATCGCCACCGGCGCAGATCATACGAAGTTTTCTCAGAGCCATGTGTTTATCCTTCCCCCTAAACCGAGATCGGTTATCGGTTCTGGTTTTGATTGTTGCAATTCGGCTGCCGTGAGGAATGCACAGGCATCCTGCCTGGATTCCAGTAAGGAAGGGAACGGTTTGGGCGATTTATCGAGAGGTCTTTGCGAGCTCTAACTCTTCTACCCGCTTCTCCACGCGGAAGCCAGGTACCACGCGCCGGGATCTTTCGCCCCGTTTGAAATATGGTGGTTTAGGGAAACTTGGGCATCGATCCAAAGCATTCTCAAAACAGTTCTGTTCCGCCTCACGAATAGTTTTGCCCAGCCCCCGTGCCATGACCACCGGCCCATTAGAGTTCCCTGAGCAGGTCATGCGGACCACACACTCATAACGTGAGTTTTTCCGACACAGTTCCATGAAAAAATAGTCGCCGTTTGGAAACGTACGGACGGGCTGGGAGACAACTACCACATCCTTCGAGAGTCGTGCCATTAACTATCCTCCATGCTCGAAGCCGGCTTACCGGATCATTTGAAAGGCAGGCGATTGAAACACACGCGTCACATACTTGTAAATAGCCGCAAAAGGCGCGCCAGCACTGCGTCTTGCGAGGAGGGTATTTTGAAAACGCCGTCCTGTCTGGCTTCGAACTTCGCAAAATTTGTTACGATAGGATTTCAAATGTCAGGAGCCGCGCGATAGCTGCGAAAGGCCGTCTGCACACGGAAATAAAATGGCGTCAAATTCAAAACTCCGGCTGGCCATGGCTCAGATCAACGTGGTCGTCGGCGATGTCCAGGGAAACGCCGAAAAAATCGAACACTGGATCGCTCTCGCACGCGAGGCGAACGCCGATATCGTCACATTTCCGGAGCTCGCCCTCACCGGATATCCGCCCGAGGATCTCCTTCTCAAACCACAGTTCATCGAAGCGAACCTGCAAGCTCTCAAACGCGTGGCGAATTCGGCGAAAGGAATCACGGTCGTGGTCGGTTTTGTTGACCGCGAGCAGGACATCTTCAACGCAGCAGCGACCTTGCAGGATGGAGACGTGATCGACATCTACCACAAGATGTACCTGCCGAACTATGGCGTCTTCGATGAGTTCCGTTACTTTCAGGCTGGAAATGACGCACGTGTATTGAAACTGGCGGATACCAAAATCGGAATAACCATCTGCGAGGACATCTGGTATCCCGACGGTCCCGCATTTCATCAGGCGCTTTCCGGAGGCGCCGAGGTGATCATTAACATTTCTTCGTCCCCTTATCACGCCGGCAAACGGCGCTGGCGCGAACGCATGCTCGCGACGCGCGCGGGTGATAACACAGTCATCGTCGCTTACACGAATTTGATCGGCGGCCAGGACGAGCTCGTTTTCGATGGCGACAGCATGGTTTTCGATCAGAACGGCGAGTTGATCGCGCGAGGAAAACAGTTTGAAGAAGACCTGGTTGTCGTCGATCTCGATGTGGCATCGGTTTTCCGCCAGCGGTTGCACGATCCCAGACATCGGCAGTCCAGTACCGGCCCCGCTTCTACACCCGATGTGATTACGATATCGGACCGAGTGCGCCGCCGCGATCCCGTGATGGCCGCGACACCGGAACCGCTCGCCGACGATGCGGAGATTTACCGGGCACTCGTGATCGGAACGCGCGACTATGTCCTGAAAAATGGATTCAAGAAAGTCGTACTGGGTTTGAGCGGTGGCATTGATTCGGCGCTCACCGCTTGCGTCGCCGTCGACGCTCTGGGAAGCGATAACGTGGTCGGGGTGATGATGCCCTCACCGTTTTCGTCACAGGGCAGCATCGACGATTCCGTCGCGCTCGGACGTAACCTCGGAATTCAGCTGCTGACGATTCCGATCGAAGAGGTCTTAGGCGCTTACAGTTCAGCCTTGCAGGAAGTCTTTCAGAACGTGAAGCCGGACGTTACCGAGGAAAATCTACAGGCGCGCATTCGTGGAAACTATCTGATGGCGTTGTCGAACAAATTCAATTGGATCGTCCTGAGCACCGGCAACAAGAGCGAAATCAGCACCGGTTATTGCACACTTTACGGTGATATGGCCGGCGGATTCGCCGTGATCAAAGACGTGATGAAGACGACGGTTTACGCGCTGTCGTCGTACGTCAATCAAGCGGCTGCGACAGAGAGAATTCCAAATTCCATCATTGAAAAGCCGCCGTCGGCGGAATTGAGGCCGAATCAGTTGGATACGGATTCACTTCCGCCTTACGAGGTTCTCGATCCGATTCTGAAGGCATACGTGGAAGAGGATCGCAGCCTGGAAGAGATGGTGGCTATGGGCCTGGACGAACAACTTGTGCGGCGCGTCATACGCATGGTCGACAACAACGAGTACAAGCGCCGGCAGGCGGCGCCGGGTGTGAAGATCACACCCAGAGCCTTCGGTCGCGACCGGCGGATGCCGATTACGAATCGTTTTCGTCTAAGTTAGTTCGCCCCCACTTTTTCAGGAAGGTCTCAGGAATCAGAATGCATAAACCGTTTGAAATCCTCGAAGAATGGGTGCGGCAGGGAAGGATCCGCCTGGCTTCTCCGGTGGCAGTGCCGCCCAACGGGAATGGAGCGGAGACTGTCGATGAATCCGAGCCGAGGGAATTCGTCGAACAGGAACTGCCGGTCGACCTATCCGACGAGGCCCTGTTCCAGTTCGCAATGCGCGACGTGAAATCGCTCGGATGGAGCAACGTTCCTCTTATCAACCGTCCGCCGCTCGAACTCAAAGCGCATGATCACGAAGCCGAAGCGTTACGTGAACTCGCGAACTTCATTCGAAAAGGAAACATCGAGCTCGAGCAGACACCCGAGTACATCGAGGGTTCGGTGCAGCCGCACGGACGTCTGTTTCTCGATGATCTTCGCTCTGGTCGCTTTTCCATTCAGGCCCATCTCGATCTTCACGGCCTGACGTTGCAGGATGCCCGGTTCGTCCTCGAAGAATTCCTTCTGGAATCCATCCGCGCCGGTTTCACATGCGTGCGTGTCATTCATGGCCGCGGCCGCCATTCACACAAACATCATCCGGTTCTCAAAGAGAACGTCCAACGTTGGCTTACGTCGCGGAGAATGAGCCGGCATGTGGTTGCCTACACATCCGCCCGTTACTGCGACGGTGGAGGCGGCGCCGTTTACGTCTTGTTGCGGTAAATCACGCAATCCCGGCCGCGCGAATTAGCGACGACAAAAAGTGCGAGCGTGTTCCATGCTCCGACTCATCCCGCCGGCACACCAGGACGATTTCAAATCCGTTCATCGCGAATGTCTCCAGCATCGATTTGATTCGTCCGAGCATTCGTGCGGCATCTCTTGTCGAGAGCGTTGGATCGTAAAGACCACTGAGCGGGTCCGTAATTAGAACGTGTTGGGTTCCAAAGCGGTCGCAGGTGAATTCGAGTCGATGCAGGATGATGTCCTCGAGTTCGGCGGCAGATCGCGCTGGAAGAACCCGGAGTTTCTTGAGAAGCAGGGCGGGATCGATGGCGCCGATTCGTGCCGAGTGAGTCACGCGTGCAGGCTCAAAGCATCCTGCCGCATCTACGACGATCAATGAGTCGCCACGATCGATGATTTCGTTTGCCGATCGAAAAGCCAATTCATCGATTCGAGACCCCGACGGATCGATGGCAATACGAAGTTGTCCGATGGATTCTGCAATTAAGGCTGTCATCTGTTCATCACGCGAAGGACGCCCATCACTTTGCCGATCAAACGGAAGGTCGTGCCGCCCGGATCATTTCCGTCGGCGTTGCCTTCTATTTCGATCGGTTCGAAAGTGGGGTTTTCGGCTTTCAGCGTGACTCCTTTCTCTGTGCGGTAGAAACGTTTGACTGTGGCTTCGTCACCGATAAGGGCGACGACAATCTCGCCATTGGTTGCGGTTTGCTGCGGGTGGACCAGAACATAGTCGCCGTCCAGAATGTGCGCACCGACCATGCTCTGGCCGGAAACTTTCAAAAGAAAAGCGCCGGTGGGCGCCCATTCCTTCGGAAGATGGATCATCTGTTCGATGTTCTCGGTTGCCAGTATCGGTTGACCGGCGGCAACGCGGCCGACGACAGGAATTTCGCGTCCTGAAGCGGCCTGCGATGCCGGTCGGCGCGAAGAAGCCGGGATCGACAACGTCCGTGATTGAAATCGCTTTTTCTGCAGAAAACCTTTCCGCTCCAAAGCCGAAATGTGGTCCTGAACGGTTGCCGGATAGATTCCAAAATGACGGCCGATTTCGCGAACCGACGGCGGAAACCCGTTGGACTCCGCGTATTCATTAATGAAATCGAGAATGGCTTGCTGGCGTTCGGTGAGCATGGAATGAACTTATACCGAACAAGTGTTCGGTAGTCAAGCCGGGATTTAAAATTGCTTTTCCGGCCCGGCATGACTGCGATTTCCAACCACGGTGCGGCGCTGATTCTCGCCGTAATGATTCTCTCGTTGTTGTCGATTCTCGGTGGCGCGTTGCTGACGAGTACCACGATCGACATTTGGATCGGAGACAACTACAAGTCACGAACTCAGGCGCTCTACCTCGCTGAGGCAGGCGTGGAGCAGGCGCGTGAACTGTTGCTTCAATCACCGTCACCGCTTTCTGTGCTGCTCGCGAATGCAGGCGGCGTCGATGGAGCGTTGAGTACCGCGCACGATCTGCGAACTCTGCGAGCGTCTGACGACCGGCCGCTGTTCTCGATGGCGCTCACGGAGGGCAATTACACGATATGGCTGCGCAACGATGTCGTCGATGACTTCGCGTCCGCGGCGGACACGAACGGAGTCGTGACGATCGTGAGTGTGGGACAGGCTCGCAGCTCGATCAGTACGATCGAGACGACGATCCGGAAAGGGCGGTTTCCGGATATACCTTTCTCCTATCCACCGCTACCTGCGGAACTCGATCCGCAATTAAAGGACGTCGCGGCGTTGGAACGGTTCGTTGTCGCGATCACGCGCAATGCGGATCAGGTCACGAAGCCGGCGGCAGGTTCAACTCTTGCGCTGGGTAATGTCGGCAGTCCGGCCGATTACCAGGTCCTCGTCGTCGATGGCGACTGCACGGTTGCGAGAACCGGCTATGGGTTCCTGTTGGTCCGCGGCAGTCTGACCATGGCGAATGGATTTTCGTGGACGGGTTTCGTCGCGGCGGTCGGGCAGGGTGTCATCCAATGGCCTGCCGGCATCAACGGTGAGCTGAGCGGCGGATTGTTCGCAGCTCAAACTCGTGACGCCACTGGCGCCCTCCTGGCCACCCCCGGCACTCCGCTGGTGGACCTGAGCGGCGCCTCTGGCGGCTGGCTCCGCTGGGATGCCGCCGCGATTGCCAAAGCCAACGCCAAGTTTCCGTACGGAATTGTTTCTCGCCGCGAGTATTGACCGGGGCCCCCTCTCCCTCCGGGAGAGGTCGGCGCGAAGCGCCGGGAGAGGGTTTGAAACACGATGCCTACATATCGAGAACTGCTTAAGCGAGCACGAGAGATGAGACAAGAATGTACACGAGCCGAACGCCGTGCCTGGTTGCTCCTCCGGAATCATCGGATGTTCGGGTTGAAGTTCAAACGTCAGGTCGTGATTGAAGACTTCATCGTCGACTTCTATTGTCACGAACATCGATTGGTTCTGGAGTTGGACGGAGATGTCCATGCTGAGCCCACACAGATGGAGAAGGACCAACGTCGCGACGCGCGGTTAAGGGAACTCGGGTACCGAATTTTACGGGTACCGAACGGAATGGTTCTTACGGCCCCAAACTTCTTCGCGGAAGAGATACGTAAGGCTGTCGAACCCTCTCCCGGCGCTTCGCGCCGACCTCTCCCGGAGGGAGAGGGGGCTAAACCGAGGAGCGGGCTTCTTTGAACCTGGTATTTTGTACCGCGGGATCTTCGTACAGGTACTTCACGCGGTTCTTGTAAATGAACAAGTTGGGGAGCGTATCTCGCGTAATCCGGATGATGTCTTTATCGTAGTATTCGATCCAGCCGCGAATCTCTTCACCGTCGATCAACTTCACAACTACCTGGGTTCGGCTTTTCGACAACCGGTCGATGTATTCTGTTTCTTTAAAGGTCGTTTCGGGGGCGGCCATCCGACGGTCGCGGCGGCTCGTGTATTCATTAGGATTGCGTATTGCCATGCCGGAAGTATTCATGTTTTGCCCGATCGACGCAAGTGCACCGGCCCGCCGACAGGTTAAGATGGCCAAATGAAGGTTGAAGCGCTTCTGTTTGATTTGGGCAAGGTCATCATCGATTTCGACTTACGCCCGATGCTCGGGATTCTCTGCCAGCATTCCTGCCGTCCCGCCTCGGAATTTGAAACCGTTTTCAGAAACGTTGATCTGCTCCGCAGTTACGAAACAGGACGGATAACGACCGCGCAGTTCCACGAGCACCTGTGCAGCAACGGCGGTCTCCAGATGGATTTCAAGTCGTTCCGCAAAATATGGTCGGACGTATTCATTCCGGAAATCCTGATTTCGGAAGATCTTCTGAAAGAACTCAACAGCCGTTATCCGATGATCCTCGTTTCCAACACGAATGAGGCCCATATCGGCTTCATTGCCGAGCGTTACCCGGTTCTCGATTATTTCCATCACAAGATCTACTCGTTCGAGGTGGGGTCGATGAAACCCGATCCCGAGATCTTCCAGCATGCGATCGCCGTTGCAGGAAAGAATCCGGAACGTCTCTTCTTCACGGACGACCGGCCGGAAAACATAGTTGCCGCCCGCAATCTCGGAATACAGGCACATCAATTCGAATCCGAGGCCGGCTTAATCTCCGCTTTGAACGATGCCGGTATCGAGCTTGGGGATATCGTCCAGCGCGACCCGCTCCTCC
>Ga0209382_10006080_pt1 | contig 15582 bp, 4 predicted proteins | sample SoiMetdeltSBSDD5_FD_187599 | JGI IMG/M metagenome (GOLD analysis project Ga0209382, IMG submission 187599) | Bulk soil microbial communities from a Populus tree surrounding site in Tennessee, USA - Soil MetaG P. deltoides SBSDD5 (SPAdes) (version 2) | ecosystem: Environmental > Terrestrial >...
GCATTCACGCTAAAACATCGAGCGTTACCGTTCTGAGACGGATCTTCGATTGCACACACATTTTGCAACCCAAAACACCCGGCGCCCATAAGCGCGTTGTTTGTATTCGGCATTGTGGGTATCGCAGCGCTCGGGGAGTGAGCAGCACGCGCATGACGCCTTTTGACCGAAGACACAATCGAATGAGGTCACTTCATGCACGAACTCCGGCAGCGTACCGAGTTTATTAATCGCGCAAAGCAATTATTGCTGCGCGGGTGTAATCCAGCCTTGCTTGCGCTTCTGCTCGGCACAACTTTGTTTGTTGGTGCTCAGCCCTTACAGGAAAGCGGACAAGCCACTATTCCGAGGTCTGAACTTCTCTCCTATGAAGGCCAAAAAATCTCTTCGGTAGAGTTCGCGGGACAGCCGGATCTGAATGTAGATGAAATGATGCCGATGCTCGCAGTCCGTAGCGGAGATGATTTTTCCGGCTCAAAGATCGAGCAAACTCTTGAAGCGGTCCGGCGCATGGGCAAGTTCACGGAGGTCCAACTGGACCTGCGTCCGGAGCAGGAAGGCGTGCGCGTTCTGTTTGTTCTCCAGCCTGCCATTTATTTCGGCATGTACCAATTCCCGGGCGCCGAGCGGTTCGCGTACAGTAGTTTGATTCTCGCCACGAATTATGTCCCGCAAGAGCCGTACTCATCCGTTGACATTCAGAAAGCCCAGGAATCGTTGCGCACCTTCCTGGCGCGTAACGGATATTTTGAGGCGGATGTACGCCCCGAGGTTCGAGTCGACAAAGCCATCGGGCTGGCTAATGTTGATTTTCACGTAACCTTGAATCGCCTCGCAAAAATTGGTGACGTCATCATTAAAGGAACAACGGACAAGGAAGCCGAGCACCTCAGGAGCAGTCTGCGCTCGCTGCGTGCTCGTCTGAAATCGTCGGCAATACGGGAGGGCAAGGATTACTCACTGGGCAAACTGCAGAATGCAGTGCGCTTTTTAGAATCACATCTGCAAAACGAAAACCACCTTGCGGCGCAGGTGAAGCTTATCGGGGCAGACTACGATCCGGAAACCAATCGAGCTGATATTTCGCTCGACGTGCAGACAGGACCAATTGTGCACGCTTACGTTGAAGGCGTGCATCTTTGGCCGTGGACAAGACACAAAGTATTGCCGGTTTATCAGCAGAACGGTGTCACACCGGAAGTGATCCAGGAAGGACGGCAGGGCCTCCTGACGATGTTTCGCCAGAAAGGGTTCTTCGATGTGCAAGTCGACGTGGACACGAAAACTCAGCCGGACGGCATCATCATCATTACGTACTCCGTCAACAAGGGCATGCGCAAGAAGATCGAGGATGTCACGTTCAGCGGGAATCGTCACATCGATGAGGACGAGCTTGAAACGCACGTCAATGTTCGTCAGGCTGGGTTTCTATCCAAGGGAAGTTACAACGCAAACAGCATCAAAACGCTTCAGGCGTTCTATCAGTCGAAAGGATTCAATCAGGTCAAAGTTACTCCGCAATTCGATACCGAAGACGGTGACGTCACGGTCAGGTTTGTCGTCGATGAAGGTCCGCAAGATGTAGTCGAGACATTTCGCCTTGAGGGAAACAGCTCCGTGCCTCTGACGGAGCTTGCAGTCGACGGGCTAAGGTTAGGGCCCGGTCAGCCGTATTCGCAAAAGTCGATCGATGATGATCGGAACAAAATCATCTCGTACTACCTCGAGCACGGCTATCTCAACGCGACGTTCAAGCCGACAGCGCAGCCGCTGCCCAATGATCCGCATAAATTCGAGGTTGTTTATACCATTCACGAAGGCCCGCAGGTCAAAACCAGCAACATCGTCAGCGTGGGAAACAATGTTACGAAGCCGGAACTTATCGCCAAACAAGCGCGACGGTTGAGAGTCGAAGACCCGCTGACGGAACGAGAGATTCTTGCAACCGAAAGCCGGCTATATGCGACAGGCGTCTTCGATTGGGCCGAGGTGAGTCCGCGACGACAAATCACGACACAAGAACAAGAGGACGTGATCGTGAAGGTCCACGAAGCGAAGCAGAACACAATGACCTACGGCTTCGGATACGAGTTCGTCAGTAAAGGTGGCAGCGTACCCACGGGTACTGTCGCCTTGCCGGGTCTACCGCCAGTTGGATTACCATCGACCTTCAAAACAAACCAGCACCGCGTGCAGGGACCGCGCGTGAGCTTTCAATACGCGCGGAACAACTTCCGAGGCAAGGCGGAAACCTTAACGATCGGTGGCCTGTACGGTCCGCTGGATCGTCGGGCTTCGATTACTTTCAGTGACCCCAATTTCCGGTGGACGGACTGGACTGCCACGTTAACTACGACGTTAGAGCAGAACAAAGAGAATCCCATCTTCAACTCGCGACTGGGACAATTCGGTGTCCAGCTTCAAAAGCCGCTGAATTCAAAAAGGACGCAGACGCTGTCGTTGCGTTATACGCTCACACAGACGGGCTTGACCGATCTGGTGATCCCCGAGCTGGTGCCGCAACAAGACCTGCACACGCGGCTTTCAACATTGTCGGCGGTATGGATCCGCGACACCCGAGACAATCCGCTTGATGCACACACAGGAATGTACGACAGCGTTGAGTTTGGCGTGAACCCTGGCGTCCTTGGCTCGAATGTGAGTTTCGGAAAACTTCTCGCCCAAGCTGCGACTTACAAGAATCTGAATGGCATTGTTTGGGCGAACAGCCTAAGGGTTGGCTTCGCGAAGGCCTCGTCGGGCAGTCACGTTCCGATTAGCCAAATGTTTTTCTCCGGCGGCGGAAGCACGCTCCGCGGATTTCCTCTGAACGGAGCGGGCCCACAGACCACCGTCCCTGTATGCAGTGATGCGGCCAATTCTTCAAGTTGTGCCAAAATTCGCGTGCCGACAGGCGGGACCCAGCTTCTGATTTTGAACTCCGAACTCCGCATTCCCGTTCCATTAAGGAAGGGTTTAACGTTTGCGACGTTCTATGACGGCGGAAACGTCTTCGATCGTATTGGCTTCAAGAACTTCGCAAATCAATACAGCAACTCGGTCGGTGTCGGCTTGCGCATTGCAACACCGGTGGGCCCGATCCGAATCGATCTTGGCCACAACTTGAAGCCCGTTCAGGGAATCAAGGCGACACAGATCTTTATTACCTTGGGGCAAGCGTTTTGAGCACCGAACCTCTACCTCCGGATTATTACCAGCGCCACGAACCTCCATACCGGCGCCGCAATTGGAAGCGGATCGCGGTTTGGACGACTGGTGGCTTTCTAGCTTTAACCGCAGCGTTCCTGATCGGCATCGTAGCCCTGCTGCATAACGATGCGTTCCGACAATATCTATTGCGGATCGCTCACACGAAGCTCAGCGACGCCGTCGGAATTCAGCTGCGCATGAGGGATTTCTCTGTTCATCTGTCAGGCATCAGCCCTGCCGTTGACATGTATGACGTTGTGATCGACAGTGCGCCACCTTATCAGGCGACACCGCTCGTAAAGGTCGACCGTCTCAGCGTCGGGATTCAGATCGTATCCCTCATCCAACAAAAATGGTATTTGAAGGATATTGTCATCGATCATCCCGTGGCGCGCGTGGTTGTTACCGAGAACGGTGATACCAACCTTCCCACGATCAAAAGCTCCGACCAGAAGACGAGTGTCTTCGACCTGGGTGTGCGTCACGTGTCTCTCGTTCAAGGTGAGTTGTACTACAACGATCAAAAGACTGCGGTCGACGCGGATCTTCACAATCTTGAACTTCAATCGACGTTCGATCCGGACCGAAAGCGCTATTCGGGCGGATTGAATTATAAGGACGGCAAGATTCACTTCCAAGACCTGGAACCGATCGTCCACAGCTTCCACGCGGAGTTTGAGGCGACGCCGGACTTTTTCGCGCTGAAGCGCAGCCGACTGACGAGTGGTGTTTCACAATTCACCCTTGCAGGAAGACTCGATGACTACGTTCATCCCAAGGTCACGGCTTCGTATGAGTCGTCTTTGGATACCAGCGAACTTCGTCAACTATTTAAAGAGCCAACAGAGCCGACACTGCGTGGCATTGTGAAACTCGCCGGCTCGGCAAAGTTCGAAATCGATCCGAACAAACCGGTGCTTCAGACCCTGAGTTTGAACGGTAATCTGACGAGCACCGGAGTTCAAATTCACACTGGCACCATCCATACATTGGTGCGGGATATCAGTGCTGAGTACCTGGTGGACAAAGGCAATGCTGAACTTCGTGACCTTCGAGCCGCGCTGCTCGGCGGCGGGGTCAACGGGAATCTTAAGATGCAGGACATCGCTGGCGCTCGAGTCGTGGATTTGCATGCTTCGCTGCGCAATGTGGCGTTGGCTGGTATTCAGGCGCTCGTGAATCCACAAGCGATGAGAGATTTCCGTCTGACGGGAACGGCAAATGCGACGGTACAGGGGAAGTGGCATAAAACGCTAGACACGCTAACGGCTCGCATGGATGCAACTGCCCTTGGAGGGCTATCACAGCCACAGGGCAATCCTACAGCGTCGAGTGTTGGAATCACGGCTGATATTCACGCAGGCTATTCGGCGGCGGCACAGACCGTCACATTTGCGCCAAGTCATATTCGATCTGGTCAGACGACGCTCAATTTGAATGGAACGATGAGCAGGACCACCGCTTTGCAAGTGCAGGTTGATTCAAACGATTTGAGTGAGGTTGAAGCCGTTGCTAACACGTTCGGCACAATGCCTCAGGCTTTGGGTCTTGCCGGCATGGCAAAATTTGCCGGCACTGTTCGGGGCACGCCGACCGATCCGCAGATCGCCGGACAATTATCAGCAACGTCGCTCACGGTCAAAGGCACAGAATGGCGAACAGTAGGAACCAGTGTCGACGCAAGTCCTTCCCACGTGACCTTGCGGAATGGCAACATTACGCCCGCAAATGGCCGCGGCGGCATTTCGTTCAATATCAGCGCGGAATTGGATCGGTGGACCTTCCGAGAGACGAGCCAATTTCAAGCAGATGTAAACGCTTCGCAGCTCAATCTGGCAGACCTCAAGAATCTGGCCGGTATGCAGACAGCCATGAGCGGGACATTATCGGCCAACATGTCCCTGCATGGTTCGCAGTCGAATCCCAGCGGCCGAGGTACAGTTACTCTCACGCAGGCCACGATAGCTGATGAGCCTATTCAGTCCGCCAATGTCGATTTTGCGGGAACCGGCGACGAAATTCGGTTACGGCTCGGCGTGCGGATGCCGGCCGGAAATTCCCAAAGCAACCTTACTTATTTTCCCAAACGAAAAGCGTATGAGGGTGAGCTCCAGGCCAATGGTATCCGTCTGGACCAGTTCCGCACCTTGCGTGCACGAAATGTGGATCTCACCGGCATACTGAACCTGAACGCGAAAGGCAGCGGCACTTTTGATGATCCTCGCCTGCAACTCACGGCGGAAATACCGCAGCTTCAGTTTCAGAATCAAACGATCAACGGCATCACGCTTCAGGCCAACGTTGCGGATCACGTCGCCACGGCCACGCTCGATTCGCAGTCACAGACACTAAACACGTTCATTCGCGGCCGCGGCCGTGTGAATCTGACAGGTAACTACGAAACCGACGCTTCGTTCGATACATCGACGATTTCTTTGCAGCCACTGATCGGGTTGTATATGCCGGCGCAATCGGCCGATCTTACGGGCCAGACCGAGATCCATGGCACCGTACGCGGTCCGCTCAAAGACACGGCGCGGCTCGATGCTCATATCACGATTCCGACGCTCTCCGTCTCTCACCGAAACAATATTCAACTTGCAGCCGCACAGCCGATCCAAGTGGACTATAGCCGAGGCGTCCTGACTTTACAGAAGACAACAATTCGCGGAACGGGCACCGACCTGCAATTGCAAGGCACCATCCCTGTTGAGGACACCGCTCCCGTTTCCATTCTCGCGCTAGGGACGATTGATCTCGGCATTGCTCGAATGTTCAGCCCCGATGTCACGAGTTCCGGTCAGCTTCAGTTCAACATTGATGGTACCGGCCGCCGCTCAAATCCAAACGTCCAGGGTCAAATCAAGATCGTTAATGCTGCCTTCGCAGGCGACGACCTGCCGGTCGGCTTGCAGAACGGAAATGGAGTTTTGACGCTGACGAGTACCCGGCTCGAAATCGACAGTTTCGAAGGCAATATCAGCGGCGGCAAGCTAACCGCCACTGGCGGTCTCACATATCGCCCATCCATGCACTTCAACATTGCGTTGGCCGGAAACGGTATTCGCACACTGTATCCACAAGGTGTGCGTGAGGGAATAGACACAAACCTGACGTTGGTGGGCTCGATGGAATCGGCTGTCCTGCGCGGCCAAGTGCGTCTGACAGAGCTATCGTTCTCTCCATCATTCGACCTCAACGATATTGCATCAGTGGCCGGCGGCACTGCAGGCAGCGCGGCGCCTCCGGGCGGTTTTGCACAAAACCTGGATTTCGACATCGACGTCGTTTCGACGAATGATGTCAATTTGAGCAGCAGCAAACTGAGCCTGCAAGGCGCCATGAAGTTGCGAATCCGCGGGACGGCGGCTCAACCTGCGGTCACCGGCCGTGTCAATATCGCCGGTGGCGATTTGATGTTCCGGGGAAACCGCTACATTTTGGAACCCAGCACGGTAGACTTTGTGGATCCCTACCGGATTGAGCCGCGCCTGAATCTTTCGGTCAGCACAAAGGTGCAAGATTATGACATCCACATGCTGCTCCGGGGGACGCTTGACACGATTCGGACCACCTATACGTCGGAGCCGGCACTGCCACCATCCGATATCATCAATCTGCTGGTGTTTGGAAAGACGACTGAGTTTCAAGCCGCAAACCCCACACCTGGGAATCTTGGTGCGCAATCACTGATTGCTTCCAGCGTGAGCAACCAGCTAACGAGTCGGATCGAAAAGGTCGCCGGTATTTCCCAACTTTCTGTAGACCCCGTCCTTGGCGGAAACCAGCAGGATCCCGGCGCGCGAGTCACCATCAAACAACGCGTCAGCGGAAGCGTTTTTGTGACACTCGCAGCCGACGCCGCGTCGACGCAGCGGCAAGTTATCAAGCTCGAATACCAGGCAACGCCACGCGTTGGTGTCAGTGGCGTCCGAGATCAGAACGGCGGCATGGCCGTTGACGTGCGCATTAGAAAGGTCTGGTAGCAACAAACGACCGGTTGAGTTCGGTTCAGAATGCCTGACCGATACTGCCGAAAAACTTGCCGCGTCGTTCGCCTGGTCTGGGGCTGAACTTCAGTCCGTAATCCAACCGCAATACAAGGTACGGTGTCCGGATGCGTAAACCGACACCATACGACGAACGCAGATCGAAAGGTTTGAAATCGGAGAGGCGATCATAGACATTGCCGGTATCGACAAAGGCAACTCCATCAAAGAACTTGTAGAGTGGAAACCGTAATTCGCTGTTAACGACGAGCATGGCATCACCCTCATGCTCACCCAATTGATTCACTGGGCCTAATGTATTTTGGTCGAAACCACGAACGGTTGTGCCTCCTCCAGCACTGAATCGTTCCGTAACCAGCTCTTGGCCGCCGAGTCCTTTGCCCATTCCCAACCGTGCTCCCAGAGCCACGACCCACCGACTGCGGGTGTTGTGAGCCCAGGGCACAAGTGTTGGTTCACTCAGTGGAACATATGCGAAGTACTGGCCGAAATACCTCCAGTACCGCAAGCCAGAACCAAGTTTTGCTAATCCCCATTCGAACGCGTGTGAGGTGAACCGGCCATGCGAGGCATCAAGAGGATCATTGCGGGTATCACGTGTGAAGCTGCTCGTTAGCGGTGCCAACCGCTTGGTATTGTCGAATAGGATGCCGGTAAGCGGGTCGGGAATCTTAGCGAACGTATGCACGTTTTCGAATCGATAGCCGAACGTAATGATGTTGTTCTTGTGAAGCCGATATTCGAGGCTGGGTGAAAACCCGGTGCGATCCGTTATGCCATCATCAGTCTCAGATTCTAGATTTTCACCACGATCGAACTCGCGGCGTTGAAACGCTGTGAATAAAGCCTTAAGGGGAAGTCGCCGCAGCGTCGGCTGACTGAAGTATGTGCGCACTTCATGGAGCTCCGAGTCATAACGTGTCTGGAGGCCGATGACACGGGCGCTGCCGAGCATATTGCGATTGGAAAGGTCTATAATCCCGCCCGGTCCGCGCTCCGTATCGTAGAAGCCGCCGTATTTCAACTGCCACGGTTGACGTTCGCGAACTCGCGCGACGAGGCGGACGGCCGTTTGATTCGATTTGATTTCGGCGCGGTCCTGAAGCGGCACGGTGGCAATTTCCACAAACGAGTACGCGCCAGTGTTGTATAAGTTGCTGCGCGCCTGACTCAACTTGTCATAACTAACGATGTCGCCGGGTTTTAGAGCAATCTGTGTCCGGACCAGGTTATCGCTCGTTTTCTGATTGCCCTCAACAACAACCTCCCTGAATATTCGTTGAGAGTTCTCTTGGATATTGAAGGTCACGTCAACGACGTGTTTCGGAATGTCCTTTACTTGTGAGTACTGAATCGCGACGTCGTTATAGCCGCTCTTACGATACAAGTCTTGAAGCTTTTGCTGAGTCTGCTGGACCGTCTTGAACTCAAATGGCCCTTCGGAGGGTATCGGAAAACGGCTAATCAGTTCGCCATCGCTGAATTCTTGGTTACCCTCGAAGCCGATCTGACCGAAGCGATAAAGCGGACCTTCTGTCACACGAAATACAATCCGGACGGTTTTGGTTTCGTCATTCGATTCGTTGCGCGGAGCTTCGACGCCGGCGTCAATGTAACCACGATCTTTGTACAGGTTTTCGATTAAGGGAACTGCTTGTTTCCGTTTCTCCAGATCGCGATCCAGGAACCCACTATTTTTCAGCAGCGATTGCAGTTCTTCTTCCTTGATTGCCTGAACGCCTTCGAAAGCGATCTGGACGTTGTCGTATTGGACGCCGGGTTGAATTTTGAAAATGATTCTCTTCGTGTCGGGGTCCGGCGTTTCGATCAAGCTCTCGATATGTGAACCGAAATAACGATCGCGGATCAGACGGCTTTCGATCAGATCCACAACGTCAGCAAGACGCTGCGAGTCAATGACGCCATCACTCCATGTATCGCGGACTTGCTCTTTCAAATCATTCGAAACAGTCCAGCCCTCGAAAACAAATTCAATTTTCGGGCCCTCTCTAATCCGAAGGGTGACATCGACGGCTTCGCCGTCGAGTTTCTTGTCGGCTGAGATCCGCCGTTCTAAACGATCTTCCTTCGACAGCATTTTCTCCAGTTGAGTACGTCCCTTCTGAATGGAGAAAAAATCGTAAGTCTGTCCCTCTTTTAAACCGGCTGCGTTCGACAGTTGCTTCTCGCTCAGGTGCGTCTCGCCCAAAAATTTGACAGATCGGATCTTTCCGCGGCTCTCGGAGGTTCTGGATTTGCGCGAATCTCCGCCGAGGCCAAACAGCAAGTCGTGCTGAAACTGAAACCTGTAGCTGTTATCGTTTTGTCGCAGGCCGCGGGCAGAGAAGCGACGCGCTAATTGGTAGTCGGTGATCCATATTTGGTCATTGCTGTCGCGCAGGTTCATCGAGTACACGAAGTCCAGTTGAGGCGTGATGTCTTTGCCGATGGTTAAACGAGCCGTGGGCTCTGTCTCACTAGCGATGAGGTTCGGTTCGATTCGAACCTGACTCAAGCCGATGGCGCGGCCGGCTTCGTCCGTGACTGATGTTCCCAACTCACCTGCGACGTAAGAAAGTAGCTGTTCCTTGGCAACCGTAGCGCCCTCGCTACCCGCATCCTCGAGCGTCCGTCCGGTCGCCAGAAGAGAAACGATATCGGCATCAGTCAGCTCTGGGTCCGAGGGGGATTTCAAAACAGTTTCAATTTTCTCTGTGGCATTGCCGGAGATCTCCATCGTAATGTCGTATTTCGATACCTTTGTGGTGGCGGCTATGTCCAGAATCGGCTCAATGGCCCTCTCATTGGTAAACGTGATAACGCCGCGGTCCACCGAGTACTTGCGTTCCCGCAAGTTGAGTTGTGCGCCCTCCTCAATATCGATCCTTCCTGTCAAACCGGGTTGTTCTAACGTGCCCAAAAGGCGAAGATCCGCATTTACCTCGGCACGCGCAATGTTGTTGTTGACGACCAGCGGCGAAAGGGTTCGAAGTCCAATATCGAGTTGCGTACGACTGAGCGCGCTCGGCTCATCGGTGACCGTAATCGTGCTCTGTTCGCTCTCGAGATATCGCATTAATCCGCGCTCAATGGTCAGCGGATCCGAATAAGTGCCCTCTGTGATGTCCACGTTGCCGGATAGTGAAAGCTGCGGAAAATTGCCCAGAACCTTTAGTTTGGTATTCGAAACCGTTCGGACTCCCGGCGGGAACTCCAGGTACACTCCATCCGCGGTGAGGCTCAGTTCGGACCCGTTTGTCTGAGTCTGCGAGAGGTTGATGTGCCCTTCACCTTTGACGGATCCACCATTCAAGGAACCTTCAAGCCGGGTGACCTTAATCTCATTGCCACTAAGGTCAACTCGCACTTGAAAATTCTCGGCCGCAATCCGCGGGTCAGGAAGTTGAGCCTGGCCGTTTTGCATTTCCACAAACCCGTTCAGGCTTGGCTGCCGCAGTGTTCCGGACAGCGTGACATTGAGCCGCGTGTCGCCGGTGGCCTTCACGGCGGCGTTGAACAACGCAAGCACGGCGGCGTCCGTATTGCCTTCGAGTTTCACATCGACCGGGCCGGATTCGTGTAAAGCCGCGTTACCCGCAAGGCGGATACTTGTCTGCGGACCTCTTAATTCGAACTGTTGAATTGAAGCGATCCCATTTCGAACTTCAATCGTCGACGTGCCGACTTGTTCCAGCGAATAGTTCCCCGCATTGAGCCGGAGTTCTGGAAACGTCAATCGCGCCTGAACGAGATCGATCTCAGGTCGTGACGCTTGAGCTTCAAGTTTTAAGGAAACCGTTGCATCGGCATTTTGCGGAGGTTGTGCGAGGGCAGACAGTTTGAACTGCTGAACCTCTGCGGAAAACCTCGCTGGAACCGCGGGACGGGGTATTTCAATCGGCATCTGCGGCAAAAGCGCGAAGGGCACCTCACCTTGAGCGGTGATTCTGGCGGATGCCCACTGACCATCGAGTTGTTCCAGGACAGCGCGTCCGTCTCTTAAGGTGGCCCTCACATTCAATCCGAGCAAGGGGGCACGCAGCGTCGCCGTTTCAACGGCGCCATCGGTGAGCGTGATGGTCGCCTGCGGATCAATCCGTTTCAGGTTGCCGCGAATGATCCCGTCGAGACTGAGTTGACCCTGCGCATGCACCGGTGTCTCGGAAGGAATCATTTCCGAGAGGGTTGCCAGGTTTGCCTTTCCCTCGATTTTCAACTCACCCGTCGCCGCGGCATCGAGAGGAAGATTACCCGACACACGTATCGTGGAATCATCGATTCGCACCGCTGCTCGAGAGACCTTGAGTTCATGGCTTGCGTATTCCAGATTGATGGGTCCGTCGGCGGTAATGACGCGGTCGCGCCATTTAAGGTTTAATGCCGGGACTTCGGCATCGACTCGCGCACTCTCGATGTCACTTAGATTTCCGGATACCTTGAGAGTGGCACTTACGCGACCCGAAAGATCTGTCAGTTGCGTTGCCGGAAAGCGCGAGATGTCGGCGTCCCTTGCCTGGACTTCGAGGTCTGCCGGGTACGGTTGTGCGGTGCCCACAGATGCCGTAGCCGATATCCCATACGCCGGAGCGGTTGCGACGATCCGCGCCCGGCGGTCCGCAAGATTGCCATTGATCTCGATTGGGTCCACGCTTTCCGAATTGACCTTAAGATCACGCGCACTCAGTTTAAAAGTACCGCCCGGGTTGTCGAGGGTACCGGAAATATCAGCATTCAGACTCACGGTCGCCGCGATGGTAGTCCCATCCGGCAGAAGTAGTTGGTTCACCTTCAATGCAGTGCTGTTGGCTTTAACGGCGTACAGGCCGGATGTCATGTCATAACGACCTGAGGCCTGTAGTTGGCCATCTTCCAATTTGTTAAGCGACAATTTATCGAGCTGCACGACTTGATTCGCGATATGGGCTTCGGCAGACAAAGTCCCAAATGGTTCGTTGTAAGCCTGGAGATCAGAGGCCGATATGGTGAGTTGAGCTTCCGGATTCTCGATCGCTCCGGAAAGTTGTGCCGCAACACGAACATTCCCATCGGCAGGCACATCGGCCTTGCCCAATGCCGCGAGAATACGGTGTATCGAAGCACCAGGGACTTCAGCACGCGCGTCGAGCGTTGGCTTCGCTTTTGTTAGATCGATCCGGCCGCTCGCCGTGAGGGACTCTTGTTCCCAATTCACATTCAGTTGCGGCAGATCGACTTGTTCCGGTGTGTATTCGACGACTCCGGCCAGATTGATGTTCTGCAGTTCATTCACCTGCAGTCGGTTTGCCTCAATACGTGCCGACAGGCGCGGGCGCTCGAGCGTTCCCGCCAGGTTTGCGTCGACGGCAGAAGGTCCGATGATCTGCAAAGTTGATGGGACACTGCCCCCGAACCAGTTCGCCATCTGCCGTACAGCCTGCCCGGTATCGGCGGCGTCCACTCGAACAGCTCCACCGAGCTGTTTTGAAGATTTTAAAGAGAGTCGACCGCGGAGACGTAACGCTCCACTGTCCAGAGGATCGATCAAGGCGACCGCATCGCCGTTACGTGCCGTGACAGCAATGACGCCCGTAAGCGGTATACCTCGCACATTCGTGGGCCGAGGCTGAGCGGTCAATTGCAGACGCCCGTTGGCATCCAAACCGCTGCTGACATCCAATCCAGTCCATTGCAGGCGAGCATCGCCGCTGAGACGACTCGCAATCCCGATGGGCAGATTCAGTATCTTTGAAATCTTTTCGAGATCCGCACCCTCGATCCTTGTTTCGATTTGGCTCTCGCCTGCGCCTTCGGCAAGCGCCAAATCGCCAGTTCCGGAAACCGCCAGGGCGGGAGACCGTGTGGCGAACGAATTGAGCCGTGCGCGTTGAGCGGCGAGATCGTAGTGGACATCTGCGTCCACACTAACCCGGTCAAGCATTTCAACGGTTAAGTTCTCGGCCTTGATTCGCGCCGCCGCGATTAACTCCGCCGGGCGACCCTTCAGCGAAGCGTCGACTTTGACGTCACCTACGAGTTTTTGCGTGATGGATAAGTGTTGGGTTGCTGGTTCGAGCCGAATCGTGCTGATCAATCTTAGATCCAAATTGGGATCGTTCAGGCTTTCGACCGTGCCGCTCACTGCAACATCCGCGAGGTCGCTTGAGACATCGGCGCTTTTCACGTCCAGCGTTTGATTCCGATTCCTCAGCGTTACATGAGTAGCGACCTGTTGAAGGCTTACGGGTTTTCCGTCGTATCGCGCCTCTCCTGCCTGCTGTGTCCTGAACTGAATGTCCTGGGTACCGGTCAGTTGGTTTCCATCGACGGACATATCCCACAGCGGAAGGTTCAGCAAAACATTTTGCGAACGGTCTTCGAAATTCAACGAGCCACCGGTCGATCTCAGTTTCAATATCAACCAATCGATCGGTTCTCCTGTTGAACCGGTTGAACCAGGAATATTGCTGCGACCCTGCTGATCAATGACAACTTGTATTCGAGGATTTGTGATGACGGCCTCTTTTACTCGATAGCGGCCACTCAGGAGCTCAAACAAATCGAGTTGAGCCATCAGGTAATCGGCGGTAAACAGGGTCGGAAGGTCCGGTGTTGACGTGTTGCGAACGGTCACCTTTCCGGAGGAAATCCGCAAAGCAAGCAGGTTGTAACTGAAATCAGCTGCCTCGAGAGAAACTCCTTGCTGCGCAAGGATTTTTTGGACCTGGGCGAAGGCCAGCCGTCTGGCAGGCGGTGTCTGAATCAGTACAACGCCCAGGACAATGGGGAAAACAACGATTCCAGCGACAATGACAAGGATGCGCAAAATTCGGCGAATTCGCATTGTCGTCACTCGAGGCAAATTGTTATGGGACGGACCTAAGAAGCGATCTCACCCGACCCGCTTCTGGCGCATCCGGAGCAAGCTTCAGAAACGTTTGAAAGTTTTGAACCATCTTGTCCTGACGTTTCAATCCGCTATACGCAAGTCCGGCATAATAATATGCGTAGGCATTGTCCGGCTTGAGCGCGATCGCAGCATCGAGGTCCTTAACCGCTTGCTCATTGTTGCCTCTTGCTACGTTTAGGACACCGGAATAAAGCGGCACGTCGGGATTGTTCCCATTGATGTCGCGTGCTTTTTTTAGCAACTCTTCCGCACCGTCGAACTGCTTCTTCTGAATCAAGATTCGTGCAAGACCAACTTTAATTGAGTCTGAATCAGGCGCAAGTTCCTCGGCCCGTGAGAGCTCAGCATTGGCTTCATCGATCTTTGCCAATGACAGTTTCGTGAGACCCAGGTATTCGTGCGCCCGCGCATTCTCGCCATCGTCCTGAACTGCTTTTGCCAGGACCGGTTCAGCTTCAGCATATTTCCGTGCGTTATAGAGTCCAATTCCGCGCTCCAGGTCCGCTTGTTGGGCGAGACCTGCCGAAACCAGAAATTGCATGACGATGATTATTTTCAAAAACTGTTTCATCTCTCCCCTCCGCGCTCTCTCCAGTGACTCGACCTAAGATTACAAGAAATTCAGACCGAGTAGGAAGCACGGGGCTGGCCAAACGTAAACAAAGTGGGCATGGGCACTAAATCATTCAGCGAAAAGGCATGATGAGCGCTGAAACCCGTCGTGGGACACACGTTGATGGAACAGAAACCGCCAGCGAGAGGAATTCTTACCCGTTATCTGTATTTTTCAGCGCGGCGCCTTAGATCAAGCTGCAACCGAGTCGATTGGCCAAAACGGCTATACGAAAAGATCAACGAGGGGGTAGACCTGCCAATCCAAAGGCGGGATGTATTCGAAGCCGCGCTGGAATGGGTCGTCGTAACGCACGGTGGAGTAATCGATGCCTAGCGAGGAATAGATCGTCGCGGCGACATCTTCAATACCGACGGGTCGATATTGTGCCCAGCCCGGTTCTTCAACCATGGAGCCATCCGCGGTGGTAGTGCCGATCACGCGGCCACCAATCACGCCGCCGCCAGCGAAAAGGGCAGGGTGGACCGGATAGTGGTCGCGTCCTAAAGCGGATTCTGTGATGTCACCGACGGTCCTCCCGAACTCTCCTTTGACGATGATCAGCGTTTCGTCCAACCGTGATTTGCCGGCGGAACCGGGCATCGAAGCCAGATCGCTGATCAGATTCGCGACTCCGAGATCCAATTGCCTGCATTGCGTGTAGAGGCCGCCATTGTTCTTGGTGTAGATATTCGCGTGATGATCCCAGCCTGCGTGATTGATCTGAATGTAGCGAGTACCGAGATTTGCGTTGACCAGATTCCGCGCGACGATGCAGGAACTGCCGAAGGCATTGTTGCCGTAGCGCTGCTGCTCCTGATTCGTAAAGCGGAACGTCGCAGTGACCTGCGGGTCATTCATCA
>Ga0209382_10006081_pt1 | contig 15581 bp, 12 predicted proteins | sample SoiMetdeltSBSDD5_FD_187599 | JGI IMG/M metagenome (GOLD analysis project Ga0209382, IMG submission 187599) | Bulk soil microbial communities from a Populus tree surrounding site in Tennessee, USA - Soil MetaG P. deltoides SBSDD5 (SPAdes) (version 2) | ecosystem: Environmental > Terrestrial >...
AACGGCTCCCACAGGCTCGTCCGTGCGCCCGTCTCCATGGCCACCTCGCCGTGGCCCCAACCGAGCCACACGGCCGCAGTATCCCGTCCGGTGGTCCCACTTGACAAAAGGTTATGCGATACCCCTGGCAGGGGGTGGGGCTTCCTGGCCTGCTGACCGATGTTCGTGCGATTGTACTCGCGTCCAGAGCAGCATGAGGAGATGAGGGCATGAGCGAGGTCGAACACGTCGTCGTGATCGGCGGAGGCGTCGCCGGGTGCGCCACGGCGTACTATCTGAGCGCGGCCGGCGTGCGCGTCACGATCGTAGAGCGCGAGGGGATCGGCTCGCAGGCGTCGGCGTGGTCGGCGGGCGGGCTCAACCCGCTCCAGGGGATCGAGCGGCCGATCTTGCCGTTCGCGATGGAGTCGTTCCGGCTCCACCTGTCCCTCTGGCCGGAGCTCGAGCGCCTGACCGGCCAGTCGCTCGGGGCGCGGCGGATCTCGATGGCGTACGTCGCGCCGACCGACGCGGATGCTTCGGAGCTGCTGGAGCTGCGCGACGAGTTCGAGGACGCCAGGTCTGATGGGTTCTCGGCCCAGTGGCTCGAAGCGGCCGAGTTCTTGACGCTGGAGCCGCGCGTCTCGCCGCGGATCGCCGGCGCCCTCCTGACCTACGGCAACGGCGTCCTGGACAGCCAGCGTCTGACCGTCTTGCTGGCTGAGGCCGCGCAGAAACAGGGCGCCACCGTTCAGGAAGGCGAGGTCACCGGCATCAGGCTGGCGGACGGCCGCGTGACGGGCGTCGAGGTGGACGGCACGGTCGTCCCGTGCGACACCGCCGTGGTGGCCCTGGGGCCGTGGAGTGGAGCCGCCGAGCGGTGGCTTGGCGTGCCGCTGCCGGTCGAGCCGCTCAAGGGCGAGATCCTCCGGATGACCCAGTCCGGCCCGGCGCTCAAGAGTGACGTGGTAGCTCCCAGTATCTCGCTGTTCGGCCGGGAGGACGGCCAGATCTGGCTCGCCTCGACGAAGCAGCACGCCGGCTTCGACAAGGAGCCGAGCGAGTGGGGCTACCACACGCTCTACGATGCCGCGCTGGCGCTGATGCCGTCGATCGCCGAGGCGAGCCTGCTCCAGCACACCGCCTGTCTGCGCCCGATCACCCCGGACGATCTGCCGCTCGTCGGGAAGGTGCCGGGTCGGGAATGCGCGTACGTGGCATCTGGCGGCGGGCCGAAGGGCATCCTGCTCGCGCCGGGGATGGGGAAGGGGCTTGCCGACCTGATCGTGACCGGGCAGACCTCGCTCTCCGTCAAGGCGTGCGATCCGGCCCGCTTCACGAACGTCGCAGGATAAGAACCCGTCTCATGGGACGTCTGGCGTAGCGCGGGGGCTCGTCCCTCGCCTGCTCCTCGGCCAGCGCGCGCAGGAACGGCGCCGGGACGGCCGGCGATTGCTCGCCGTCCTCGACAGTCGGGACGGCCGTGTCTGGACTTGCGTCTGACGTGGCCGGCGCCAGACGCTCGGAGACCAGGAGCGGCGCCATCGTGTAGACGGCGAGCCCCAACGCCGACGCGGCGTCCATCTGGTGCTCTGACCAGCCGCCCGGCAGGCAGACCCGCACGCGGGCGACCGGATCGCCGTCCTCGCCCGGCTCCACCATGATCGCCGCGACGTAGCCGTGGATCGCGGCGAGGGACTGCGTCAGCAGCGCGAACGCCCTGGAGCGCGGCGTCATCTGGCCCTCTAGCTCGTGCGTCAGCGAGCACGCCTCGGCCGAGCGGATCGGCAGGGCCAGCGGGGCGCCGGCCGTGAGGTCGCGTGGCAGCAGCATCGCCACCGGTCTGCCGAACCTCGGGTCATGATCGACCGTCCGCACCAGACGTCGAGACGCCGGCCGCACCCACGATCGACGTACCGGACCAGTTCCGCCGCGCCTTCGAGAGTAACCCCCTGGGACCGTAGCGAATGGATGGCCGCGCTCCCCGATCCGCACCGCGAGCGTCAGCGAGCCGGACCCCGGCGCTTCAGGGTCCGCTCGCGGAGTTTATCCCGACGAAGGAGGAACTCGCGGTGCGGAAGGGGCGTCTGACGGTCAGGCAGTCACGCAGAACCCGCTGTCGCGGACGGCACGCCCGAACGCGTCCTCGTCCAGCTCCAGCCCGAAACCGGGCGCGGACGGCACGCTGGCGTACCCGCCCTGGACCGCGTAGCCCGGCGTGGTGATCCCCGGCGTCGTCGCCTCGTCCCACTCCACGAAGCCGTAGTTCGGCACGGCCAGCCCGAGGTGGCAGGAGTGGTAGTTGCCGAGGTGGGTGCCATAGTGGTGCGGCGAGGCCAGCCGGCCCCATTCCACGATCTTCGGCGAGACCTCGATCCAGCGGGTCAGCCCGGGGACGAGCACGTCCCACTGGAGGACGTCCACGATCCCCTCGCACACCATATCCAGCAGGAGATCGTGCGGCGCCAGCGAGCCGACCGTCGCGTGGAACCCGTCGCCGGCCAGCAGCTCCGGCATCCCGGCATCGGTCATGCCGCGCCCCTCGCCGTCCGCCAGCATCGTGCTCAGCCCCTCGGCCCGCATCCAGGCCCGCAGTCGGCGGTAAAGCGCGGCGTCCTCGTAGAACGCCTCTTCCAGCCAGAAGACCCGCGAGTCGGCCGTGCCGGACAGGAAGTCACGGGCCATGTTGAAGTTGTAGCCGTTGTTGGCGTCCGCCATGACCTCGGCGTCCGGCCCCACGGCCTTGCGGACGGCGTTGACGACGGCAACGTCGCGCGCCATCCCCTCGGCGATCGGGAAGTGGACGTTGCCGCGCCCGATCTTGATCTTGAAGTTACGGTGCCCGCGACGAAAGCCCTGCATCGCCTCCTCGGCGATCAGCGCCGCCGCCGACTCCACGTCCGGCTTGTCCAGGTCGTCGATGTAGAGCGAGGTGTCGTAGCAGCGGACCTTCGATCCATCAGCGGGACGCGGCCTTCCGAGGATCTTCGAGGCCAATGCGTAGACCGGTTCACCCTCGCGCCGCCCGACCAGGTCCCAGACCGCGTACTCGATGGGACGGAATCGGACCGGCACGCCGGCCGCGTCGTCGTACGCCTCGCCGAGCGTCGCGCCGACGAAGCCCCTGGCCACGCCCTCCTCGACTCTGGAGAGTCCCCAGCCACTGCTGCCGTCGTCCAGCGTGAGGCGGGCCACCGGCACCCGCACCCGGCCTCCCAGCGGCTGCATGTGCGCGTTGCTACCGGCGGCTCGCGGGCGCTCGCCCCAGAGCTGGCCCCACTCGACGCTGACGATCTTTGGATCCGCCACGATGCCTCCCTACCGACGCTGATGATGTCGCGCCAGGATAGCCCAGCACGCCACGCTCCGGCCCCACGCTTCAGCGGAGCGGCGCTCGCCTGACCTGGAGCGCGCGGGCCGGGTTCTCTACCAGCAGCATCCGGATCGCGGCCTCGTCGAGGCCGGCATCGTGCAGCATCGGCACGAACGTCAGCAGCAGGTGGCGGTAGCCGAAGCCGCCGTACTTGAGCAGCTCGGTCTTGCGGGCGCGGTCGCTGCCCAGCAGGAGCTGCTGCCCGAATCCGCGCTGCATCAGGTTCGCCGCCAGCTCGGCTCGGGTCTCGTCCAGCATCCAGTGCGGCTTGCCGATCACGTCGAACTGGACGTACGCGCCGCGCCGGCAGAGCGCCTCCAGGAAGCGGACGTCGGCGTTCTCGTCGGTGTGGCCGACGATGACACGAGACGGATCGACGCCCTCGGCCTCGAACAGGTCGAGGTGCTGCATCCCGATGTTGCCGCCCTCGATCTCGAAGCGGATGTTCCCCGAGGTGTGGGTGGTAATCGTCAGCCCGGTCCGCAGCTGCGCCCTGGCCACCGCGCGAGCGCAGCGCTCCTCCTCGCCTTCGATCACCGGCCGGCTGATCGCCGATTTCAGGATGCCGATCGTGATGTCGGTGCCGTCTGCGCCCTCCGTCGCTTCGCGGACCAGCACCTCGGCCAGGGCGTCCACGTCCAGGTCGCGCGCCCAGACGGGATGGCACGCTTCGACGTAGTAGCCGCCGCAGGCAATGATGTGCAGGCCGGTCACCTCGGAGAGCTCGCGGAGCTTCGGGACGTCGCGGCCCCACCCACCGACCGTCGCCTCGACGATCGCGCCGCCGCCGAGCGCCTTGACCTCCTGTAGCTCCTCGATCGCCACGTCCAGCTCGTCCAGGATCATCAGGGCACGGGGGCTGGCCGGGCGCCAGCGATCCCCGGAGCGGCAGAGCGCCTGGTTGCACCAGAGGTGCTCGTGGGTCTGGGTGACGCCGAGCTGCTCGGGCGGGATCGGACCGCGCACCGTCTGGATGTGGGTCACCGCGCGCCTCCCCGCCCGCTCACGTTCGGGTGCCGGCGAGCATCTGAAGGATCGCCCCGGTTGAGCGGACGCGGATCATGCCGCCGACGAGCTGGGTCATGACGAAGTCGTGGATCGCGTAGGTCTCGCCGGGGCAGGCGTCCGAGGCGACGAGCACCCCGTACCCTCGGTCGGCGGCCTCGCGCGCCGTCAACTCGATCGACCAGCCGGTCATCACCCCGGCCAGCACCAGATATCCAATCTCCATGCTATCCAGGATCTCCTCGAGCGGCGCGCTGCCGAACGGACTCAGGGTATGTCTGGCCAGAACCGTGTCGGCGTGGTCGCCGCCTGGCAGCAACGACGCGACGATCTGCGCCTCCGGGCTGCCCATGGCCGGAAGCCGCCCGCCGTACGCCGCGAAGCTGGCAGGGACCTCGCCCGAAGGTGGCGCCGCCAACCGCGTGAAGATGATCGGCATGCCAGTTGCCCGGAACGCCTGAACCAGGTCGGCCGTGTTCTTCAGGCCGTACTCGACCTGCTCGTAGTACTCGTCGAGCTCGCGGGCGATGCCGCGCTCGGCCGCCATCCGCCCCAACCCGACGTTTCGGTCCACCATGAACGGCTGGAAATCAAGTACCAGGAGCGCGGCGCCGCCGTCCCGCAACGGGAAAGCTGGCACCGGCGGGAAGAGCATCCGCAGCGGCGTCCGGTGCGGCATCAGGAGCCCTCACCCCCCAGCCCCAGGAAGCGGACCTCACCCCCCAACCCCCTCTCCAACGCGTCGGCCAGCTCGGCGACAGTCATCACGGTCGTGAGGCCGCCGGCCATCTTCGCCAGGTCGTCGAGTTGCCAGTACAGTGCACTCGCGTCCGAAAGCAGCACCACATCCCAGTCGCGGTCGGCGGCGTTGCGGATCGTCGCCTCGATGCCGCTGTCGATCGAGGTGCCGGCGATCAGGATTGTGCGGATGCTCAGGTTCCGGAGCAGCCGCTCGACGTTGGTCGTCGGGAAGAGCGCCGCGCCCGAGCAATCCAGGACGATCTCGTCGCCGATTGGCGCAGCCTCCAGGAGGATCTCGGCATCCGGCGAGCCGCGCGGCACCCGCAGCCCGAACGCCCGCTGACGGGGACCGGCGTCGCGCGAGTCGCGGGTCAGCTCGGCGATGCGGGCATGGATCACTTCGACGCCAGCCCGTCGGCAGAGTGCTAACAAGTCGGCAATGGCCGGGCGGATCGCGTCCACGCGCGCGAAGTACGGCGCCAGTGCCTCCTCGGCGCCGTGCTCGACGGCCCGCTGCCAGAGGCTCCCGTCGCGGTCGGCGGTCAGCCGCTGGACGTCCATCAGGAGCAGCGCCATGGTCGTCGGGTCCAGCAGCGGGCGCGGCGGCTCGCCGAAGATCAGCTTGTACGGATCGCTCGGGCCGGCGCCCTCGGCCGGGGGTGGCGGCGGCGAGGCGAGGTGCTTCGCCAGCGCCTCGCGCCGGGCCGGAACGGGTTCTAGCCCAAGCTCAGCCAGTCGCGCCGTCATCTCGGCCGTGCTGACCACCACGTTCGGACCGCCGCCGAGCCGGGCCAGCGCCTGCTCGTGGCCGAGCTCGCTGCCGGCCGCGCACGCATCGGAGACCAGCAGGTTGCGGTAGCCAAGGTCGGCCGCGTCTTTGACGGCGCTCTCGACGCAGCCGTTGGTGGAGGTGCCGCAGAAGACCAGGTTCTCGATCCCCATCGTCTGGAGTAGCCGGTCGAGGTTGGTCCAGGCGAACACGCCGGATGACGACTTCGAGATGACGATCTCGTCGCCCTCGGCCGCGACCTCCTCCAGCAGCTCGGCCTCCTTCGAGGAACGTGGCACGAACAACCCACGCACCGCCTGCTTCCGTCCGATGTCGCGCGCGTCCTCGGTCAGCTCGGCGACGCGCAGGTGAATCACCTCGACGCCGGCCTGCCTGCTGGTCGAGAGCAGCACCTGGATGTTCGGGATGATCTCTTGGAGGCGGTCGAAGTAGTAGGCGAACGCGGCTTCGGCACCGACCTGTTTGACCGTCTTCCCCTCGCCCCAGTCCGGATGCGCGTCGAAGTACTGCATGTCGACGACGACCAGGGCGGTGTTGTCGCGGCGCAGGTCTGGCGGCGGCGCCTCGCCGTAGAGCAGGCTGAGCGGGTGCGGCGCGCGGTCCGTCGACATGCGCCAGCCCCCTACGTGCCGGACAGCGCGGCGGCGACGTTGTAGAGCAGGTCCACGTGGTACTTCTCGGCTTCGGCCAGGCCGGCCACCTTCCCGTCGCCCTCGATCACCAGGTACTCGTCCGTGGCGCCGCCGCCCCCTCCGCCGATCGCGCCGCCGCGCACGCACGGCACGTTGAACGCGTTCGGCACGACGGTCCAGGGGCCGCCGCCGGCCTGGATCGGCCAGACGTCAGCCGTGACGTTCCAGTCCGCCAGCGTCTTCAGCATCGCCTGGACGGCCGGTTCCGACACGGCGGTCTGCGAGGCGTCGAACGCCGCGTAGACTTGAATCGAGACGTCCTCGAAGCCTCTGGCGTCCAGGTGGCGCCGCAGCATCAGCACGATCTCGTCGGCCGGGGTGTCCACCACCAGCCGCATGTCGAGCGTCGCCGTCGCCGAGCCTGGCACGATGAACGGGATCGTCGCCGTGTTCGGCCCGAGGAAGCCGCTGCGCAGGCCGGCGACGTTGAAGGTCGGGCCGTAGAGGAGGGTGATCAGCGGGTCGATCCCGTCGGTGCCGCCGACGACCGTCTCGACGTTGCCGCTGCCGCCGACGGGTAGCACGTCGCGCCAGTCACGGCCCTGGTAGCGGGCCGCCAGGGCGTCCAGCAGCTCACGCTCCTCGGTGCCCAACGGCTTGCGGTACGACCAGAGATCCTCGAGGCCGTCCACTGCGCAGCCGCGACCGTCCGGCTCGGTCAGCGAGGCGAGCGCCTGAGCCAGCCGGAACGGCGGCGAGCTGACCAGCCCGGCCGCCATCGAGTGGATCGTGGACTTCGGGCCGTGGCCCCAGGAGGCGCCGCTCGCCGTCAGCTCGACGACGATCATCCCTTTCAGCCCGAGCCCGACCGTGACGGCGCCGTTGGCGCCCTGGCTGCCGGTCGCGCAGTAGCTGGCGCTGACCGTCTGGAGCCGCTCGCGGTACCGCTCCACGAACATCGGGTAGCTGGGGCTGCCCATGATCTCGTCGCCCTCGGCGAGGAACATGACATTGAGCGGCAGCGTCCCCTCGACGGCGACGATCGCCTGCAACGCGTTCAGGAAGGCGACGTACGGTCCTTTCGCGCCGAGCGCCCCTCTGCCCACCAATACCTTCGGGTACGGTCCGATCGGCACCAGCTCGGCGCCCCATGGGTCGTACGACCAGCCGTCCCGGGTGACGGTCCGGGTGTCGTACATGCAGTAGTTGTGGACGGTGGCCGGGGCGCCAGCGTCGTAGACGGCCCAGACGCCGGGGTGGTACCGCCCCTCGACGATCTCGACCTCCTGGCAGCCGAGGTCGCGGTAGCTCTGGGCGACCAACTCGGCGCACTCGCGCACGCCGATGTTGTCCCAGCTCACGCTCGGCTGGCGGACCCAGCGCTGGACGTTGCCGACGTGCTCGCCCTGGTGCTCGTCGATGTACCGGTGGATAGCGTCACGGTTCACCGATCGTACTCCTCACAGCTCGATCTCCCCGGAGCGAGCCAGCCCCTCGAACAGCGGTACCAGTAGCATCGGATCGATGTCGAGATCGAACTGGCTTACAAGCAGGTCGGCGATTTCGCTGATCGTGCGGTCACCGTTGATGAGGTTCCAGAGCTCGTCGCAGATCGGGCGCAGGGTGTCGAAGATGACGGTCGGATCCTGGGCTTGCATTCGCTCGACCAGTGCGACCAGCTCCAGATACGTCGAGCCGGAGAGCGCCGTGCCCGGTCCCGCGTATCGCCGGCGCGGAAACACCATCAGCTCGTCCTTTCTGGCGGCCACGTGCTCGGGACTCATCCAGGCCGGCGACAGTTCACGCACGGACTTCGCAGGGTCCGGTTCGAATGGCATGGGAATCCGGGCGACGGTGTCGTCGGGCAACAGCGCTCGCAGTCGGCCCCTGGACGCACCGGCTTGCTCGACGAGCGCATCAATGGTCGGATTGATGTGCTCCCCGCACAACGCGTCGAACTGCACGGCTGGAACCAGCGTCTGCACTGACCTCGCAGCTTCCGCGGCTATGTAGCACGCGTAGGAACGCTCCGCCTCGGCCTTGACGACGGCGCGGGTTGCCTCGCCGGGGCTCCCACCGGCTCGCCGAGCCGCCAGAACTCGGCGCGTGGTCTTCTGCTCGATGCGCGACAGCCGACCGCGTGCGCGGGCGATCACCTCGTCGGCGATCACCCGGGCCTCTTCCAGGCCGGCGTCGGCGATCTCGTACGCCGCGAGCGCCGTCGTCACGCCGACGCGGCGGAAGACCCGCGGATCGGCGTTGTCGGCCGTCAGGAGCTGGGTGTGGAAGTACCTGTCCGGCCAGGACATGATCAGCGGGCTCGGGATGCCGTACGCCGCCCAGTAATGGTTGTCGCTCCAGGGGGTGTACGGCGCCTGCACGAACTGGACGGGCGAGATGTCGGTGTCGTCCTTGAAGACCCAGGTGCCGTCCTTCGGGGCGCGCTCCATCACGCCGGCGAAGAAATCGTTGACGAACGACGGCACCGAGTCCGGCGACCGGTAGTTGACCAGCACCGATCGCAGCTTGCCCTGGTCGTGCCCGACGCTGTCCAGCACGAACGCCGTCTTGACCTGCTTCGGGAGATCGGGGTGGGTGTCGAAGTAGGCCCGCGAGCCGAGCCCTTCGATCAGGAACAGGAACTTGATAGAGCGGCGGGGGCGGCGTACCTCGCCGCGCTCGATCAGGGTGTGCAGCGTCCGCGCGATCTCGACCATCAGGGCCGGGCCGGCCGCGCAGTTGATGCACGGCTTCGTCGCCGCCGAGCAGTGCGCCACGAAGAAGACGGATTCGTCTGGCAGCTCGGCGCCGGGGATCGTGGCGATCTGGTTGCGGCCCTCGCCCTTGAACATCCGACACTGAATGTCGGCGTGGAGGGTGACCGGCCCGAGCCGCATCAACTCGCGGAGGCGCTGCGCGGCAGGGTAGGAGATGCCGCAGGCCCAGGCGTCGTACTGGCCGCGCTGGTTCGGGAGGCGCAGCAACTGCACGGCCTCGGGCAGCCCCTCGCGTGTCCGATCGGGCGTGAACTCGTAGAACAGGTAGTCGGAAAGGATGCCCCGAGCTCCCCGCTTCAACGCCTCGCGCGCGGCGTGCATCCAGCCGCCGGGCCGTGGGGTGTGGCCGATCAAGACGATCTTGCCGGCGATCTCCTTGCCGGCGAAGTCGGCATCCGACTCACCGGTCCCGACGTCGACCAGCTCCGCCGTCATGCCGCCCGGGGGCGTCGGCGTGGACCACCAGGCCAGGCACGACGACGTGCTGGTGAGATCGACGACCGGCTCCTGGACCGGCCCGACGCTTTTGACGGTCGCGTCGTACGGCTCCCAGGCGAGCGGGAACGGGTCGTGCCCGCCGAGGGTCTCGCCGTCGAGCGGGTACGTCTCTTCCACGACGTCGGTCAGCCCCGCCGCCCGCAGCCGATCGGCGACCAGGTTGGTGGCGGCGTGGTAGCCGGCGCCGCCGGGCGGCCGGTGGAAGGCGGTGATCGCCGTTGCCGTGGCCATAGCATTCTGGCCGGATAGCTCCCGGTGGATCGCCATCGCGATGTCGGTCATGAGCACCCCAGAGGAGTCAGGCATTAGGAGCCAGGGCGCGCCGGTGCCCAGAGCGAGCTGATCTTGCACTCGAAGCCCGGCAGCAGTGGAGAGGTCAGGACGTCGTCACCGGTCAGCGTGGCAACACGGCCAAGCCCCTCCCCCACCCGGCGGTACACCTCCACCCGACGGGCGCGCCAATCGACAATCCAGTACTCGTCGACGCCGATTCTGGAATAAAAATCAAACTTGATCTCGCGGTCACGGAACTCGTTTGAGGAGCCAGGGGACAACACTTCAACGACGAGCTCGGGGGCAACGGTCAAATGCCCAGCATCGTCAAGCCCAGCGGCGAGACGCGCGTCGCTGATCCAGATCAGATCCGGGATGACGTTCTGATCACCGGGGAAGATCAAACCAGGGGTCGGCAAAACCTCTCCAAGGTGACTCACTTCGGTCCAGTTGAACAACCTGGAGGAGAGGACAAGACTCGCGTGCTGGTGATCTCGGCTCGGTGCGGTCGACACGTACAGCTCTCCGTCGATGATCTCGTAGCGCACGCCCTCGATCTCTGGCATCGCCTCGAGGTCTTTGGTGGTGAAGCGAAAGGCGGTCGTCACGGCCCGGTTCTCCTGTGGGATGGCTCTCACCGGCCAGTATACGTCCGCGTGTCGACCTTCACGCGGCCAGTGAGCACGACACTAGCGGCCCTTCAGCCAGGGGTCGAACGCGTCGCGGAGGCCGTCCCCAAGCAGGTTGATCGAGATCACCGTCAGCATGATCGCGGCGCCCGGGAACGTCGCCAGCCACCAGGCCCGGCGGATCTGATCGCGCGACTCGGCAAGCATCAGACCCCACTCTGGCGTCGGCGGCTTGGCACCCATCCCGAGGTAGTTCAAGGAGGCCCCGGCCAGGATCGCGCCTGCCACCGCCAGCGTGCCGTACACCACCACCGGCGCGATCACGTTCGGCAGGATGTGCCGAATCACGATCCGCGCGTGGCGGCACCCGAGCGTCCTGGCCGCCAGCACGTAGTCGAACTCGCGCGCCGCCAGCACCTGGCCGCGCACCAGCCGGCAGAAGCCGGGGATCGTGCCGACGCCGACCGCGATCATCAGGTTCATCAGGTCCGGCCCGAGCACGGCAACAACCGCCAGCGCCAGCAAGATGCCCGGGAACGCCAGCTTGATGTCGATCAGGCGACCGATGATCTCGTCGATCCAGCCCCCCCGGTAGCCGGCGACCGCCCCGAGCGTCACGCCGATGCTGGCACCGATCGCCACGGCGACCAGCCCGACCTGCAACGAGAGCGACCCGCCGTAGAGCAGTCGGGCAAGCTGGTCCCGCCCGAAATGGTCCGTCCCAAGCGGGTGGGCCAGGCTCGGCGGCTGGAGCGCCTCGCGCGGCGAGATCTTCGCCGGCTCATACGGCGTCAGGAGCGGCGCGAATACTGAGCCAATGATGAGCAGCAGCAAGATCACCGCGCCCACGACGACGCCCGGTTGGCGCAGCAGGCGTCGCAGGACCGGCCCGAGCTGGCCCTCGCCTCCCGTCGTCCGCGTTCGGCTGGAGGCCGTTCCAGGCTCGGCGGCGGTCGTCGCGCTACTCATAGGCCCCACCCCCAGCGGGCGCAATGAATTGCGCCCCTACAGGTGCAGGCGGGGTCAGCTTCGAACATCGCCGTACCTGATCCGCGGGTCCAGCCAGGAGTACGAGACGTCCACCAGGAAGTTCGCCACCACGTACGCCGTCGCCGTGAACAAGACGACCCCTTGCACGATCGGGAAGTCCTTCTCCAGGATCGCCCTGACGATCAACTGGCCAATGCCGGGACGGGCGAAGACCGTCTCGATCACGACCGCCCCGCCCAGCAGCGTCCCGAACTGGAGCCCCAACACCGTCACGACCGGAATCAGCGCGTTCTTGAGCGCGTGACGCAGGATGACGGCCTTCTCCTGGAGTCCCTTCGCCCTGGCCGTTCGGACGTAGTCGCGGACCAGGACGTCCACCAGGCTGGAGCGAACTAGCCGCGCGATGATCGCGGCGGCGCTGAACCCGAGCGCCACCGAGGGCAGGATCAGCCCCTGCCAGCCGGACGCCATTCCCACCGCCGGCAAGATTCCCAGGTGCAGCGCGAAGATCAGCAGCAGCATGATCCCCAGCCAGAAGGACGGCATCGAGACGCCGATCACCGCGAGCGTCATCGCCGCCATGTCCAGCCAGGTGCCCCGGTTGATCGCCGCCGTCACCCCGAGCACGAACCCGATCAGCACCGCCACGCCAAGGCTGACCACGGCGAGCTGGATCGTGAACGGCAAGTTCCGGACGATCAGATCCCGAACCTGCTCGCCGCTCCGGAACGACTTGCCCAGGTCTCCCTGGACCACGCCCCAGAGGAACCGTACGAACTGGACCGGCAGCGGCTGATCCAGGCCGAGCTGCTGCCGCATCGACTCGTACTGGTCAGACCCGACGCTGCCGGCCACGGTCGGTGCTGATGCCCCACGATGCTCGGTCAGCATCATCATCACCGGATCGCCCGGCAGGAAGTGGAGCATCAGGAACACGACCAGCGAGACGCCGAGCAGGACCGGCACCATCGTGATCAGGCGGCGCTGGATATAGGCCCACATGAAAAGCCCTCACCCCCGGCCCCTCTCCCTTGCGAGGGAGAGGGGAGGCGGTCAAACGCCGCGCTAGGCGTCCTTCCAGACGTTCGACATGTACGGCCGGCCGAGCAGGTCTACCTTGAACCCCTTGACCCGCTTCTGGAGCATGTGGACCAGCGCCGTGTCGAAGTTCGGCAGGATCCAGGCGTTCTCCATGACCGTCTTCTGCAGCTCCTGGTAGATCGCCATCCGCTTCTGGAGGTCCTGCTCGCGGCCGCCCTGCTCGATCAGCGCGTCCAGCTTCGGGTCCTTGATCCGGGTCCGGTTGAACTGGCCGCCCCCCTCGATCTGGGTTGAGTGGTACGCCAGGTAGAAGACGTCGTGCGGGTCGATCAGCGCGAAGAAGAGCCGGTACGCCTCGTACTCGTTGTCGACGAACCGCTTGACCGTCGCCTCGTACGGCATCGCGTCGACCACGTAATCGAAGCCGATCTCCTGCAACGATGCCTGGATGAACTCAGCGGACTTCTGGGTGAACCCGCCGGCCGTGGTGATGTGGCGGATCTTGAGCGGCTTGCCGTCCTTGCTCCGGATCCCGCCAGAGCCGACCTTCCAGCCGGCGTCGTCCAGGATCTGCTTCGCCTTCGCCACGTCGTACGGGTACATGTCCTCGACGCCTTTCCAGTACGCCCAGGAGCCCCGAGTGACCGGACCGTACGCGGGCGGGTAGACGCCGTTGAAGACCAGGTCTGCCAGCGCCTGCCGGTCCACGCCGTGCTGCATCGCCTTGCGGACGGCGATGTCGCTGGTCGGCGAGTTGGTGATGTTCAGGTTGTTGAACTCCGGCATGCCCGGGACGATGAACGCGTCGACCTCGTACTTGCCGGTGCCCTTGATCCGCTCCACGTCCTGTGGCGGCGGCGCGTCGATGATATCGGCCTCGCCGTTCTCGAGCGCGATCAGGCGGGTGGCGATCTCCTCGACCATGCGGTAGGTGATCGTGTCGAGGTGGGCCGGCCCACGGTTCGGCCAGAACTCCGGCCCCCACTTGTAGTCCGGGTTCCGCTCCAGCACGAAGGTCGTGTCATCGGTCCAGCCCTTGACCTTGAACGGGCCGGTGGCGACCGGGTTCATCGCGAACTTGTCGCCGAGCGCCTTGACGGCGGCCATCGAGGCCGGCGCCAGGTAATGCTCGCTGATGTTGCTCAGGAACGGGACGTACGGCTCCTTGAGCGTCGTCCGGATCGTGAATTCGTCCACGACCTCGCTCTTGTCGTACGGGCCGAGCCGCCCGATCTGGAGCGACTTGGTGGCCGGATCGAGGATCCGGTCGTACGTCGCCTTGACCGCCGCCGCGTTGAACGGCGTGCCGTCGTGGAACTTGACATCCTTGCGCAGCATGAAGGTGTAGACCTTGCCGTCCGGGGAGATCTCCCACTTCTCGGCGAGGCCCGCCACGAACTTGCCGCCCTCCGGCTGCCAGACCAGCGGGTCGTAGATCTGGCGCATGATCCGAGCGGCGTTGGTGGCCGTCCAGACGTTGGCGTCCAGGCTGGTCGCCTTTTGCTGATGGACGAAGAGGAGGTTGCCGCCCGACCTGGCAGCTCCGGCTGGTGCGGCTGCCGCCGGCTTCGCCGCTTCAGCCGGCTTCTGGGCTGGCGCCTGCTGCGCGGCCGGCGCGGCCGGCGGGGCCGCTGGCTGGGCCGCCTCGGCGGGCTTCGCCGGCTCAGCAGGCTTGGCCGGAGCAGCCGGGGCGGCCGGCGCCTGGCTGCACGCCACCGCGAGCGGCGCGACGGCCAGCGAGGCCGACCCGACCAGCATCAACCGCAGCATCCTTCGGCGACTGATCGTATCGTGGGAGATCGAGGTGCGCATCATCTGCCTCCGGACGACTCACAGCGTCAGGGCCGAGCCCGCGCTGACGTCACACATGGAGCTTGAGGGCGGCGGACTGACCTGGCCATCGGGCCACGTGCTGCCACCCCTCGACATGCGTCATAGTCCACCAGCCACCGTGACTTGTCAAGAGCGGCAGCGCAGATTCTCGCTTCTCGCCTCCTCACGAGCGAACGTATGATGGACCATCAGGCTGCCATCTGGAAGGATCCGCGCGTATGTCCCTGATTCGTATCACGGCCGGGCGCCTCGCCGACGGCATCGGCACGCCCTCGATCGTCAACGCGGCCATCCTGATCGACGGCGAGCGGATTGTCGAGGTCGGGCCGGCGGCGACGGTGCCGACCCCGGACGGCGCCCAGACGTTCGACTTCCCGACCCAGACCTTGATGCCTGGACTGGTCGACTGTCATAGCCACCTCAACCTGCCCGGCGACGGCACGACCATTGAGGGCGCGGCGGCGGACGGCGACGACATCGCCCTCCTCCGCTCGGCTGAGAACGCCCGAACGACCCTTCAGGCAGGCGTCACCACCCTGCGCGACAACGGCGCGATGAACCGCACGACGTTCTCGATCAAGGAGGCGCTCAGGCGGAAGATCATCACTGGTCCGCGCCTTTCGATCTCCGGCCGGCCGATCACGATGACCGGCGGGCACTGCTGGCCGTTCGGCGGCGAGGCTGACGGCGCCGAGGCGGTGCGCCAGAGCGTCCGGCAGATGGTCAAGGAGGGCGCGGACTGGCTTAAGATGATGGCGACCGGCGGCGGCACCCTCAACACGATGCCGTACCGCCCCTCGTACACTGTCGCCGAGCTGCGGGCCGGCGTCGAGGAGGCCCACGCCGCCGATCGGCTGGCGGCGGCGCACTGCTCGTGCACGGCCGGGATGGTCAACGCGATCGATGCCGGCTTCGACATGATCATCCACGGCAACTTCCACGATCCGGACGGCCGATTCGTCTTCGACCGCGACGTGGCTCGGCGGATCGCGGACCAGGGCGTCTGGGTCAACCCGACGC
>Ga0209382_10006083_pt1 | contig 15581 bp, 14 predicted proteins | sample SoiMetdeltSBSDD5_FD_187599 | JGI IMG/M metagenome (GOLD analysis project Ga0209382, IMG submission 187599) | Bulk soil microbial communities from a Populus tree surrounding site in Tennessee, USA - Soil MetaG P. deltoides SBSDD5 (SPAdes) (version 2) | ecosystem: Environmental > Terrestrial >...
GCCGCGCGTTGGGAGAGGCCCAGTACAGGATCGCGAGCATGACGCTGACCAGGATCACGAGCACCGGCCATTTGACGATGCCCCACGCGGTGAGCAGCGCAGAGCCGGCATGCAGCGCTTGGCCGACCCGTTCGGCCAGTTCCCCCGTGAAGACGACGATGACGGCGCTGGCCACCAGAAGCAGGCCGATGACGACGGTGACCGCTACCCGGATCGGTAGGGTCTTCCAGATCGGGCGACCCTCCGGCACGTCGTAGATGGCGTTGGAGGCGCGCATGAAAGCACCGATGTATGCCGACGCGGACCACAGAGCGCCGACGAGGCCCACGATGGCCAGAATGCCGGCGGCCCGTTGGGACTGGGTCAGATCCTGGGCGCCGGTCGTGAGGATGTCACCTACCGGCCCCGGAGCGATGGACCGCATGTTGTCGATCAGTGGTTGGATGGCGGGCCGACCCAGCAGGCCCAGCACGGACACCAGCACCAGCAGCCCCGGGAAGATCGACAGGACGGAGTAGTAGGTCAGCGCGGCGGCCCAGTCGGTCAGGTTGTCGTCCATGAACTCGCGGACCGTGCGCCTCAGTACTCCCCACCACGCCCGCGAACCCAGCTGCGTCGGCCGTTCCGGCGGTTTGTCGTCTTCGGTGGTCATCGGTGCACCCTCTCCCTCACCGAATTACTTTTCCCTCTCGCGCTGCCTGCCTAACCCAGGTGAGGCCTGACAATCAGGGCTATGCGACCGACGCGGCCGGTCGCGGCATCGTGTGCCGGATCGCGACCGACAGCCCGGCGGCCACGATGCTGAGTCCACCGCTGATCAACAACGTCGTCACGTAGTCGCCCAGCAGGTCTCGGGCGACTCCGGCGGTCGTGGCGGCCACGGCAGCTCCGAGCTGGTGCGACGCGAAGACCCAGCCGAACACCACCGTGCCGGACGCGCCGAAGTACTCGCGGCACAGCGCGACCGTCGGTGGCACGGTCGCGACCCAGTCGAGGCCGTAGAAGATCACGAAGATCAACATGCTCGGGCGTACCGAGGACGCGAACAGCAACGGCAACACCAGTAACGAGACGCCGCGTAGTCCATAGTAGACACTCAGCAGGGCACGGGAGTCGACGCGGTCGGTGAGCCACCCGGAGCCGACGGTACCCACGATGTCGAAGACGCCGACGAGGGCGAGCAGGCTCGCGGCCATGGTCGTAGGCATGCCGTGGTCGTGCGCGGCGGGGATGAAATGCGTGCCGACGAGCCCGTTGGTCGTGGCGCCGCAGATCGCGAACCCGCCGACGAGCAACCAGAACGCGCGGCTGCGGGACGCGTCGCGAAGTGTTCCGATCGCGGATGGCCGGCCGGGTGGGGGTTCGACATAGTCCGGTGGCGCACCGAAGGGCAGCGCACCCACGTCGGCCGGCCGCTCCCGCATCAGGAGCAACACGAGCGGTACGACCGCCAACGCCGCACCGGCGACGACGAGTGAGGCGACCCGCCAGCCGCGTGCGTCGGAGAGGGTGGCCAGGACCGGTAGGAAGATGAGCTGGCCGGTAGCGCTGGCCGCGGTGAGCACTCCGGTGACCAGACCGCGGTGCCGCACGAACCAGCGGTTCGCGACCGTCGCGGCGAACACCAGGGCCATCGAACCGGTACCGGTGCCCACCAGAACGCCCCAGCAGACGACGAGCTGCCAACTCGCCGTGACGAGGACGGTCAGCGCACTGCCGGCGGCGACGAGCGTCATCGCGACGACTACCACGGGCCGGATGCCGAACCGCTCGATGAGAGCCGCCGCGAACGGCGCGATGAGGCCGAAGAGGATGAGGTTGACCGATACGGCGGCGGAAATCGCGCCGCGGGACCAGCCGAACTCCTCCTGCAACGGGACCATCAGCACGCTCGGCGTGGCGCGGAACCCGGCCGCGCCGAGCAGTGCCACGAAGGCCACGGCCGCGACAACCCAGGGGAGACGGGTACGCAGGACAGTCACCGGTACAGGATCGGTGATCTCGGGCCGCCCGGACAGTGGCCAGAAAGCCACTATGTGAAAGAATCGGGCCATGGCGCAGTCCCACCGGGTAGCCGTGCTCGTGCTCGACCATGTGGTCGCGTTCGACCTCGGTACCGCGGTCCAGGTCTTCACCGCGGCGAACCAACCCGGCCAGCGGCGGTACGACGTACGGGTGTGCAGCCCGGGCGCGACGCCCGTCCGCGCGGAGGGTGGTTTCCGGATCGCGCCGGAGCACGGGCTCGAGGCTGTCGCCCGGGCGGACACGGTCGTCGTGCCTGGCATCCACGGCGGCCCGACGTTCCGCGACGGCACCCTCGCGCCGGACGTCGGCGAGGCGCTGGTGGCCGCGGCGCGCCGGGCGCGACTCATCTCGATCTGTACCGGTGCATTCGTGCTCGCCGCGGCCGGAGTGCTCGACGGGCGGCCGGCCACGACACATTGGCGTCACGCCGACGCGTTCCACCGGCTGTTCCCCGCCGTCAGGCTGAACCCCGACGTGCTGTTCGTCGACGACGGAGATGTGCTGACATCGGCCGGCGTAACGGCAGGCATCGACCTGTGCTTGCACGTGGTCCGGCGCGACCATGGCAGCGAGACCGCCAACCGGGCTGCCCGGCGGTGCGTCGTGCCAGCCTGGCGCGACGGCGGCCAGTCCCAGTTCATCGAGCGGCCGCTACCCGAGGACGGTGCGACGACGACCGCGCCGACGAGGGCGTGGGCGTTGACCCGCCTCGGCGAGCCACTGGATCTGCGCACGCTGGCCGGGCATGCGCGGATGAGCGTACGCACCTTCACCCGGCGGTTCCGAGCGGAGACCGGGCTCTCCCCGAGCCAGTGGCTGATCCGGCAACGCGTCGAGCGTGCTCGGCACCTGCTCGAGGCGACCGGTCTGCCCATCGACCGGGTGGCCGCCGACGCCGGCTTCGGTACCGCCACCGCCATGCGGCAGCACCTGCACTCGGTGCTCGGGGTCGCGCCGAGCACCTACCGCCGTACCTTTCGCGGACCGACCTTGTCGTAGTGCCGGCCTCATACTGGCCTGGTGGGCGATCACCAGGGGTTCACGGTGGCTCTGCGGGGCTACGACATCGCCGAGGTGGAGGCGATGCTCGAGCGCATCCGCAAAGCCGCGGCATCAACCGACCAGGCGTTGCGCGCATCGGTACGCGAGGAACTGAACCAACCCGCGTTCCGGACCCGTCTGCGTGGCTACGCTCGGATCGAGGTCGACGACTACCTTCGCCGGGCCGTCGACCGACTTGCCTGACGGCCGGCTACCTCCAAGTGGCCCGGTATTCAGCTAACTCGGCCAGCGGTGGGCCGTGGTGCTCGAGCACCGCGGCCCACCGCGCATCGATGCATTGTGCGACCTCGTGGCGGTCTGGTTGGCTCTACGTGGGGAGAATCGACCGGGCAGGAGAATGTCGATGACATCGATGCGGGTGGGACGCACCGTGCTTCGTCTCGGTGTGAGCGTGCTGGTGATGGCCGTCCTCGCGGTACCGCGTCCGTTGTGGGCCGCCGACGGATTCGTCGCGGGATCGCCCGGGCTCGGCGATCCGTTCTTCCCGCTCGCCGGCAACGGCGGCTACGACGTGTCGAACTACTCGCTGGTGCTCGGGTACGACCCGGCGACCAAGCATCTGGACGGCTCCGCCACCATCCGCGCGACGGCGACGCAGAACCTGTCGCGGTTCGACCTCGACCTGCGCGGCTTCGACGTGTCGCGGGTAGCGGTCGACGGCACCGCCGCGTCGTTCACCCGGGACGGGCAGGAACTGATCATCACGCCGCCGACGAAGCTCCGGAACGGCCAGGCGTTCACCGTCGCGGTCGACTACGCCGGGGTGCCGTTGGTCATCACCGATCCGGACCAGTCGATCGAGGGCTGGGTACCGACCGACGACGGCGCCTTCGTCGTCGGCGAGCCACAGGGCTCCCCAGGGTGGTACCCGGTCAACGACAACCCGCGGGACAAGGCCACCTTCGACTTCCGGGTCACCGTGCCGGACGGGCTGACGGTGATGGCCAACGGCGTACTCCTCTCGCAGACCTCGACCGGCGGCCGGACCACGTTCGTCTGGCGCGAGAGCCTGCCGATGGCTCCGTACCTCGCGACCGCGACGCTCGGCCGGTTCGACGTGACCGTCGATCACCTCGCCAACGGGCTGCCGGTGTACCTCGCGGTCGACCCGACCGTGTCGACCAGTTCGGTGCTCTCGAAGTTGCCGTCCATCGTGGACTTCTACGCGTCGATCTACGGCCCGTACCCGTTCGACGCCGTCGGTGCGATCGTCGACGACGCCAAGGATGTGGGCTACTCGCTGGAGACGCAGACGAAGCCGGTGTTCTACCGTCCGCCCGACGTGGCGACGCTGGCGCACGAGCTGTCCCACATGTGGTTCGGCGACTCGGTCACGCTCACCGAGTGGCCGGACATGTGGCTGCACGAAGGCTTCGCCACGTGGTCCGAGTGGATCTGGAGCGAGCACGACGGCCGCAAGTCGGCGCACAAGTTCTTCGAGAACCTCTACAACACGCCCGCTCAGGACACCGCGTTCTGGACGCCTCCGCCCGCCGTACCGGGTACCCCGGTCTTCTTGTTCAACGGGACCATCTACCTCCGCGGCGCGATGACCCTGCAGGCGCTGCGCGAGAAGGTCGGCGACGGCGTCTTCTTCCAGATCATGCGCGACTGGGCCGCCGAGCATCGCTACGGCAACGTGACGACGGCACAGTTCATCGCGCTCGCCGAGCGCGACAGCGGTCTGGACCTGAGGCACTTCTTCGACGTGTGGGTTTACCAGCCGGACAAACCAACGTCCTGGTAGACGTCAGCGGTGAACCCGATCCAACGCCTCCCGCAGAATCGTCGATAACGGCGGCAGCGGCGCGTCGGCGTACTCGCGGACCAGTGCGAACGGGTCGAGTTGATGGCTCTGGCCGTCGTCGCCACCGACCACGACCACGTGGGTGAGGTTCTCGCCGTCCGACGTCACATCCCACCGGCCCCAGTGCACCCGGATGAGGACCTCGGCGACGTAGCGGGCGACCGGGGCGAGCAGCGCGACCGCGTCTTCCGTGTCCAGCTCACCGAATGGCAGGTCGGACAGCCACTCCTCGAGCACCGGCACGCAGGCGTGGGGGTCATCGTCGAAGGCGGGCGCGTCTCCGTAGAGCTGATCGACAAGCTCGCGTAGGTCCGCCCGACACCGGTCGGTCCACTCGTCCAGGTGCCGGCGCATCGACTCCACCGTGAGTGGGACGATGGGTTCCGTCTCGAAACGCTCGTGCCATGCCTCAGTGCTCACCGATATGCCTCGGCGGTCACGGATGTAGGCCATGGCGAGGATGTGACCGCATGGTCGGCCCAGCTCGTACGCCTCGACGTGCACCGCATCGTCCGTTCTCCCGCTCATGCGGACGATGTAGCCATCCCAGACGACCGCGACGCAGCGAGCCGATTCACCCGTGTCGCCAAGCTCGGAATGGGCCAACTCCAAGACGCCTTCGGGATCGTCATGCACCTCGTACCGGCGACGCCGCTGGGTGCCATCGAGGTAGAGCACGGCCGTGAACGGCGAGAACCCGTCCGGTTCTCGTTCGGCGTCAGCAAGGGCCTCCTGCGCCAGTTCGGCGACGAAGTCGAGGCATGGGTCGGAGAGGTTGTCCAGCCTCAGCGCCAAGAGGTCCATGAAGACAGCAGGATAGCTGGTAGGTGTGGTCAATCTAGTGCCCACTGTGGACACCCGGGGCTGTAGGCGTGTCACTCCGGGGCGTGGCCATCCATGACAGTGAGCATCTTCGCGCGTATCGTGTGTAGCGTGGCCGAAGACGGCACGTACCGGCACGATGCGCACATGAGGCGTGAAACGGCCACCGATCCCACCCTGGACGATGTGCTGCGCGCTGCCGGTTTCGAGGTCACGGACGCCGGTCGGGAACGGTGGCGGCGCCAGATCGCACAGCCCATCCCGGCGGCGGCGGTGGAAGAGGCTCGACAGTGGCTCGAGCGCGCCCGAGATAGTGGCCGGGCGGCGTGACTGACACCGCTGTCGTGTACGACGACTCGGCGCTGATGGCGTACGCGCATGGGCAGATCGGTGCGGCGGAGCTGATCTCCGAGGTCAACGCCGAGGGTCGCCACGTCGGCGTGCCGTCGACATGCCTGGCCGCCGCGCTGGCCGAGCTCACCGACGAGTGGGACATCATGCAGCTGATGCGGCTGGTGCGTACCAAAACCGTCGTCATCCTGCCGCTCGCGGCCCACGATGCGAACGGCGATCCGGCGGAGGCGGTTCGTCAGGTGAGCGAGTTCGCTCGTCTTGCCGACTGCGAACTCACGGTCGGCCACGCGGTTGCCGAGGCAATCGCGCATCAGGCCTACTACGTCACGGCCAAACCAGGGCGCGCCATGGAGGCTTTGCCGCCGAGTTGGCCGATTCTGGACCTCAGCCCGGTACGGCTGGTGAGTGACCTGATGGGCGTCGCTCCCGTGGCGACCACGGCCGCCCGGCCCGCGCTGTCGAGTGAGGTCGACCAAGGGGCCGGCGAACCGGACGGCGAAGCGAAGATGCCATCGGCTGTCCAACCGATGCTGGCCACGCCGGGTCCGGTACCGACATCCGGCGAGTGGGGGTACGAGTTCAAGTGGGACGGCGTCCGCACGATCGCCTATGTGGACGGTGGCGAGGTGAAGCTGTTGACCCGTACGCACGATGACGTCACCGAGACGTATCCGGAGCTGGCCGTGCTGGGCAGGCTGTTCGCCGACCGTCGAGTGGTGCTCGACGGGGAGATCGTCGCGCTGGGCCGCAACGGCCTGCCCAGCTTCCCGGTACTTCAGCAGCGGATGCGTACCCGCCGGCCGACCAACCACCTGCTTCGCACGTTGCCGGTGCGGTTCTACGCATTCGACCTGCTCTACCTCGACGGCACCGACTTCATGCCACTGTCCTATGTGGAGCGTCGCGATGCGCTGCAGCGTCTCGACGTGTCCGGGGACACAGTGGACACTCCGCCGTACTGGACCGGTGACGTCGGCTCGGCCCTGATCGCCACAGCCCGCGAGCTGGGACTGGAGGGCGTGATGGCCAAGCGGCTGTCGTCCCCGTACCAGCCCGGCCGCCGGTCGCCGGCCTGGGTCAAGACGCCGCTCACCCGAACGATCCAGGTTGTCGTGGGCGGCTACAAGCCAGGGGGCGGCCGTCGGGCCGGAACGATCGGCTCCCTACTCGTGGGCATGTACAAGCCCAACGGCGAGCTGGCGTACGTAGGGAACATCAACGCCGGTCTCAGCGAGGCCACGCTGCGCGACCTCCACGAGCGCCTGGACGAGCTGCGGGCGCCGGCGTCCCCGTTCGACGAAGCGGTGCCGCGCGATCACGCCCGGGAGGCCCACTGGGTACGTCCCGTCCTGGTCGCCGACGTCAACTTCCGTTCCTGGACGGTCGACCGTCGCCTGCGCCAGCCGTCGTGGCAGGGACTGCGCGGCGACGTCGAGCCCGCTGACGTGCGCCTGCCGCAGTGACCCTGCCTCAGTCGTCCTCTGTATCGGCCAGCGAACGCGGGAAGCGCGTTGGCGAGAAGGACATCGCCCCCGCGGGGACCATCCACGGGAAGGCGATGACCGCGAACCGCCCGGCCAGTACGGCCGGATCCTCCCGCTTGAGCTCGAGGGCCCGCTCCGGACCGACGTTGAAGATGGACAGCCCGCGGAACTCGCGGTCCGCGGAGCCCACCAGCGGTCCGGCCGCGAGCAGATGACCAGCCTCGTGCAGGTCGGCCAGGAACGCCAGATGCGCGTCCTGCAGTGCCGCGGCCGCCTCGTCGTCGAGCTGCGGTGCGTCAGGACGCAATACCAGCAGAGTGACCGTGTATGTGTCGAATAGCACGGGCGGATGGTACTTCGCCGGCAGTCAGCTCCCGGTCTCGTCGACCAGCTTCGCATCGGCGGCGTTACGGCGGACCGAGTCGATGCCGTTGAGTGCGCTGGCCTTCGACTCGTACGCCTCACCGACTGCGATGATCTCACCGTTGCCGGCCTTGAGCCGGAACCGGAACTTGCCCTGCTTGTCCTTGTACAGCTCGAACTTGCCTGCCACCGGGCACCTCCGGTTCGTAGCCGATCGTCGCAGCCACGGTAAGGGCGCCGTGGTACCCCGGCAAGGAACCCTGCCGTCGTGTCTCGGACAGTGGCCACCGTGACCGGGGCGGGCGCCGCGAACTGTCGCCAACCGGCCTGGTCGTCCCCGTAACCGCTTCCCGGCTCGACCCGGCCCGTCGGCCGCGGACATCCGCCCCCGGCCCACCCCGGCTACACCGAATACCCAGATAGACTCTGAGCGTCCTCGATGTAGTGGTACAAGACGATTGACCGTCTATTCACCGTCGACTTGGGGGTTCATGGCGGTGGCTGAAACGCTTGCCGCGGTGTTACGGGTGCTGCGGGAGCGGGCGCTGCTGAGCCAGGAGGAGCTGGCGGCTCGGTCGGGGGTGAGTGTGAGCACGGTCCGCGCCATCGAGTCGGGCCGGATCGGCCGACCCCGCCTGGCCTCGGTACGCCGGCTGGCCGACGCTCTTGCCCCGGCCGGGCAGGACCGACTCCGGCTGCTGTCCGCCGCGCAGCGTGAGACCACCGACGCCGACTCACCGACGGCAAATCAACGGATGGTACCGGCGCAGCTACCGGCCGCGGTCGCCGGCTTCTCCGGTCGCGAGGCAGCATTGACGACCCTCGATGGGACGCTGACCGCGAACGGGTCGGCGCCGGTGGTGGTCTCGGCCATCGCCGGTACCGCCGGCATCGGCAAGACCGCCCTAGCCGTGTACTGGGCACACCGGGTCGCGGATCGCTTCCCGGACGGGCAGCTGTACGTGAACCTGCGCGGGTTCCATTCCGATGGTTCCCCACTGGACCCGGCGGTCGCGCTGCGTACCTTCCTCGACGCCCTGGCCGTACCGCCGCAACGGATCCCCGCCGAGCTCGACGCGCAGGTCGGCCTCTACCGCAGTCTGCTCGCCGGCCGGCGGGTGCTCGTGCTGCTCGACAACGCGCGCAGCGCCGACCAGGTGCGACCGCTGCTGCCCGGCGCCGCGGGCTGTCTCGCCGTGGTCACCAGCCGGAACCAGCTCACCAGCCTCGCCGTCACCGAAGGCGCCCGGCTGATCGCGCTCGACCTGCTGGGCGACGCGGAGGCGTACCAGCTGCTGGCCAACCGCGTCGGCATGGACCGCGTGGCGGCGGAGCCGGCCGCGGTCGACGAGATCATCGACCGGTGCGCCGGGCTGCCGCTGGCGCTGGCCGTGGTCGCCGCCCGGGCCGCCGCCCGGCCGGGGGAGTCGCTGTCCCGGCTGGCCAGCCAACTCCGCCGGCCGGACACGGTGCTCGATGTGCTGGCCGGCCCGGACGCCGGTACCGATCTGCGAACCGTGTTCTCCTGGTCCTACGCCAGCCTCGGCCCTGCCGCCGCTCGCCTGTTCCGGCTGCTGGGCCTGCATCCCGGGCCGGATCTGGGCGCGGCCGCGGCGGCCAGCCTCGCCGGCATTCCCGTACCGGACGCGAACGGTCTGTTGGCCGAGCTGATCACGGCACAGCTCGCCGCCGAGGCGCACCCCGGGCGCTACTCGCTGCACGACCTGCTCCACGCCTATGCCGAGGAGTTGGCCGATGCCACCGACCCGGAGCCCGAACGGCAGGCGGCCATCCGCCGGCTGCTCGACCACTACCGGCATACCGCCGACGCCGCCGACCGGATCCTGAACCCCGGCCAGGTGCCGCTCACCTTGGACCCTGCCGCCGCGGGCGTCGCCCTCGTACGGATCGACGGACACCACGAGGCGCTCGACTGGTTCACGACCGAGTACCCAGTCCTGCGAGCCGCCGTCGAGCTGGCGAACGGCCTGGGGTTCCACTGGCATGCCTGGCAGCTCGTCTGGTTCCTCGGCACCTTCTTCGAACTGCAGACGCGCTGGCCGGACTGGGTCGAGCTGGGACGCGTCGCGGTCGACTCGGCACAGCGATCCGGGGACCCGATGGGTCAGGCCCATGCCCATCGCAGCCTCGGCTACGCCCACTTCCGGGTGGGCGACCTCGAGGCCGCACGTGACCACCTCACCCGGTCGGTCGAGATGTTCAGCCAGCACGGGGACGAGCGAGGGGCGGGGCACGGTCACCGCCTGCTCGGCCAGCTGTACGAGCAGCAGGGCGACCTCGAAACGGCCTTCGAGCATGTCCAGCGCGCCCGCGAGCTGTTCCGGGACAGCGGTCATCGGGCCGGGTACGCCAACACACTCAACGGCCTCGGCTGGCTGCACATCCAGCGGGGCGATCCCCGGCCGGCGCTGGCCTACTGCGAGGAGGCGGTCGCGATCTACCGCGAGCTCGGCAGCGGGATGGGCGAGGTCCAGACGCTGCACAGCCTCGGTACCGCGTACCACCGCCTCGGCCAGTATCCCGATGCGATCGCCAGCTTCGAGCAGGCACTCGTCCTGGGACGAAGCCTGGGCTACCGCCCGTTCGAGGCGACTACCCTCGCCGATCTGGGCGACACGTACGAAGCCGCCGGCGACCGGGACGCCGCCCGCGACGCGTGGTCCCGGGCGTACGCGATCCTCCGCGATCTGGACCATCTCGACGCGGACCGGATCGAGGCGAAGCTCGACGCCAACCCATAGATTTCAGCTTCGCAGAAACAACACCTGGGTCAGTCCGAGGCTGGCGGCGGGTGATCCCGCACCCAGTTCGTGCGCTCCTCGTAGGCTCTGGCCAGTTGCAGCACGTCGGTGTCGGCTCTCGGCCGGCCGATGAGTTGGATGCCGGCCGGCAGGCCACGGTCGTCGAATCCGGCCGGCATGCCCAGCACCGGCAGGCCGGTCATCGACCAGGGTGCCACCGTCTCCATCCAACGGTGATAGCTGTCCATCGGGCGGCCGTCGACCTCGCGCGGCCAGTGCACCTCGAGCGGAAACGGGAAGACCTGCGCGCTCGGCGCGATGACGAAGTCGTACGTGTCGAGGAAGCGCAGCGCTGCGTCGTACCACTCGGTACGCGCCACCTCCACCCGGGCCACGTCCAGCGCGCTCAGCCGCAGTCCGTGCTCGATCTCCCAGACCAGCTCGGGTTTCAGCTCCGCCCGCGTGGTCGGGTCGGCGTAGAGGTCGTGCCGCTTCAGCGCGCTCCACCGCCGCCACGTCACGACCATGGACCAGATCCGTTCCGGCGGGTAGTCGGGTACCGCCTCCTCGACCTGACAGCCGAGATCCTCGAAGACCTTCGAGGCCGCTCGGCATATGTCGAGCAGGCCCGGTTCGGTGGCCAGGTAGCCGCCGAAGTCACCGACCCAGGCGATGCGGACGCCACGCCAGTCCCGCGCCGGTGTGTCCGGCGCCGTGAACGCTCCGGCGCCGAGACTGAGCGGGCAGCTGTCATCCGGCCCGGCCAGCACGGTCAGCAGCGCCGCCACGTCGTCCACGGTGCGCCCCATCGGCCCTACCACCGACGGATGCGCCACGAACCCCACGGTGGGGACACGGCCGTACGACGGCCGGAAGCCGAGCACATTGCAGAACCCGGCCGGGTTGCGCAACGAGCCGAGGTAGTCACTGCCATCCGCGACGGGCAACAACCGTAGGGCCAGGGCGGCCGCGGCACCGCCGCTGCTACCGCCGGCCGTGCGGCTGGTGTCGTACGGCGTAGCGGTCGCCCCGAACACCCGGTTGTAGGTCTGCGAGCCGAGGCCGAACTCCGGCACATTCGTCTTCCCCACGACGATCGCGCCGGCGTCCTTGACCCGCCGCACGAACAGGTCGTCGATGTCGGCGACCCGCCGCGCGTAGATGGGGGAGCCCTCCGTCCACAGCAGACCTTCGGCGGCGGCCAGATCCTTCACCGCGAACGGAAACCCGTGCAGCCAACCGAGATACTCACCACGCGTGAGCTGATCGTCTCGCGCCGCCGCCTCGCGCAGTAACACGTCCGGCTCCCGCAGCGCCACGATCGCGTTCACGCTCGGATTCAACGCCTCGATCCGTGCGAGGTACGCGCTCATCACCTCGACGCAGGACACCTCCCGGTGACGGATCGCGTCCGCGAGGTCGACGGCGCTGAACCACGGCATACGAAACACAGTATGTGCACGCGAGACTGAACGGCCAGCCAACGCTGATACGTGCTACTCCTTTGGGGCTTACTGCGGACAGGACGTCTCACGGCGCGATCGTGACGGTAGATCGGGCCGGTGTACCGGCGGTGTGCTCGCGGTAATACGGCCGCGCAACGAGGCCTGCAACCACGGTTGCGTTGTAACCACGGTTGCACTAGACAGTGGGGATGCGGCAGTCATCACTCTGGCGGCACCCGGACTTCCTCCGCTTCTGGGCCGCCGCCTCCGTCAGCCTGGTCGGCGACGCGGTCACGCGCCTGGCGCTGCCATTGGTGGCGATCACCATCCTCGACGCGACCCCCTTGGAGGTCGGCATCCTCGGCGCCGCGCAACTGGGGCCGTTCCTGCTCATCGGCTTACCGTCGGGCGCGATCATCGACCGGATCGGACGGGTGCTACGCCTCATGGTCTTCGCCGACGTGGCGCGGGCCGTTGTCCTCCTCTCCGTGCCACTGGCCTACGCGGCCGGCATGCTCTCGCTCGTCCAGCTCTACGCGGTCGCGTTCACGATCGGAGCGCTCTCGGTCTTCTTCGACAACGCATCGAGCGCGTGCCTGCCGAGCCTGATCGAGCGCCCGCAACTGGTCGACGGCAACAGCAAGCTCGAGGTGAGCCGGTCGAGCGCGCAGATCGCCGGTCCGGGCCTGGCCGGTGTGTTGATCGAGCTGACCTCGGCTCCCGCGGCGCTGATCGCCGACGCGGTCAGCTTCCTCGCCTCCGCAACGCTCATCATCGGCATCCGCCAGCCGGCCCGCGCCGCCGGGGCGCCGCCGAAGGGTCTGCGCATCGGAGCCCTCGGCCGCGAGGTGGTAGCGGGGACGCGCTACCTCCTTCGTCACCCGGACCTGCGCGCGATCGCGCTGACGACTACGACGGCGAACTTCTTCCGCAGCTCGCTCGTCGCGGTCCTGCTGATCTACCTCGTTCGCGAGGCGGGTGCGTCCCCGGGCGCGATCGGGCTCGCCCTCGCCCTCGGCAACGTCGGCTTCCTGACGGCCGTGCTGGTCGTGCCAGCGGTCACGCGACGACTCGGCCTCGGTCGAACGATGCGCGTGGCGGTCTCCGCCTTCGGCCCCGCCGCTCTGCTCGTGGCCGCGGCACCGCCGCGCTGGGCCGTCGTAGCGGCAGCCGTCATGGTGCTCGTCGACAGCTTCGGCATCGGCCTGCACGGCGTGAACCAGGTAAGCCTGCGTCAGGCGGTCACGCCGGAGCCGCTGCGCGGGCGGGTGGCGGCGACGCTGCGCCTGGGTCTGATGGGCGCGATACCGCTGGGCACTTTGTTCGGCGGTGCACTCGGTACCCTCACCGGCCTCCGGCCGGCACTGTGGATCGCGGCAGCCGGGATGTTCCTCGCCGCCGTACCGTATGCCGTCTCGTCGACCGGCCGGCTCACCGTGCTGCCCGAGCTTGCGCTCGAATGACTCAGGACGAGGTCGCGACGAGCCAATCCCGCAGGTGGCGTTCACCGAGGCGAGGATTCTCACCGGGTACGAGGCTGTCCTGGCCGAGTTCGGCTCCGAAATAGGGCGCGTGGGTATCCGCGACGACCTCGCGTGGGTCGTTCTTCGCGCGCAGGAAGTCGCGGATCAGCTCGTCGAAACGGAACCGTTCCGGTCCGGCGATCTCGATTCGGCCGTCCAGCGGCGGGCCGACCGACACCTCGGCGACTACGTCGGCGACGTCGTCGGCCGCCATCGGCTGGAACAGCACGGGCGCGATCCGTACCGTGTCGCCTTCGGTCGAGGACCGCGCGATGGCGTTGAGAAACTCGAAGAACTGCGTCGCGTGCACGAGCGTGTACGGAATCGCCGAGTCGGCGATCAACTGTTCCTGTACCACCTTCGCGCGGAAATAACCACTCGTGCGTAGTCGCTCGGTGCCGACAACCGACAATGCGACGTAGTGTCCCACGCTCGCCTTCAGCGCCGATACCAGCAGGTTACGCGTCGACGTCAGGAAGAAATCCATCACCGCGGAGTCCTCGAACGACGGCGAGTTGGACACGTCGACCACGGCCGACGCGCCCTCCAGCGCCGCGTCCAGTCCTTCGCCGGTGAGGGTATTCACGCCGGTATCGGGCGCCGCCGCGACAGCATCATGCCCCTGCTGCCGCAGCCTCGTCACGACCTTCGACCCGATGAGCCCGGTGCCGCCAATGACTACAACCTTCATATCGACGCCTTCCCCCGTGACACCAAGTCACCAGCAGCCTCTCACGTCCGGCGGTAGGTGCGACACGATTCCGCGACCTGGAAGCCGGAGCCGACATAGAGGGCGCGGGCGATGTCGGTAACGTAGCTGACCTTCAGGCGGTGGGCACCGCGGTCCGCGAGTCGCTGCAGGCCCTCGGTCAGCATCGCGCGAGCCAACCCCCGGCGCTGGTAGTCGTCCTCGACTCGCATCGGCTCCACCAGACCGACCCGGGTCACCGGGTCGTGCCAGAACAAGGCGTATCCGGCGACCTGCCCGGCGGGAGCCTCCACGGCCAGATCCAGTGAAGGGTCGTAGAGTGAGCACTGGTTCAGCCGTTCCTCCACAGCGGGACCGTTGCGCATGGACATGGGATGTGGCGACCGCGCCCGCTGGCTACGGTCCACGAGGGTGAATCCGTCCGCGACGGCTGCGACGTCGGGGCGATCGCCGGCTTCCATCCAGCAGGTGCCTGACGTTTCGCCGGCCTCGAAGCCGCGATCGGTCAGCAGGCTCCGCAGCTCTTCGTCGTCGTCGCCGACCAGTGTCTCGACCTCGTCCAGCCCCAACGCATCGACCAGCTCCAACCCGCGGGCCACCACGTCATGCAGTGATACGCCCGGTACCGATCCGGTCATTATCGGATCGCACCCCCAGACGCGACCCCAGTCGGTCAGGATCACCGCGGCGACCGGCCCAGCGTCGTCGACCCAGAACAGCTGCTCGACCTCGTCGGAGCGGCGTGGCCGACGCCACCACCATTGCAGGTCGGCCGCCTCCCACAGACCCGCCGACGGATCGGCCAACCGGATCCGGTGCAAGAGCTCGGTCACCAGCGCGATGCACTCCAGACCCGAAACCCGTACCTCCCGTACCGTCACCCGCCGATCCTATGGGTTCACCACGGCGCGGGTGGCGGTGGCGGGTTCACCGGCGGTCGGTCGTTGCACGTGATGGTGTTCGGCACGTACGGCGCGAGCCACGGCGTACCCGGATGGAACTCGTTGTTGTCCACACCGTCGTTGCCGCCGAGATCGATCAGCGAGAACTCGGAGCCGGTCGGTCCGAAGTGGAACGACCCGCAGTTGTTCACGCCCCAGTGGCCGACGTTTCGGACGTCGACGTTCTCGAACGACGCCGAGCCGGCCACGCGCGCGCTGACCACGCCGGTACCGGTACCGTCGACCCTGATGTCCTTGAATGTGACATTGGTGATCGAGTACAG
>Ga0209382_10006084_pt1 | contig 15581 bp, 12 predicted proteins | sample SoiMetdeltSBSDD5_FD_187599 | JGI IMG/M metagenome (GOLD analysis project Ga0209382, IMG submission 187599) | Bulk soil microbial communities from a Populus tree surrounding site in Tennessee, USA - Soil MetaG P. deltoides SBSDD5 (SPAdes) (version 2) | ecosystem: Environmental > Terrestrial >...
CCTTCTTCATCGAGAACCCGGTGTCGGGCCGCCTCACCGGCCTCCTCGCCACCCACCCCTCCATCGACGACCGCGTCGCGGCGCTGCAGCGCTACGCAGGGGCCATGACGTAGGGCGGATTAGGCGACAGCCGTAATCCGCCGATTCGCCTGCACAGCGGGGCAAGACCGGCGGATTACGGGCTTCGCCCTAATCCGCCCTACGCCCCATCCGCCCCTCGCCCAATACAGGTCGGCGCGCTTGTGAGCGCCGCCGGTTGCTCGTAGCATCCCTGCGAGAGTGACCCGGAGCGGCCAGAGACCGGGCGAGCAAGAGGGTTCTGCATGGCTATGCCGGCGGCATCGAATGGAAGCGCGAAGGGCGATGTCGCCACCGCCATCGGCATCCTTCGCCAGCGATTCGGCGAGCGGCTGCAGACGGGCGAGGAGATCCGCCGCCAGCACGCCAACACCATCACCTGGATCCCCAACGAGCCGCCAGATGCCGTGATCTGGGTGGAGAGCACCGAGGAGGTGCAGAGCGTCGTGGAGGTGGCGCGCACGCACCGGGTGCCCATCATCGCGTACGGGGCCGGCACCTCGCTGGAGGGCCACATCAATGCGCCACGCGGCGGGCTCTCGCTCGACTTCGGGCGCATGAACCGCATCCTCGCCGTCAACGAGCGCGACCTCGACGCCGTGGTCGAGCCCGGCGTCTCGCGCAAGCAGCTGAACGACCACCTGCACGACATGGGCCTGTTCTTCCCCGTCGACCCGGGCGCCGAGGAGGCCACCATCGGCGGCATGGCGGCAACCCGCGCCTCCGGCACCACGGCCTCGCGCTACGGCACCATGCGCGAGAACGTGCTGAACCTCACCGCCGTGCTGGCCGACGGCTCGCTGGTCAAGACTGCGCAGCGCGCGCGCAAGTCGGCGGCCGGCTATGACCTCACCCGCCTGATGGTGGGCTCGGAGGGCACGCTCGGCATCATCACCGAGGTCACCGTGCGCCTCTACGGCATCCCCGACCGCATCATGGCCGCGGTGTGCCCGTTCAAGACGCTGGAGGGCGCCTGCAACGCCGTGATCCAGGCGATCCAGCTGGGCGTCGGGGCGGCGCGCATGGAGATCGTGGACGGGGTGACGATCCACGCCGTCAACAAGCACGCCAAGCTGGCGCTGGAAGAGAAGCCCACCCTGTTCCTCGAGTTCCACGGCACCGAGACCTCCGCGCGCGACCAGGTCGAGCGCTTCCGGGAGATCGCCGAAGCCGAGGGTGCCATCCGCTTCGATTGGGCCGAGAAGGAGGAGGACCGGCGCCGGCTGTGGAAGGCGCGCCACGAGTTCTACTGGGCCGTCAAGACCACCTGGCCAGGGCGCGAGGCGCTGGCGACCGACGTGTGCGTGCCGATCTCCCGCCTCGCCGAATGCCTCTTGGAGACCGAGGAGGACATCCGCTCGCTGGGCCTGATCGCGCCGATCGCGGGCCACGCCGGCGACGGCAACTTCCACACCCAGCCCATGTTCCACCGCTCCAACCCCAAGGAGATGGAGGCGGTGGAGACCTTCCTGCACCGGCTCGCCGAGCGCGCCATCGCCATGGAGGGCACCTGCACCGGCGAGCACGGCGTCGGCCAGGGCAAGATCAAGTACCTGAAGGCCGAGCACGGCGAAGGCGTCGGCATGATGCGCGCGATCAAGGCCGCGCTCGACCCGCTGGGCATTCTCAACCCCGGGAAGATCTTGCCGGCGTAGGGTAGGGTGCAGTAAGGCGTTAGCCGCGTTGCGCCGAAACCACCGGACCACGAAGCATGAGGATGTGTCGGTGCAATACGGGCTAACGCCCTATTGCACCCTACGGTTTTGCCATGGCCCGGAAGGACATGCCGGCGGCGCGCGAGCGCCGCATGCGCCGCGCCGCAGCCCGCAAGGGGCTCGCGGTGCGCAAGCTCGAGCGCGGGAAGGACCGCGGGCGCTTCCAGCTCCTCGATCCGGAGTTCGGCGCGCCGCGAAGATCGCCCGACCGCGCTTACCCCCTCTCGTTCTCGCTGGAGGAGGCCGAGAGCTACATCGACCAATTGTAGTCCGTCGATCGGGGGTAGCTCGAGTGCCAAGCCAAGCGCGCCGCTGTGCTGCATGCGGACCGGGTCGTCACCCATGGGGTTCCGCCCAGATCCTTGTCGGGCCGTGCCAGGGACTACGACACCGCGCAGGCGCTGTCCGGTCGCGTGACCCTCAGCACGGTCAGGTGACGCCGGCGGCCGTCGCGCGCGGCCCAGGCGATCGACTGGCCCGGCGACAGGCCGATCAGCGCGGCGCCGATCGGCGTCAGGATGGAGATCTTGCCTTGCGCGAGATCGGCCTCGCCGGGATACACCAGTGTCACCCGTCGTTCCTGGCCGGTGTCGGAGCGAAACTCGACTGTCGAGCCCATCTGCACGACATCGGCGGGAAAGGAGGCAGCCGGAACCACACGCGCCCTGTCCATCTCGGCCTGGAGCACGCCCGCCACGTCCGGCGCACGCTCCTCGATCGCGGCCGCAAGGTTGGTGAGGCGCTGGTAGTCGGCCTCGCTCACGACGATGGGCGGCATCGCCTCGGTGGTGCTCTGCTGTACTGTCTTCTGCGGTGTGGGGCTCATGGGAGTGACCAAATATCGTCTCGGTGGGCGGCTGCGAGCGCCTTGCTCTGGCCGGCGGCGCAGACGTTGATTCTCGGGTTGTGGAAGATGGCAGTGCATCCCCGGTGCGGCAATCGAGCCGCTCCGGGGCTAGTAACGCGCGACCGTGTGGGTCCGCAGAAAGAATGCACGCGCCGTGTTCATGCGCAAAAAGTGGGCCCTTCGCCGTCAGTTGTCAAGACGGCATGGCGCCGAGCGGAGGGTGCAATGCCGCTTCGCAGCTCCCTACCGCGGCAGGTCGGTGCGGCCCATCAGGAACTTGTCGATGGCATGCGCCGCCTGGCGGCCCTCACGGATCGCCCACACCACGAGGCTCTGGCCGCGGCGGATGTCGCCCGCGGCGAACACCTTCTTCCGGCCCCTGATGCGGTAGTCGCGATCGTCGGCGTCGAGACCCTTGAAGCGGCCGCGCGCGACCACACCCAGGCCCAGCTCCTGCACCACGTCGGTCTCGACGGGACCCGAGAAGCCCATGGCGAACAGAACGAGGTCGGCAGGCAGCTCACCCTCGGTGCCGGGCACCGGCTTCAGGGCATTGTCTACGCGCGCGTAGAGCAGCTTCTCGATGCGGCCGTTGCTGCCGGCGAAGCCGGTGGTGGAGATGGAGTATTCCACCTTGGCGCCTTCCGCCTGGCTCGAGGAGATGCGCAGCTTGAGCGGCCAGTGCGGCCAGGACAGCGCCTTGTTCTCCTTGCTCGGCGGCATCGGCATGATCTCGAGCTGGGTCACCGACCTGGCGCCCTGGCGGAACGAGGTACCGATGCAGTCGCTGCCCGTGTCGCCGCCGCCGATGACGATGACGTGCCTGCCCTCGGCGCGGACCTGGGGCTCGTCCTTCTGCGGCTCGCCGGCGACGCGGCGGTTCTGCTGTGGCAGGAACGTCATCGCGAACACGAGGCCGTCGAGGTCGCGCCCGGGCGAGGAGGCGAAGAAGTCGAACGGCTGCTCGGAGCCGCCGGCCAGCAGCAGCGCATCGTGCGCATCTTCCAGCTCGCGCGCCGAGACGGTCAGGCCCACGTGGGCGTTGCAGTGGAAGACGACGCCCTCCGCCTCCAGCTGCTTGATGCGCCGCTCGACGATGTGCTTCTCGAGCTTGAAGTCGGGGATGCCGTAGCGCAGCAGGCCGCCGGGCGTGGCGTTCTTCTCGTAGACGTGCACCTCGTGGCCGGCGCGCGCCAGCTGCTGGGCGGCGGCCAAGCCGGCCGGGCCCGAGCCGACGATGGCCACCCGCTTGCCGGTCTTCGTCTCCGCCGGCTGCGGCGCCACCCAGCCCTCGGCCAGGGCCCTGTCGGCGATGGCGCACTCGATGGTCTTGATGGCGACCGGGTTGTCGTCGATGTTCAGCGTGCAGGAGGCCTCGCACGGGGCCGGGCACACCCGCCCCGTCACCTCCGGGAAGTTGTTGGTGGAGTGCAGGTTGATGGCCGCGGCGGGCCAGCGGTCGCGATAGACGAGGTCGTTCCAGTCCGGGATCTGATTGTTCACCGGGCAGCCGGTGTGGCAGTAGGGAATGCCGCAATCCATGCAGCGTGCGGCCTGGGACTTGAGCTCCGTCGGCGGCAGCGGCTCGACGAACTCGCGCCAGTGCTTCAGGCGCTCGTCCACGGGCCGGTAACCCCGGTCCTTGCGGTCGAACTCCATGAAGCCGGTGATCTTGCCCATTGGCGCCCTATTGCACTGTAGACTGTGTAGCAGAATTGTTGACGACTGCGCCTCTGATGCCTAGATATACATCGAAGGAATGTATATCCGGGAGACCGAGATGCAAGTTGCAAAATGGGGTAACAGCCTCGCAATTCGCCTCCCGGCGGCCGTGGTCGAAGCCCTCGGCTTGAAGGAAGGCGACAACATCGAGATCTATCCGGTGGGCACCAACGTGCTCCAGGTTGGAAAGGCCCCTGACCGGCGCGAGCTTCTCGCCAGGCTCCGCAAGTACCGCGGGCGCCTCCCGAAGGACTTCAAGTTCGACCGGCTCGAAGCCAATGAGCGCTGACTCGGCCTTCTTCGACTCGAACGTGCTCGTATATCTCACGGATGACGCATCTGGAAAATCGGGACGGACCGAGGACCTTCTTGCCGATGGCGGTGTCATCAGCGTGCAGGTAATGAACGAGTTCGCCAACGTCGCTCGGCGCAAGGTGCAGTTGAGCTGGCCCGAAACACGCGACTTCCTCAACACCTTTCGCGTGACCTTGGAAATTGTCCCCATGACCCTCGAAACCCACGAGCGCGGTCTAGACCTGGCCGAACAGTATAGCCTCAGCGTATACGACGGCATGATCGTCGCTGCGGCGCTGCTGGCAGGCTGCACGACGCTGTACTCCGAGGATATGCACGACGGCCTGATCATAGAAGGTCTGACAATTCGCAATCCCTATGCCGCTAGCGGCAACTGACGCGCCTTTTGTCCTCAGCTCCCTGCAGGGCTCAGTCCCAACGCGCCCTCGCAGCGGCCGATCCAGGCCCGCACATTGGGCCGGCCCGACAGGTCGAAGCCACCCTCGTGCGCCAGCCGCGTGTAGGCGAGAAGCGCGATGTCGGCAATCGTCAGGGTGTCGCCGACGAGCCATGGGAATCCGCCAGCGAGCCGGCCCTCCATGAAGTCCAGCGCCTTCTCGCCGCGCTCCACGCGCCAGGCCTCGCGCTCCGCCAAGGTCCGCGTCAGGTAAACCATGTGATAGCGCGTCGTGGCCACGTAGGGCTCGTGGCTGTACTGCTCCCAGAACAGCCACTCGTCGATCTCGGCCTGGACGAAGGCGTCGTCCGGCAACAGGGCGCTGCCGCGCGCCAGATAGCGGATGATGGCGTTCGACTCGGCGAGGCGGCGGCCGTCGGCGAACTCCACGGCCGGGATGCGCCCCCTGGGGAACCGCTCGAGGAACTCCGGCGTGTGCGTCTCGCCCTTCATGATGTCGATCGGCACCCAGGTGTAGGGCAAGCCCAGCCGATCGGCCGTGAACTTGACCTTGAGGCAGTTGCCGGAGCCCAGATCGCCGTAAATCTTCATGGGCCCGTGCCCTCCTCTCGCGCGCCGGGCGCGCGGTCGGGAGCCACGCGCCGCAAGTGTGCTCCTAGCGCTTGGCCGCCGGCGGCAGGCCGATCTCAATCACCTCGAGGCCCGTCGGATCGGCGGCCTGGTGCCTCGCCATCTCGGCCAGCGCCCTGCGGTACTCGACCGGCATCACCTTCTTGAACTTGGGCTGCCAAGCCGCCCAATTCTCCAGAATCGTCTTGGCGCGCGCCGAGTTGGTGTAGTGCGCGTGCCGGGCGATCAGCTGATGCAGGCGCTCGGCATCCTGGCCCGTCAGGTCGCGCATCACGTCGACGAGGCCGTGGCTCTCCAGATCGCCGCCCTGGTTGGACAGGCGCTGCATCACCTCCTCCTCGGCTTCGACCGGCTCCAGGTCGATCATGGCGAGGTTGCAGCGGCCCTCGAAGGTACCGTCCTCGTCCAGCACGTAGGCGATGCCGCCCGACATGCCGGCCGCGAAGTTGCGCCCCGTAGGCCCGAGCACCACCACCACCCCGCCGGTCATGTACTCGCAGCCGTGGTCGCCCGTCCCCTCCACCACCGCAATGGCGCCGGAGTTGCGCACTGCGAAGCGCTCCCCGGCGACACCGCGGAAGTAGCACTCGCCCGAGATGGCGCCGTAGAGCACGGTGTTGCCGACGATGATGCTCTCCTCCGGCACGATGCCCGAGACCGGGTCTGGCCGCACGATCAGCTTGCCACCCGAAAGGCCCTTGCCGACGTAGTCGTTGCCCTCGCCGACGAGGTCCAGCGTCACGCCGTGGGCGAGCCACGCGCCGAAGCTCTGGCCGGCGGTGCCCTTGAAGGAGAGCCAGACGGTGTCCTCCGGCAGGCCCTCGTGGCCGTAGCGCCCGGCGATCTCGCCCGACAGCATGGCCCCGGTGGCCCGGTCCCGGTTGCAGATCGCAAGCTCGTGCTTGACCCGGGCTCCCTCCGCCAGCGCCGGCCCGGCGATCTCGATGAGCTTGCGGTCGAGCACCTTGTCGAGGCCGTGGCTCTGCCGCTCCGAGTTGTAGACGGCGACGCCCTCGGGAGCCTCGATCTTGTGGAACAGCTTCTCGAAGTCGAGGCCGCGCGACTTCCAGTGACCGATGGCGCGCTCCTTGTCGAGGCACTGCGACTGGCCGATCATCTCGTTGAAGGTACGGAAGCCCAGTGCCGCCATGATCTCCCGCACCTCCTCGGCGACGAAGAAGAAGAAGTTGATGGCGTGCTCGGGCTGGCCGGTGAAGCGCGCGCGCAGCACCGGGTCCTGCGTGGCGACGCCCACCGGGCAGGTGTTGAGGTGGCACTTGCGCATCATGATGCAGCCGAGCGCGATCAGGGGCGCCGTGGAGAAGCCGAACTCGTCGGCGCCCAGGAGCGCGCCGATCACCACGTCGCGTCCGGTGCGCACGCCGCCGTCGACCTGCACGGCGATGCGCCCGCGCAGGCGGTTCGCCACCAGCGTCTGGTGCGTCTCGGCGAGGCCGATCTCCCAGGGAGAGCCGGCGTGCTTGATGGAGGTGAGCGGCGAGGCGCCGGTGCCGCCCTCGAAGCCGGCGATGGTGACGTGATCGGCGCGTGCCTTGGCGACGCCGGCCGCCACGGTGCCCACGCCCACCTCCGAGACCAGCTTCACCGACACGTCGGCGGCGGGGTTGACGTTCTTCAGGTCGAAGATCAGCTGCGCCAGGTCCTCGATGGAGTAGATGTCGTGGTGCGGCGGCGGCGAGATCAGCCCGACGCCCGGCGTGGAATGGCGCACCTTGGCGATGATCTTGTCGACCTTGTGCCCCGGCAGCTGGCCGCCCTCGCCGGGCTTGGCGCCCTGGGCCATCTTGATCTGCATCATGCTGGAGTTGGCGAGGTACTCCGTCGTCACGCCGAAACGGCCCGACGCCACCTGCTTGATGGCCGAGCGCAGCGAGTCGCCGTTGGGAAGCGGCTTGAAGCGGTCGGCCTCCTCGCCGCCCTCGCCGGTGTTGGACTTGCCGCCGATGCGGTTCATGGCGACGGCGAGCGTGGTATGCGCCTCGCGGCTGATGGAGCCGAAGCTCATGGCGCCGGTCGAAAAGCGCCTGACGATGCCAGCCGCCGGCTCGACCTCCTCCAGCGGCACCGGCTTCCTGCGCAGCTCCTGCGCGCCCTTGATCCGGAACAGGCCGCGCAGGGTCATGAGCTGCTCGGACTGGTCGTTGATCTGCTGCGCATAGGAGCGGTACTTCTCGGGCAGGTTGCCGCGCACCGCGTGCTGCAGGTCGGCGACCACGGTGGGGCGCCACATGTGCGCCTCGCCGCGCACGCGGTAGGCATACTCGCCGCCGACATCGAGCGCGTGCTCCAGCACCGGCACATCGCCGAAGGCCTGGCGGTGGCGCTCGGCGGTCTCGCGCGCGATCTGGCGCAGGCCGACGCCCTCGACCTGGGTGTGCGTGCCCGTGAAATACTTCTTCACGAAGCTCGACTTGAGGCCGACCGCGTCGAAGATCTGGGCGCCGCAGTAGGACTGGTAGGTGGAGATGCCCATCTTGGACATCACCTTGAGCAACCCCTTGTCGATCGCCTTGATGTAGCGCTTCTGCGCCTCCCCGATGGTGAGCCGCTCGTCGAGGTCGGGCAGCAGCTGCTCCAGCGTCTCGAAGGCCAGGTAGGGGTTGATGGCCTCGGCGCCGTAACCCGCGAGCACGCAGAACTGGTGCACCTCGTGCGCCTCGCCCGTCTCCACCACGAGGCCGACCCTGGTGCGCAGGCCCTGCCGGATCAGGTGATGGTGCACGGCAGAGGTGGCGAGCAGCGACGGGAGGGGGATACGGTCCGGTCCGGCCGAGCGGTCCGACAGGATGATGATGTTGTACTCGCGCGAGCGCACCGCCTCCTCCGCCTCGGCGCACACCACATCGAGCGCGGGTGTCATGCCGGCGGCGCCCTTCTCGGCCGGGTAGGTGATGTCGATCGTCACCGAGGAAAACTGGTTGTCCTTGACGAGGCCGATACGGCGGATGCGCTCCAGGTCCTCGTTGGAGAGGATCGGCTGATAGACCTCGAGCCGCTTCAGCTTGGCGGTGCCTTCCAGGTCGAGCAGGTTCGGGCGCGGGCCGATGAACGAGACCAGGCTCATCACCAGCTCCTCGCGGATCGAGTCGATCGGCGGGTTCGTCACCTGTGCGAAGTTCTGCTTGAAGTAGGTGTGGAGCAGCTTCGGCCGGGTCGACAGCACCGAGACCGGCGTGTCGTTGCCCATCGATCCCACCGCCTCCTGGCCGGTGTGGGCCATCGGCGCCATCAGGAACTTCAGGCTCTCCTGGGTGTAGCCGAACATCTGCTGCAGATCGAGCAGCGCCACGTTGGTGCGCTTGCGCGCGCCCTGCTTGGGCAGCGGCAGGTCGCTCACGTTGATCTGCGTGCGCTTGAGCCAATGCTCGTAGGGATAGCGCGCGGCGAGGTCGGCCTTGAGGTCGTCGTCGGAGATGATGCGCCCCGCCTCCAGGTCGATCAGCAGCATCTTGCCCGGCTGCAGCCGCCACTTCCTGGCGATGTTCTCCTCGGCTACCGGCAGGACGCCGGCTTCCGACGACATGATGACCCGGTCGTCCTTGGTGACGAGGTAGCGCGCGGGTCTCAGGCCGTTGCGGTCGAGCGTGGCGCCGATCTGCAGCCCGTTGGTGAACGCCATGGCCGCCGGGCCGTCCCACGGCTCCATCAGACAGGCGTGGTACTCGTAGAAGGCGCGCCGCCTGGCATCCATCAGCGGGTTGCCGGCCCAGGCCTCGGGAATCAGCATCATGGCGGCGTGCGCCAGGCTGTAGCCGCCCATGGTGAGGAACTCGAGCGCGTTGTCGAAGCAGGCGGTGTCCGACTGCCCCTCGTAGGAGATCGGCCAGAGCTTGGAGATGTCGCTGCCGAACAGCGGCGAGGCTACCGATGCCTGCCGTGCCGCCATCCAGTTGACGTTGCCGCGCAGCGTGTTGATCTCGCCGTTGTGGGCGACCATGCGGTAGGGGTGGGCGAGCTTCCACGACGGGAAGGTGTTGGTGGAGAAGCGCTGGTGCACCAGCGCCATGGCGGAGGCGAGCCGCGGGTCGCTGAGGTCCTTGTAGTAGGCCTTCACCTGGTAGGACAGGAACATGCCCTTGTAGACCAGCGTGCGGCTCGACAGCGACACCGTGTAATGGCCGATGTCGCGGTCCTTGTAGGCGTAATGGAGCGCGTTGGAGACGACCTTGCGGATCAGGTAGAGCCGGCGCTCGAACTCCTGCTGGTCGCGCATGGAGTCGGGCCGGCGGATGAAGAGCTGCCGGTGCACGGGCTCCACCGCCTTCACCATCTCGGAGAGGCAGGAGTTGTCGACCGGGACGGAGCGCCAGCCCAGAAACTCCAGGCCCTCCTCGCGGATGATGCGCATCCAGACGCGCTCGCAATGGGCGCGCAGCCGCTCGTCCTGCGGCATGAAGATGTGGCCCGCCGCGTATTGGCCGGGCGCGGGCAGCCTGATCTTGAGCTTCGCGCATTCCTCGAGCAGGAACTCGTGCGGGATCTGAATGAGGATGCCGGCGCCGTCGCCGGCGATCGGGTCCGCGCCGACCGCGCCACGGTGCTCGACGTTCATCAGGATGTCGAGCGCGTCCTCGATCAGCTTGTGCGACGTCCCGCCCTTCAGGTCGGCAATGAAGCCGACGCCACAGGCGTCGTACTCGCGGCGCGGATCGAACAGGCCCCCCGGCGCAGGGAAGAAAGGCACAGCCCCCGGATGCTGCGCAGTCATGTCGCTCTCCAGCTCACGTCCAGCCCAGAGATGCGGGCGCCGCTTCTGCGCTCGCACCTGCTTCATTCTGGGACCGAGGGACCCCGCGCGTGCCGTCCACCCAACCCTTCGCCCCACGAAGGGAGGGGTGCCGAGGCCCGTGTCGCCCGGAGCGAAAGCGCTGCCGCCCGCCTGCTCCGCAGGCTTCCCGCCCGCAGCCCGCCGAACCCCACCCGTCTCCTGGATCGGCTGGACCCGGTCGTGCAGCATTGCGGCCGCGCTCCTTGCGGCGCAAGATCACTCTGATCCCGCGGACCAGCCGACACGCGCGCTCCCGCGCGACGCCTCGCCCGCCCGCTCATAAAGGACAGCTTAACTGACCTATATGCAACGTGCAAAGGGTGAATTGCAGACCCTATCCCAATATCTCCACGAGCGGTCCACCACGCTTCCACTACACGAGAGGGAAGACATGCCAGCCAAGAGGCAAACCCTGCCCTACGGCACCTGGCCGTCGCCGATCACCCCGGCCATGGCCGCGCAGGGGAGCCGCATCGGCTTGGTGCAGGCGGCCGGGGACGCCCTGTACTGGAGCGAGTGGAGGCCCGAGGAGCAAGGGCGCCAGGCGATCGTGCGTGTCGGGCGTGACGGCCGGCGGGAAGACGTGCTGCCCAAGCCCTATTCCGCCCGCTCGCGCGTGCACGAGTACGGCGGCGGCGAGTTTCTGGTCGCGGGCGCAACGGTCTATTTCGTCAACGCCAAGGACCAGCAGCTGCATGCGCTGGTGCCGGGACGCCGGCCACGCCGCATCACCGATGCCCCCGACACCCGCTTTGCCGACTTCGTCCACGATGCAGGACGCGACCGCCTGATCGCCGTCGCCGAGGTTCACCCGCCACACGCTGCAGCGGCCGCCGCGCACGCCCCGCCGCGCAACGTGCTCGTCGCCATCGGCCTCGGACGCAAGCCGGGGGAGATCACAGAGCTTGCCGCGGGCCGCGATTTCTATGCCGGCGCGCGTCTCTCCCCCGACGCCAGGCAACTTGCGTATATCGCCTGGGATCTGCCTGACATGCCCTGGGACAGCGCCACGCTCTACGTGGCCAACGTCCTCGACGACGGCAGCCTCGGCGAGCCGCACAGCATTGCCGGAGGCGGGGGCAGCGCCGTGCTCCAACCGGAGTGGGGCCCCGACGGCCATCTCTACTTCGCGTGGGACGAGTCCGGCTCGGGTGCCCTCTATCGCTGGGACAGCGAGCGGGTGGCCCTCGTGCGGCGCGTGCGCGGCGCCGAGCTGTGGCCCTCGCAATGGACATTCGGCTCGCACGCCTTCGCGCTCAATGCGAACGGGCGCTACGCCGCTGCGTTCACGGAGCGCGGCATGCCGCTCCTGGAGGTCGGCAGGCTCGCAGGCGGCGAGGCCACGCAGTACCGGGCCCTGCAGAAGAAGGCCGCCCGCATCGACCAGCTCGTCCCTTCGGGCAACGGTTTCGCCGCACTCGTCACCTCGCCCGGCGCCGTCCCCGCGGTGATGAGGATCGAGCGCGGCGCCCTGAAGCCGATCGCCGAGCCGCCGCCGGCCAAGGTCGAGCCCAGATACATCAGCGCCGGCACGGTGCATGAGTTCCGCAGCGCAACGGGGAAGTCCTGGGGCATCTACTACGCGCCGACGAGCCCGACCCATCGCGGCCCGCAAGGCGCGCTGCCGCCGGCGATCGTGCTCGTCCACGGCGGCCCCACCAGCATGACCGATGCGGGCCTCAAGATGCGCATCCAGTTCTATACCAGCCGCGGCTTCGCCGTCTTCGATGTGAACTACGCGGGCAGCACCGGCTACGGCCGTTCGTATCGGCAGCGCCTCGACGGCCAGTGGGGCGTCGCCGACGTCGCCGACTGCGCGGCGGCGGCGCGCTTCCTCGCCCGGCACCGGCTCGCCGACAAGGACCGGATCGCGATCGCCGGCGGCAGTGCCGGCGGCTACACCACGCTGATGGCGCTGGCGACCACGAAGGCGTTCGCGGCCGGCAGCAGCCACTACGGCGTCTCCGACCTCGGCCTGCTGATGCAGCATACGCACAAGTTCGAGTCGGGCTATCTGCACCGGCTCCTGGGCACCGCTCCCGACGCGTGGCGGGAGGTGTGCGCCGAGCGCTCGCCGCTCAACCTGATCGACGGCATCTCGGCGCCCGTGATCCTGTTCCAGGGGCTCGACGACAAGGTGGTGCCGCCGGAGCAGTCGCGGCTCATCGTGGAGAAGCTGCGCGACCGCGGCATCGACGTGGAGTATCACGAGTTCGAGGGCGAGGCGCACGGCTTCCGCCGGGCGGAGACCATCGTGGCCGTGCTGGAGGCGGAGCTGGCATTCCTCCAGCGCGTACTGGAGCTGGGCTGAGCCCTTCGACCTTCCCTCCCGCCAGCGCTTGACTGGGCCAGTTCAGTTCCTTTATATGAACTTCAGTTCCTATGCCGGAGTACACATGAAGTACGACCCGCTCCGTGGCTACCTCCGCCAGCAGACGCGAAGCCGCGTTGCGATGACCTTCCGACAGATCGAAGCGGTCATCGGCGGCCCGCTTCCGGCCTCCGCGCGCAAACATCGACCCTGGTGGGCCAACGACGCGACCGGCCATGCCCATGCCAATGCATGGCTGGAGGCGGGATACCGCACCGAGCAAGTGGACATGGATGGCGAAAAGCTCGTCTTCGTGCGAGCACCGGACTGCGTGGAAAAAGGAATGGCCGAGAGCGCCCCAGCATACGAGCCGCAAGACGCGAACGCGCAGCACCCTATGATCGGAGCGCTGAAGGGCCTTTTGTGGATCGACCCCACTCTGGACCCCACCAAACCGGTGCTCGATCCCGACGAGTGGGAACGGATTCTCGGCGAGAAATACGGCGAGGACGAGCGCCGGGCGTGAGCGTGCAACTACTGCTCGACACAAACGCTGCAGTCTTCGCCGTCGAGGGAACGCTCAGGTCCGCGGCGGCATCGCTTCTTACCCAGAAGTTTCGCGACGGCGAGACCGTCCTGCTCTCCCCGATCACCGGGTGGGAGCTCGGCCTCCTGTTCTCGCGCGGTCGCCTGCGAGCTGCCATTCGCCCGCGCGAATATCTGCGCCGCCTCACATCCCTGCCGGGCGTCGCGATGGTGCCCCTCAGCGCCGAGATTCTGCTGGATTCGTCGTTCTTGCCCGGCGCACCGCCGCGCGATCCTGCAGACCGCATTATCGCGGCGACTGCGCGCGAGCATGGCTACACCGTAATGACGCGCGATGCCTCCCTGCTCGCCTACGCGCGCGAGGGCCACTTGAGCGCGGTAGAGTGCTGACGTTCAAAGGGAGCCGGGAACCGTGCGCACCGTCAGCCGATGGGAGCGCGGCGCGGCGTCTGACCGGCATGGCCTTGAAGCTGCACCACGTCGTCAAGGGGCAGGAGCCTGGAGCCCCCCGCGCTGAGGTCCGGCGGGACGTTCAGTGGTTGTGCATACGGCTCGAAGGCAACGAAGCGGCCCTGTCCCATTTCGGGAATTGCGCACAGGGCCCCTGGCGAGGCCCAGGAGCGCGGGGACGTTCGGGGAGGCCCGGGGTGGGGTGGGGGGCTCGGGCTCGGCCCGAGGGCCCTGGAATCGCTTCCTGTGCAGCGGGAGAGGCACTCCGGAAAGGACAGCCGGGTCGAGGCACCGCGGCTCGCCCTGCGAGGGCAAACTCGCGCCATATGGGGTCGTCGTTGCAATAGCCAGGGGCGTGAGCGGTCGCGTCCATCTTTACGAAACTTTACCGGGGGGAGAAGCCTGCGCAACGGCGCCCGGTTCGGATCGGCCGGGTGCATGCGGCCTGCCGCGCCGACGGGAAGCTCGCCACGGCATGTCGAGGTCGACAATGGAAGCTGAAACGAATATCGAGACGGCAGGTGCCATGGATCAGTCGACGGACAACGCGCATGTCGTCATTCGGCCGCCCATCGCGTTGGCGCTGGCCGTCGCTGCGGGGCTGGCGGCCACCTGGCTCTACCCACTGCCGTTCGTGCCGGCAGCTCCGGTCCGCTGGGCCGGCTTCGCCATCTCTGCCGCCGCGTTTGCCCTCGCGGCCTGGGCCGTCGCCACCATGCGCCGGGCAGGTACCCGCTTCGAGACCCACCAGCCGACGACGAGGATCGTGGCAGCCGGACCCTATCGCTTTACGCGCAATCCCATCTACACCGGCATGTTCCTGCTCCTGACCGGTCTCGCCATCGGCTTCGACAGCCTCTGGCTCATCATCGCGCTCGCCCCGTTCTATCTCGTCATCCGCTACGGGGTCGTCGCGCGCGAGGAGGCGTACCTCGAGCGCAAGTTCGGCTCCACCTATCTGGACTACAAAGCGCGCGTGCGCCGCTGGGTTTGATGGCTGAGCAGACTCTCTTCGCGGGCCCAACACACGCGTGGCAAAGCCTGCTATGTCCCGGCGCCTGACGGATTCAGACCGGAGCAAGTGTGCCATAATCGGGCATGCGCTTCAGTTAGACTGAGAGTGGTAGGGCGGTCTGTCTATGGAGCCAGGACGGCCTCGATTGTGCGGTTACCTCGCCCCGCTTAGGTTCTTCGATCCGCGACCAAACGGCCGGATACTCTGTGACGGGAGCGCGAGCATGCCTCACAATTTTCATGAAGCCAATCGTCGTCGCTGGGAAGTCGGCTCCGCGTCCTGGGCACGTCGCGCCGACACGCGCGGCATTTGGCAAAGGTGCCATCGCGATCCATCGCTCGCTCTCTCTGCAGCTGAGCTCAATTGGTTCGGCGATATCGCCGGTAAGAATGTTGCGGTGCTTGGCAGCGGCGACAACCAAGTCGTCTTTGCTCTTGCCGGGCTGGGAGCAAAGGTGACGAGCGTCGACATCTCGGAGCAACAGCTTGAGGTTGCACGCCGCCGTGCTGCTGAACTCGGCCTGCAAGTGGACTTCGTGCGAGGGGACGTCGTCCACCTTTCTGCGTTAGGCGATGGCAGGTACGACGTCGTGCATACCGGGGGCCACGTAGCGGTATGGGTTTCTGACCTGCGCCGCTACTACACAGAAGCCGCTCGCATCCTTAAGCCTGCCGGAAGGCTCATCGTCAGCGAATATCATCCGTTTCGCCGTGTGTGGAAAAGGACGCCACACCATCTTGAAGTCGGCTTCAACTACTTTGATCGC
>Ga0209382_10006085_pt1 | contig 15578 bp, 12 predicted proteins | sample SoiMetdeltSBSDD5_FD_187599 | JGI IMG/M metagenome (GOLD analysis project Ga0209382, IMG submission 187599) | Bulk soil microbial communities from a Populus tree surrounding site in Tennessee, USA - Soil MetaG P. deltoides SBSDD5 (SPAdes) (version 2) | ecosystem: Environmental > Terrestrial >...
AGTGGCTGAAGGTCTGCGAGGAGCACCACATCAGCGAGTCCAACTTCTACCGAGCGAGGAAGCTGTTGGTCGAGAGCGGGCGGGTCGAGACGGTCGACGGCAAGACGGGGCGGGGCGCGCGCTACCGCCCCGCCCCGTTACTGTCACTCCCGACCAGGGCTGACAGTAACGCTGACAGGAACGGCGGGGCCGTCTCGACGCGTACTGTCAGGGCGACGGAGACGGCTGACAGGAACGGATCGGGCCACGACCAGGAAGGGAGGACTGGTAGCTGTCAAGCTTTCACCAAGCTTTCAACACCTCCTGACACCTTGGCCCCGATAGGTGTCAGCGGGGGGCTCTTTAGAGCCCCCGCTGACACCTACGGCTGACAGCAACATCGGTGCTGCTGAACTTGAGCTGGACACCCCCGCCCGTCCGCACCCGCTGCCTCGGGCAGCCTGATCCCCCCGCTATCGACGGCGCGGGCCACCACGAATCCAATCGCCCGCGCCAGGAGGCTATCTGAACTATGAAGTGCAAGGCCGATAAGAGGACCACGGCCGACAAGCCGTTGACCTGGGAGCGAATGGTCCGCGCCGAGCCCGCGCTGCGCGACCTGCTGGCCTGGGCTCGCCACCAGAAGCGCGAAATCCGCGCCTACCGCGACGAGGACGGCGACATCTGCCTCCACGTATATCGGGCGAGCCGCTGCTACCGCGACGTCATCAGGCCGAACGTGATCGAGCTGGTGGGCTGGCTCCGCAACAGCGGCCCCGCGTTCCTCCGGACGAGCGAGGCGTACCACCTGGCCATCAGGACGATCTACGGGGCGCTGCCCGACGACTTCGACGAGGACGAGATCGAGGAGGCCTGGGAACTGGCCCACGAGTACGACCTCGCCGACGGCGACTCGGTCACGGTGGTAGGCCCGAAGGCCGCCTGACGAGCTGCACCGCGAGCGACTTTTTCGAACGGCGTGGGGGCGGGTGGGCGGACGGGACGCCGCTCCAGGCCCCCACCCCCGCCCCTGGGCAACCGAGAGAACCACCATGAAGGAGCTGACCAACACCGAACTGCGGCAGGAGCGCGCCATCCTCGCGCTCCTCAGCGAACGGTCCATCGAGGCGGCGGCCAAGACCGCCGACGTGTCCGACGTCACGATCTGGCGCTGGATGAAGACGCCCGAGTTTTGCTCGAAGCTGCGGGACGCCCGCCGCACCGTCGTCGAGGGCGCCATCGGCCACCTCCAGCAGGCCGCCGTCGAGGCGGTGGAGACCCTGCGACGGTCGCTGACGTGCGGCACCCCCTCCGTCGAGGTGCGGGCCGCCACCGTCATCCTCGACCAGGCCATCCGCGCAGTCGAGCTGTTCGACCTGGCCGAGCGAGTCGAGCACCTGGAGGCCCGCCTCGGCGAAGCGGCCCAGGAGGCCCAGCCATGAGCCGCTTGACCAGGCGGGTCGCGGCCCTGGAACGGCAGACGGCCCGGCGTCGCGGCCACCACCGGTGCCACATCTGCCGCGACTGGGCCTCCACCCGCGTCGCCATCATCGAGATCGACGTGGACGGCGTCGAGACACGCCACGACCGACTGGAGGAGCCCGTGGAATGCCCGGGCTGTGGCTGGTCGCCGATCGTGTATGAGGTGACGCTGGAAGAGGTCCGCGACTGGGACCGCGTCGGCCGACACGGCCTGGACTGAGCCGCAGCCCGGCGCGCTGCCGCGAAGCGACGGGACGGAACGAGCCCCCACAGACAGGTCCTGTGGGGGCTGTCTCGTCCCCAAACAGGCCGACGCCTACGGCAGTACGCGCCGACCCTGACGATCGCCCCGTGCATCATGAGGCAGTCGTCACTACCGGCAAGCCTGCGAATAGCAGTACACTTAAGCCGGAAGGGCGCGACGGACCGTGCCCGACGCTGACCCGTGTTGCCAGCTCGTCGACAGGCCCGCTCAGCCCTATCAGGGGCAGCATCTGAGGAGGGCAACGGTCATGCGACGGGCACCAGGCGAAGGGTCGATCTTCAAGCGGCCGGACGGGTCGTGGCAGGGGTACTTCCCCTGGAGGGGCAGGCGAGTCTACCGTCGCGGGGCAAGCCGGGCTGAGGTTCGGACGAAGCTCCGAGAGGCACACGAGGAGCTGACGCGGGAAGCGATGGCTGCTGCCTCGGCCGAAGCCACTGAGCACTTCCTGCTCCGCTGGCTCTATGAGCAGGCGAAACCAACGCTGCTGCCGACGAGCTGGGCCGCCTACAAGTCGCGCCCGAAGCGGATTTCCGAGAAGATCGGTAAGATTCCGCTAGCTAAGCTGACCCATCGCGACATCGCCGCCGCCTTCGCCGATCTGGCCAACGACTGGTCGGACCAGACCATGCAGAATGGCCACAACGCGTTGACGGCCGCTCTGTCGTACGCGGTCGCCGAAGGCGCGCTGTCCAGAAACCCGATGGAGCTATAGATCGTCAGAAAACGTTCTGCGTGAGGCGGCCTCGGCCACCAGATCCGGTTCAGCGGCGTTGGGGGCGGCCATCAGGGAGAGGTAGCGCCCGAAGAACGCCTTGACGCGGTCGGGCTGGCGCGCGAAGGTAGCGAGGGCATCCTCGACCGAGGCGATCAGGTCGGTGAACTCGGGGCAGTAGCGGTTGTGAGTCGCCGACCGCTTGGTGGCGCGCCAGAGGAACTCGATCGGGTTGTAGTCCGGCGAGTAGCTGGGCAGTTGGATGACGTGCAGGCGGTCGCGGTGCTGGTCGAAGAACGCTTTGACCGGCGCGGCGCGATGGTACGGTGCGCCATCCTGGACCAGGAACAAGGGCGCGGTCGTCTGCTCCAGGACGGTGGTCAGGAAGGCGATGTAGCTTGGGCCGTTGAAGCGGCCGTCGATGCCCCGGTAGAACAGCCGCCCGCTGAACAACTCGATCAGCCCGAACACCTTGTACGCCGTGCGCCGCCCGGTGGTCTTGACCACGGGCTGCTGGCCGACCCGCGCCCAGGTGTAGCCGAGCGAGCCCCACTGGGCGAAGCTGGCCTCGTCGCCGAACAGCAGCAGCCCGCCCGCCGCCTCCGCCTGCGCGCGCCAGGCCGGGAACGTGTACGTCAGCCAGGCCGCGCGGGCGACCGCGTCGAGGTGGTCGGACACGAAGCGGGCCTTCTGGAACGAGAAGCCCAGGCTCCCGAGCAGGGTCGCCAGGTACTGGACGTTGGAGGTCACCCCGAACCCCCGCTGGATCACCTGCTGGATCACCAGCGCATGCCAGCAGCCGGTCGGGAAGCCGGCCGCCGCTGTTCGCGCCGCGCCGCTACTGGGACCTGGAGTGCCCCCAGGTCTTCACCGTCGACGGGCGGTACTTCCTGACGGCCGGGATCATGGAGGACCGCAGCCAGCGGTACTGGCAGGCGCCGGCCTTCGATGGGCCGTATACGGTGCCGGCCGACGGCGGCGTCCTGGCGCCGGCCGGGCACTACGCCGGCCGGGTCTGCCGCTGGCGCGATCTGGACTTGTTCGTCGCCTGGCACCGGCCGATGCTGGCGCCCGGCGTGTGGGCCGACTACGACTGGCCGGCCTGGGGCACGCGGGTCAACATCTACGGGAAGATCTCGACGCCGCCTCTGGTACTGCGGCGGCGGGCGGACGGCAGCCTGCAGCGGAGCAGTTTCCCGGGCTGGGAGGCGTACCGCGCCGCTCCCCCGACGCGGCCAGCCTGGGCCGGTTCGAGCCTGTTCCGGGGGAAGAGCGTCAGCGGGTGGGAGGTCGCACCGGCCGAGGGGGCCGACCTGGCCGTCAGCGCCGACGAGATGGGCGATTTCCTGTTCGAGGGCGAGCTGACCCTCGATGCGCCGGCGGGCGGGCTCGGGCTGCGGCTGGACGAGCGGGGCGGCGGCTACATCGTCGAGCTGGCCCCTGGCCGCGACGAAGTCACGCTCCAAGCCTGGCTGCCGCCGACCGACCAGCCGACGTACGGCTACCAGGAGATCCAGCGCGGCAGGCTCTTCCGTCCGCTCGACGCGGGCCGGCCGGTCCCGTTCCGCCTGCTCTCGGTTGGGTCGTACGTCGAGCTAGAGCTTGACGGCGAGGTCGTCCTGGCGACCTTCACCGGCCGACGGACGGTCGGGCAGGTGGGGCTGTGGGCGGAGGGCGGTCGTCCCAGCATCGCCGACGCCCGACTCTCGCCGATGCGGCGTCCCGTCAACATCTGAGACCGGCGCGGGCGGCCCGCGCGACTGCACGAGTGGACCGTGGCGCGACACCAGCGCGCCGCGAGTAGCGAGGTGGCGCACACCGATGTCCGACCTGACGTTGAATTATCACCTGATGCACCCGGGCGGCGAGAGCGCGCCGGGCGACCCGAACGCCGCCTTCGCCCTGGACGGTGTCTACCACCTGCATTACATCCTGGGGCATCAGTGGCGGGGTGAGCGGTCGTACAGCTTCGTCCACGTCACCAGCCCGGACCTGCTGCACTGGACCTGGCAGACCGCCAAGCTCCAGCCGGCGTTCACGGGTCACGCCATGTACAGCGGCACCGGCTTCCTCACGAAGGAGGGCCGGCCGGTGGTCATCTACCACGGCAAGGGCTCCGACCGGAACCAGATCGCGCTGGCGAAGGACCGCCGGCTCTCCGGGTGGGAGCGGCCGTTTCCCGTCTCGCCGATTGGTGCCGATGGCCGCGAGGCCGAGATCACGCACTGGGACCCCGACTGCTTCCTGATCGGCGACACCTACTACGCCATCTCGGGCGGGAAGAACCCGCCGCTGATGAAGTCGAACGATCTGAAGAGCTGGACGCTGGTCGGCGACTTCCTGAGCCACGAGCCACAGGACGTCACCATCGGGGAGGACGTCTCCTGCCCGAACTTCTTTCAGCTCGGTGGCAAGTGGTTCCTGCTGTGCATCAGCCACCCGCTTGGCTGCCGCTACTACATCGGCGATTGGGACCCGGAGCGGGAGCAGTTCGTGCCGCAAAGTCACGGTCGGATGAACTGGCGGCGGGATGAGCAGCCAGTCTACGGGCTGCGGCTCCGAAGCGACTACTTCGCCCCGGAAAGCCTGCTGACGCCGGACGGCCGCCGGGTGATGTGGGCCTGGATCAGGACCGCCCGCGCCGACGGGGCGCTGATGAACAAGACGATCCAGTCCCTGCCGCGCGAGCTGGAGCTGCCGGCCGACGGCATCCTGCGTATCCGGCCGCTGCGGGAGCTCGAGGGGCTGCGCTACGAGCCACTGGTGCTGGGTGAGGTCACCCTGAGTAGCCCGATCACCGGCTACGCCGACGACGTGCCCGCCGTCGCCGCCCCGGCCTTGCAGCGCATCGCCGAGCTGGACGGCGACGCCTGGGAGCTGCGGATCACGGTCCCCCGCGACCAGGCCGCGCGAAAGCTGTTCGGCTTCACCCTGTTCTCGGATGGCAAGGGCGGCGGGCTACCGATCGTGCTCCGACCGGAGAATGGCACGTTGCGGGTCGGCACGACCGAGGCGCCGTTCGCCGTGGCCGATCTCCCCGAGGGCGAAGACGTGGAGCTGCGCATCTTCGTCGACAAGTACCTCGTCGAGGTGTTCGCGAACGACCGCCAGGCAGTGCTGGCAGCCTTCATGGAGGAGCGCGGCAGCGGGCTGGACGCATTCACGGTGGGCGCCCCGACGACGATCGCGCGCTTCCAGGCCTGGAAGCTGCGGCCGACCAACCGGGGCTTCCTTGAGGCGCAGCGCGAGCGCGTCTGGGAGCCGACCACAGACTGACGAGGAGCCGCATGGCCGACTTGCACCGACCTGCCTACCACTTTATGCCGCCGTCCAACTGGATGAACGACCCGAACGGGCTGATCCACTGGCGGGGCCACTACCACCTGTTCTACCAGTACAATCCGAACGGGGCGTTCCACGGCACGATTCACTGGGGCCATGCCGTCTCGGACGACCTGGTGCACTGGCGAGACCTGCCGATCGCGATGGAGCCGACGCCGGACGGGCCTGACAAGGACGGCGTCTACTCCGGCTGCGCCGTGGACCGCGACGGCGTGCCGACGTTGATGTACACCGGCGTCCGTCCGCAGGTGCAGTGCATCGCCGAGCCGGTCGACCTTGCGGACCCGGACCTGGTGGCGTGGCGCAAGCACCCGGAGAACCCGGTCATCGCGGACTCGCCGCCTGGCATGGAGGTCGAGGGGTTCCGCGACCCGTTCGTCTGGCGGGAGGCCGACGGCTGGTACTGCGTCATCGGCTCGGGCATCGTGGGGGTGGGCGGCAACATCCTGCTCTATCGTTCGCAGGACCTCGTCCACTGGGAGTACCTCCACGAGCTGTGCCGTGGCGAGGTTGACGAGACCGGGCGGATGTGGGAGTGCCCCAACTTCTTCCCGTTGGGCGACAAGCACGTCCTGCTGATCTCGCCGATCCCGCTACGGAAGGTGCTCTACCTGGTGGGGGAGTACCGCGACCATCGTTTCACGCCGGAGCGGACCGAGATCGTGGACGACGGCGGCTGCTACTACGCGCCGCAGGTGACCCTGGACGCCGGCGGGCGCCGGCTGATGTGGGGCTGGCTTCGCGAGAACCGCGAGGTCGAGACCCAAAAGGCGGCAGGCTGGTCCGGCGTGATGTCCGTGCCAACCGAGCTGTCGCTGACGGCAGACGGGCGCCTGGCGCCACGGCCGGTGCCGGAGCTGGAGACCCTGCGCGGCACGCACCGGGCGTTGACCGACGTCGAGCTGTCAGACGGCGGCCCGAACCCCCTCGCCGATCTGAGTGGCCGTCAGTTGGAGATCGCGCTGACCGTCGAGCCGGCCGGCGCGGCCAAGGTCTGGTTGAGCGTGCTGCGGTCGCCGGACGGTGCGGAGGAGACGCGGATCGTCTACGACGCAGCATCCGGATCGCTGTGGATCGACCGCGAGCGGGCCAGCCTCGATCCGGAGCCGTCGGGCGAGCGGCGGGGCTCGGCCGTCCAGCTTGCCGCTGATGGGACGCTGGGCCTGCGCGTCTTCGTGGACGGCTCGGTGGTGGAGGTCTTCGCCTCGGACGGTACCTGCCTGACCACCAGGGTCTACCCGACCCGCCCGGACAGCCATGGCGTGGAGCTGGGGGCGCGGGGCGGACAGGCGCGGGTGCGGCGCATCGATGCCTGGGAGATGCGGACGATCTGGCCGGAGGCGAAGCGGGCGATCCCTGAGGCGCGCTCATGAGATCGCGACCCGTGCGCCCTATACTGCCGACACGGCCGACGGGGAGCTGATTCGCGATGGAACGCACGTCTCTTCCACGGAGCACGCCCGAGTCCCAGGGCATTCCATCACGCGCCATTCTCGGGTTCGTGGAGGCGGCGGACCGCGACATCCGTCACCTGCACAGCGTCATGCTGCTGCGGCGGGGCGCGCTGGTCGCCGAAGGGTACTGGGACCCGTACCGGCCCTCCGACCCGCACATGCTCTTTTCGCTGAGTAAGAGCTTCACCTCGACGGCGGTCGGGATGCTGGTGGCCGATGGGCGGCTATCGGTGGAGGACCCGGTCCTCCAGCATTTCCCGGACGAGGCACCGGCCGCGCCGAGCGACCGGTTGCAGCAGATGCGGGTGAAGCACCTGTTGACCATGACGACCGGGCATCACACCGATCCGACGCCGCTGGTCCGTCAGAGTGAGCCGGCGTGGCGGCGCGCTTTCCTGGCGCTGCCCGTCGAGCACGAACCGGGCACCCACTTCGTCTACAACTCGGCGGCGACGTACATGCTCTCGGCCATCGTCCAGCGCTTGTCGGGCCAGCGAGTCGTCGAGTTTCTGGGGCCACGGCTGTTCGAGCCGCTCGGGATCGAGGCACCGACATGGGAGACCTCGCCGGAGGGCATCGACGCCGGTGGCTGGGGGATGAGCGCGCGCACGGCGGACATCGCCCGGTTCGGGCAGCTCTACCTCCAGGGCGGGGGCTGGCAGGGCCAGCAGCTCGTGGAGCGGGCCTGGGTGGACGAGGCGACGGCCTTCCAGGTGCCGAACGCCACCTCGGGCAACCCCAACCCGGACTGGCAGCAGGGCTACGGCTATCAGTTCTGGCGCTGCCGCTACGGCGTCTACCGGGGTGATGGGGCGTTCGGGCAGTTCTGCGTCGTGATGCCCGAGCAAGAGGCGGTCCTGGCGATCACCGCTGGGGTCGCGGACATGCAGGCGGTGCTCAATCTGGTCTGGGAGCACCTGCTGCCGGCGATGCGCTCCGAACCGCTGCCGGAGGACGCCGCCCAGGCCGGGCGGCTGGCCGACCGGCTGGTCTCGCTGCGGACGGCGCCGGTGGCAGGGCAGGCCACGTCGCCGCGTGCTGCCGAGGTGTCCGGCCGATCCTACGCCGTGGACGCGAACGACGACGATATCTCGTCGATCGCGTTCGACTTCGCCGCCGACGGTGCCACCCTATCGATGCGGAACGAGCGCGGGGAGCAGCGGATCGCCTGCGGGTACGACAGCTGGGCTCGGGGCGAGGCGGACATTGAGTCCGCGTACCGCCGCCACCTGGGGACGCAGGTACCAGTGCCGAACGCGGTGGTCGCCAGCGGAGCCTGGACCGACGAGGACACCTACACCGTCGAGCTGTGGTGGTACCTGACGCCGTTCCGTCGCACGCTGTCGTGCCGCTTCTCCGAGAATGGCGTGCGGGTCGATCAGCGAGCGAACCTGTCGTTCGGATCGACCGAGCGGCCACGGCTAGAGGGACGGGTCAGTGGTGTCCGCTGACCCGACCCGTGGCCTGGTGCCGAGGGCATCGCGGCAGTGATCGTCGTCTGCGGCGAAGCCTTGATGGACGTCCTCGTGGACGCCTACGGCGGCCGTCATCCGGTGCCCGGTGGCGGACCGTTCAACACGGCCCGGGCGCTCGCTCGGCTGGGCATCCCGACGGCGTTCCTTGGACGCCTGTCCGAGGACGCGTACGGTCAGCGGCTCGCCGAGGAGCTGAGCGCGGCCGGGGCACGCCTCGATCTTGCAAGCCGCGGCCCCGAGCCGACGACCGTCGCGCTCGCGGAGGTGGACCCGGCTGGCGTGGCGCACTACGAGTTTCAGATCGACGGCACCTCGGCGCAGAACCTGACTCGGGAGATGCTGCCGGAGCGGCTCGGTGCGGAGGTCGAAGCGCTGCACGTCGGCACGCTGGGGCTGGTGCTCGAACCGATGGCCACGACCGTGGTCGAGCTGCTGCGACGCGAGCAGGACCGACGACTGGTGATAGTGGACCCCAACATTCGGGCGCAGCTGATCTCCGACCGGTCGCGATATTGCGGTCGTCTCGAAGACGAGGTGTTTCGCGGAAGTACCGTCGTCAAGGCCAGCGAGCAGGATCAGGCCTGGCTGTACCCAGACCTGGATGTCGCGGCGGCGTGTGCGCGGATCCTGGAGCGTGGGCCCCGACTGGTGATCGCCACCCTTGGGGCGCAAGGGGCGTTCGGCCTGACGCACCACGCGCGGGCGCACGTCAGCGTGCCGCCGGTCGACGTGGTCGACACGATCGGCGCGGGCGACGTCTTTGGCGCTGCGCTGCTCACCTGGCTGTACGATCGCCGCATGCTGCGGACCGATCTGTGCCTGGACGCCGAGCTGCTGGAGGCGATGCTCCACTTTGCCTGCCTAGCGGCGTCGTGGTCGTGCAGGCAGGCCGGTGCTGCATCGCCGTCGCGGCGGGATCTGTTGGCTGCCGACCAGCGCGGAGGAGTCCTGCGCTCAAGCTGACCCGACATCGAACCCAGATCATGATCGGCATTATGACCTGGATGTACCCCAGCCTATGCGCTGTGGCGTCTACCAGGCAGAGGGTGAGCGAAGAGGGCACAGTTATCATGCCGATAACCCGCCCTTGCATCGCTCAGATTCTGGCCCTCGGTCTAAGCTCAAGGGCGCTCAGCGCGGAGCCGTGCCACACAGGCGAGGGATCCGGGGAGGTCAAGCTCGGCGAAGCATTGCTCCGCCTCCGCGAGGTGCGCCGTGACACGCACAGACTGTCGCTGCGCACGCGCCAGGTCGGCCAGATCGAGATGCGTCCGGCCAGCATCGAAGCGTGACTGGACCGCCTCGAACGTTTCAAGCGCCTCGGTCAGGCAGCGCTCAGCGTCAGCAAGGTCGCCTCTGGCCCGTGCCACGTTGCCCAGCGCTCGCTGGCTCAGGCCGACCGCCCAAGTGAAGCCCGTGTCACGGCTGACTCTGAGGCCAAGCATCGCCTCGGCCTGCGCCCGGACGAGATCGCCCTGGAGCAGGTACGCCTCCCCAAGCCAGCCCTTGAACCAGCCGACGAGTCGCGAGTAGCGCATCCCTGCTAGCAGCTCGATGGACTGCTCCAGGAGGTGGACCGCGCGCTCGGCGTCCCCGTGCTCCAAATACGCGTAGCCTGTCCAACCAAGGGAGAAGGCGTTATTCAGGGGGTCGGGCGACAGGCTGATACTGCGATGGCCCCAGGCCACGGCCACCTCGCCATCGCCCCGCGTCGCCGCGAACCAGGCATGGTTCCAGGCGGCGTAGCTCTGAAGCCGATAATCTCCAAGCTCCTCGCCGATGGCATGGCCGCGCGCCGCGCAGGCGAGCGCCGCGTTCAATTCTCCCATGAAGTAGAGGTTGATGCCCTGCCAGCAAACCGACTGAGCGAGCCACCAGCGCTCGCCAACCTGGTCAAGATGCTCCACGGCGCGTCGGCCGTGCTCCAGCCCCTCCGCGAAGGACGAGACCCACATCGACTCCTTGCAAAGGACGTAGTGGGCCTTGCCCCAGGTTGCATGATCTCCCGCTCGCTCGGCTGCCGCGATGGCCCGCTCGGCGCACTCCACGGCCTGCTGGTAGTTGCCGAGATGGCTGTAGGCGTGTGCAAGCTCGAAGTAGAAGCGGCCGGCGAGCAACAGATCCCCAACGCGTGCCAGGTGCGGCTGATACCGCTCTAACAGCGCAACGATATCGCCGAAGCGGCCCAAGAAGTAGTACGACGCCGCCAGCGACACGGCGAGCTTGACGAGATCACCGTCCTGCACGTCCGCCGGCAGGCGCATCGCATGCTCCAGCGCTTCTTCGAGCGCGTGCGCTGCATCCCCGTGCGCATGAATCTGGGCCGCCTTGTCCGCGAACCTCGTCAGGTACTCGACGGCCTTGGGCGCGTCGTCGGTGCGAGCGTAGTGGTGAGCGAGCCGGTCGTAGACCTCTTCGAGGCGGTTGGTATACAGCGCCTCAAGAGCCCGGGCGGCCTCGGCGTGGAGCAGGCGCCGCCGCCCGGTCAGCAGCGTCCCGTACGCCACATCCTGCGTTAGCGCATGCTTGAACACCACCCTCGGCTCCTGGCCCGCCTGCTCGTAGAGGAACTCCAGGCGCTGAAGCTCGCGGATGTGGGGATGCAGTGGGGCAGTATCTTGCCAGACCGCGCCGAGCAGCCGCAGTGGCACCTCACGCCCGAGCACCGAAGCTGTCTGCAAGACGCGCCGGGTGATATCCGGCAGGCGGTCCATGCGCGCCATCAGCACGCCCTGGATCGTGTCCGGCACCAGCGTCTCGGCGCCGGTCTCGCCACGCTCCACCACCGCCCGAGCCAACTCCTCCAGGAAGAATGGGTTCCCTTCGGCGCGTCCCAGGATCGTCTGGGCGAGCGCATCGGGGACATGCTCCTGGTGCAGCACTGACCGCACCACGCGCAGGCTTTCGTCGGCGCTCAGGCGGCGCAACGCAAGCTGCGTGACGTATGAATGCTCGGCCCACGGCGGACGGTACCCCGGTCGCCAGGTGCACACGAGGAGGATCGGCGCACCGGCCAGGCTCTCGGCGAGCGATGCAAGGTACTCCTCGGAGGAGCCATCGATCCAGTGAAGGTCTTCGACGGCAAAGATGATCGGCCGCTGATGGCTACCTCTAAGGCTCCAGGCCCGCAGCGTCTCGGCAATGCGCAGCTTGAGCGCCTCCGGACTCAGGTCAGCCGGCGCCAGAGCGTCACTCGTGCCCAGGAGGTGCACGATGTACGGCGCGTGCTCGTCTGGGTCGAGCCCAACTTCCTGAAGGCCGAACCGCACCTTCTCGATTACGACGGCTGGTTCGTCACCGTCCTGGATGCCGCAGTTGGCCCGGACCAGATCAAGGATTGGCAGGTACGGGATGCTGCTGCCGTACGAGAGACAGCGTCCTTCTAGGTAGGTGATGCGCTTCTCGCCCAGGCTGCGCCGGAACTCGTAGAGCAGGCGCGATTTGCCGATGCCGGGTTCGCCAACCAGTCCGACGACCTGGCCGTGGCCGGCTTCAACCTTCGCCAGCGGACCGCGCAAGGCTGCCAGGGCGTCGTCCCGGCCAATGAACTGGCTCAGCGACGGCCTGGCATCGATCTCCGGGGCAGCCGCTGCCACTTGCGCGAGGAGATCGTGAAGCGCGCTCATCTCGCGGTCCCGGCCGACGAATTGCGTCAGGGGATGGGCACCCAACCCTTCGATGGGCGAACGGCGCGGCCCGACGCCGGTCACGCGGAAGATAGTCACCGGCTCGGCAAGCCCTGCGAGTCGCACCGGCGCCAGCGGGTCGAGCCGGACGTAGCCGGTCACCTGACGTGCGGTGGCATCCGTGATCAGGATGGCGCCCGGCGGCACGTGCGGCTGGAGCGCGCCGGCCACCGTCGTCGCCTCTCCGACGACGGTGGGTCGCCGACGTTCCCCACTGCCGAGGTAACCAACGGCAACGAGGCCGGTGTTCACCGAGATGCGCGTCGGACCGTCCACGGGCTCCGTCGAGGGCCTGGGCGGCGAGCCTCCCGCGTCAAGCGACTGTCGCAGCCGTCGTTGAATGCCGAGCGCTGCCAGCACGCCGCGCCGCGCGTGATCCTCGTGAGCTACCGGCGCGCCGAAGACTGCCACGAGTCCGTCGCTCAGCACAGTGCTGATGGAGCCGCCGAACCGCTCCACCTCCTCCTCCGCGAGTTTGAGGAAACGGTCCAGGTGCTCCAGCATCCGCTCCGAGCCGAGGGTGCGCGCAACCACGGCGGCATCCGCCAGGTGGCAGCAGAGGACGGTGACGTGCTTGTGCTCGCCCTCGACGGCAGTCGCGGGCGGTGCATCCGTGAGGCTGCTGCGGCCCGATTCTCCGCCCGCACTGCGCGACTCCTCGGCAGCAACCGCCTCGGCCATCAGGGGCGGCGGCGACACCATTGCCGGAGCGATGAGCGCTCTACCGCAGGCTCGGCAGAAGCGCGCGAGCGGATCGGCCGGCGCCAGGCAGAGTGGGCAGGCGGGATCGAAGGCTGCGCCGCAATCGACGCAGAACCGCGCATCCGACTCGTTGGCGCGCCCGCAGTTGCGGCAGGCTCTCACGGATGGGGGCGACGCGACTGGAGTACTCGGCGCTGATGCGACCTGGCTGACCGACGGCTCCGTCGCCTTCTGCCCGGCCGCGATCAGGCTGGCCCGGTCCGCAGCCGACAGCCCGAGCGCATCGGCGAGGCGGCGAATTGTTGAGGCGCGCGGAAAGCGACGGGCGCCACGCTCCAGATCGGCGATGCCTCGTGCGCTGAGCCCGGCCCGCTCTGCCAGCGCCTCCTGGGTCAGACTGGCGACGATGCGAAGTCGACGTAGCCGCTCACCAAACTCGCCGGGGCCGCCAACGGGCATGGCTCCCCCTCACCTGCTGGACCGTCCTTGCGCCGCCCCGCTGCCACAGCGCGCCGAAGCATAGCACGATGCCAGGCCGCGTTTGCGTAGGTAGTGCGTTGGGCGCGCGGCGGTATTGCGTCTGGGTTGCACGCCGCCGGGAAGCGAGGATGAACCGTGCCAGCGAGCCGGACTGGTGCGGCGATCCACTAGAGGAGGAGACCATGAACGCGCTTCCGACGCAACCTGGGGCACTGGCCGCGCAGGACGCTCGCCTGGACGAGCGAGCGGTGTATCGCCACGAGATGACCCCCATCGATTTCCTGGAACGGGCCGGCTGGGTCCATGCCGAGCGTGTGGCCGTGGTTGATGTTGAGCGACGATTCACCTACGCCGAGTGGCGGCTGCGTGCGCGTCGGTTCGCCAGCGCCCTGCGACGAGCCGGGCTCCAGCGCGGCGACCGCGTGGCGTTCCTGGCGCTTAACAGCGAGCCCCTGCTGCTGGCGCACTTCGCGGTTCCACAGGCCGGCGGGGTGCTCGTCGCCATCAACACCCGGCTGAGCCCCGACGAGGTTGCGTACATCTTGGAGCACTCGGGGGCACGGATAGTGTTCTATTCGCCGGAGCTTGCCCCACTCCTCGTGCAGGCGCCGGAGATCGTCACCCGGCTGAGTAGCGAGCGGGACTTCGAGGCGCTGCTTCAGACCGGCGCCGAGGAGCCGCTGGACTCCTGGCTCCAGTCAGAGGATGACATCCTCGCTATCGACTACACTTCAGGCACCACAGGTCGCCCAAAGGGGGTGATGTACCACCATCGTGGGGCCTACCTGAATGCGCTGGCGATGGTCATCGAGACGCGGCTCGGCGTGGACTCGCGGTACTTGTGGACGTTGCCGATGTTCCACTGCAACGGCTGGTGCTTTACCTGGGCCGTGGCGGCTGTGGGTGGCACCAGCGTCTGCCTCGCACGTGTGGACCCCGAGCGCATCTGGCGCCTACTCGATGCAGAGGGCATCACCCACTTCAATGGCGCTCCCACCGTCCACACAATGCTGGTGAGCCACTCGACTGCGCATCGTCTGCCGCGCCCGGTCACCGTCACGACCGGCGGCGCCCCACCCTCCCCGACCTTGATCGCTCGGATGGCGGAGTTGAACCTTCATCTGGAGCACGTGTACGGCCTGACCGAAACCTACGCGCCGTTCACGATCAACGTGGAGCCTCCGGGTGCCGCCGATCTCCCTCCCGTGCAGCAGGCATCCCTGAAAGCGCGGCAGGGAGTGCCGCACATCATGGCCGGCGAAGTCCGGGTGGTGGACGAGGCGATGGGCGACGTGCCATCTGACGGAGCCACGCTCGGCGAGGTCGTGATGCGCGGCAACGTGGTGATGCGCGGCTACTTCGCGGACGAGGCGGCGACCGCACAGGCGTTCAGCGGGGGGTGGTTTCACAGCGGCGACCTTGCGGTCCGCCACCCGGACGGTGCCATCGAGCTACGGGACCGGAAGAAGGACATCATCATCTCGGGCGGCGAGAACATCTCAACCATCGAGGTGGAGCAGGCGATCCTGCGACACCCCGACGTGCTCGAATGCGCAGTCGTCGCCATCCCGGACGAGAAGTGGGGCGAAGTACCAAAAGCGTTCGTCACGCCGCGTCCCGGCACGAGCCTCACGCCCGAGGCGGTGATCGCGCACAGCCGCTCGGTCCTGGCCCACTTCAAATGCCCGAAGGCCGTCGAGCTTGGAGATCTCCCGAAGACAAGCACCGGCAAGGTCCAGAAGTTCGTGCTCCGCGAGCGTGAGTGGGCCGGTCGAGACCGACGGATCAACTGATCCCCACGGTAGAGGCGGGTCGCCAGGACCACCGAGACGATGGTCCTGGCGACTCAGTGCCAGCCGACGCTGCTGACGAACCCAATTTGACGACCCGAGTGACGGCTAGCGTCAATACCAGTAAGTTAGGTGGCTGAGGTAGCCTTTCCGGTCAAGTCGATCGGGAGGGCTGCCGATGGCGCTCTGGGGATGGTCGTGGGACGCGGCG
>Ga0209382_10006086_pt1 | contig 15576 bp, 14 predicted proteins | sample SoiMetdeltSBSDD5_FD_187599 | JGI IMG/M metagenome (GOLD analysis project Ga0209382, IMG submission 187599) | Bulk soil microbial communities from a Populus tree surrounding site in Tennessee, USA - Soil MetaG P. deltoides SBSDD5 (SPAdes) (version 2) | ecosystem: Environmental > Terrestrial >...
TGTTCACGCTGGGGCACGACGCGGCATCGGTTACAGACGTCATTCCGATGGGTGGGCCCTTGCACCGCTGGAGATTGGGCTTCAAGCAATCCAGCCTTGGCCATATCGCGCGGGCCTCGCGGCACGCCGCCCTGGGCGCCTCCAGACGACCACCACTTTCCTGGCATGCTCTTGTCCCCTCGCGCTTTCGCGTCCAGGTAAACCAGGTGACCCAGGAACACGCTCCTCCAAGTTCCTCCTAACTGCATCAGGGATGCAACGAAGCGCCTCACGGCGCACACCGGACGTGCGGATCTCCCGCACACGGCTCTCCGGTCGGTGGTTCACCTCATCGGGATTGGACCGCCAGGGCCCGGACCGCGTGCAGACGCGCGGTCTGCATGGTAAACAGTCCGAGCCTGACAAAGTAGGCATTCGGCCAGCGCTGATGGTCGGCGCCCCGGCCCCGTCCCTTGCCCTTCCGACGCCAGCGCAGGATGCTCCGCAGGCGCATCCTGATCCAGCTATCCAGGGTACCGAACGTGGTCCAGTGGCTGTGCTTGAAGTAGCCGAACCAGCCCCGCACGATCGGGTTGAGCCCCGCGATGATCTGGTCCAGGCTCCCACCGGTCATCCGGCGGGTCTTGGCCCGGATCGCGTCGCGCAGCTGCCGTTCGCTCCGCTTGCTCGGCCATTTCTTCCCGCGTTCGAAGTGGTAGCCCAGGAAGTCGAACCCGCCCCGCTGGGTGGCATCCACGATCCCGGTCTTCTCGGGGTGGAGCGTCAGCCCGTGGGCTGTCACCCACGCCCCCAGCTCGCCCAGGGCCGTTTCCGCCTCGGCCTGGCTCCGGCACAGCACCACCAGGTCGTCCGCGTACCGGACCACCTGGAAGCCGCTCTGCGCCAGCTGCCAGTCCAGCGGGTCCAGGTACAGATTCGCCAACCCCGGCGAGATGACCGCCCCTTGGGGCGACCCGCTCTCCGGCTGCCACTGCTCCAGCCCGTCCATGACCCCCTGGGTCAGGTACGCCCGCAGCAGCCGCAGCACGCCGCCGTCCGCGATCGTCCGCTCGACCTCCGCCACCAGGGCCTCGTGCGGGATGCGATCGAAGTAGCTCTCCAGGTCGACCTCCACCACCCAGGTGGCGCCGCCGTCCAGCAGCCCCTGCACCCGTCGCAGCGCATCCTTGCACCCCCGCCGGGGACGGAACCCATAGCTCTGCTCGGCGAAGCCCGCCTCCCAGATCGGCTCCAGCACCAGCTTCAGCGCCGTCTGCACGACCCGATCTTTGACGGTCGGAATCCCCAACGGTCGCCGCTCGGCTCGTCCCGGTTTCGGGATCCACACCCGACGCACCGGTTGGGGCCGGTACGTCCCCGCGCGCAGCGCCCGGGCGATCTCCGCCAGGTACGTCTCTGCGCGGGCTTCGAACGCCTGCACGCTCTGCCGGTCTACCCCCGCGCTCCCGCTGTTCCGCTTCACCCGTTCCCAGGCCACGGCCAGCGTCCGCTCGGCGCACACCTTGTCCAGCAGGCTGTACCACCGGCCCCCTTTCACCCCGGTCTCCAGGGCGGCCAACATGCGATCGGTCCACACCACGGGTTCCACCCAGCCCCATCGTTCCCGACGGCGCTCGGCGTCTTCGGCTTGCATAGCCCTCTCGGGCACTCCCGCCGATCCTGTTTCCCGCGTCGTGTCCGTCACCCATCCACCTTCCTGCGTCCCTTCGCTCCACCCGCATTACCGGGCTTCCTCGCTCCTATGGACGCTCTGACTCCTGCCGACGTCACCACGCCGACAGGCCTCCCCGATTCAGGCACCCGGCCTTCCCACCATTCCGTCTCCACCCACCCTAGAGCGCCACGGCGTCGCTTTCGCACGCTACCCCTCAGCTCGCCGCGCTTCCCGTCCGGTTCCGCCTCGTCGCCCCTGCCTGTGCCGCCTGTTCCCCAACAACGACCTCCGGCCTCACGTCCGCTTTGAGTCGGTCCCAGCCAGGTCTGGACTTCACCTTTCACTCGCAGGCTCGTCGCCCTCTCTGGCCGTATCGAGTTCGTCATCCTACGGACTGGTGGTTCACCTCCCGTTGCTTCCCACCCCGCCTCACGGCGACGCGGTTTCGGTCAGTTTCGGGCCGGAGAGCGTCTACCCGACGGGGACTTCCACCCCGCTGACTGGGTACCCTCTCGGGCGCACGAGCGCGGCGATCTTCGCCGCCCCGGTGTCCCTGACGGAAGCGGCCAGAGCCTGTCCTGATGTCGGCGCAGCCGATATTCCCGCCCTGGAAGGGCGCAGCGAAGGAATGGCCGCGCTCCCAGGTCAGGGGCTGGCGGCAGGGGGCCGCTGCAAGCTCGTCAGGATCAGGTCCACGTACTGCGCGCCGATCTGTTCCGGCGTCAGCGGGCCGTCTGGCCGGTACCAGTACCCGACCGTGTGGCCGATCCCGACGATCGCGAACGCCGTCAGCTTCGGGTCCACGGCCCGGAACTCGCCGGCCCCGATGCCGCACGAGATCAGATCGCGCAACTCGCGCTCGTAGGCGTCGCGCATCGAGATGTACTCGGCGCGGTGCTCGTCGCTCAAGCGCTGGATGTCGACCCGATTGAAGGTGGTCGGGAACGCCTTTTCGGCGCAGAGCTTGACGTGCAGGGCGATGCCGGCGGCCAGCCGCGCGGCGTACGTCTCGCCGGCCGCGGCGATCTGCTCGCGCAGGCTGTCCTGGATCTGCTCGAACGACTCCTTCAGCACGTCGAACAGCAGCTGCTCCTTGGTGGAGCAGTAGAAGTAGAGCGTGGCGATGTGGATGCCGGCATCGGCGGCGATGTCGCGCATCGAGGCCGCTTCATACCCGTGCGCCGCGAAGTGAGCGCGGGCAGCCTGGCGCACCATCTCCAGCCGGCTGATCGGCGCGAGAGTCTGCTCCCCACCCTCGGGGACGTCGGCGCTGGCGGCACCATTCCGGCGCCGCACGCTAGCTCTCCTGGCAGGCATCAGATCGGTACGGCTGCCTTCCTGACGTGCGCTGTCTGTCGCTCAGACACGGCCACCACAGCGCTTGATCGGATTCTAGGAACCGAGCGGAGCTGTGTCAATCAGGTGGTCAGGTGATCCAGACCAAGGATCTTCGCCGCGTTGCGGACCATGATCTTCGGGCGGACCTCGTCCTTGATCGGCAGGTCTGCGAACTCGGACAGCCACCGTTCCGTCGGGATCAGCGGGAAATCGGTCCCGAAGAGGCACTTGTCCTGGAGCAGGGTGCTCGCCTGTTGGACCAGGGCCGGCGGGAAGTACTTCGGCGCCCAGCCCGAGAGGTCGATGAAGACGTTCGACTTGTGCCTGGCGACGGCCAGCATCTCGTCCTGCCACGGCCACGAGGGATGCGCCCCGATGATCGTCAGGTTCGGGAAGTCGGCTGCAACGTCGTCCAGGAGCAGCGGCTGGGTGTAGCGCAGCTTGATACCGTCCCCGCCGGGCATCCCCGTCCCGATCCCGCTGAAACCGGTGTGGAACAGGGCCGGCACCTTCAGGCTGCTGATCGCGTCCCAGAGCGGGTAGAAGCGCTCGTCGTTCGGGCTGAACTTCTGGATCGCCGGGTGGAGCTTGAAGCCCTTGAGCCCCAGCACCTCGACACAGCGCCGGGCCTCGTCGATGGCCGCTAGGCCGCGTGTCGGATCGACGCTCCCGAACCCGATCAGCACGTCCGAGTGGCGCTTGACGGCCTCCGCGACGTCGTCATTCGACATCTTGCGGCCGGTCTGCGCCTCCGAGTCCAGGTCGAACACGACCGCCAGCAGGTTCAGCCGCCGGTACTGATCGGCCACGTCGTCCGCCGTGACCCGCATCCGCGCCGCGCTGCCGAAGTAGGCACGCGCGGCGGTGGCCCGGGTGGTGGTCTCGGTCTCGCCGCTCCCGGCCTGCATGGCCCGGAGGTTGTCGCCGGTCGCGATGTGGACGTGAACGTCGATCCCCTGAACGGCGGAAGCGTCGGCCATGACGTAGCTCTCCATGCAGCGTCGCGGTTGGCATTCTACCGGCCCAGCCGAGAGCCGTCCAGGCGCATCAGGGAGGCCGTGGATTGAGCTAGCTCGCCGGCTGCGGCGCGGGCTCGGCGGGCTCGTCGTCGCCCAGGAGCAGCCGCATCAGCCGGTGGCGGAACCGCCAGACCAGCAACCCGCCGATCGCCGAGGCGCCGATGGTCAGCCACGGCACCCACGGGCCGAGCTCGCCCAGGTACTCGATCAGCGACCCGCCCATCACACCGATCCCGAGCCAGATCAGGCTCCAGCTCGCCGCGCCGGCCAGCTCGAACAGCCAGAACCGCCGGTACGGCAGCCGCATCATGCCGACCGTGAACATGGTGACCGGCCGCCCGATGCCGGTGAACCGGCCGAACAGCACCACCCAGCCGCCGTGGCGCTGGATCAGCCGCTCGGCGCGATCGACCGCCTGCTGCATTGGCAGCCGATCGCGCAGGCGGGTGCCGGCGAACCGCCCGATCAGGAACCCGACGTGATCGCCGAACAACACGCCGAGGAAGACGCACAACCAGGCTTGCTCGAAGCGCAGCTCACCGCGCTGGACGAAGTAGCCGCCGACCGCCACCAGTTTCTCGCCAGGCACGAACCAGCTCAGGAACGCCGCGTTCTCCAGAAATGCCGCCACGAAGAGCAAGATCGGTCCATGTTCGCGGATCAAGTCCAGCAGCAGATCGATGACAGGCTCGAGCATCGTATCCTTCAGGGGCTAGCCCCTGAAGGATACGGGGCGGACCGTGCCAGGTGCGTCCATTTCGCAACGCTGGCGCTGTCTCGCTGGTGACACAGTCGGAGTATTTTCGGCCTACTCCCTCCTACGCCTCACGCATAAATGCGTCGAGATCGGCGACGACGCGCTCCGGCCGCTCCCAGTTCGCCGAGTGGCCCGTGTCCGACACGATCGTCAGCCGGGCGCCGGGGATCGCGGCAGCGAGGCGCCGCTGCTCCGTCTCGCCGGGAAACAGCGCGTCGTGATCGCCCCAGAGGATCAGCGTCGGCACTGCGATCCGGCCGAGATCGGCAGCATCGTCGAACGCCAGCAACCCCTCGAACATGCGCTGCCAGACCCGCGCCGGGGCCTGGAGACTCGCGGCGACGACCCCGTCGAAGAACGGCGCCGGAACCGGATGGTGGATGGCGCTCGCCTGGAACTCGCGCACGAACTCGATCGGCAGCGGGTCCGTCAGCGGACGCAGAAGATCGTGGACCTCACGCGTCACCTCGTTCGCCGCCGTCACGGCCGAGCCGAGCAGCAGCAGTCGCGTCACCCTGGCGGGAGCGATCTCCGCCACTCGCCGCGCCACGAGCGTGCCCATCGAGTGGCCGACCAGCGTGGCCCGGGAGACGCCGACCGCGTTCATGAAGGCGACAGTGTCGAGCGCGAGCTGATCGATCGTGTAGCCGATCGCCGGGCGCTCCGAGTCCCCGAAGCCTCGCTGATCGAGCGCGAAGGCGTGGTAGGCGGATGGCAACAGCGCGAAGATTCGGCTCCACGAGTACCAGGAGTCGGGCCAGCCGTGGATGAAGATCAACGCTTCGCCGTTCGGGTCGCCCTGCTCGGCGTAGTGGACCAGCGGTCCGGTCGTGAGGCGTGTCGTCGCGAAGCGGAGCCGCGACGCGGTCGATGGCGCTAGCATCTGAACGCTCCCCATCTGGACGGCCCCATCGAAGCGCTGCCCGCCACGGAGCTTCGTCCAGTCAACACGACCAGTGTGTCACGCCAGGGCGACGCCGCCCTCGTGGACCGGCACGGAGCGTCCTGTCCCGTCAGTACGGAGCGATCCTCGGTGGTGCTCCGCGACGGGCGGGTCGCTACGGCGCCCGGTGCGGGTGCTTGAAGATCGCCCGCAGCTTCCCGAACGTCCGGATCAGGTTGTGGCCCTTCTCGGTCAGTTGATACCCCTCGTCGGTTCGGACCAGGAAGCCGTTTTCGACCAGCCGATCGAGGCGCAGCTCGACCATCCAGCGCGGACTGTACGACTCGGCGAGGTCCGCCGTCTCGACGCTCCCCCGGTACAGGCGCCTGAGCAAGATCGCCGAGACGCTGCTGATGATCAAGGTGAAGCAGAAGATGTACAGCTCCGAGGCCAGCCCGAAGATCAGCAGGCCGGACACCGTTCGGTACGTCAGCCCCTCGACGCTCAGCAGATGGGCCATCAGCCCCAGCCCGGTCAGCCCGCCAACGGCCACGTACTTGACCACCACGGACGGCCGTGCAGACACCCGGCACCAGATCGCGTGCAGGATCACCGTCACGACGAAGTAGCCCACGGCCAGGAGAATCGCCACCGGTCAGACGCCGTCCTGCACGTTGGTGAGCCAGGCCAGAGACGTGAAGCACCAGGCCATGATCCTCCCGAGCGGCGTCAACGCCACCCGCCCGGCCTCCTGCCGGACCAGTCCGATCGAGACCAGCCCGGCCAGCCGGTTCCCCTGCTTCGCGATCCCGATCGCCTGGAGCGCCTCGGCGTCAGGCTCCTGCCCGAGCCGGTTCGCTCGCGCGATGTGCTCCACGATCTGGAGCGAGTAGCCGCCCTCCGCGAGCGACCAGATCTCCAGGAACGTCGTGCTGTAGATACCGTGCAGCGCGATGACGCCAATGACCCACACCAGGTCCACGTCTGAGCCCGGCACGAACAGGCTGCCGATCACCACCAGGCTCACGCCGATCGCCGAGAGCGCGTGGTACAGAAAGATGGTCCTCTCACTCCGGAACGCCTGCAGATGGCGCAGGACCGCGAAGTAGAGGACCAGGTGCGCGGCGATGTACAGGGCGTACCACAAGGTGCGCGAATTCTACCCGGCACGCCCCCTCAGCATCACTCCGGATCCGCTCGTTACGTCATGTAGTTGGAGAACGCCGTCGTGGTCGCGCGGGCACGGTAGTCAGTCTTGACGTTGACCAGGGCCGGGATGCCGGACTTGAACGCCCGATCGAGGGCCGGCCGGATCTGGGCCGGCTCCTCGACGTACTCCGCGTGGCAGCCCAGCGCCTCGGCCATCTTGTCGTAGCGGGTGTAGCCAAGGTCGCGGCCCGGCTTGTTGCCATCCGGGTCGGCCGTCCAGCCGCCGTTCAGGCTCACCACGGTGACCACCGGCAGCTTCCAGCGCACCGCCGTGTCGAGCTCCATCGCGTTCAGCCCGAACGAGCCGTCGCCGTGCAGCACCAGCACCTGCTTGTCCGGCTTCGCCGCCTTCGCACCGAGCCCGAACGGCAGGCCCACGCCCATCGTGCCGAACGGTCCGGAGTTGAGCCGGTGGCCGGGCTCGAAGGTCGGGATCGACTGACGCCCGAAGTTCAGGATCTCCTGCCCGTCCACCACCAGGACCGCGTCGCGATCCAGGAAGTCGCGGACCTCCTTGCAGAGTCGCAGTGGGTGGATCGGAACGGAGTCGTTGCTCAGGCGCGCCTCGGACTCCTTCGTCTTCTCGACATCCACGGCTCGCAGACGATCGGTCCAGGTGCTGTATCCGCCCTTCTTCAGGCGGCCGTCGGCAGCGGCCAGGAGCTGATCGAGGATCGCGCCGGCATCGCCGACGATCCCGACGTCGGCCGGATGGTTGTGGCCGATCTCCTGCGGGTTGATGTCGATCTGGATCAGCTTGGCGGCGGCGTTGAAGCGCGGCGGCGAGAGGTAGCCGATGACGTAGTTGATCCGCGTGCCGATCACGAGCGCCAGGTCGGCCTCGCGGAACGCCGTGGACCGCGCGGTCAGGAACGAGAGCTCGTGGTCGTCCGGGACCACGCCGCGGCCCTGCGGCGTCGTGTAGAACGGGATGCCGGTCGCGTCGACCCACTGGCGCAGCCTGTCCGAAGCGCCGGACCAGAGGATGCCGCCGCCGGAGATGATGATCGGGCGCTCGGCCTTCTCCAGCAGCGCGATGGCGGCCTCGACCTGGGCCGGATCGCCGGCCGGGCGGTTGCGTGTCAGCGCGGACGGATCTGGGTACGTGATCGAGTCCTCGTCCACCTCGCGGTAGAGCACGTCGCCGGGCATGTCCAGGTAGACCGGGCCGGGCGCGCCGTCGAGCGCCTGGCGCGCCGCCATCGCGACCAGCTCGGGGATCCGGCGCGGGTCGTACACGCGCTCGGCCCACTTGGTGATCGGCTTGAAGACGGAGAGCTGGTCCATCTCCTGAAACGCGCCCTTGTCGAACTGGCTGACCGGACTGGCACCGCCGATCGCCAGCAGCGGCGCGGCGTCCGCCCAGGCGTTCGAGACGCCGGTCACCAGGTTCATCGTGGCCGGACCAGAGGCCGCCATGCAGACGCCGAGCTTGTTGAGGACCCGGCCGTAGGCGTGGGCCATCATCGCGGCGGCCTGCTCGTGGCGGACGTCGATCGAGCGGATGCCCTCCTCGATGCAGGCAGACTCGGCGGCGAGCATCGGCCCGCCCATCAAGTAGAACATCGTGTCGAGGTCGAGCCGCCGCAGGGCACGCGCGAGAATCTGCGAACCGATCGCTGTAGCCATGCTATCTCCCTGATCTGCGTCCTCGCACTCCCCTCTCCCTCGCAAGGGAGAGGGGTCGGGGGTGAGGGCCCTAAATCGCCTTTGATTCCTTCAGCTTCGCGACCTTCTCCCGGCTATATCCCAGCCACTGGCCGAGCACTTCCTCGTTGTGCTCTCCAAGCAGCGGCGACGTCACGACCGGGACCTCGCTGTCAGACATCTTGACCGGCCAGCCCGGGATCGTGACGTCGCCCCGAACCGGGTGGTTGACGGTGGCGAACATCCCCCGCTTGCGCAGGAACGGGTCGTTCATCAGCTCGTTCGTATCCAGCACCGCGCCGGCCGGCACGCCGGCGTGGCCGAGCGTCTCCATCACCTCAACCTTGTCACGCTGGCTGGTCCAGGCGACGATGATCTCGTCAACCTCGTCGATGTGCTCGACCCGGTCCTTCGGCGTCTGGTAGCGCGGATCGTCCAGCAGCTCCTCGCGCCCCATGATCTTCAGCAGGCGCTCCCACTGGTGATTGGTGGCCCGGCTGGTGTAGATGAAGACCCAGTCGTTCGGCCCGGCGCCCTTGCAAGGGTAGGTGTCGCTCGGGGCGCTGGTGCCCAGCACGCTGCGGTTGCCGTTCCGCTCGGGCGCCTTCCCCCAGAGGAGCTGGCTGCCGTAGGCGATCCGCGAGAAGTTGATGACCGCCTCCTGCATCGCCACCTCGATGCGCTGGCCCTTGCCGGTCACCTGGCGCTGGAAGAGGGCGGCCAGGATGCCGATCGCCGTGTGCAACCCCGTGCCGGTGTCGCCGATCGTCGGGCCGGGCTTGAGCGGGCGCTGGCCGGTCTCGCCGGTCGTCGCGAGCGCCCCGCCGACGGCCTGAGCGATCATGTCGAAGCTCAGGAAGTTGCCGTACGGCCCTTCCGGCGCATACCCCTTGATCTGAGCGTAGATGATCTTCGGGTTGATCTGCCTGACCGTCTCGTAGCCGAACCCGAGCCGCTCGATCGTGCCCGGCCCAAAGTTCTCGATGAACACGTCGCCGACTTCGATCAGCTTGCGCAGGAGCGCTCGGCCCCCCTCGTCCTTGAGGTTGCAGGTGATGCTCCGTTTGTTGGCGTTGAGCAGCATGAAGTAGTACGAATCGACGCCCGGCTGATCGGTCGACGCGCGCCGCCCCTGGTCGCCCTGGGTCGGCTCCTCGACCTTGACGACGTCGGCTCCGAGCCAGGCAAGGGTCTCAGTACACGAGGTACCGGCCTCGAACTGGGTCAGATCTACCACCTTCACGCCGGCCAGAGCCGGCCGCGCTGCCTCCATGCTTCGCCTCCCGTGCGTGCCATCATCGGCCGCGCTGATCGCGTTGTCTGGTAGTCTGGTTCACCCGGACGGAGATTTCAAGCCGACGAGAGGGCAGTAGGCAGAGGGCAGCAGGCAGAAACGAACTACTGCCTGCTGCCCTCTGCCCTCTGCCTACTCGTTCAGAAGCCCTTCAGCAGCCGGAAGGTCAGCCGCTCCCGCCGGGTGACGTAGCCGAACACCTTGTCGCGCCACGGCGTGCTGGTCGCCGCCTTGAACTCGGGCGTCTGGAAGACGTCCGGCGACTCGATCTCGTGGATCGCCAGGTAGCTCGAGCCGTTGCCGTCGAGCTGCCGGAAGCGCAGAATCCGCCGCCAGCCGGGCACCGTCTCCATCAGCATCGGGATGTGCTCCTGGAGGTACCACTGGTGGTAGTCCTCGACCATCTCCGGCCGCGGGTCCATCGTCATCGTGATCATGAACGGCGCGTGATCCGTCCACGGTTTCGTCCACGGCTCGCCAACGTCGAGCGCCTCGTAGACCCGCCGGTCGTTCATCGTCAGGCTGCCCATGAACGCTTGGTCGTACTCCAGCTCCTGCTCACGGAGTCCGAGGTACTCCGGGCTCTGGAGCGCCGAGACGTCCTCGAGGTCGTACCAGGCCATATGGCGCGGCCCGTGCGGGTTGACGTTCCAGTAGCGGCGGGCGCTCAGAAATCCCGGCAGGGCGAACCGTTTGGCGGCATGATCGTCGTACCAGGCGTGGAACGCGTCCTCTTTGCCCAGCTGCGGGTCCATGTGGACGTACATCAAGGCTCGGGCATCAGGCATGTCGCCGCCCTCCGAGATGGCATCAGCGCCAGCAATCGGCTCCGTGCGCGCAGTATACAGAGCGTGCAGGACCGAACGACGGGAGGCACCACTGTGGGAATGTCAGGGCCGCCGCCACGGTTCTGCTGGGCGAGAACGTGGACAATCAGCAGGGAGATTCGATGATGGCACTGACGGTCGGCCCGCGCCTCCAGAGCTTCTTCGACGAGAAGCTCGCGGCGATCTTGACGACGCTCAACAAGAACAACGCTCCCGAAATGACCCCGGTCTGGTACGAGTTCCGTGACGGCCACATCTGGCTCAACGGCGACAAGACGCGGATCTGGCTCAAGCGGATGGAAGAAACCGGCCGGGTCACCTTCTTCGTAATGGACCCGGTCAACCTCTGGCGCTGGGCCCAGGTCTACGGCAAAGTCGTCGAGGCGTCCGAGGACCCGGGCGGCAACCACATCAACTCGCTGTCCCATCGCTACAACAACCGGGACTACCCTGGCGACCGCCGCACCCGCCGCTGGCTCAAGGTCGAGATCACCTCGGTCAAGGGCGCAGACGGCAATCGCGAGATCAAGTGGGACGTCAGCCAATAGAATGGAATGAGAGGAGGCTTCACCATGGCAGGCCCACTCGACTTCTCGTTTGACCACATCCACATCTTCTGCTCCGACCTCGCCGAGACGGAGAAGTGGTTCACCAACGGCCTCGGCGCCGAGGTCGCTGGACGGCCCGAGTCGCGGGGCGTCCCCAGCGTCAGGCTCAAGGTCGGCGGCGCCAACGTCTACCTGCGACCCGCTCGCGAGGGCGAGAACCTGGTCCCGCCCGGCCCCCAGCTCTTCGGGACCGATCACTTCGGCCTGCGGGTCTCCGACGTCGACGCGACGGTCGCCGAGCTTCGGAAACGCGGCGTCTTCATCGAGGTCGAGCCGTGGGATTTCAGTCCGGGCTCGCGGATCGCGTTCATCAAGGGACCGGACGGCGTCCGTATCGAGCTGGTCCAGGCGAGGACGTAGTCGCGGCCTCTTGGCAGGGTTCCAGAAGCCTGGAGCCCTGCTCCACCGGACCGTCAGTTGTCGGTGCCGCCCAGGTACTGATTGTCCGGATCGAGCCCCAGGTAGTAGCTGCCGATGAGCTGGTAGTGGCTCATCCTGGACTGGACGTGCTGCGTGATGACGTGGGCGTCCTGGAAGTACCGTTGGAGCGGATGGCTCTCGAAAGCCGCCGTGGCACCGGCCAGGTTGTAGGTGGTGTCCACGACCTCGGCTGACTTGCGCAGGGCGAACGTCGTGGCCGTCCGAAGCGTCGCCCGCTGCGCCAGCGTTGTCATGCCGGTGGCGCGGATCGGCTCCCAGATCTCGCGGACCGTCTCCCTGAGGAGCGCGCGAGCGGCCCGCAGCAGCGCCTCCGCCTGGCCGATCTCGTACTGGACCATCGCCTGGTCACGCAGCAGCTCGGACATGTTGCCGGGCGCCTTCTCGCTCGCCAGCTTCGCGAACGCGTCGAGGGCGGCCCTGGCGTTGCCCAGCGCGATGGCGGCGTCGCCCGAGGCGAAGAGCTGGGTCCGGGGAATCGCGTACAGCGGCCCGTACTCCGGCCGCGGCGGCAGATCCTGGTTGAACGTCCGCTCCTCCGGCACGAAATGGTCCGTGATCTGGAAGTGATGGGTGCCGGTGCCGCGCAGCCCACGGGTGTGCCAGGTGTCGAGCAGCTTGACCTCGCCCACGGGCATCATGAAGAAGCGGATGTCCAGCGTGCCGTCCGCCCGACGCCGTGGCTCGCCATCCTCCATGATTCGGCCCCTCGCCGCGATCCAGGAGGCGTGCGGCGAGCCGGTACTGAACCCCTGGCGCCCGGTGATGCGGTACCCGCCATCGACGGGGATGGCGGTCGCGGTCGGGGCCGGCGTGTTGGCGACGACGCCGCGCGGCGTCTCGACCCAGATCTCGCGGGCGAGCTTCGGCGGTACGCAGACGGCGTGTGTCGCCCAGACGCCCCCCTGGTTGACACACCAGGCGGTGCTGGCGTCGGCCTTGCCCAGCTCCTCGACGACCTCGATATAACAGGGCAAATCGAGCTCGGCGCCGCCAAGCTGATGGGGGATCAGCATCTGGAACAGCCCCGCGTCGGCCAGTTGCTCGAAGAGCGGCCGGGGGAGCGCGCGCGTCTGCTCGATCTTGGGGGCGGCACTGCGTATCGCAGGGGCGAGCTCGCGGGCAGTATCGAGCAGCGAGCACGCGCGACTGTGAGCTGTACTCATGGTGTGCATCGTATCAGGACGCGCCCGCCAGCGCATCCTCGCCCGATCCGACTCAATCAGGGCGCCTTCTGTCCAGGTATCGTGAGAGACTGGACGCGCGCCTCGTTGCCGGATCGGCGCTACCCGGCGCCGAACGCAGACCGCCCTGAGCCGCTGCAACGCTCGGCGGGCCGTGCGGGTTTCTCGGCGAGATCGCAGACCGCTTCCAGGACGTCATCGCCACCCACGGGGCCGAGGCGATCTGGCCCTACTACGGCTCTGGCCACATGGGCATCATCCAGGGCGTCTACGGCGCCGGCCGGCGGCTCTGGAACGTGCTCGGCACCTCCCAACACCGCATGACGATCTGTACCATCGCCGGCGGCGTCGGGACCGGCTTCACCCTCGGGCGAAACCGGGTCGGGATGGATCCGGAGACGCTTCGTTACGCCAGGCTGATCATCCTCTGGGGCACCAACACCCTCACCACCAATCACCATCTCTGGCGCACCATCAAGGCGGCCCGCGACAACGGCGCGTACCTCGTGGCGATCGATCCGGTCCGGACCCGGACCGCTGCCGCCGCCGATCTTCACCTGGCGCCGATCCCCGGCACCGACGCCGCGCTGGCCCTCGGGCTCTTGAACGTCGTCCTCGCCGAGGGCGCGGAGGACCGGGCGTTCATCGAGCAGCACACCCTCGGCTGGGAGCCGTTTCGGGCACGGATCCTTGAGTTCACGCCAGAGCGTGTCGCTCAGATTTGCGGGCTCCGCGTTGACGAGGTTGTCGGCCTCGGTCAGCGGCTCGCCCACACCCGGCCGACTGGCATCCGCCTGACCATGGGAATGCAGCGCCACGGTGGCGGCGGGATGGCCGTCAGGACGATCAGTTGCATCCCCGGCGTGACCGGCGACTGGCGCTATCCCGGCGGCGGTGCCGTCTACGACACGCGCGACTTCTTCCGTGGCGATTGGGACGCCCTCTGGCGCGACGACCTCCGGCCCCCAGGCGTGCGGTCGCTCTCGATGACGAGGCTCGGCGAGGGGCTCCTCGACGTCGACGACCCGCCGGTCAAGGCGCACTTTCTTTACGCCAGCAACCCGCTCGCCAGCGTCCCGCACCAGAACAAGGTCCGCCAGGGTCTCGCCCGTGACGATCTGTTCACGGTCGTGGTCGAGCACTTCCGGGCTGACACCGTCGAGTACGCCGACATCGTCCTGCCGGGCACGATGCAGCTCGAGCACGCCGACCTGCACCACGCCTACGGGCACGTCTACCTGGCCTGGAACCAGCCCGCCGTCGAGCCACCGGGCGAGTGCCTGCCAGTGAGCGAGATCTTTCGACGGCTGGCGCGGCGCATGGGCCTCACCGAACCGGCCCTCTACGACAGCGACGAAGATCTGGCGCGCCAGGTGCTGCGGTCAGACGAGCCGGGCATGCGCGGGGTGACACTCAAAGCGCTGAAGGAGCAGGGCTGGCTGCGGCTCAACTATCCGGAGCCGTTCGTGCCGTTCGCCGAGGGCTTCTTCACGCCGTCCGGCAAGCTGGAGCTCCACGCCGAGCGGATGGCGGAACAGGGACTCGATCCACTGGCCGGGTACACCCCACCGTACGAGGCGGCCCAGGAGGGTACCGACCTCGCGAAACGGCATCCGCTGGCCCTGATCGCAATGGCCGACCACTACTTCCTCAACTCGATCTTTGCCAACATGCCGGATCAGCTCGCGCGCTCCGGGCCACCGGTCCTGGCGATCCATCCGGCCGACGCGGCGGCACGCGGCCTCACCACCGGCTGCAAGGTCCGGGTCTTCAACGATCGCGGCGCGTTCTGTGCCCACGTCGACGTGAGCGACCGCGTCCGGGCCGGCGTCGTGGCGACGACCAAAGGGCGCTGGCCGCGCCACGCCGCCGGCGGAAGCACGGTCAACGCCACGGTCGACGAGCGCGACGCCGACATGGGCGGCGGGGCCGTCTTCCACGACGGCCGCGTCGAGGTCGAAGCCGTTCATCCGGCCTGACACCGTACCCGTGCGCGCGGAATTCCTCGACAGTGTGACCCGGTAGTCCGTGAGCTGTGCCTCTGGGCGTCCCGTTGTCAAAGAGGATGCGCATCAGCGTCCGGGCACAGGCGCGTCGAGACTCCGTGCGGCGAACTCGAGCACCGCCCTGACCTGTTCCCGCGTCACCGGGAACTGCTCCACCACCTCGTCGATGGTCATGCCATCTTCGAGGTTTTCGAAGACGATCGCCACAGGCGTACGTGTGCCCACGAACACCCAGGCTCCGCTAACCTTGCCAGGGAGGCTCTCCACAGCCGGGCACTGGGACCAATCGAGCGAAGCCATCGGCTATTCTCCTCCCGTCTCTCAGCGTACCAGGTCCGACTGTCCGGCTCGTCGATCTCAACGGCTCGGTGACGCCTGAAAGCGGAGCCGCCCTCGCCGATCGTCCCAGCCACGCTTCACGCCTCTGGTACATGCTCTCTGACCAGTATATCGCGGCCTCGTCCCAGGAGCGCTCGGCGAAAGCGACGACGCACACCTGTCGTTTCGAGCGGAGCCCGTCTACAGGACAGCGAGCCTGCGAAGCGCCCCCTCTGTCATTCCGAGCGGAGCGAGCCTGCGAGCGCCCCCTTTTGTCATCCCGAGCAATGGTAGGCGGGGACCGCCAGCGAGCGGGAATGACAAGGACCCGCCGCAGGGGCGGCGTGGAGCCGGTTGGGTATGCTGGCCGGGCGTGGTGGGGAATGCAAGACCG
>Ga0209382_10006089_pt1 | contig 15569 bp, 13 predicted proteins | sample SoiMetdeltSBSDD5_FD_187599 | JGI IMG/M metagenome (GOLD analysis project Ga0209382, IMG submission 187599) | Bulk soil microbial communities from a Populus tree surrounding site in Tennessee, USA - Soil MetaG P. deltoides SBSDD5 (SPAdes) (version 2) | ecosystem: Environmental > Terrestrial >...
CAACAGTCGCTTCAGCCGCTCGGCGTTGCCGAGCCCGTTCTGAAAGCTGACGACCACGGCGCCCTCGCCGAGGACGCGGGTAAGCTCCTGCCCCGCACTGTCCGTGTCCGCCGACTTCACCGTGACCAATACGAGGGCGGCATCGGCGGCAGCCTCGGGTGCGCTTGCGCAGCGCACCGTGCCGGGCGGCACATCGAGCGCCGCGCCCTGCCAGTCGGTGAGGTGCAGACCGTGCTCGCCGATTTCGCGAAGGATCCGCTCGCGCCCGATCAGCGTCACGGGCGCGCCACCGGCCGCGAGCCGTCCGCCCACATAGCAGCCGATGCTGCCGGCACCGAAGATGCACACGCGATCGGTCACGGAAGATCCTGGGCGGGTGAGCGCCCGCGGATTGTAAACGCCGGCTCACCGGGCAATATCTCACGCGATGTCCATCGCCCTCGTCTGGTTTCGCAACGACCTGCGTCTCGATGACAACCCCGCCCTGCAGGCGGCGTTGCACGCCGGGCTCTCGCCCGTGCCGATCTACATTCACGCACCAGAGGAGGAAGGCGACTGGCCGCCCGGCGCGGCGTCGGATGCCTGGCGGCAGCGCTCGCTGGCCGCGCTGGATGCGGAGCTGCGCTCGCGCGGATCGCGTTTGAGATGTTTCCGTGGCCCGAGCGCGCCAATGCTGCAGAAGCTTGCGGCCGCGACCGGCGCCGTTGCTGTGTTCTGGAATCGCCGCTACGAGCCCGCGATTGTTGAGCGGGACGGGCGAATCAAGCGCGAGCTGCGACGGCTGGATCTGCGTGTAGAGAGCTCAAACGGCAGCCTGCTCATCGAGCCGTGGGAGGTGAAGACCAGGACCGGTGACCCGTACCGGGTGTTCACGCCGTTCTGGCGCGCGGCGCGGGAATCTTTGAGGCTGCCGGACGAGTGCCCTGCGCCGTCTCGGTTGCCTGAGGTCTCTGTGGAGCTGCAGGAGTTGCCGCTAGCTGCGCTTGCGCTCGCGCCGCGTGTGCCATGGGACAACGGCTTCTGGCGCGAGTGGTCGCCCGGCGAACGTGGCGCCGTGGCGGCGCTGGACGCGTTCGTGCGCAAAGCGGCAGACCGCTACACGGAATCAAGAGACCGGCCGGATCTCCGCGGCACGTCGCGTCTCTCGCCGCACCTGCACTTCGGTGAGATCGCACCGTGGCGGGCGATGCGGATCCTGCTCGAGTCGCGCAGCCCGGCCGGTATCGATGAGGTGGGCGGCCGGGTACACACCACCGCCGGCGTCGAGTCTTTCGTCCGGGAACTCGGCTGGCGTGAGTTCGCTTATCACGTGCTGCAGCACTTCCCCCACACGCCGGACCGCAACTTCAATGCGCGCTTTGACGCCTTCCGCTGGTCGAGTCCGCCGGAAGCGGTGGTCGGCGCGTGGCGTCGCGGCCGCACCGGTGTACCGATCGTCGACGCAGGCATGCGCGAGCTCTGGGCGACCGGATGGATGCACAACCGCGTGCGGATGATCGTGGCGAGCCTGCTGACCAAGAATCTCCGCGTGCACTGGTCAGTGGGCGCGCGCTGGTTCTGGGACACGCTCGTCGATGCCGACCTCGCTAACAACACGCTGGGTTGGCAGTGGGTCGCGGGCACCGGCGTCGACGCCACGCCCTACTTCCGCATCTTCAACCCGGTAGCGCAGGCACAGAAATTCGACCCGCAAGGCCAATACATCACCTGTTGGCTGCCCGAGCTCGCGCGGCTGCCCCCGGCGTTGCGGCACGCGCCCTGGCTCGATCAGGAAGCCCTGAAGACGAATGCACCTGGCTATCCGTCGCGACCGGTCGTCGACCTCGTCTCGAGCCGCGTGTCCGCCCTTGAGGCGTATCGACAGCTCGAGCGCGAATGAGACGTTCGCGGGCGCGGCCGGTTGACGTTGACGCGCGCGCGGCATATCACTTTCCGATGCAGAAGCTGGCGAAGATCCGCCCGAGCAGCTCGTCGGAGCTCACTTCGCCCGTAATCTCGCCGAGTGCCTGCTGCGAATCCGAAAGCTCCTGGGCGACGAGCTCGCCGCCGCGGCGCTCGCTCAGCAGCCGCTCGGCCGCTTCGACGTGGCTCCGCGCGCGGCGCAGCGCGTCGAGATGCCGCCTGCGCGCCGAGAGCGTTCCTTCGCCCGGCGTTGCGTAGCTGACGCACTGCTTGAGGTGCGTCCGCAGCAGCTCGAGACCTGCGCCGGTCGCCGCCGACAGGTGCACGCGCGGCGGATCGCCCGCCTCGACCCGAGCCGGCGCAGCGATGCGGTCGATCTTGTTGACAACGACGGTGGCCGGTGTCGAGCCAGGTAACGCGGCCAGATCGGACGCGAGCCCGGCGACGGCTTCGGTGTCGGCGGCATCGACTACGAAGAGAACCCGATCCGCACGCGCGATCTCGCGCTCTGCACGCCGGATACCTTCCTGCTCGACCTCGTCCGCGCCGCTGCGAAGCCCTGCGGTGTCGAGCACGTGCACTGGCAGGCCGTCGATCTCGATTCGCTCGCGCAGCACGTCGCGAGTCGTGCCCGGTGCTGCGGTCACGATTGCGGCGTCGTAGCCTGCGAGCCGGTTGAGCAGGCTCGACTTGCCGGCGTTCGGCCGGCCGGCGATGACGAGCGTCAGGCCGTCCCGGAGCAGCGCGCCCTGCCGCGCAGTCGTGTCGAGCTCTGTGAAGCGCGCGCGCAGATCGGACATGCGCTCCGCGAGACCGCGATCGGCAAGAAAGTCGATCTCCTCCTCGGGGAAGTCGATCGCCGCTTCGACCCAGAGCCTCAAGTTCAACACCGCCTCGGCGAGCTCGCGGACCTGGCTCGAGAACGCACCGTCGAGCGAGCGTACCGCGGCGCGCGCGGCCTGCGCCGAGCCGCTGTCGATCAGGTCGGCAATCGCTTCCGCCTGCGCGAGGTCGAGCTTGTCGTTGAGAAACGCGCGCTGCGTGAATTCGCCCGGCGTCGCGGTGCGTGCACCGAGCTCGAGCACGCGCGCGAGCAGCAGGTCCATCACCACGGGTCCGCCGTGACCGTGCAGCTCGAGCACGTCTTCGCCGGTGTACGAGTGCGGAGCCGGAAAATAGAGCGCGAGCCCGTAGTCGATCGTGCCGCCCTGCACATCGCGAAACGCATGCAGGTGCGCGCGGCGCGGCAGCGGCGCACGACCGAGCACACCAAGCGCGACTCCTGCGCAGCCCGGACCCGACACGCGCACGATGCCGATGCCGCCCCGTCCGGGTGGGGTGGAGATCGCTGCGATGGTTTCCGGGACGGCCGTCATTGACGAAATATAGGACAAGCCCAGATGCTCCGACTCTGGCAACCGAGAGGGCGGTCTTCTTGTCCTTGGTCACCGAGCTGCGCCGGCGACAGGTCTTCCGGGCGGCGGCGTGGTATACGGCGGCTGCCTGGGTAGCAATCCAGGTCGCGAGCACCATCGTTCCGAACTTCGGGCTGCCGGAGTGGTCGGTGCGCGCGGTGATCGTTGCAGCCGTACTCGGGTTGCCCGTCGCGCTGGCGCTGGCCTGGTTCTTCGACGTGAGCGCGCTTGGTCTGCGACGCGAAATCGTCGCGCCCCGAGAGGAACCGCGCCGGGCAGAGGCGACCGCTCCCGCGGCCGCGCTGTGGCGGATTCCCTCGTTCTGGATCGCGCTCATGCTCGGCGCTGGGCTCGCGGTGAGCGCCCAGCAGGCCTGGCAGAAGCTCATCCGACCGGCCTTCGGCGAACGCCCCGGACTCGCGGTTCTGCCGTTCGCGAACCTGAGCCCGGACCCCGAGAACGCCTACTTCGCCGATGGGCTGCACGAAGAGATCCTCGCGACGCTGGCGCGCGCCGGCGGGCTGCGCGTCATCTCCCGCACGTCGGTCCAGGAGTATCGCGACCCGAAGCGCAACCTGCGCGAGATCGCCGAGGCGCTCGACGTGACGCTGATCCTCGAAGGCTCGGTGCGTCGCTCCGGCGACGATCTGCGGCTCACCGTGCAGTTGATCGACGGACGCACCGACGAGCACGTCTGGGCCGAAACCTACGACCGGAAATTCCGCGATGCGCTGCAGCTGCAGCGCGCGGTCGCGCAGCAGGTCGTCGCCGAGATCGGCGCGAAGCTGACGCCCGCCGAGGAGCGGCTGATCGCGAGGGCACCGACGGCGAACCCCGAGGCCTACGAGCGCTACCTGCAGGCGCTCGCGCTTTTCGGGCGGCAGGACTTCGAGGAGATGGAGCTGCGCAACGTCGAGCGTCTGCTGAGCGAAGCGATCGAGCGCGACCCGAAATTCGCGGTCGCCTATGCGTTGCGGGCCAAGGCGCGTGTGCGGCTGCAGCACAGCGGCTGGGGCTCCCCCGGTCTCGCCGACCGCGCCCGCGCCGACATCGAGCAGGCGCTTGCACTGCACCCGGAGCTCCCGGAGGCGCTGGTGGCGCGGGGCCTGTATCGCACCTGGGTGTCCCAGGAGGCGGCGCGAGGTCTCGATGACCTGATGCATGCGCTCGAGATGGCACCCAATGAGGCCGACACGCATCACACCGCCGCCCTCGCGCTGCGCCGTCTTGGACGGTTCGACGAGGCGCTCGATCAGTTCGAGCTGGCCGAGGAGCTCGCTCCCGGTCTCATCGGTTACCAGTACGACCGGGCGTTCACGCTGCTCGGGCTGCGACGATACGACGAAGCCTTGCGGGCCTGGCAGTCGCTCATCGACAAGCATCCGACGCTGACGTGGCCGCTCCTGGGCCGGTACTGGTTCCAATTCGCGAAAACTGGCGAGACGGCGGGCTGGCGCGAGGAGTGGAAACGCCTGGCCTCGACGATGGACAAGTCCGACCGTGCCATCATCGGTTACGTGACGTACACGTGCACGGACGATCTGCCCGAACTGATCGCGTGGTACGAGGGGGCGGCACCCGGCGAGGTCGCCGGGTCGCGCGATTACACGCTCGGCGTCGCGTACTCGACCATTGGTGACGCAGCTAGCGCGCGGCCGCACCTCGAGGTTGTCGCGGCGGCCGCCCGCGACCCGACGAGCCCGAGCTCGAATGCTGAGGCAGCCGTGGCGCTCGAGCTGCTTGGCGAGCATGCGCTTGCGATGCAGGCGATCGACGAGGCCGTCAGGCGCGTGCCGGAGTCGCGCGACGCCGCTGCCGGTCCGTCGGTTGCGATGCTGCGCGCGTGGATCCTGATCCACTCTGGCACGCGCGCCGAAGAAGGCTATGCCGAGCTCGAGCGGCTGCTCGGCGCATTCGGCGTCGTGCCGCGCTTCGTCGCCGTCGATCCGCTCTGGCGTCTGCTCAGCGACGACGCGAGAGTGCAGACGATCATCCAGGCGAAGGTGCCCGGCTAGATGCAGGTATCCACGGAGTGATCCGGGTGTCGGCCATCGAGCGGCAGGATCGCACCTTTGCCGCGAGCGGTGGACTCACGACGCCGGCGCCGGCAGCCGATCCTCAACCGTGAACTGCGACAACGGAAAGGCGCGCAGACCGGCGTCGCCCCGCGCGTAGAAGCTGACTTCGTCGGCCCGCGTCTCGCACAGCCACTCCTGCTTGAACGTTGGCCGTGGCGTCGCGAACACCGTCGGCGTGTAGAGCGCCACGTTCAGGCCGCCGTGCGCGTCGCGCGCAGAGACGTACTCGATGGCGTCGGCGCCGACCGCGCGCAGCTGTCGGCCGAGGGCCTGGGTCGGCCGGTAGTCGACGCGACTGGCGAGCACAGCGCGAAACCGGTCGAACGGTGGTTGATTGAGCGCATAGCCTCGACGCGCACGGATCCGTGCGCCGAACAGCGTGTGCTGCGTGCGGAGCGGCGCGGGCGGCGGCCTGCCCATCCCCTGCCAGAAAACAAACCGGTAGTAGGCCGATTCGGCCAGTACCGTGCCGACCGATCGCGAAGCGTAGAAGAGACTGGGCTCATGGCGCCCGCCGAAGCGCGAGCCGTAAGGGAGCGGCGGGTAGCGAAACGGCGTTGCGAGCAGATAGTCCAGTCGGGCCGCGCCGCGGGGCAGCGGCGGCTTGCTGGCCTCGAGCATCGACTCCAGGAGATCCTGCTCGGCTAGCGTCGCAACGAGCCGGTTGGTCGCGACCTGCTCCTGGCTTTCAACCAGCCGGAGAATCTCCCCGGTGAGCGGCCGCGCCTGTGCCTCGCTGCCTGTGGCCGACCAGATGTCGGTCATCAGGACTTGCCGCGCATCGCATCCAGGTACTCGACCACGCGAGTCAGACCCTGGACGCTGCGGATCTGCTCGGCCGGTACACCCCCGGTGTGCAGGTTCTCGGTGTGCATCCAGTGCCGCATGACCGCGGCGTCGCCGCCCACCAGCGCGAAGAGCGCCCGGTAGGCGCGGATCAGGAGCAGAGCGAGCTCGCCCGACTTGCTCGCGGGATCGATGTTGCCGCGCGACAGCGCCGTGCGATCACGCCCGATCACTGACCCGAGCTCTGTCTGGGTGAGACCGAGCTCCTTGCCGGCGCTGACCAAAGCCGCCGCCAGTACACGCTCGGCTTCAGGTTTTCTAGCGAGATTGGCGTCCATGATGTGCTGTGCCTACAGCACATTCTATGGCAATCTGTGGCAAATGCAACACGCCGGACCTGCACGGGATCATGCGGCGCGCAGGCCGCCAGCGGGCTAGGACCGGGACTTGGCGGCCTCCGCCTCGACGACCTTGTTAATGCGCCACTGCTGCGCGATCGAGAGCAGCGTATTGGTCAGCCAGTAGAGCACCAGGCCGGCCGGGAACCAAGCCATCATCACGGTCATCACGACCGGCATGAAGGCGAAGATCCTCGCCTGCATCGGGTCGGGCGGCGCCGGGTTCAGCTTGAACTGCCCGAACATCGCTCCGCCCATGAGGATGGGGAGCACGAAATAAGGGTCCTTCGACGAAAGGTCCTGTATCCATCCGAGGAACGGCGCCTGCCGCATTTCGACGCTTTCGAGCAGCACCCAGTAGAAGGCCAGGAATACCGGGATCTGCACCAGGATCGGCAGGCAGCCCGCGACCGGGTTGACCTTCTCGCGCTTGTAAAGCTCCATCGTCTGCCGGGCAAGCTGTTCGCGGTCGTCCTTGTAGCGCTCCTGGATGTTCTTGATGCGCGGCGCGATGGTGCGCATCTTGGCCATCGAGCGGCCGCTGGTCTCGGTCAGCTTGTAGAAGAGCAGTTTCAACAAAAATGTAACGATGATGATCGCCCAGCCCCAGTTTCCGACGAAACCGTGCACTTTCCCCAATAACCAGAACAGAGGCTCGGCTAGGATCGTGAGCTTGCCGTAGTCCGCGGTGCGCTCGAGCTTGGGGCCGACGGTGCGGAGCTGGTCCTGGAGCTTGGGACCGACAAAGAGCGTCTCCGCGAATCGCCCCGTCGTTCCCGCCGGTACGGTCTTCAACGGACCGCGGTAGCCCATCACCGAGTGCTCGCCCTCGCGGGTCAGGGTGTAGTGGTACTCCTCGCCCTTCGGCGGCACCGCAGCGCTCACGAAGTGGTGCTGCATGGAGGCCATCCACCCGTCGGTGATGCCCTGCGCGAACTGCGCGTCGTCCTCGTCCCCGATGTCGAGCTTCCGATAGCTGCGCCCGTCGAAAACCGCGGGTCCGCGGTACGCGTAGCTCTCCACGTCGAACATCGAGCGTTTCTGCTTGACGATGTGACGCGCGAGCTGCACGTATGACGCCCCGGACCACTCGGCAGCGGAGCGATTGTCGACCTGGTAGCCGAGCTCGATGTCGTAGCGTCCGCGGCGGAACACAAAGATCTTTGCGACGGTGATGCCCGCCCCATCGGTCCAGATCAACGGCACGCGGAGCTCGGAGGCCCCGGGCGCCAGGCGGTACTCGCGAGCAGGACTCGTGAACTGCGCCAGATGGTTTGGCTCGCTGGCTGCGTTGAGCGCGCGCAGTCCGGCGCGGTCGATGTTGTAGGTCGCCTCGCGAGTGTCGAGGAGCCGCACCGGCGGGCTGCCCGGCTGCTTGTCATGCGGATAGGCCGGGAGATCGGCCCGCACCAAGTTGCCGCCCTTGAGGTCGATGTCGATGTCCAGCACGTCCGTCACGACGCGCACCCGGGACGGGGATGCGACGGCGGACGTTGCGAGCGGTGCGGCGGCGTCGGCCGGCGTGGAATCCGCGGCCTGCGGCGAGGGCGCGTCCGGCAGCCCGGGTAGCGAGGCGTCTTCGGCCGGGGCCTTCGACTGCGCATCGGATGAGGTTGGCGCGGCCGTCGTTGCTGCGGCCGGCGGGGGGCGGTCGGCGTAGTCCCTGTTCCACTGGACGAGGTTCATCCATAGCAGCAGGGCCACCGCGACCCACAGGTAGATCCGCGGGTTAGCCATGCGAGGTTCGCTCGAGACGGCGCTGCAACGCCTGCGGCACCGGATCGTAGCCGCCCACGTTCCACGGGTGACACCGCGCGATCCGCTTGAGCGCGAGCCAGGAACCGCGGAGCGCGCCGAAGCGCTCGATCGAATCCCGGGCGTAGCACGAACAGCTCGGATGGAAGCGGCAGCTGGGCCCGAGCAGCGGGCTCACGCCGTAGCGATACAGCGTGATCAGGCCGATCAGGATCGTGCGCATCGCTCGCTCACCCGAAGCCAGTGCACGCCCAAGCTGGCGGACGTCTGCTCGTGTGACGCAGCAGCGGCGCCAGCGCGCGCGTTCACCACCAGATCCACCATCGGCAGCAGGTGCCGATGCTGCCGGAAATACTCACGAACGCGGCGCTTGATGCGATTGCGCGCGACAGCACCGCCGGCGACGCGTACGCCGACCGCGAGCCCGAGGCGTGGATGCTCGAGCCCGTTCAATCGCGCGCTCACGAGGAAGAGCGCGTCGGATGAGCGCAGCCCCGAACGTTGAACAGCATCGAACTGCGACTTCGCGAGTAACCGGTGCGCGCGCGGCAGACTCCGCGCCGCGGGAAGGCTGGATGCGATCGAAGCGGTCAGGTCAGACCGCGAGCCGCTTGCGGCCCTTCGCACGGCGACGGCTGAGAACGAGGCGGCCGCCTTTCGTGGCCATGCGTGCGCGGAAGCCGTGGGTGCGCTTGCGGTGCAGATTGCTCGGCTGAAATGGGCGCTTCATGGCGGCTCCGTGTTACCCGAAAATTCGGACCAGAAACAGGTAGATGGGTGGCCCGGAAAAGGGCGCGAAAGGATACGTAGACGTCACCCCCGCGTCAACCCGGGAAGCGGATCCATCGAGATATCCACAGGGCCGTGGGGCGGTATACACTCCCCGCCCTTTCCCGTTCCGCGCCCTGCAAACCCGTCTCGAGCTCAAGCTGGTCGGTCGTGGCTAATTCACTCTGGAATCAGTGCCTGCGCCGGCTCGAGGCCGAACTGCCGGAACAACATTTCAACACCTGGATCCGCCCGCTGCAGGCGGTGGAGGACGAACGGTTTCTGCGCCTCCTGGCGCCGAACCGCTACGTGATCGACTGGGTCAGCCAGAACTGCGCCGATCGGATCGGCGAGATCGTCGTCGAGCTCGTGCCGCCGCCCGCGCCGGCCGTGGTCTTCGAGATCGGCTCGCGCGCAGCCGCGCCGGTCGATCTGGCGCCGCGCGCCGACCTTCGACCGCGACGCATCGAGACGCTGCCGCAGATCGGCGGCCGCTTGAACCCCGAGTTCACGTTCGCGAACTTCGTCGAAGGCAAGAGCAACCAGCTCGCGCGCGCTGCGGCGGTGCAGGTCGCGGAGAATCCCGGGCGTGCCTACAACCCGCTCTTCATTTACGGCGGTGTAGGTCTCGGTAAGACGCACCTGATGCACGCGGTGGGGAACCACATCCGCGCGCGCAACAAGGACGCGCGCATTGCCTACGTGCACTCGGAGCGATTCGTCGGCGACATGGTCCGCGCGCTGCAGCACAACACCATCAGCGAATTCAAGAACGCGTACCGCACACTCGACGCGCTCATGATCGACGATATCCAGTTCTTCGCAGGCAAGGAGCGCTCGCAGGAAGAGTTCTTCCACACCTTCAACGCGCTGCTCGAGGGCCAGCAGCAGGTGATCCTCACCTGCGATCGCTACCCCAAGGAAGTGCAGGGCCTGGAGGAGCGTCTCAAGTCGCGGTTCGGCTGGGGACTGACAGTTTCCATCGAGCCGCCGGAGCTCGAAACCTGTGTGGCAATCCTGATGAGCAAATCCGCCGCGGGGGGCGTCGAACTGCCCGAGGAAGTGGCGTTCTTCGTCGCGAAGCGGATCCGCTCCAACGTGCGCGAACTCGAGGGCGCGATGCGGCGCGTGGTGGCGAACTCGCAGTTCACCGGTCGGCCGATCACGCTGGATTTCGCCAAGGAAGCTCTCAAGGATCTGCTCGCGCTGCAGGAGCGGCTGGTCACCGTCGAGAACATCCAGAAGACCGTCGCCGAGTACTTCAAGATCCGCGTCGCGGACTTGCTGTCGAAACGCCGCAGCCGCTCGATCACGCGACCACGCCAGGTCGCGATGGCGCTCTCGAAGGAACTCACGAACCACAGTCTTCCCGAGATCGGCGATGCATTCGGAGGCCGTGATCACACGACCGTGCTGCATGCGTGCCGCGTGATCAAGGAACTGCGCGAGACGCAGACGCGAATGAACGAGGACTACCTGAACCTGTTGAGAACACTGACCGGATGATGTTGCAAAGCTGTGGATGTTCCGTGTGGCAAACGGGTCCACATTTCATCCACAGCACTCCGACAGGAGTTGTCGTCGTTGTGGACCGACTTACACCGGTGGTAATTGCGTGTGAGGGCTCGGGAAAATCCGGTTCTGCACAGGCTTGCGCTGTGCTAGAAACAACAGTAATCAAATAGATATAAGTACAAGACTCGGAATCGATACAGATGAAGATCATCGCAAAGCGCGAAGTGATTCTGGCGCCGCTCCAGGCGGTGATCGGCGTGGTAGAGCGCAGGCAGACCATGCCGATCCTCGCGAACGTGCTGCTCGCGGCGAAGAGCGGACAACTCTGGGTGACGGCGACGGATCTCGAGGTGGAGCTCGTTGCGAGCACGCAGGTCGACGTGCAGCGCAACGGCGAAATCACGGTGCCAGGCCGCAAGCTGCTCGATATCTGCCGGGCGCTTCCCGAGGGCTCGGAAATCACCTTGACGCTCGAGGGCGAACGGCTGCTCGTGCGCGCGAAGCGGAGCCGCTTCACGCTCTCCACCTTGCCTGCAGCCGAGTTTCCGACGGTCGATGAGATCAACGCGCAGCAGACGCTCAAGGTGGCCGAGAAGGACTTCAAGCACCTCCTCGACAAGACCCACTTCTCGATGGCGCAGCAGGACGTTCGGTACTATTTGAACGGTCTTCTACTGGAAACGTCGCCGAAATTGCTGCGAACTGTCGCGACCGACGGCCATCGGCTCGCAATGGCCGAAATCGATCTACCCGAGGGGGGCAAAGCCGGCCAGCAGGTCATCGTTCCCCGCAAGGGCGTCCTTGAGCTGCAGCGACTCCTTGGTGTCGCTGACCAAGCTCTCGAGGTTAGCGTCGGATCGAACCACGTTCGCGTCCAGATCGGCGATGTTCGCTTTACGTCAAAGCTGATTGATGGGCGCTTTCCCGACTATGGGCGAGTCATCCCGAACAAGCCTCCGCGCCTGGTATCCGCGGTACGGGAGGATCTGCGTCATGCCCTGCAACGAGCTGCCATCCTGTCGAACGAGAAGTACCGTGGTATCCGCTTTGCGTTGAAGCCCAATGCGCTTGTTATCCAGTCGCATAACCCGGAGCAGGAGGAGGCCGAAGAGGAGCTCGAGGTCGGCTACGCGGGCGAGGAGCTTGAGATCGGCTTCAACGTCAACTATTTGCTGGACGCGCTTGCGGCAATTGAGGCGGACGAGGTGCACATCGGTCTTACGGACAGTAACAGCAGCTGCCTCATCCGTGGAGCTGCCGACACCGCGACCAGCTTCGTGGTGATGCCGATGCGGCTCTAGCCAGCGGTCGGATGGCGCTGGATCGGCTGCAAGTCGAGAACGTCCGGTGCATCCAAGCCGCGGACCTGTCGTTTGACGCAGATCGCAACCTGATCATAGGCGCGAATGCGTCGGGCAAGACCAGTCTCCTTGAGGCCATCTACTTTCTGGGAAGAGCGCGATCGTTCCGAAGTTCACGGAACGAGACGCTAATTCGCAGCGGCACCGACAACCTGATTGCCGTCGGGCACTTCACGGATGCGCACCGCCCGCGGATCCTCGGGCTGCGATTTGGGCGGACTGGGCTTGAGGCTCGACTCGACGGCCGCTCGGTTGGAGGAATCGCGGAACTCGCAACGGTGTTCCCCGTCCAGGCGATAGACCCCGAACTGCATCAATTGATCGAGGAGGGCCCGCAGCAACGTCGCCGGTACCTTGACTGGGGTGTGTTCCACGTGGAACCAGGCTTTGTCGGGACGTGGCAGCGTTTCCAGCGGGCACTCCGCCAGCGGAATGCGGCGCTGAGAACCACAGGCGCGGCGGAGCTGGTTCGCGCTTGGGATGGCGAGGTAATCGAGGCGGGAGTCGCGGTGGCCCAAGCCCGCTCCGCCTACGTGGAGGCGTTGACCCCCTTCGTAAGTGCTGCGGGCGAGCGGCTTCTCGGCCAGCCGGTCGAGCTTGCTCTGGCGCAGGGCTGGTCCGCTGAGCGCTCGCTAAAGGAGGCACTTGACCGGTCATGGCCCCGCGACCGGGAGCGGGGAATGACAAATGTCGGCCCCCATCGCGCGGACCTTCACATTCGTGTTGGGGGGCTGCCTGCCCGGGAGCGAGTCTCCCGAGGCCAGCAGAAGCTTGTGGCCGCTGCGCTGCTGCTCGGGCAGCTCAAGTGCGACGCGAGCCAGGGCTCGCCAACAGCGGCGCTGCTTGTGGATGATCCCGCGGCCGAGCTCGATCCCGTCAGCCTCGGCGCACTTCTGGACGAGATTCTGGCCCTGCCGCTGCAGCTCTTTGTCACCGCCTTGGATGGTTCACATCGTGCTCTTGAGCGGCTGGAGAGGCCCGCCAGGTTCCACGTGGAACACGGCAAATTGACCCGTCTGTTATAATTTCACGTCTCCCCAGAGCGGTCATCCCATGAGTGGCGCGGACGTCTACGACTCAAGCAAAATCAAAGTCTTAAAAGGCCTCGATGCCGTCCGCAAACGCCCCGGGATGTACATCGGTGACACCGATGACGGAACCGGCCTCCACCACATGGTTTTCGAAGTCGTTGACAACTCGATCGACGAGGCGCTCGCCGGTTTCTGTACAGACGTAACGGTAACCATTCACGCAGACCAGTCCGTGACCGTCGCGGACAACGGCCGTGGAGTTCCTGTGGATATCCATCCGGAGGAAGGTCGCTCGGCGGCCGAGGTCATCCTCACCGTCCTGCATTCCGGGGGCAAGTTTGACGATTCGTCCTACAAAGTTTCCGGTGGCCTGCACGGCGTCGGAGTGTCGGTCGTCAATGCGCTTTCGGAGACGCTGCTGCTCACGGTCTTTCGGGATGGGAGAGAGCACCGCCAGGAGTACAGCCTCGGCGTTCCGGTAGCGCCCCTGTCCGTCTTCGGTCCGAGTGACCGGCGTGGCACGGTGATCCGCTTCAAGCCCAGCGACACGATCTTCACAAATATTGAGTTTAACTACGAAATCCTGCAGAAGCGGCTGCGAGAACTATCGTTTCTCAATTCCGGCCTAAGAATTGAGCTCATAGACGAGCGCGACGAGCAAAGCGAGACCTTCCACCACGAGGGCGGAATACGCGAGTTCGTGCGGTACCTGAACCGCAGCAAAACCCCGATCCACGAGTCATGTGTGTGGTTCCGCACCGAACGTGATGGCATCTGCGTCGAACTTGCGCTCCAGTGGAACGATTCCTATCAGGAGACGATGTACTGCTACACGAACAATATCCCGCAGAAGGATGGAGGCACCCACCTGGCCGGGTTCCGGGCGGGTCTGACCCGGACTCTCAACGATTACATCGAGCGTGAGCTCGCGAGCCGCAAGGACCGCGTCCCGACGACGGGCGACGATGCGCGCGAGGGCCTCACCGCCGTGCTCTCGGTGAAGCTTCCCGATCCCAAGTTCTCGTCGCAGACCAAAGACAAACTCGTCTCCTCGGAGGTGAAGGGAGTCGTCGAATCGTTGGTTGCCGAAAAGCTCTCGGAGTTCCTGCTCGAAACGCCGACCCAGGCAAAGGCCGTGGTTGCGAAGATGATAGACGCGGCACGCGCGCGCGAAGCCGCGCGCAAGGCGCGCGAACTCACGCGCAGGAAGGGCGCGCTCGACATCGCGGGTCTTCCCGGCAAGCTTGCCGACTGCCAGGAAAAGGATCCCGCGCTCTCCGAGCTCTTCATCGTCGAGGGCGATTCGGCGGGTGGCTCGGCGAAGCAGGGCCGGGATCGTCGCACGCAGGCGATCCTGCCCTTGAAGGGCAAGATCCTGAACGTCGAGCGTGCGCGCTTCGACAAGATGCTGTCGTCGGTCGAGGTGGGGACGCTGATCACCGCGCTCGGCTGCGGCATCGGCAAGGAGGAGTTCGATCTCGCCAAGCTGCGGTATCACCGCATCATCATCATGACCGACGCAGACGTCGACGGCTCGCACATCCGCACGCTGCTCCTGACGTTCTTCTACCGGCAGATCCCGGAGCTGCTCGAGCGCGGCCACATCTACATCGCACAGCCGCCGCTCTACAAGGTGAAGAAGGGCAAGAGCGAGCACTACGTGAAGGACGATGGCGAGCTCAACCAGATGCTGCTCAAGTCCGCGCTCGAGGACGCCAGGCTGCACGTAAGCGCCGAGGCGCCCGCGATGCCGGCATCGGTGCTCGATACCCTTGCGCGCCGCTACATGGACTTCGAGGCTGCGGCGCGGCGTGCCGCACGGCGTTACGACCAGCGTGTGCTCGAGCAGATGCTGCGGTTGCCGGAGTTGACCGCGGCGGAAGCCGACGACCCACGCCGGCTCGGCGAGTGGGGCCGCGAGCTCGAGCGCCTCCTGAACAGCGGCGACGTCGCCGGGCGCAGCTACCGCGTCACCTTGCAGTCCGGACCGTCATCGCATCTGCTGATCGCCCGCAGTGAGCACGGGAGCACGACCGAGAAGCACCTGCATCGCGAGTTCTTCAGCTCGAGCGAGTACCGACGCATCAGCGAGCTCGCGCGAACGCTGTCGGGCCTGCTGGGGCCGGGCAGTTACGTCCGCAAGGGCGAGGCGATGCACGAGGTCGGGAGCTTTCGCGAGGCGCTGCACTGGCTGCTCGAACAGGCGCGTCGCGGACAGTCGATCCAACGCTACAAGGGCCTGGGCGAGATGAATCCCGCCCAGCTCTGGGACACGACGATCAATCCGGAGACGCGTCGGCTGGTGCAGGTGCGCATCGACGACGCGCACGGTGCGAACGAGATCTTCTCGACGCTCATGGGCGACCAGGTCGAGCCGCGCCGCGAGTTCATCGAGCGCAACGCGCTCTCGGTAACTTATCTCGACGTCTGAGCGGTCGCTGGCCGCGGCCGGCGCGCCCTCTATGCTTCCGGAATTTGATATTCCGCCGGCGCAGAGGGCTTAACGTCCGATTTCTATGCAGCTTTTCTTGACAGATTCCGGACTACGGAGACCGGCGCT
>Ga0209382_10006090_pt1 | contig 15568 bp, 12 predicted proteins | sample SoiMetdeltSBSDD5_FD_187599 | JGI IMG/M metagenome (GOLD analysis project Ga0209382, IMG submission 187599) | Bulk soil microbial communities from a Populus tree surrounding site in Tennessee, USA - Soil MetaG P. deltoides SBSDD5 (SPAdes) (version 2) | ecosystem: Environmental > Terrestrial >...
TGACGGCATCATGCGCGGGCGCGCGAAGTTTCTGGACTTTGTTCGCGGCGCGCATGGGCGTCGGCGTGGGAGAGGCGACGCTTTCGCCGTCGGCCTTCTCGCTGCTCTCAGACTACTTCCCGAAAGAGCGGCTGGGCACGGCATTGAGCATTTTCTCAATGGGCATCTTTTTTGGCTCCGGGCTGGCGCTGATTGTGGGCGGCCTGGTGATTGGCACGGTCGGGTCGTGGCGCTTGACGTTTTTGATTGTCGGTCTGCCGGGGCTGCTCGCCGGCCTGCTGGTTTTCACCATTAAGGAACCGCAGCGGAAAGATCTATTGCGCACGACGGGCGGTCAAGCGTCAGAGCTGGGCCTCGCCGAAGTCGTTGATCAGGTGAGACTGCGCTGGCAATCGGTCGCCGGCATCTGTCTGGCTTTTTCGTTTCAGGCGCTCTGCAATTACGCGCAGCAGGCGTGGTTGCCGACGTATTTCTTTCGCGCGCACGGCTGGGTGCCGCGACAGGCCGGTCTGACGCTCGGCGTCATGTCGCTCGCCACCGGACTGCTGGGCGCCTATCTCGGCGGCATGCTTTGCGACCGCTGGCAACGGCGTGGCAGGACCGACGCGCCGCTGCGAGTCGGCGTACTGGCGACGGCCTGCGCGGGCGTCTTTTTCAGTCTGGCGATGGCGGCGCCTGCGCTCAAGCTACAGCTCGCCTTGCTGGTCCCGGCGTTTTTCTTCCTGGCCATGCCCATCGGCAGTACTTACGCCTCTTTACAATTGATCCTGCCTAACCAGGTACGCGGTCAGGTCGGAGCGCTGCAGGTTTTTACACTCAATCTCGGCGGATTGATTCTGGGGCCCTTTCTGCCGGGCTTCTTCAATGATTATTTATTCAAGGATGCGACGATGGTCGGCTGGTCGTTGGCGCTGACTGTCGGGCTGGCCTCGCTGCTGTCGGCGATTTTGTTTCGCGCTACCTGGAGTCCTTACCGAAGGCATTACGCCCAGATGCATGGGGGCAGTGACGATGAATAGCGGGCTAGAGGTCGGCTTTGTCGGTTTCGGCGAGGCCGGGTTTCACATCGCGCGGGGCCTGCGTAGCGCGGGCCTGACGCAGATCTCGGCCTACGACATTAACACGCGCACGCCGGGGTTGGGGGAAAAGATTCAGCGGCGCGCCGGTGAAAGCGAAGTCACCCTCGTCGAATCGAATGCGGAAATCGCACGAGCGAGTGACATCCTGCTATCGACCGTGACGGCTGATCGGGCGCTGGAGGCTGCCGAACAGGTCGCGCCATTTCTGGAAGCGCGACACACGTACGCCGACCTGAACTCCGTCTCGCCCGCCCTCAAACAAACCGTCGGGCAGATAATCGCCGCGCGCGGCGCACGCTTCGTCGAGATTGCGATCATGTCGCCCGTCCCGCCGCACGGCCACCGCGTGCCGATGTTTCTGGGCGGGGCGCACGCACAGTCGTTCGCTGACCGGCTCGCCCCTTACGGCATGAAGCTGGAGGTGATCTCCGAGCTGATTGGCGTGGCTTCGGCGACGAAGATGTGCCGCAGCATCGTCGTCAAAGGGCTGGAAGCGTTGCTGCTGGAGTGCGTCTTGGGCGCGGTGCCTTACGGCGCGGACGAGCGCGTCTTCGCCACGCTTGACGAAACAATGCCGGGGATGAACTGGAAGAAGCTGGCGAGCTATATGGTGGGCCGCGTCGTCGAACATGGGGAACGGCGCGCGCGCGAATTGGAAGAAGTTGCTGCGACGCTGCGCGCCGTCGGCGTCGAGCCGATGATGGCTGAAGCGACAGTCAGGCGGCAGGACTGGTGCGCGAAGCTCGACCTCCTGCCTGAATTCGGCGGCAAGGCGCCTGAAGATTACCGCGCGGTCGTGCAAGCCATCGCAGGCAAGACCGGATTGGTGATTGACTCGTTCACCAAAGCCTGAAGCCCCCAAGGAGAGATCAACAGTGTACAGAAGCGATGTGGTGGGAAGCCTGTTGCGCCCGGCTCATTTGAAAGACGCGCGGACGCGCCACGAAGCAGGGGAGCTTTCAGACGCGCTATTCAAGCAGGTCGAAGACCGCGCCATCGCCGAGGCCATCGAGTTGCAGGAGCGCGCCGGAATCGAAGTCGTCACCGATGGTGAACTGCGGCGCTATGCCTTTTACGGCCATTTGACTGACGCCATCGAAGGCTTCGACAAATACGGCGGCTGGGCGATCCCTTTCCGCGACGAAAAGGGCGAAGAGTTGGTGCTGCAACGTCCGGTGGTCGTTTCCAGGCTACGCCGCCAACGGCACATGTGCGCCGAAGAGTTCACCTGGCTGCGTGCGAGGACGACGCTTCCGGCAAAGACGACGCTCATCAGCGCGCAACAGGCTGCCGCTTACTACGATGCGGACAAATCGAAGGGGGCATACGCCACCGTTGATGCTTACTTGGCTGATCTCGTGGAAATCCTGCGCGGCGAGATTGAAGAACTGATTCGCCTGGGCTGCGGCTACATTCAGATTGATTCACCACAATACACTGCGCTGCTCGACCCCGACCTGCGCGAAGGCTATCGCCTACGCGGCAACGATCCCGACCGGTTGCTTGATCTCTCCGTCGAGATGGACAACGCTATCATCGGGCAGCATCCCGGCGTTCAATTCGGACTGCACCTGTGTCGTGGCAACAATCAGAGCAAGTTTTACGCGCGGGGGGACTACGGGCCGATCACGAAGGTTTTCCGAAAGACGAAATTTGATCGCTTCCTGCTGGAATTCGATGACGCGCGGTCGGGCGGGTTCGAGCCGCTCGGCGAGGTGCCAGATGATCGTGTCGTGGTGCTTGGCCTGGTTAGCTCCAAGAAGCCCGAGCTTGAAAACAAAGACGAGTTGAAGCGCCGCATCAATGAAGCTTCGCAATTCATTTCGCACGATCGGTTGGCGCTCAGCCCGCAATGCGGGTTCGCCTCGACGCTTGAGGGCAATCTGGTGACGCCGGCCGATCAGGAAGCCAAGTTGCGGCTGGTGGCGGAAACTGCGCGTGAGGTGTGGGGGTGATTGGCAATTTCAAATTTGAGATTCGAGATTGGAAAAATGCCTGACCCGGTTTCGACTGCGTCACCTGAATTCGTCCCAGTCAATTTTCTCCCGGCAAAGGTTGAGGCCGAACGACGCCGGGATGGCGCGCTCGTGCTGCGCTCGCCGGAGCCGCTTGGGCCTTACGCCCGCTGCCTCGGCGAGTATTTGGAATATTGGGCGAAAGCGCGGCCTGATCAGGTGTACCTGGCACAGCGCGACGGGGCCGAATCTGAACGCTGGCGTACGCTGACCTATGCTCATGCACGCAAGCGTGTGCGCGCGATTGCGACGGCGTTGCTCAAGCGCGACCTCTCTCCCTCGCGGCCCGTCGCGATTCTTTCGGACAATTCGATTGAGCAGGGGCTGCTGACGCTGGCTGGGATGCACGTGGGTATTCCGGTGGCGCCGATTTCAGCAGCGTATTCGCTATTGTCGCGGGACTTCAAAAAACTCCGGACGATCTTTTCGCTGCTCACACCCGGGTTGGTCTTCGTGGATGACGGGGGGCGTTTTGCTCCCACGCTTTCGGCCTTGAGCGACTACGATTGTTCGCTGGTCGTCGCGCGCAACGGCGAGGCTCTGGCGCGACCGGCGGAATCCTTCGCGTCGCTGCAGGACGGTGAGGACGCACAAGCGGTGGATCGCGCGTTCGCCAGCGTCGGTTCGCAGACGATCGCCAAGTTCCTGCTGACCTCCGGTTCCACGGGCGAGCCGAAAGTCGTCATCAACACGCAGCGGATGCTCTGTTCCAACCAGCGGGCGCACGCACAGTGCTGGCCGTTTCTGACTGCCGAGCCGCCAGTGATCGTGGATTGGTTGCCGTGGAATCATACGATGGCCGGCAATAACAACTTCGGTACTGCGCTCGTACACGGCGGCTCGTATTACATTGACGAAGGTCGCCCGCTGCCGGGGCTGATCGAAAAGACCGTGCGCAACCTGCGCGAAATCTCGCCGACCGTTTACTACAACGTGCCGCGCGGCTATGAGGCGCTGCTGCCATATTTTGAGAGCGATACCACCCTGCGGCAGAGCTTCTTCGCCCGGCTGAAGGCAATGGTGTACGGCGGCGCGGCGCTCCCCGCGAGCTTGTGGGAGCGATTGAACTGCGTGGCCGTGGCCGAACTCGGGCGGCGCATCTACCTGACCGCGGGCTACGGCGCAACCGAGACTGCGCCGGGCGTGACGCTCGTGCATTTCGAGACGGCGCACACCGGCGTGCTCGGGCTGCCGATTCCCGGTGTCGAAATCAAAATGATTCCGTTGGGCGGCAGCGGCAACTACGAATTGCGTGTCAAGGGGCCGAACGTCACTCCCGGTTACTGGAAGCGGGACGACCTGACCGCCGCCGCCTTCGACGAAGAAGGCTTCTATCGGATGGGCGATGCCGCGCGACTGGTGGATCCCGCCGACCCCGCACGGGGCATCGAATTCGCCGGGCGCATGGCCGAAGATTTCAAGCTGACGAGCGCCACATGGGTGCACGTCGGGGCGCTGCGTGTGCGCGCGATTTCGGCTTTATCCCCTATCGCCCAGGACATCGTCATCACGGGACACGACCGCAGTCAGGTCGGACTCCTGATCTTCCCGAGCCTCGCCGGCTGCCGTAGTCTGTGCCCGAATCTGGGTGAGGACGCGCCCTTACCAATGTTGCTCGCAGATGCGCGCGTGCGCGACCTCGTGCGCGAAGGGATGCGGCGATTGAAAGCGGAAGGCGGCGGCAGTTCGACCTGGGCGGCCCGCGCGCTGTTTTTAGCCGAGCCGCCTGCAATTGACGCGGGCGAGATCACCGACAAGGGCTATATCAATCAGCGCGCCGTGCTTGGACGTCGCGCTACGCTAGTCGAGCGTTTGTATGATGATTCGGTGGCGGATGTGATCCGGATCAGCGGCATGGAATAATGAATGCGGGGAGGTCTGGAACGACAGCATTTCCGAGGAAGCGAAGCAGGATTGGACTCAAACGGATCATTCCTCGCCGTGAATTGCTGACGCGCCCGGACATAGAGATTGCGCCGCTGCTCGCCATGGGCTGTGCGCACGGCCGCGCTGCTGCCCTCCACGCAGCGACCTAACGGCGGAGAGAGCCTGATGCGAACCCAGGTTGGCATCGTCGGCGCGGGCCCTGCGGGGCTGGTGCTGGCGCGCCTGCTGCAACAGCATGGCATCGAATCCATCGTCATAGAAAAGCGCAGCCGCGAGTACATCGAAAGCCGCGTGCGCGCGGGCGTGCTGGAACAGGGGACGGCGGACACGCTCAACGACGCCGGCGTCGGCGGGCGGATGCGGCGGCAGGGGTTGGTTCATCATGGCATTGAGTTGAGTTTCGCCGGCCGCCGCCATCGCATCAATATGCATGAACTGACGGGTGGGCGCGCCATCACGGTCTACGGCCAGCAGGAGGTCGTCAAAGATCTGGTCGAAGCCAGGCTTGATGCGGGCGGGCAGATCTTTTTTGAAGTTAAGGAGGCTAGCATTCACGACCTCGACACCGACGCGCCGAAGATCCGCTTTCGTAAAAATAGCGAGCCGCAGGAGATCACCTGTGACTTCATCGGCGGCTGCGACGGTTTTCACGGGATTTCCCGGACTTCGATACCGGCAGGCGTATTGACGGTGTTCGAGCGGGCTTGGCCCTTTGGCTGGCTCGGCATCCTCGCCCAATCGAAACCGCCGTCCACAGAGTTGATCTACTGCGGTCACCAGCGCGGTTTTGCCCTCTTCAGTATGCGCTCGCCGGAAATTACGCGGCTCTACATTCAGTGCGCCCCCGATGAGGAGATCGCCAACTGGCCCGATGATCGGATCTGGCAGGAACTGGAACTGCGGCTGGGCGTGGACGAGAGCATTCAGCTTGAAGAGGGGCCGATTCTCCAAAAAGGCGTCACGCCGATGCGAAGCTTTGTGGTCGAGCCGATGCAGTGGGGCCGGCTCTTTCTGGCCGGTGACGCCGCGCACATTGTGCCGCCGACCGGGGCGAAGGGTATGAACTTGGCCGTCGCTGACGTGCGCGCCTTGTCGCGCGCCCTCGCGACGTATTACAAAAGCGGGCAAACCGATCTGCTGGCGCGATATTCCGAGACCTGTCTGCGCCGCGTCTGGCGCGCCGAGCATTTTTCGTGGTGGATGACTTCGCTGCTGCACTGCTTCCCCGAAGCAACTCCTTTCCAGCGGCGTCTTCAACTCGCCGAGCTGGAATATGTGACGAGTTCGAGAGCCGCCGCGACGGCACTTGCGGAAAATTACACCGGTCTGCCATTCGACTGGTGAGATGAGTATGCGCTTCGCACGATTGCCGAGCGCTTGACATCGACATTTTCGCACAACGAAATACCGTATGTCCGATCAAAAAAATCACGTCTCCCGCATACTTCTGATCACTGGCGCGCTTCCAGCTCTACTCATCCCAATCGTTGCGCAACAAACTGGCATTCTTCAGAAGCCGGTCAAGATTGGAACGGGCTTGATCTCCGGCGTTTCAACCGCGACGCCGGGAGTCCGCGCCTTCAAGGGCATCCCCTACGCCGCGCCGCCGGTCGGCGACCTGCGCTGGCGTCCGCCGCAGCCGCCCGCGAAATGGGAGGGTGTGCGCAAAGCCGACCGGTTCTCCGACAGTTGCGTCCAGAACCTCGCCCGGTCGCGCAATCCGTGGACGGCGGAATTTATGGTGCAGAACCAGGCCAGCGAAGACTGCCTCTGCCTCAACGTGTGGACGGCGGCGAAAGCGGCCAGCGAGCGGCGGCCCGTCCTTGTCTGGATTCACGGCGGCGCGTTCGCTGAAGGCTCAGGCGAAGTGGCGGTCTATGATGGCGCGGAATTGGCGAGCAAAGGCTTGGTCGTTGTCACTATCAACTATCGCCTTGGCGTCTTCGGTTTCCTCACGCATCCCGAACTGACCAAAGAATCGGGCCGGAACGCTTCGGGCAATTACGGCCTGCTCGACGCGGTGGCGGCGTTGCAATGGGTGCGGAAGAACATCGCGGCTTTCGGCGGCGATCCGCTGCGCGTGACCGTTGCCGGACAATCGGCAGGCGCCTCCGCGGTGCATGCGCTGACGGCGTCGCCGCTGGCAAAAGAGCTGTTCCATCGCGCGATTGCCGAAAGTGGCTCCGGCGTCGAGCGACGAACGCGCAGCCTGGTGGAGACGGAGAATGATGGTGTGAAGTTCGCCGAATCGAAGGGCGCGCATTCGATTCGGGAATTGCGTGCCATGTCAGCCAAGGAATTGACCGTCGGCGGCGGAATGCGCTTCGGGCCAGTCGTTGACGGCTGGTTCCTGCCTGCGGACGCGACCGCCATCTTCGCCCAGGGGAGACAGAATGACGTGCCGATGCTGACCGGCCTGACCGCCGATGAAGGCAGCGCGTCGCCGACCTACGGCGAACTCAAGGCCGACGAATTCAAGAAGCAGATGGAGCAGCGTTTCGGCGAGCTGGCCGAGACGTTTTTGAAATTTTATCCGCCTGATGACGACGCGCAGGCCGGCGTGTCGCAGAAGCAAAGCGCACGCGAGCAGGGCCTGATCTCGATGCACCTCTGGGCCGCCGAGCGCGCACGCACGAGCCAAGCGAAGGCGTGGACATATTACTTCTCGCGCGCCATTCCCTGGCCGGAGCAGCCACAATACGGCGCGTTCCACACGTCCGAGGTGCCTTACGTCTTCGGCAATTTCAAACTCCTGAACCGTCCGTGGGAGCCGGTTGACCGCCAACTCTCCGCCACAATGATGGCGTACTGGGTGAACTTTGCGACGGCGGGTGATCCCAACGGCGAAGGGCTGCCGCACTGGCCAGCCTTCGACGCGAGCAGACGAAGCACGATGGAACTCGGCGAGAAGACCGGGCTGCGTGCCATCGCAGACACGGCGCGGTTCGAGTTCTTCGAGAAGTTCTTTTCAAGGCAGCGAACGCAATAAACGATTGGATTGCGGAACCTGAAACAGAAAGGAACCAGACCAGCGCGAGGATGTTTTTTTGACTTTTAAAGTGGGATAACAGGTGGGACATCGAAGGAAAAGGCTCCCGGTCGGGAGCCTTAAATTGCCGATTTGATTAATCGGGGCGATAGGATTTGAACCTACGACCTCTCGGTCCCGAAGAAGGGAATCCTATTCCTCAGTTATCCCTGCTGTCATTTCCCCATTAATTGCGGCCGATCCAAGCCGGCCCCGGTTCGGGCTCAAGTGCGGCGGGCTAGGATAGCTCGGTTCGCGCCCGCACGTGAAGTCGCTGACGGCCTCCGATGGCGAGCCTTCGCCGTTCCGCGCGCCGTAACCCCGAAGCACCCCGTCTGTGAAGGTTGTTGCTCCGGCACGCATCAGCGCCGACAGACACCTACATACTTGCGTGGCGACGGCCCGCCGGCGAACCTCGGTGGCCCGGGGTCGGCCGGGTGCGATGATGCTTAGGCCCCGCTGCTCGCCCGTTGCGCGTGGCGGATGCGCCGGCAACTACCTACCTAACTGCGTGGTGACCGCCGTCCGGCGCCCGAGTATCTTGTGAGCGTGCGCGGGCGGGAGTCAACTGCGGCCCGGCCCGACCGGCGCAGGGGGGAGTGGACAAGGACCACAACCGTGAGGAGAGAGAGACAGTGATGACATTCAGTAATGCGATCGCCAGGGCCGCGGCCCTGGCGGCGGTGATAGCCGCTTCCGGCGTCTGCGTCCTGGCGCAGACGGAGGCCACGCCGGGCGCCGAGGGGCCCGAGGCGCCTACGGCGCAGCCCGTGGGGCACGACCTCGACTTCAGCCTCTTCGGCGCGACGCGCGGCGAGAGCGTCCGCCTCAACGCCGTATTCGTCGTTGCCCCGGAGTCCCGCGCCGAGATGGCCGACGCCCAAATCGAGGTCGAGCTGATCTTGCTCGACGGGCAGGGCAACCTGCTCAAGCGGTCCGCGGAGAGGCTGCTGCCGCGGCGGGGGCGTCCCTGGGGCTCGACCTCGACAGCCTGGAGGGCGACGGCGATCACTTCGATCTTCAACCCTGCCTCAGAGTCCTGGTCGGGGGCGGGGCGCGCATCCCGCTCCGGGTGATCGGCTCGGTGGAGTTGGTGGATAACGCCACCGGCAGGACGAGGCTGGTGCTGGAGCCGAACGAGCGCGGCTTCCTTCTGCCGCCGCCCGCTCGGCATCAACACTAGAGCGGTTTTCAAATCGATGTGCGGTCGGCCGTCGAGTCTGCCGCGGCCTCCCGCTCGCGAAGACAGCCGACCGTACATCCAGCCGCCGTCCGCTCAGCAGGAGATCTATCAATGCGTAAGACAGTCATCGTTCTCGGGGGTGGAGTGGGCGGATTGAGTGTGGCCCACGAACTCGCCGAGAGGGGTTTCCGGGTGCGGGTCTTTGAGCGCAAGCCGCTGTTCGGCGGCAAGGCTCGCAGCATGGAGGTGGCGAACACCGGGAGGGGTGGTCGGAGAGACCTCCCGGGCGAGCACGGCTTCCGGTTCTTCCCCAACTTCTACAAGCACGTGACGGACACGATGAAGCGCATCCCGTACCCGGGCAACCCGGACGGCGTGTTCGACAACATCGTGCATGGGACGCGGGCCCAAATCGCGCGGGCCGGCAAGATGTCAATCATCGCTTCGGCACGCTATCCGCGAACGGTGGAAGATTGGGTGGTCGCGCTCAAGGCGGTGTGCAACGGCGCAGAGCTCGGCATTCCGGACCCGGAAGTGATGTTCTACATCGGCCGCTTGCTGGTCCTGCTCACCAGTTGTGAGGAGAGAAGGGTCGGCGAGTATGAAAAGATCCCGTGGTGGGACTTCATCGACGCGGCCAATAAGTCGGCGGCCTACCAACAGTTTCTGGCGCGCGGCATGACACGCTCGATGGTCGCCATCCGCGCCGAGGAGGGGAGCACGCGGACAGTAGGCTATGTCGGCCTGCAACTAACGCTGGGCCTGTTGAAAAGGGTCGAACCGGTGGACCGGGTGCTGAACGGGCCGACCAACGAAGTGTGGATCGACCCCTGGGTCAGCTACCTGAAGTCACTGGGGGTCGAGTTCGACACCGGCGCGCGGCTCGAGAGATTTCATCTCGACGGGTCGCGGGTCTCACACGTCACCGTGTCGCAGGCAGGGCGCAGCTGCGACGTGACCGGCGATTACTACGTGTCCGCCCTGCCTGCGGAGGTCATGGCGCCGCTGGTGACCGAAGAGATGAAGCGGGCCGCGCCATCCCTCGCCCACCTCGACAAGCTGCGCACCGCCTGGATGAACGGCATCCAGTTCTACCTCGAGCGCGACGTCCCGGTGGTCCACGGCCACACGATCTACATCGACTCGCCGTGGGCGCTGACCTCGATCTCGCAGCGGCAGTTCTGGCGCCCGGGCGCGTTCGCGGGCTACGGGGATGGGCGGCTGGGCGGCATCCTCTCGGTTGACATCTCGGACTGGACCTCGCCGGGGATACTTTACGGCAGGCCCGCCATGGACTGCACGGCGGAGGAGATCAAGGACGAGGTCTGGGCGCAGATTCAGGCCCATCTGAACGTAGACGGCGCGCGGCAGCTCGAGGATGCCAATTTGCTGGGCTGGTTCCTGGACCCGGACATCGAGTTCCCGAACCCGAGCCAGGTCACGAACCTGGAGCCACTGCTCATCAACACAGCGGGATCGCTCGACTACCGGCCCGAAGCCGAGACCGAGATCCCGAACCTGCTTCTGGCCGCGGACTACGTCCGGACCTACACCGACCTGGCGAGCATGGAGGCGGCCAACGAGGCGGCCCGGCGGGCGACGAACGCGGTCCTCGACCGGGAGGGGGCGGCCGCGCCGCGCGCCGCGCTGTGGCCGTTCGAGGAGCCGGACTGCTTCAAACCGATGCGCGCTTACGACCGCCTCCGGTTCCGATTCGGGTTACCGCACGCCGAGTGGTTACAAGCTCTCCGACCTCACCTCGCCGAAGTCTTGAGTGGAGCAGGTCATGACTGGTAATTATCGTTTTACCTCTTTACTACAGCAGTTTTGAATTGAGTGTTCAGCCGGGGCCTGTCTCGGGGAGCAGATGTCGGTAGCCCGGGCGTCACGAGGGCAGACATCGCCTGAGGCCGCCCTCGCTGACGCTCGGGCCACCGCCTCACCGTGGCTCATCCCGAACTCTTATCTGGAACCCGCTGTAGAGCCCACCATCTCAGACCAGAACGGGGGGCGCGGGAGAGGAAATAAGAGTGCCATTGGCCTTGCCAACCGACCGCCTCTGGGGCGGTCATGGTTCCGGGGGTGGGGAGCAGCCATGCTGGCCCGGCACTCCGGCTGTCGACTCAACCTCCCGCGCGAGGCAGCAGTCAACGGAAGCCGGCCCGATGGGAGCGACGCTGGAGATCGCGCTCGAACAACTGCACGCTGGTGACCAAATCGTGATTCAGGCGCGATATGGCGCGTATATCTTTCGGGTTATCGGTCCGCCGCAACGGCTTGGCCTCCTGGTCGGTGGCGTCTTCGGAAATTATGCGGTTCAGGCGGTCCTGGAAATGTTGCCGGTTGAGACGGATCATCTCCTGAGAGCGGGCGGGCGCGCCCTGTTTCATGTCGAATCGAGTGCGGACCCCCGGCTCGTGCCCACCTCAGTCATCACCCACCCCATTCATCGGCGCCGTCCTCAGACCGATTGAGGTCATGCCGGGTTTTGCATGCGAGCTTCACGTCCCGACCCTGTCCGACGCTTCGGGCCAGCTCGGGGGAAGATCATCTGACTTTGACTGATGAGTGGATGCCGCGACCGAACTACATAAACCCGTAGGCCTCGCTCGTTCAAGCTTTACGGCTGCTGAATGAGCCGGGCGAAATTATGGCTAGCCCATTGATTCGTCGGCGCTTATGCGGATCGCCTCGCCAGTAATTACCTCCCTACTTGGGTGGTGACCGCGATCACTCCCCTGGAGTATTCATGCCAGTGCGATGCGGGCTATCAAGGCTCGCGGCGGCAATAGGTTTGGAATCGGCAGGGGACGCGCGGGCTGGCGCGATGTGAGGGGAGGGAACAAGACATGATTCTGGCGACCAATCAAACTCAGCATGGCTCGGCTGTGGCCGATGACGAGCAGCATGAGTCTCAGGAGGGCAAACCGTTGTCGCAGCTCACGCCGCACCTCTTGAGGAGCGCTGAAGCGCCGAATCATGTCGAGATGGCATCAGCACTGATTCTCGATCACTGCGCAGACCAGATGTCACTTCAGCTCGGGGATGCTCAATCAGAGATCATGAGACGAGAGGTGCAAGGAATGGAGCAGGAGTTGGAGGATGCTTTAGTCAAAGGCGATACCGCCAAACTCGCGCAACTCTTATCCGACGATATCACGCATGGCAATCCGTGTGGCAACCTCAGAGGCAAGGCGCCATGGATCGCAGCCGTCAAGGCCGGCCAGCTCAAGATCATCTCCTTCCGCAATAATGATGTTCAGATCCGCATCTATGGGGAGACGGCAGTGGTCACGGCCATCAATCTCTTGACGGCACTGGGGACTGGGTCTGATCCCAGCGGCCGGTACCGATTCATTCATGTGTGGGTGAAGCGCGAGGGGAGGTGGCAACTTACGGCTCATCAGGCGACCCGCACTGCCCCCGGGCGCCGGAGGTGAAGGAGGCGGCTTTTTCCCGAGAGCGGCCGGGATGGTGTCGCGCCCTCGTCTCCGATCGAAGGCGAGTTTCAGGATGGCGTAGCGCTAAGCGCTCTCTCGGCGCCTCGGCGCTCGCGGTCGCAGCGAGTAACGCCCATGTGCGCTTCTTCGAGAGGGCTGAGGTGGAGAACGATGAATGACCTGCGAGGCAAAGCAGTCTTGATCACGGGCGGCACGATGGGCATTGGCTTGGCGACGGGCCTCGCCTTTGCCCGGCGCGGGGCCGTCTGCACTCTGACCCACAAGTGGGGCACGGCTGATGAGGAAGAGATCCGGCGGATGTTTGCCGCGGAAGACCTGCAACCGCCTTGCATCATCCAGGCGGACGTGTCGCGGGACGAGGACACGCTCAAAGTCTTGGAGGAGATGAGTCAGCGCCACGACCGGATCGAAGCTTTTATCTCCAACGCCTCGGTCGCGCTCGTCGTGCAGGACCTCGAAGACTACCAGAAAAGGTCACTCTTCAAGAGCATCGAGTATAGCGCCTGGCCCCTGTTCGCATACCCGCAGCAGATCCGGCGAGTCTTCGGCCGCTACCCCCGCTATATCGTGGGTCTGTCGAGCGGTGGGCCGGATCACTTTTACCAAAACTACGACTTTGTCGCGGCCTCAAAGGCGGTCATGGAAACCTTGTGCCGTTACCTGAACTATCGACTCTTCGACGAGGACGTGCGGATCAATGTCGTGCGGTCGCGGCTGGTCCGAACCGAGTCGCTCCGCGCCACATTCGGTCGTGAATTCGAAGCTTTTGCCGAGAGGTTCAATATGAAACGGCAATTCATCTCTCCCGAGGAGGTGGCCAATGCCGTGCTCGCGCTGTGCGGCGGGTTGATGGATGGCGTGAGCGGCCAGGTCCTGATGGTGGATCGCGGGACGACCTTCTTCGACAACTTAATGCGTCTCTATCAGGAACGCGATCAACTTCAACTGTAGCTCTCATTCAGAAAGGAAAGACTATAACCATGATTCGAGCAGAGATAGAAGCTATCGTCAAGAAACATCTCATGGAAGTGGTGGATGACCTCAAAGAGGAGGACATCGACACCGCCAAGTCCATGAAATATCTGGGCGCCAACAGCCTCGATATTGTCGAGGTGGTGTCTTGTTCCATGCGTGAACTGAAGGTCAAGGTGCCCCGTTCCGATCTCTCCAAGCTGACCGATATCAACGGCCTGGTCGACCTCTTGCACCTCGTGACCGTGGCCAAGGATCCGGCAGCCTGATCTTCGATTTGCGGGGCACGACGAGATCGACCAAGGAGTGAGCGATGCAAGTATTTGTCACTGGTGGGAACGGCTTCATCGGTTCGGCCGTGGTCCGGAGGCTCCTGGAGGGGGACCACCAGGTGCGATGTCTGCTCCGTCGCACGGGCCGGACCGAGCGCATCGATGGCCTCCCCATCGAGCGCGTCATCGGGGATGTGCGTGATCTGGCATCCGTGCAGGCCGGGATGCAGGGGTGCGACAGCGTAGTCCACTTGGCGAGTATCTCTGGTTGGCGCCTGATAAATTCTCCGCTCGTGGACGAGACCATCGTGCGGGGGACGGACAACGTCCTCGAGGCGGCCCGGGCAGTCGGGCGCCCACGCCTAGTCTATGTCTCGAGCACCGCCGCCATCGGTGGGAGCAAGGAACCCAAAATTCACAACGAAGAGAGCGTGAACGCGATCCGCCTTTCCCGGTATCGTTACGCAAGAGCCAAATCGGAAGCCGAAGGACTCTGCCGGCGCGCGGCGGCCGCAGGGCTGCCGGTGATGATTGCGAACCCCGGCGAAGTCTATGGGCCGAATGATACCGACCAGATTACCTCCGGCAACTTGATTGACTTCGCCACGCACTCGCCGGCGCTGACCTGCTCGGGCGGCGCCGGTGTCACATATCTCGACGACGCAGCTGCGGGGATTGTCGCGGTCTTGGAGAAAGGCCGGCCCGGAGAGAGGTACATCCTCAGCGGCGAGAACGTGACCATTCGTCAGCTCGCCGAGCTGACGCTTGAACTTCTCGGGCGGCAGAAAAGGGTCCTGTCCGCGCCGAACGGCATCCTCCGTTTAGTCGCCTGGGCCGGGCGCACGTTCCGAATTCCCTTGCCATTTAACCCGGAGGTCATCCCGTACGCCACGCTCTACTGGTTTACGGATAGCAGCAAGGCGAGGAACGAGCTCGGCATTTCGTTTCGCCCCGCGCGTGAGACTCTCGCCCTGACGCTCAAATGGTTAAGCGAGGCGGGTTACCTCGGCGAGAGCTGTCGACCGGCATTGGAGAAAGCCGAGGTGCCGCAATGACAGCGTCCGCCACTGAATTTAGCCTGGCCGATTTCTTCCACGGCGAGGGCGAGGATCCGCTGACTCCTCCGGAGGACTTCACCTGGTGGCGGGCAGAGACGGCGTGGGCCGCGAGCTTGTACGAGCCGGCCCTCTCTGCCGCCCCGGTCCCGCGGACTTCAATCGCCATCGAAGGCTCATCGCGCCCGGTGATCAACCTCAGTTCTTACAACTACCTCGTTCCCGTTAAACATCCGGAGACGATCGCGGCGGCGCAAGCAGCCCTCGCGGAATATGGGACCGGCGCCTGCGGTTCGCCGATGCTCTCGGGAATGACTAAGTTGCACCGCCGCCTCGAGGAGCGGTTGAGCGAGTTTCTCGGGCGTGAGGCGGCCATACTCTTCAACAGCGGCTTTGGCGGCGCCATGGGGTCGCTCGCGGGTTGTCTGCGAAAAGGGGATGTCGCAGTCATCGACAATAAATCGCACTTCGGCCTCATCGCCGGCGTCACGCTCTCCGAGGCCAGGCTCCAGACCTTCGAACATAGCGACCCCGGCTCGCTCAATGAAGTGCTCACCCGTGAACAGGGTAAACGCCGGCTTGTCGTCGTCGAAGGCGTCTATTCGATGGACGGCGA
>Ga0209382_10006091_pt1 | contig 15566 bp, 19 predicted proteins | sample SoiMetdeltSBSDD5_FD_187599 | JGI IMG/M metagenome (GOLD analysis project Ga0209382, IMG submission 187599) | Bulk soil microbial communities from a Populus tree surrounding site in Tennessee, USA - Soil MetaG P. deltoides SBSDD5 (SPAdes) (version 2) | ecosystem: Environmental > Terrestrial >...
CCCTGCGCCTGGTGGCGCTCCAGGACCGCGAGGAGAGCGATCGCCTGCTCGGCGACCTGGGCGATGAGCAGCGGATGGCGTCCTGGCACCTCGTGCTGCCTGATGGCCGGGTGTACTCCGCCGGCGAGGCCGTCGCCCCTCTGCTGCGCATCCTGCCCGGCGGCCGGCTGCCGGCTCGGGTCGCCTCCGCGCTGCAGCCGGTCACCAACGGCGCCTACCGCTTCGTGGCCGACAGGCGCTCCGCCTTCGGCCGCCTCCTCACCGCCGGCGCCAGGCGCCGGGCGGCCCGGCGGCTGGGTCTCAGGTGATCGCCTCGAATCGCGCGACGCCGCCGTCCTCGACCTCGCGCACACGGCCCTCGTTCAGCAGCAGGTCGACGTGGCCCAGGACCTCCGAGAGGGTCAGGTAGGCCTGCGTGACGGCGATGTCGCCGAACAGGGCCTGCGTGAGGTCGTATCCCGTGCGCGGGCGCTCGGCGATCAGGTCGTAGATCTTGTCCGCGCGGCGGCGGTGGAACTCGAAGCGCTCGTCGATCAGCGCCACGTGGTCGGTGATCGGCTCGCCGTGTCCGGAGAGCACGATCTCGGCGGGCATCTCGCGCGTCTGGCGCAGTGACTCGAGGTAGGTCACGAGCGCCTGCGGCCGCCGGGCCGCGTCCGTGCCTTCCCGGTCCTCCAGCGGGCGGCTGATCAGCGGGTTGGAGGAGATGTGCTTGATGAGGTGGTCGGCCGCGATCAGGATGCGGCGGTCCGCGTCCCAGAAGACGGTGTCCGAGGGCGAGTGGCCCGGCCGGTGCAGGACCTCGAGGGTGCGATCGCGGAGGGTCAGCAGCTCGCCGTCGCGCAGCGGGCGGGTGACCTTTGCCTTCGACCCCCAGGCGCGGAACGCGGAGGACACCGTCTGCAGCGCCCGCACGATCTCGTCCGGGATGCCGTTGCGGCGCATCACGGCGCCCGCGAACTCATCGTCGCGCGCCGCGTCCTCGCCGTAGTGCTCCGCGAAGTGGGCGAGCTTGTCGATCGCGGCCACCTCGGCGCCCGAGTGGTTGACGATGATGTCCACCAGCCCGAGGTGGTCGATGTGCTGGTGCGTGAGCACCACGAGTTCGATGTCCTCCAGTGAGTGCCCGTGCCCCGCGAGCTGATGCTGGAGCTCGTCGAGCGCAAGGCCGGAGTTGGGCCCCGAGTCGACCAGCGTGAGCGGGTCGTCCTCGATCAGGTACGTGTTGACGCGCCCGACCGCAAAGGGTGTGGGGATCCTCAGCAGGTGGATGCCGGCGTCCGCGGCGCGGGCGAGGGCCGCTTCGGCGCTGAGCGGCTCGCTCAAGCGAGGTGGCTCATGAGCGGATCAACGCAAGGACTTCCTCGGTGTGCGCCTCCATCTCCTCCTGGCTGAACGCCTCGAGGTTGAGGCGCAGCAGCGGCTCGGTGTTCGACGGGCGCACGTTGAAGTGCCAGCTCCCGCAGTCGACCGAGACGCCGTCGAGCCAGGTGATCTCTCCGTCCGAGTAGCGCTCGGCGATCTGCTTGATCCTGCCCTCGGGGTCGTCCACCGTGGAGTTGATCTCGCCGGAGATGAAGTACTTGTCGCGGAAGGGGGTGAGCAGCTCGGACATGGTCTTGCCGCGCACCGACAGCAGCTCCAGCACGAGCAGTGCCGGGATCACGCCGGAGTCCGCGCACCAGAAGTCACGGAAGTAGTAATGGCCGGAGACCTCGCCGCCGAACGCGGCGTTCTCCTCCCGCATGCGGGCCTTGAAGAAGGCATGGCCGACGCGGTTCACCAGCGCGCGGCCGCCGAGCCGCTCGACCGTGTCCGGCACGGCGCGGCTGGCCCGCACGTCGTAGAGGATCGTTGCGCCCGGCTCCTTGGCCAGCACCGCCTCGGCCAGCAGGGCGGTGAGGAAGTCGCCCGGCACGAACTCCCCCCGGTCGTCGATGAAGAAGCAGCGGTCCGCGTCACCGTCCCAGGCGATGCCGAGCTCGGCCGCGTTCTCCAGGACGGTGTCGATGATCAGCTTGCGGTTCTCCTCCAGGAGCGGATTGGGCTCGTGGCCCGGGAACTCGCCGTTGGGCTCGAAGTAGAGCCGTTTCCCCTCGACCGGGAACGAGTCGATCAGCGGGCCGATCATCGGGCCCGCCATGCCGTTCCCGCCGTCCAGGACCACCTTCGCCGGGCGGAGCGCCTCCGAGTCGATGAAGCCCAGCGCGTAGCGCTGGAACTCCTCGTAGAGGTCGGCGCGCGCGATCGTGCCCGTGGCGGTGGGAGGCGGGAAGTCGCCCTCGGCCACCACGCGCTGCACGTCCGGGATGCCCCGGTCGCCCGACAGCGGGAGCGCGCCCTCGCGCACCAGCTTGAAGCCCGCCCACTGCTTTGGGTTGTGGGAGGCGGTCACCGACACGCCGCCGTCCATCTCCCGCGAGCCGACTGCGTAGTAGACCATCTCGGTGCCCACCTGGCCGATGTCGAGCACGTCGCAGTTCTCCTCGGTCAGGCCCCGCGCGAACGAATCCGCCAGCGCGGGGGAGTGGAGGCGCATGTCGCGCCCGACCGCGACCTGGAGCGTGCGGTCGCCGGCGGCGCGCAGATCCCGCAGCACGCGCGCGAACCCGCGCCCCACGCGGTGGGCGACGTCCTCGTCGACCTGGTCCGGGTAGGTGCCGCGGACGTCGTAGGCCTTGAAGATCCCGGGCGAGACCGCCTTCATGGCGCCTCCGCGAACGCCTGCCGCAGCCGCGCCCACGAGTCCGGGAGCACCTCGGGCAGCACGAGGGTGTCGCCGACCACCGGCATGAAGCTCGTGTCGCCCTTCCAGCGTGGCACGACGTGCTGGTGCACGTGTTCGGCAAAGCCCGCGCCGGCGACGGCGCCCATGTTCACGCCCAGGTTGAAGCCCTCGGGGCTGTAGACCTGCTCCACCGCGGCCAGTGATCGCTGCGTGAGGTCCATGAACTCTGCCGCGGCGCCGGCGTCCAGCGCCCGCAGGTCGGCGACGTGGTCGTACGGGGCGACCATCACGTGCCCGTTGGTATAGGGGTACGCGTTCAGCATCACGTAGCAGCTATCTCCCCGGTGGACGATCAGGGTGCGCTCGTCGTCGCCCATGGCGGGCCGGGTGCAGAAGATGCACTCGTCGGTCTTGTCGCCTGTGAGGTACTGCAGCCGCCAGGGAGCCCATAGTCGGTGGTTGGCCAACGGGGGTTCATCCTATAGACGGCGATTGAAGGATCTTGGGGGCTATGACCCCCTCGATCCTGCAATGGCCTGCGACGGTCCGCCACATCCCGCACGTTGCGTCCGTCTGCGAGGTGTGCCTATAATGCCGCCTCACATAGCAAGCATCCAGAGGGGTGGAGGGACTGGCCCTATGAAACCCCGGCAACCATTCCGAGCGAGAGCTCGAGAAACGGTGCCAATTCCAGCAGGCTCCAAGTTAAGGCCTGGGAGATGTGGACGAGAGCTTCTTCGACGGAACCTCCGCCACACCCGGGCGGAGGTTTTTTCGTTGAAGGAGACTAGATGCCGGCTGAAGCACTGAAATGCAAAGAGTGTCGGGAGGAGTACGAGCTCGGGGCGAGCTACGTCTGCGAGCACTGTTTCGGGCCGCTCGAGGTGAGCTACGACTACTCGGCGCTCGACGATCCCGCCGAGTTGCGGCGCAAGATCCAGGCGGGGCCGCCGTCGATCTGGCGCTACGCGGACTTCCTGCCCTTCGACCGCCGCCCGCGCACGGGGCTGGATGCGGGCTTCACGCCCCTGATCCGCTCCGAGCGCCTCGCCGAACGCCTCGGCGTGGGGGAGGTCTGGGTCAAGAACGACGCCGCCAACCCGACGCACTCGTTCAAGGACCGCGTCGTGAACGTGGCGATCGCCAAGGCGAAGGAGCTCGGCTTCGAGACCGTCGCCTGCGCCTCCACGGGCAACCTTGCCAATGCCGTGGCCGCCCACGCCGCTGCCGCCGGACTCGAGTCGTACGTGTTCGTGCCCGCCGATCTCGAGGAGCAGAAGATCCTCGCGACCGGCGTCTACGGCACCCGGCTGGTGGCCGTGCGGGGCAACTACGACGACGTCAACCGCCTGTGCACGGAGCTCTCGGGCGAGCACCCGTGGGCGTTCGTGAACGTCAACCTGCGGCCGTACTACGCGGAGGGCTCCAAGACACTCGCGTTCGAGGTCGCCGAACAGCTCGGCTTCGAGCTGCCTGACCACGTGGTGTGCCCGGTGGCGTCCGGCTCGCTCTTCACCAAGATCGCACGCGGATTCGAGGAGTGGCTCGACATCGGCATCCTGGAGGGCTCGCTGCCCGTGTTCCACGGCGCGCAGGCCGAGGGGTGCAGCCCGGTCGCCCAGGCGTTTGCGGAAGGCCACGACATCTGCCGCCCGGTGCGGCCGGACACGATCGCGAAGTCGCTCGCGATCGGGAATCCCGCCGACGGCGTGTTCGCGCTCGAGGTTGCCCGGAGCACCGAGGGCTCGATCGACTCGGTCACCGACGAGGAGGTCGTGGACGGCATCCGCCTGCTGGCGGAGACCACCGGCGTCTTCACGGAGACCGCCGGCGGCGTCACGACCGCGGTGCTGGCGAAGCTCGCCGAGCGCGGCGACATCGGCTCGTCCGACCGCGTGGTCCTCTACATCACCGGCGACGGCCTGAAGACCCTCGACGCGGTGCGCGACGTGGTCTCCACCTATGACGTGGAGCCGACGCTCGCGAGCTTCTCGGAGACCGTTCCCGTGTCCAGCCCGGAGGCCGTGTAGTTGGCGGTGACGGTGAAGATCCCCGCGCAGCTGCGGGCGCTGACCGGCAACGAGTCCGAGACGCAGGTGGAGGGCGGCTCGGTCGGCGAGGCGCTCGACGCGGTCTATGCCCGCTACGAGGGCCTGCGCGACCGCATCACCGAAGACGGTGAGCTGCGCCGGTTCGTGAACGTGTACGTGGGCGGCGAGGACATCCGCTTCGGGCAGGGCCTCGACACGCCGGTCGGCGACGGCGACGAGATCACGATCCTGCCCGCAGTTGCCGGTGGGTGACGGCCCGCCCGTAGTCCTCGCTGTCAGCCGCAGCGACGAGCACGGCCCGCCCAAGGCGAACCGCGAGAGCATCACCCTGCTGGAGGGGGTCGGCGTCGAGGGCGACGTGCACGCCGGCGCCACCGTCAAGCACGTCTCTCGCGTCAAGAAGGACGCGACCCAGCCCAACCTGCGCCAGGTGCACCTGATCCACGCCGAGCTGCACGACGAGCTGCGCGCGGGCGGGTTCGACGTGTCTCCCGGCCAGATGGGAGAGAACGTGACGACGCGCGGCGTCGACCTGCTGGCGCTGCCCGCGGGCGCGCGGCTGCGCCTCGGCCCGGAGGCGGTCGTCGAGATCACCGGCCTCCGCAACCCCTGCAAGCAGCTGAATGGGATCCAGCCGGGACTGATGAAGGCGACGCTCGATCGCGATGCCGACGGTGAGCTGATCCGCAAGGCCGGCGTGATGGGCGTCGTGGCTGCCGGCGGGGCGGTGCAGGCCGGCGATCCGATCGAGGTCGAGCTGCCGCCGGAGCCGCACCGCCCGCTCGAGCCCGTCTGAGCTGTTACGCGGTGGGCGTGCGGTTGGCGGCGCCCCGCAAGGCGTCGAGCGACTGCTCGAGCCAGCGCCGGAAGTACATCCGCCCGATCGCCGCGTCGAACATGCGCATGCTCGTGGTCCGCGGCTCCATGCCCATCTCCACGTCCACGAACGTGCCGCCCTGGGCGTCGGTCAGCAGCCAGTGCGCGTACATGCCGGTGGTCTGGCACACCATGCGGATCTCGCGGAGGTCGTCCATGCGCTCGATCACGAAGTCGGTCTTGGAGCTGCCGATCGGGTCCTTGGTGATCTGCGCATACTGATCACCCTCTTCGAAGCGCTCCCCGTTGACCTCGACGACCTTCGGGTACCACTCCGGGTGGCGGCGCGGGTCGCCCACCAGCTCCCAGATCGACTGCACGGGAGCCTCGATCACCGCTTGGCGCCGGATGCGTGACACGGGAGCCCTACAGCCAGCCGCGGCGGCGGAAGAACGTCACCATGGCGACCAGCACCCCGATCATCACACCGGTGATGATCCAGAACGCGGTGTCGTCGCCCTCGCCGGGCACGCCCACGTTCATTCCCCACAGGCTGGCCAGGAACGTCAGCGGCAGCACGATCACGCTGATCGACGTCAGCACGCGCAGGATGTCGTTGACGCGATGCGAGATCACGGATTCGTTCGTGTCCTCGAGCGCCTCCACGACCTCCTTGTAGTTCTCGAGCATGTCCCAGATGCGCTCGGACGCGTCGACGATGTCGTCGAAGTACACCTCCAGCTCGGCGCGCATGTAGCGCTGCTTGGTGCGCTCCAGGTCTCGCAGGACCGTGCGCTGCGGGCGGATGGTCTTGCGGAAGTTGATGATCTCCTGCTTCACGTTGGAGATGTCGCGCACGATCTCCTCGCCGCGGCCGACGAAGATGTCCTCCTCGAGCTGCTCCAGCTTGTTGCCGATCTTCCGCAGCATCGGGAAGCAGTAGTCGAACGACTGGTCGACGATCTGGTAGAGCAGGTAGCCGGTGCCGTTCGCGAACAGCTGCTCCCGCACCTCCTCGTTGGAACGGCAGCGCTCGAACAGGTACTCGACGGGCTTCAGCGGCTGGTTCGGCAGCGTGATGATGTAGTCGGGCCCGACGAACAGGTCGAGCTCGCCCGCGTTCAGCCGCCCGACCTGCTTGTCGAAGATCGGGAAGTGCAGCACGATGAACAGGTAGTCGGGGTACTCGTCGATCTTCGGCCGCTGGTTGCGGGACATGACGTCCTCGAGGTCCAGCGGGTGGAAGTCGAAGTGCTCGGCCAGCCACGCGCGCTCCAGCGGTCCCGGCTCTTCGATGTGTATCCAGCGGATCCCCGCCTCGGAGACCTGCTCTATGTGCGGCTGAGTGCGCTCCGGAGAAGGTGTGACGGCGGTGCCGTGACGGCGCGCACGTGTCCTGCGCGGCAGTCGTGGTCGAAAGGCGATCGGCATTGGACTGGGTCTTCGGTGGCCGTCATCGGATCTCCAGGCGAGAGTGCGATTGTAACCGCGAGCCGCCCGGCGTCCGGGTCACCTCCGGCGCGGCGCGAAGTCGTCGGGCCCGATCAGGTCGAGCGCGAGCGCCCGCGCCAGCAGGTCGGCCTCGGCCGCGATGTTGCCGCGCATCACCGCCTCGTAGAACGCGACCATCTCGAGCCGCGCCTGCGAGAGCGCGTCGTCGACCTGCGCGGCTTCGCCCGCGTCGAGGTCGCGGATCGTGCGCGCGTCGCACTCGGGGCAGCGCAGGCGCAGCGTGAGGCCGCCCGCGCCGCGCTCGTGCCATGCCTCGAGCTGGAGCAGCTCGGAGGCGCACGCCTTGCAGACGGGCGGCACGCGCTCGCGCAGCACCAGGGGGTATGTCCTCTCGGCCGGCTCTCCATCCATGGTCGAATCCAACGGAAACGCTACGGACGCCGCATGACGTAACGGGACAGGCCGTGTGTCAGGCTTTGCCCGTGGAAGCAAGCGCGCCCCCCGCACGCCGGCGTTCATGGGGCCGCTGGGCCGCCGTGGCGGTGGCGCTGCTCTTCGTGGCGCTGCTGATCTACGGCATCGCGGCGAAGGGCACCAGCGACGAGATCGACTCGGCGCTCGCCGAGGGGCGGGCCCCCGCCGCACCGGAGTTCACGCTGGAGGTGCTGGAGCGGGGCCGGCTGCCGGCCCGCCTCCAGGAGCCGGTGGGCGCTGCGCTGGCGGACGGCAAGGTGTCGATGTCGGAGCTGCGCGGGACCCCGGTGGTCCTCAACCTGTGGGCGTCGTGGTGCACGCCCTGCCGGGAGGAGTCGCCGCGGCTGCGCCAGGGCTGGGAGCGCCTCGGGCCGCGGGGCATCGCGTTCCTCGGCCTCAACATCCAGGACCTGCGCGAGGACGCGCGCAAGTTCAGCGCCGAGTTCGGCCTCACCTACCCCAGCGTGCGGGACGCGCGCCGCGGAGTCGCCGACGACTACGGCGCCACCGGGATCCCCGAGACGTTCTTCGTCGATGCCCGCGGCCGGGTCGTGGGCCACGTGATCGGCGTGGTGTCCGCCGGCCAGCTCGCGGCCGGGATCAGGGCGGCGCTGTCCGGGGAGGTCGCGGGGACGGCCTCCGGCGGGGCTTCCTTTGACGTGCGGTAGGGGAGGCCCTCGGTAGGTGAGAGCGTCTGGGGTTGTAGTACGACCCCATGTGCTCTCACCTCGATTCGCGCCCGGGCCTCGGCCCCGCGCGGCGCCCGCCGCCGATGAGTTCTCGCCCCGCCGCCGGTCATACATGAGAGTTCAGTTGCAAGACCAGGGCTTTTCCGCAAGTAACATGATTTGTGTCGAAATGAAGGGACGAGATGCCTAGATCGATCTGGAGAGGTGCCATCAGCTTCGGGCTCGTGAACGTGCCCGTGAAGCTCTACAGCGCGGTTTCGAAGAAGACCGTCCGCTTCAACCAGCTCCATGACGCCGACGGAGTGCGGATCCAGCAGAAGCGGGTCTGCCCTGCGGACGGGGAAGAGGTGCCCTACGAGAACATCGTCAAGGGGTACGAGATCGCGCCGGACAAGTACGTGATCATCACCCCGGAGGAGCTCGAGGCGCTCGACCCGAAGAAGACCCGCTCGATCGACATCGAGGACTTCGTGGACCTCGACGAGATCGACCCTCTCTATTACGAGCACCCCTATTACCTCGTGCCGGACACCGGCGCGGCGAAGGCCTATCGCCTGCTGCTCGACGCGCTGCGCGAGACGAACAAGGTTGCGATCGCGCGCGTCGTGCTGCGCTCGAAGGAGTACCTGACGGCGATCCGGCCGGCGGGCGACATCCTCACGATGGAGACGATGCTGTTCGCCGACGAGCTGGTCCCGTCGGAGAACCTCGACGAGCTGCCGGACGACGACACGCGGGCGACGGACCGCGAGCTCGCGATGGCGCGCCAGCTGATCGAGGCGCAGGCGACCGGCTTCGACCCCACGAAGTACCGCGACGAGTACCGCGAGCGCGTGCTCGACCTGATCGAGCGCAAGGCGCAGGGCGAGGACGTGTCGGTGCAGCCCGACGTCGAGGAGCCGACCGAGGTGCCGGACCTGATGGCCGCGCTCGAGGCGAGCCTCGCAGCGGCGGGAGGGAGCAAGACGTCGGCCGGCAACGGCGGCGCCGCCAAGGCGAAGAAGCCCGCGGCCAAGAAGCCGGCCGCGAAGAAGCCGGCGGCGAAGAAGACCGCCGCCAAGAAGCCCGCGCCGCGCGCGAAGCGCGCGAAGGCCGGCTCCCGCTCGTAGCCACTCGGTGACTACTGGAGGCCGCGCTTCAGCTCGAGCGCGTTGCGCACCGCGTAGGTGCGCCAGTCGTTGTTGAAATAGGCGTAGACGTCGACCTCGCGTCGCCACTGCGCGATCCGCCGGCGCCAGTCCTCGAGCTCCGTCTGCGAGTAGTTGCCGCCCCGCCCGCGGGAGCCGTAGTGGAACCGCACGAAGGTCCAGTCCGCCGTCATCTCGTAGGTCTGGAACGGGCGCTCCGGGTGATCGCCGATCACGAGCGCCGCATTGCGGCGGCGCAGCGCCGCGTACACGTCGCCGTTGAACCAGCTCGGGTGGCGGAACTCGAAGCAGTGCCGGCCCGGCGGCAGCTGTGCAAGGGCGGAGTCGAGGCGCTCGAGGTCGCAGTGGAAGTTCGCCGGCAGCTGCCACAGGACCGGGCCCAGCTTGCGCGCCTCGGCCAGGGGCTCGATGCGCTCGAAGAACCGCCCCCAGCCCGATTCGAGGGTCGTCAGGCGCTTGATGTGCGTGAGGTAGCGGCTGGCCTTGACCGTGAAGACGAAGCCCGGCGGGGTCTGGGCGGCCCAGTTCGCGACCGCCTCCCGCTTGGGCAGCCGGTAGAAGGTGTTGTTCACCTCGACCGTGTCGAAGACCCCGGCGTAGTGCTCCAGCCACTTCCTGGCGGGGAGCCCCTTGGGGTAGAAGGCCTCCCGCCAGTCGGCGTAGTTCCAGCCGGAGCAGCCGATCCGGACGCTACGTGGCGTGGCTGCTGGAGCTGCGTGCCGCGTCACGGACTCCCGAATCCCCCACCGGATCGGCGGCCGCCTCCTCGGTGCTCGGGACGCGATCACCTTGGCGGCCGGCGAGCGTGGCGTCCGCGCGCCGCTTGCCGCGCCACAGCAGGAAGACGACGAAACCGGCCAGGAAGAACGGCAGCGCCAGCAAGGCGGGCGCGTAGATCAGGAGCACCAGCCCCACGAGCAGGAGGGCCACCACTGCGCCGACGGTCGTGAAGGACGTGGGTGCCTGCATCGCTTGCGCTGTACCCGGGCACCCGGCTCGAAAACCCGGCCGGGTTTGAGCCCGGACGGCATCACGGTAGACAGCAAGGGACCGATGCCCCCGCCCGCAGCCCTGCTCGACGTCGACGGCACGCTCGTCGACACCAACTACCAGCACACGCTGGCCTGGTACCGCGCGTTCCGCAAGCACGCCGTCGTGCTGCCGCTGTGGCGGATCCACCGGCACATCGGGATGGGAGGCGATCACCTGATCGCAGCGCTGTGCGACGAGGAGACGGACAAGCGGATCGGTGACGACATCCGCGCCGCCGAGCACGACCTCTACCAGGAGCTGATCGGCGAGGTCGAGCCGCTGCCGCGGGCGCGCGGGCTGATCGAGGCGCTGAAGGAGCGGGGCCACGCGGTGGTGCTCGCCAGCTCGGCGAAGCAGGAGGAGGTGGACCATTACCTCGACCTGCTGGACGCGCGCGAGCTCGTGGACGGCTGGACCACCTCGGCCGACGTGGAGAGCACGAAGCCCGATCCCGATCTGGTTGCCGCCGCCCGCGAGAAGGCCGGCGGCGGGGAGGCGGTGATGCTGGGCGACTCGACTTGGGACTGCATCGCCGCCGCGCGCTGCAACGTGCCGACCGTGGGGCTGCTGACGGGGGGATTCTCCGAGGAGGAGCTGCTCGAAGCCGGGGCGAGCTGCGTCTATGACTCGATCGGCGCGCTGATCGAGCGGCTCGACGACACGCCGCTCGGTCGTCCCTGAGGCGCCCCATGTTTTGCGCCCGGGCCCGGGGGTACCCGTTCCGAAGTGGCTACGTGTCCTACAGACAGCCCTGCCGGCACTCGCGCCAAGCGAGTGATCGTGGTGGCCAACGCGGCGGTCGGCGGTGACCGGCTCGTAGACGAAGTCGTGAAGCGGATCGGCGATCCCGAGACGGCGAAGGCGATGATCGTGTCCCCGGCGCGGGTGTCTTCGCCGCTTGACCTGGCCGCGGGCGACGTCGACGACGACATCGAGGCGGCGCGCGGCCGGCTGGACGCCGCGGTGCAGGCACTGCGTCAGAGGGGCGTGGACGCGAGCGGTGAGGTCGGGGAGGCGGAGCCGGAGCTCGCCCTGCACGACGCACTCGTGAAGTTCCCGGCCGACGAGGCGATCGTGGTGGCGCATCCGGACGAGTCCTCGACCTGGCTGGAGAAGGACATGCTCGAGCGCATGCGCCGCCAGGTGACGATCCCGATCGCCTACATCGAGGTGGACCCGCACGGTGACACGTCCACGGTGAAGGAGGTCCACGACGTCGCCCCCCTGGGCCGCCAGGCGGCGGCGGCAGAGCGCGCGGACGAATTCGAGACGGACTATCTGCCCCCGATGTCGGCGCGCGACCGCTTTGCTCTTGCCCTCGGCCCGCTCGGCACGCTGGCGCTCTTCCTCCTGGCTTCCACCTGCCGGGGAGAGCTCGTCCATGACTTCAGCGGTGACGCGGGCTGCGTCACGATCGCGTTGCTGGCGATCTTCGGCTTTCTGATCACCGCCGTCCACGTGCCCATGTTGCTGCTCTTGCGCAGCGGAAGCCAGACGGGCACCGGTCGGCTGGCGGGCTTCGTGTCCAACCTCGTCTACGTGTACTTCATCCCGGCGCTGCTGGTGGCGGCTGTGATCGCAATCCTCAACTGAGGCATGGAAGACCCGAGGCAGCCAGACGAGCGCGAGCTGCGCGAGCCTCCGGAAGGCGGGCAGAACCGAGAGCGCGAAGGACCCGGCTCCGGCACCGAGGACGAGCAGCCCGACGTCTCCGGCGACGACGTCTCGCCCGAGCCGCCCGAGAGCGACGACGAACGGGCCGACCGGGAGGCCGACGAGACCTTCCCGGCGAGCGATCCCCCCGCGAACTACTGAGATCCGCCTCCAGAAACAGGAAAGCGCCTGCCGGGAGGTCAGACGCTTTCCAAGAGGTGCCTTGCCGCTGGCAGGCAAGGTTCTACTTTGGAGGTGCCACCGTTATTCCAGCATTCCGCCATTCATAAACCGGTTCGGCGAAAAAAATTCCTGACCGGCTCGGGGGTATGATCCGCGCCCGATGGCGCTCATGATCATCTTCATCGGCCTGACGGTGCTGACAGCTGCCGCGATCGGCGGCGCCGTGGCCGCCGGGACGACGACCGCGGTGGTCGTGGCGCTCGCCCTGCACCTGGTCGGATCGGCGGTCGTGATCGTCGCGACCCTCGCCGCCCTGGGTCCCGACGGCGGCGACTAGCAGGGGTTTTTCCGGGCCCTCAGCGGGTGTGGAGCCAGGCGTTCACGATCCACGAGATGAACGCCGCGGACACCACGAACCAGGCGATCAGGAGCAGTGTCTCGAGAAACGAATCCATTCACCGAGGCTAGACCCGATCCGCACAAGTGGCAAGCCGTTTTGGCGCCGCGGTGACACCCTTTAGGATCCCGGGCCAGAGGTTCCCTTGACCGAGACGCTCACCGCCTACCGCACCTGCCCGCTGTGCGAGGCGACGTGCGGGCTCGAGCTGACGCTCGCCGACGGTGAGATCACGTCCATCCGGGGCGACGGCGAGGACGTCTTCAGCCACGGCTTCATCTGCCCCAAGGGCTTCGCGCTGAAGGGGCTGCACGAGGATCCGGACAGGGTCCGCACTCCCCTGATCCGCACGGCGAAGGGCTTCGAGCAGGTCTCCTGGGACGACGCCTTCGCGGAGATCGACCGCCGCCTGGGACCGATCCTGGAACAGCACGGGCGCGACGCCGCGGCCGTCTATCTCGGGAACCCGAACGCCCACAACCTGGACGCGCTGCTCTACGGGCGGGCCTTCGTGAAGGCGCTCGGGACGCGCAACGTGTACTCGGCCACGACCGTCGACCAGATGCCCAAGCACGTGTCGGCGGGGCTGATGTTCGGCGCACCCCTGAGCATTCCCGTCCCCGACGTGGATCGCACTGACCACCTCCTGATGCTGGGCGCGAACCCGCTGGCGTCGAACGGGAGCCTGCTGACGGCGCCCGACATGCGCGGGCGCTTGCGCGCGATCCGCGAGCGGGGCGGCAAGGTCGTCGTGATCGACCCGCGTCGCAGCCGGACCGCCGAGCACGCGGACGAGCACCACTTCATCCGGCCCGGCACCGACGCGCACCTGCTGCTCGGCATGCTCAACGTGATCGTGGACGAGGGCCTCACGGACCTGGGCGGCCTCGCGGCCCATGTGAACGGCCTCGAGCAGGTGCAGGAGATCGCGCGGGAGTTCCCGCCCGCGAGCGCCTCCCAGGCCTGCGGGATCGACTCCGCCGAGATCCAGCGCATGGCGCGCGAGCTGGCCGGGGCCCGCCGCGCCGCCGTGTACGGGCGGATCGGCACGTGCACGCAGGAGTTCGGGACGCTCGCGAGCTGGCTGGTCGACGTGCTGAACGTCGTCACCGGCAACCTCGACAGCCCGGGCGGGGCGATGTTCACGAAACCCGCTGCGGGCGCGACGAACACGCGCGGCACGCCGGGGAAGGGCAAGGGCATGCGGGTCGCTCGCTGGCACTCGCGCGTGCGCGGCCTGCCGGAGACCATCGGTGAGCTACCGGTCGCGGGGCTCGCGGAGGAGATCGACACGCCCGGCGAGGGCCAGATCCGCGCGCTCTTCACGGCGGCCGGGAACCCCGTCGTCAGCACTCCCAACTCGGGCCGCCTGCGCCGCGCGCTCGGGGGCCTCGACCTGATGGTGAGCATCGACATCTACGTGAACGAGACGACGCGGCACGCAGACGTGATCCTGCCGGCGCCGTCACCGCTCTACCGCTCCCATTACGACCTCGCCCTCTACCAGCTGGCGGCCCGCAACGTCGCCAACTATTCCCCGGCGGTGCTCGAACTGGGCGAGGGCCAGCTGCCCGAGTGGCACGTCCTGCTCAGGCTGGCCGGCATCGCTGCCGGGCAGGGCCCCGACGTCGACATCGACGGCTTCGACGACCTCGTGCTGGGCACGCTCGTGTCCCGCGACCTCCAGGATCCCGCCTCGCCGCTCGCGGGGCGCGACGCCGGGGAGCTGATCGCCGCGCTCGAGCCGCGTCGCGGCCCGGAGCGGATGCTCGACTGGATGCTGCGGGCCGGGCCGTACGGCGACCACTTCGGGCTCCAGCCGGACGGGCTCACGCTCGCGCAACTGGAGGCCGCCCCGCACGGCATCGACCTCGGGCCGCTCCAGCCGCGCATCCCGGAGGTGCTGCGCACGGAGACCGGGAAGATCGAGCTTGCGCCCGAGCCCATCGTGGCCGACGTCGAGCGCCTGCGCGCAGCCGCCGCGCGGCAGCGCAACGGGGGCATCGTCCTGATCGGGCGGCGCCAGCTGCGCTCCAACAACTCGTGGATGCACAACGTGCCGCACCTCGTGCGCGGCAAGGAGCGGTGCACGATGCACGTGCACCCCGACGACGCGGGCCGGCTCGGGCTCGACGACGGCGGCCTCGCACGCGTCACCTCCGAACGCGGCGTGGTCGAGGTGGCGGTCGAGGTGACCGACGCGATCATGCCCGGAGTGGTCAGCATCCCGCACGGCTGGGGCCACGACGACCCCGAGGCGCAGCTCGAGGTCGCAGCGGCGCACCCGGGCACCAACAGCAACGTGCTGGCGGACGAGATGGCGGTCGACGTGCCGTCCGGCAACGCGGTGCTGAACGGCATTCCGGTCGAGCTCGCGCCGGTGCGAGCCGCCGAGCCCGTGCCTGCCTGAACCCTAGGCCCGCTCGACACCCGCGACCAGTGCTCCGAGCAGGAGCACCGGCGCGAATATCGGCAGCACCAGGTGGGACTGGTCCGCAGCGACGAGCGCGGCGATCGCGCCGCACCAGGCGAGGGGCCAGAATCGATCCATCAATCGATCCATCGCTTCCATGTATCCAGGGTCGATCACCTTCCGCGCGGTGCTGTGTCTTTCCGGTGAAGTCGTGGAGAAGATGCTGTGCACGCGGTCGTCAGAGGCCCAGCTTCTCGAAGGCCGTCGCGCGGTTCGGCATCGCCTCCATGCGCACGATCTGGTCGCCGCAGAAGCCCCACACATGTGCAAAGGACGGAGTGCTGACGTCGATGCCGCTGTCACGACCGGTGCCCCGGATCGCGGCCATCACGAGCACGTCGTCGCCGGCGTCGAATGCCTCCTCGATCTCGAAGCGGAAGTCGTCGAACGTGTCGCTCCATGTCCGGAGGAAGCTCAGGAACTCGTCGCGCCCTTTCACGACGTCCACGTCGGGGAGCATCGGAGGCGGG
>Ga0209382_10006092_pt1 | contig 15566 bp, 15 predicted proteins | sample SoiMetdeltSBSDD5_FD_187599 | JGI IMG/M metagenome (GOLD analysis project Ga0209382, IMG submission 187599) | Bulk soil microbial communities from a Populus tree surrounding site in Tennessee, USA - Soil MetaG P. deltoides SBSDD5 (SPAdes) (version 2) | ecosystem: Environmental > Terrestrial >...
GGGTCAGTCGCTCGATCAGCTGCTTGCCTATCTGCTGCTCGATCGGTGGAACAGCCTCGGGCTGGACGCCATCGCCCTCTACGCCGGCTGGGAGGCTGCTGCTCTCGTCGCCGATGTCGACGCGGTCCTCACCGCGGTCACAGCTGGACCGACACCCGACCTCCAGGATCTGCGAAGCGACTTCCACGACGCGATGCGCGAGACGTTGGGGTGGGGAGAGAGCCTCTACCTCGGACGGCTCTTCGACACTGGTGGGCGAGGGGGGACTTGAACCCCCACGACCTTGCGGCCACTGGCACCTGAAGCCAGCGCGTCTGCCAATTCCGCCACTCGCCCGAGTAGCAAGCAGGAAACGATAGCGCCTCCCTCTGGGCGATCGTGCATCTGATAGCGGTCGCCCGCTATGAACACCGGGTGTACCGGTAATCTGGCTTGCTGTGGCCATCCGTGGATTCGAACGCCGGCTGGAACGCATGGTCGAAGGAGCTTTCGCCCGTGCCTTCCGGTCCAGCATCCGTCCCGTCGAGCTGGCACGGCGGCTGGCGCGTGAGATGGACGACCATGTGTCGATCGGCGTGCGCGGCACACAGGTGGCCGCCAACTACTACACGATCTACCTGTCCTCCTCGGACTACCAGGAGTTCGGCGACGTGCGGGACGCCCTGCGCCGCGAGCTGTGCGACGCCGCCCGGGCCCACGCCCGCGACGAGGGCTACGGGTTCATGGGGCCGGTCGACGTCGAGTTCGTGGTGGAGGAGAGCTTCGGGGTCGGCTGGTTCGAGGTCGAGGGCCGCTTCCGGGAGGGGGCCGGGGGCGCGGGGGCCGGGAGCCTGGTGCTGCCGACCGGCGAGCGCTTCACGCTGGCCGAACACGTCATCACCATCGGGCGCCGGCCCGAGTCGAACATCGTGCTCGCGGACCCCAACGTGAGCCGCGCCCACGCCGAGATCCGCCCCCAGGGCGACGGCTTCGTGCTGGTCGATCTCGGCTCCACCAACGGGTCCAAGGTCAACGGTGTGCGCGTCGACCAGCGCCTGTTGAACGACGGCGATGAGCTCACCTTCGGCCACACGCGCATGCGGTTCGAGGCCAGTTGAGGCCCCTCCGGTCGGGCTGACACCCCGGCTGCCGATAATCTCCGGCACGGTGCCCGAGCAGCTCCTCAACCTCCTCAAGATCTTCCTCCTCGTGCTGCTGTACCTCTTCTTCCTGCGTGTGCTGCGCGCGGTGTGGTCCGAGGTCAACGCTCCGCGCCTGGTCGAGGCGCCCGCGGGCGCGCCTGCCGGCAAGCAGAACCGCCGGGCGCGCCGGCCGCCGCGGCCGGGTCGGTCCAACCATCCCCAGCTCAAGGTGCTCGAGCCGCCGGGCCTACGGGGTCGTGCCTACGCCCTCGACGAGGAGATCACGCTGGGCCGGGCCGCGGGCTGCCAGGTGCCGCTGGAGGACGCCTACGCCAGCCAGGTCCACGCCCGGGTGTTCCAGCGGGACGGCCACTGGTACGTCGAGGACCTGGGCTCCACCAACGGGACCTACCTCAACCGCCGGCGGGTGGCCGGGCCCATGGTCATCAAGCGACGTGACCGGCTGCAGATCGGCAACACCGTCCTGGAGCTGCAATGACCGCCCGAGCTGGTAGCACGCGGCTGCGCTGGGGAGGCGCCACCGACGTGGGGCGCGTCCGGTCCAACAACCAGGACCAGTTCGTGGCCCGCGACGACGTCGGCCTGTGGGCGGTGGCCGACGGCATGGGTGGCCACCGGGGCGGCGAGGTCGCTTCCGAGATCGCCTGCGACATGGTGGCCCGCAGCTTCGACCGGCACACGATCGACGGTCTGGTCGAGGCCATCGAGCAGGCCAACAACGCGGTCTTCCGCGCCGGCGCCAGCGATCCCGACCTGACCGGCATGGGCACCACCATCGTGGCCCTGGCCGTGGTCGAGCACGACGACGACGAACTGCTGGCCATCGCCAACGTGGGCGACTCCCGCGGCTACCGCTGGTCCGAGGGTGAGCTGGACCAGCTCACCACCGACCACAGCCTGGTCGCCGACCTGGTGCGGGAAGGCAGCCTGTCGCCGGACGAGGCGGCCGTGCACCCCCAGCGCAACATCCTCACCCGGGTGCTGGGCGTGTACGACGACGTGCCGGTCGACGCCTTCGCGGTCGAGCCGCGCCACGGCGATCGCTACCTGCTGTGCTCGGACGGCCTGTTCAACGAGGTGCCCGAGGACGACATCGCCGCCGTGCTGCGCCGCGTGCCAGACCCGGCCGACGCGGCCGACGAGCTGGTCCGCCAGGCCCGCGAAGCCGGGGGTCGCGACAACATCACCGTCGTGGTGGTCGACGTCGTCGACGACGGTGGGCGCGCCGAGACCGCCTCGGCCGCGCTGGGCGCCGGCGCGACCCGCGCCACGCCGGGGGTCCCCCCGCGGAGCGGCGCCTACGCGGACGCCGACGACGATCAGCCGGACACCCGCACCGCCCGCCACCGGCGGGTGGCGGCACCGCCCGCGCGCGAGGACGGCGGCGACTACCTCGACGAAGACGACTATGACGAGCCCGGGCGCCGCGCCGAGGGCCGGCACTCCCGCCGATCCCGGCGGCTCAGCTGGCGGGTGGCGCTGTTCGTGGTGCTGATCGTGGCGCTGGTGGGCGGAGCCCTGGCGACCATCCAGTGGTACGGCCGCTCGACCTACTTCGTGGGCATCGAAGGCGACCAGGTGGCCATCTACAAGGGCCGCCCGGGTGGGCTGCTGTGGATCGATCCCAGCCTGGTCGAGTCCACCGATCTGGAAGTCGACCGCCTGCCGCCCTCGCGGCGTACCGCGGTCGAGAACGGCAAGGAGATGGCGACCCTCGCCGACGCCCGCCACTACGTCGAGAACCTCACCGAACAGGCGGATCAGCTCAACCCGCCTGTCACCACCACAACCACCGCCCCCACCACCACGACCACCATCCCACCCGCCGTCCCCGCGGCATGAAGGCCACCACCAGCAGAGGCCCGGCCCCGAATCACCCACACCACGCCCGCCACCACCACACCGACTCCAACCACCACGCCACCTAGAGGCCCGGCCCGGAACCACCCACACCCGCCACCACCACACCGACCGCCACCCAGAGGCCTGGGCCCGAACCGCCCACACCAAGCTGGCCACCACGCACCAATCGCCACCCCGACGGCAACCCGAACCACCCACACCACGCCCGCCACCACCGCACCAACCGCCACCTAGACGACGACCCCGGTCGCCACCCGTGAGGCGCCGGCCCCGCATGACCCACGACACGCTCGCCCCATCCTTGCCCACCGCAGCGACAGCCACGCCCGCGGTGACCCTGCGGAGCACCGCGCCCGCCCCGACGGCGCACGGGCGGTCCGCGGCCGGGTGCCGGGTGCTCGGAGCGACATGAACTACGCCTCGAGGCGCACCACCGAGCTCGGGCTGCTGGTGCTCGGGAGCATGTTCGTGGTCGGCGCATACCTGCTGGCCTCGTTGCCCGACGACAGCCCCATCCCCACCAAGGTCGGTCCGTTCCTGGGCCTCACGGTGGGCCTGCCGCTGGCGGCCCACGTCGCGATGCGGCGGCTGGCCCCGCAGGCCGACGGCATGTTGCTGCCGCTGGCCTCGCTGCTCAACGGGTTGGGCTACGTGTTCATCGTCCGTTTGGACGAGGCACGCGACACGCCGCGCGGCCTCGCGGGACTGCAGTCGCTCTGGATGATCCTCGGGGTCGGCGCCTTCGTCGCCACGCTCATGGTGGTGCGGGATGCCCGCAAGCTGGAGCGCTACCGGTACACGGCCGGGTTCGTCGGGCTCGTCCTGTTGCTCATGCCGCTGCTGCCGGGCATCGGCCGGGTCATCAACGGGAGCCGCATCTGGGTCTCCATCGGGCCGGTCAACTTCCAGCCGGGCGAGTTCGCCAAGCTGGCCCTGGCGGTGTTCTTCGCCGGCTACCTCATCGAGAAGCGCGAGCTGCTCGCCATCAACCGGGCCTTCGGGCCCTTCGCCCTCCCCGACCCCAAGCACCTCGGCCCGGTGTTGATCGCCTGGGCGGTGGCCCTCGTCGTCATGGTGTCGCAGCGGGACCTCGGGTCCTCGCTCCTGTTCTTCACCCTGTTCCTGGTCCTCATCTGGGTGGCCACGGAGCGGGCGTCGTACCTGGTGGTCGGCATCCTGCTGTTCAGCGGCGGCGCCTACTTCGCCTACCAGTCCTTCAGCCACGTCCGCGAACGGGTCGAGCTGTGGGGCGGCTTCTGGGCCCTGATCGGCCCGGCCGGCGACAAGGTCACCCAGATCGACCAGGCGGCCTTCGCCATGGCCGACGGGGGCTGGGGCGGCCGCGGCCTGGGCCTGGGCACGCCCACCAACATCCCGGTGGTCGAAAGCGACTTCATCTACGCCGCCATCGTGGAGGAGCTCGGCCTGTTCGGCGCGGCCGCGGTGCTCATCGCCTTCCTGCTGATGATCGGCGCCGGCCTGCGCATCGCCCAGCAGGCGGCCAGCGGCTTCGAGCGGCTGCTCGCCACCGGCCTCACCACCCTGCTCGGCTTCCAGGCCTTCATCATCATGGCCGGGGTCGTGCGGCTGCTGCCGCTGACCGGCGTGACGCTGCCGTTCATCTCCTACGGAGGGTCCTCCCTGCTCGCCAACTACGTGCTGCTGGCCCTGCTGCTGCGCATCTCCGACGACATCGCCAAGCGCCAGAGCGACCAGCTCGCGGCCCACCAGCTCACCGAGGTCGTGGGATGACCAAGCAGATCCGCAACCTCGGCGTCTTCCTGGCGTGCTGCTACACCGCTCTGTTCCTCCAGGTCAACCGGCTGACCGTGTTCCAGGCCGACGAGCTGCGGAACGACCCCCGCAACAACCGCGCCGTGGTCCGTGACTTCTCCCGGCCGCGGGGCACGATCGAGACCGTGGACGGCGTGGTGGTCGCCCAGTCCGTCGAGTCCGACGACCGGTTCAAGCTCCAGCGCGAGTACCCGACCAAGGACCTGTTCGCCCACGTCACCGGCTTCTTCGCCTTCCAGCTGGGCTCCGCCGGGGTGGAGCGGACGTACAACGACGAGCTGGCCGGGCGCACGATCAACTTCAGCCTCAAGGAGCTCGGCGACCTCTTCGTCGACCGCGAGCGAGTGGGCAACATCACGCTGTCGTTGCGCAATGACGTGCAAACAGTGGCCCGAGACGCGCTGGCCGGGCGCAACGGCTCGGTCGTGGCCCTCGATCCGCGCAACGGCGAGATCCTGGCCCTGTACTCGAACCCGAGCTACGACCCCAACGTGCTGGCCAACCACGACTTCACCGCCGCGGCGGCCGCGTCCGACGAGTTGAACAACAACCCTGAACGGCCGACACGCGCCCGCACGTACATGGAGCGGAAGCCCCCCGGGTCGACCTTCAAGATCGTGACCGCCACCGGCGGGATCGAGCACGGCGGGGTGACCGCCGACAGCCCCAGCTACCCGGTCCAGAGCGAGTACTCCGCCGCGTCGTTCGGGAGACCCATCGGCAACTTCGGCGGCGGGAGCTGCGGCGGCACCCTGTTCCCCATCCTCCAGGAATCGTGCAACACGGCGTTCGCCCAGATGGGCGTGGAGAACGCCAAGGCCCTGGGGATGACCGCCTCGGCCGAGGCCTTCGGGTTCAACGACGCGCCCCCCATCGACCTCCCCGGGGGCGTGCGTTCCGTGTGGCCGACCGAGGCGGTGGCCAGCGACCCGCCGCGGCTGGCCCAGTCGTCCATCGGGCAGTTCGAAGTGGCCGCCACGCCCCTGCAGATGGCGCTGGTGGCGGCGGCGGTGGCCAACGGCGGCAAGATCATGACCCCCCATGTCATGCGCGAGGTCCGCGACGACCAGGACGACGTCGTCGACCGGTTCGACCCCTCGGTGTGGACCACTGCCATGGAGCCCGACACCGCCGAGCTGCTGCGGCAGGCGATGATCTCGGTGGTGACGGACGGGACGGCCCGGGCGCTCGACGACGACGTGGAGGACAACATCGTCGTGGGCGGCAAGACCGGCACGGCCCAGATCGGCAGCTCCGACAGCTCCCACGCCTGGATCATCGGCTTCGCCGGTCCCGAGGGCGAGCCGCCGTCGGTGGCGGTGGCCGTCATCGTCGAGGCCCAGGAGGGTGTCAGCGAGCAGACTGGTGGCCGGGTCGCCGCCCCCATCGGGGCCGCGGTGCTGGGGCAGGCCCTCACCGCGCCGACCCAAGCCGGGGCCACGGCATCGAATTAGAGCGAGGACGAGCGAGCAGATCGGAGTGGAGCGGGCGAAGTCGGGGCCACCTTTCCCCATCTCGTAACCTGGGGTACGCATGTCGCAGCAGAACCAAGTCATCTTCAACGGGCGCTACGAGCTCCACCGGCGGCTGGGGCGCGGCGGCATGGCCGAGGTGTACCTCGCGCGCGACCAGCTGCTCGACCGCCCGGTGGCGGTCAAGGTGCTGTTCCCCGCGCTCGCCACCGACGCGGGCTTCGTCGAGCGCTTCCGCCGGGAAGCGCAGGCGGCCGCCAACCTCCAGCACCCGAACATCGTCAGCGTGTTCGACTGGGGCGAGGCCAACGGCACCTACTTCATCGTCATGGAGTACGTCGAAGGCCAGACGCTGGCCGAGACCCTCCGCGACGAGGGCCGCCTCCACCCGGACCGGGCCGCGGAGATCGCGGCCGACATCGCGGCCGCGCTGGGCTTCGCCCACCGCAACGGCGTCGTCCACCGCGACGTGAAGCCCGGCAACGTGCTGCTCACCCGCGACGGCGGGGTCAAGGTGGCCGACTTCGGCATCGCCCGGGCGATCAGCGACTCGTCCGACCAGAACCTGACCAAGACCGGCTCGGTCATGGGCACGGCCACCTACTTCTCGCCCGAGCAGGCGCGCGGCGCCGCGGTCGACCCGCGCAGCGACCTCTACAGCCTGGGCGTGGTCCTCTACGAGATGATCACCGGCAGCCCGCCCTTCTCCGGCGACAGCGCGGTGGCCATCGCCTACAAGCACGTCCAGGAGAACCCGACGCCGCCCCGGCGCATCGACCCGTCGCTGCCCGAGACGCTCGAGGCCATAACGCTCAAGACGCTGGCCAAGAACCCCGCCAACCGCTACCCGTCCGCCCAGGACATGCGGGCCGACCTCCGCCGCTACCTGGACGGTGCTCGCATCATGGCCGAGCCCGTGCTGGCCCCTCCGCTCGATCCCGGGGCCACCAGCGTCATCGCCCCCACCCAGTACGGCCAGGAGACCGCGCTGGTGTCCGGGCCGGTGGGCTACCCCCCGACCAACGGCTACGGGGAGTACGACGAGTACCCCTACGAACCGGAGGAGGAGCAGCCCAAGCGCTCGAAGTGGTTCCTCGCCGCGCTGATCCTCCTGCTGCTGCTCCTCGCCGGCCTGCTGTACCTGCTGGCCAGCAACCTCAGCGGCAACGACACCCAGGCCGAGCAGGTGACGGTGCCGAACGTGGTGGGCAAGCCCGTCGACCAGGCCAAGGCCGAGCTGGAGCAGCTGGAGTTCGAGGTCATCACGACGGCCGAGGCCTCCGAGCAGCCGCCCAACCAGGTGATCACCCAGGACCCGCCGGCCACCACCAAGGCCGACAAGGGCTCCAAGGTGACGCTGACCGTCTCCAGCGGGCCCGAGCCGGTCGAGGTCCCCAACGTGGTGGGCCAGAGCCAGACGGACGCCTCGCGCGCGCTCACCGAGCTCGGCTTCCTCGTGAACGCGGTGCCGGTGGAAGACGCCGACGCCGACGAGGGCACGGTCGTCAGCCAGGACCCGCCGGCCGGCCAGCAGATCGCCAAGGGCAGCCAGGTCACCATCAACGTGTCCTCGGGCTCCGGGCTGATCCCGGTCACCGACGTCACCAACCAGAGCGAGAACACCGCCCGCAGCAACCTCCAGCGGGCCGGCTTCACCAACATCCAGTCCCGCCAGGAGGCGTCGGACGAGATCGCGGCCGGCAATGTGATCCGCACCGACCCGGCGGCCGGCACCCAGATCCGGGCCGGCGACCCGATCGCGCTGATCGTGTCGTCGGGCGCCCAGCAGGTGCAGGTGCCCCAGGTCCAGGGGCTGACCGAGCAGAACGCCCGTACGGCGCTGCAGAACGCCGGCCTGGAGGCCAACGTGCAGTCCCAGCCGGTCCAGAACGAGAACCAGGACGGCATCGTCGTCCAGTCGTCCCCCTCGTCCGGCACCTCGGTTCCACAGGGCTCGACGGTGACCTTGTTCGTCGGGAAGTTCCAGGGCGGGCCGCCTACCACCAACCCGAACTGATGCCGCGGACGCTGGTCCTGCTCCGCCACGGCGAGAGCCAGTGGAACCTGGAGAACCTGTTCACCGGCTGGTACGACGTCGACCTCAGCGCGAGAGGCGAGGCCCAAGCGGTGGAGGCCGGGCGGCTGATGGCCGAGCGGGGGCTGCTGCCCGACGTGCTGCACACCTCGGTGCAGGTCCGCGCCATCCGCACCGCCGAGCTGGCGCTGCGCGAGCTGGGCCGGTCGTGGATCCCGGTGCGCCGCCACTGGCGGCTCAACGAGCGCCACTACGGCGACCTCCAGGGCCTCAACAAGGCGGAGACGGCCGAGCGCTTCGGGCTCGACCAGGTCAAGGTGTGGCGCCGGGCCTATGACGTCCCGCCGCCGCCCATGCCCCGCGACGACCCACGCAACGTGCGCCACGACCCGCGCTACGCGGGGCTGCCGCCCGAGATCGTCCCCGACACCGAGTGCCTGGCCGACGTGGTCGAGCGCATGCTGCCGTACTGGTACGACGGCATCGTCCCCGACCTGGCCCCCGGCCGGGTCATCCTGGTGGCCGCGCACGGCAACAGCCTGCGGGCGCTGGTCAAGCACCTGAGCCACATCTCCGACCAGGACATCACCGAGCTCAACATCCCGACGGGCGAGCCGCTGGTGTACCAGCTGGGCGACGACGGCTGGCCGGTGGACGACACACCGGTCGAGGAGCGGTACCTGCGCTCGGCCGAGGAGATCCGGGCGGCGGCCGAGGCGGTCGCCCGCCAGGCCGGCGGCTGAGCCGGCCCGGCGGTCCGACCGTCAGAAGCTGACGGCGACCGCGCCGTCGAGCGCGGGGATGGGCCACAGGAACACCGCCAGTGCGAACGTCGCGACCTGCGACGCGTTGTCCATGGTGTCGGCGTAGCCCTTGTTGACCGCCACGAGCACGCCGATGATGACCCAGATCAGCAACACAATCGGTACGGATACGCGTCCGCGCATGATGAGCCTCCCTTGAGGACACGTGTCCCCAGCCCCGGAAACCGCCGGGGGACCTTTCCCGTCCGGCGACTTGGGAGTACCCCGCGTGCGGTAGGTGTAGTCGCCCGGCTTGGTCAGCCGGCCGTCATGCGGCGGACATCGGGCCCGGTGGGCGAGGGCCGGAGCAGGTCGGGCGCCACCTGCCCACTGCCGTCGGCCCGTTCCAGCAGGTAGCCGCGCGAACGCACGGTGCGGATGGCCAGGCGCAGCGGTGCCAGCCGCCGGCGCAACCGCAGGACGTGGACGTCGAGGGCGTTGCGCCCCGGCGAGCCTCCGGGCCAGCCCGACCGGGCCAGCAGGTCGCGGGACACGACGGCTCCGAACCGCTCCAGCAGCGCCGCGGTCAACCGGGCCTCGACCGGCGGGAGCGACACCCAGCGGTCGCCGAGGCGGAGCACGCCGTCGTCGTCCAGCACCGGGACCGACCCGGCGTCGCCGTCGGTGCGGCGGCGCAGCGCCTCGACCCGGACGCGCAGGTCGAGGTCGTCCGCCGGGAGCCGGATCCAGTCCTCGAGCTCGTCGGTGGGGATCGGCGGGGCACCGCGCTCGACCAGCAACAGTCGGGGCTGGCCGGCTCGGCGAAGCTGTTCTCGCCGATCTTGTTCGGCCGGCCAGTGGACGAGAGCCACCTCCACGGCCAGGCAAGGTAGAGACGTACCGTTTCGCGCTTGTTTCCGACGTATGAACGTCACGCTCTGGCTCGCGAAGCAGGCTCTAAGCTCCCGCGCCATGGCACGTGAGGACTACCTCAACCATCTCGCCTCGGTCCCGCTCTTCTCGGGGTGCACGACCAAAGAGCTGCGGGACATCGCGAGAGCCACGGTCGAGCTGACGCTGGACCAGGGCAAGGAGTTCGTGACCCAGGGGGACGTGGGGCGCGAGGCGTTCGTCATCGTCGACGGCCAGGCCGCCGTCAGCCGCGGCGGGAACACCGTGGCCACGCTGGGCCCGGGCGACTGCGTCGGCGAGCTGGCACTGCTCGACCACGGGCCGCGCACTGCGACCGTCACCGCGGCCACGCCGCTCACGGTCCTCGTGCTCGGCCCCCGCGAGTTCTCGGGCCTGCTCGACGAGGTGCCGACCCTCAACCACAAGATCCTGGCGGCGCTGGCCGCCCGGGTCCGGGAGCTCGACTCCAGGACCTTCGGGTGAGGAGGTGAGTGCGCCGCGCGCCCGCCGCGCGACGCACCCACCCGGTCGGTGGGATCCGACCGCCCTAGGACCCCACCGAGGTTCCCGCCAGAGCCGCGAAGGTGGCTTCGGCGTCGTAGGCGAAGGCAACGCGACGCACGGTGACGCCGACCCCGTCGGGTGAGGAGAGCCCGGCGAGGTCGGCTGCCACCTCACCGATGGCACGGTCGATGCCGTAAGCCGGCATGACGGCCACCTGACGTGTGGAGCTGAGCGCCGCCACGGTCTCGCCCGCCCGGAAGCGTGAGGCCAGGATCCCGCCCGTCTCGACCCTGATCCCGACACGCTCCGGCGCCGCGACCGCGCTCAGCTCCAGATCCACTACCAGTGCCCCGAACGCGTTCGGGGCCGAGATGTCCAGCGCGCGGCACTGGTCGTGCAGCTCGCGCACCCTCAAGCGCAGGAACGACGCGGTGGCGAGGCCGGTCGCCGCGTCGATGCAGTCCCTGCCGCTCGTCCGCGAGTCGCGATCCGCTGCCCAGGCACCAAGCGCACGGGCCATCAGGCCGGCCGGGTCGATCCAGTCGCTCCACTCCTGGCCCGAGGACGGCCACGCCAGCCGGACCAGCGCCACGAGGTCGCCGACCAGCGCTTCGGCCGGGTGCTCGGCACCCGCTCGGGCCTGGGCGAACGCGACGACGGCCTCCTCGACCGCGACGAGGTCGGCCCCTGGGACGAAGGCCTCCGCCAGGTGGCGGGTCGCCGGATCAGCCCACTCCTCGAACGGGAGCGCGCTGCCCGCGCTCACATACCAGCGGGAGAGGAGGTCGCCGCCGCCCGGTCGGCGAGGCGGCACCGACCGGTCGACAGCGGCCAGGAGCCGACGTGCTCCGTCCAGACCGTGGGAGGTCGGCTCGGAACCGGGCCGTGTCTCCGTCATGCCCGTAGAGAGGGGACCGGCGTCGGGCTATGACGGCGTTCCGAGAGGTTTTCTCGAAGCTCACGGAGCGTGGGTGGACGCACTCTGGTGGTCGGCTTCCGGGTGCGACAGACTGGCGTGCAGGTTGCCGACGCCATGACGCTCACTGCTCTCTCCGACGCCGAGCTGCTCGACCAGGCACGCGACGGCGACGAAGCGGCGTTCACCGAGCTGTACGTCCGCCACCACGAGGCCGCCCGGCGCCTGGCGTCCACCTACCGCCGGGTCGGCGATCCTGAGGACCTGGTCAACGGCGCCTTCGAGCGGGTGCTGGGAGCCCTGCGGCGGGGCGCCGGTCCCACCGAGTCGTTCCGTGCCTACCTGTTCGTGACCCTGCGGCGGCTGGCGGCCGAGCAGGGCGAGCGCCCCGCGGACCAGTCGATCGACGAGGTCCCCGAGCCGGTGGGCGACGAGGCCGATACCCCCGAGCTCGACCACGCCGACCGCGAGCTGATCACCCGGGCGTTCGAGTCGCTGCCCGAGCGGTGGCAGGCGGTGCTGTGGCACACCGCGGTCGAGGGACGCCAGCCGCGGGAGCTGGCCGGGGTGCTGGGCGTGTCGGCCAACGCCGCCGCGGCCATGGCCTATCGCGCCCGCGAGAAGCTGCGCCAGGCCTACCTGCAGGCCCACCTGCTGGCGTCGCCGATGCCCGACCATGAGCCGTACCGGTCCCAGCTCGGCGCCTACGTGCGCGACGGGCTGTCCAAGCGGGACCACGCGGCGGTCGAGCTCCACCTCGAGCACTGCGAGTCGTGCCGTGGCCTGGTGGCCGAGCTCAACGACGTCAACCGCATGCTGGTGCGCTCGGTGGTGCCGCTGTTCCTGCTGGCCGGCTACTCGGTCGGCGGCGGGGCCGCGGTGGCCGCGGCCGCGGGGGGCGCGGCGGCGGCCGGCAAGGGCTCCGGCTCGACGGCGGCCAAGGGGTTCGCCGGCAAGGTCAAGCAGCTGGCGCCCACGATCGGCAGTGCGGCTGCCATCGCCGCGGTGGTGGTGGGCCTGGCCAGCATCGGCACGGTGGTGGTGCGGCAGGACGGCCGCGTCGACTCGGCCACCGAGGCCGCCGACATCAGCCGGCGCGGCGACCGCGGGTCGGGCAGCGGCGACCTCGGCGACACGGGCAGCAGCGACGTGGGTGACGTCGGTGGCGATGGGCTCGGTGCGACGGTCCCCGGGGAGTCCGACGAGCTGGGGTCCGGCTTCGGGGACGACCCGTCGGACGGCCCGCCCGGGCTGTTCGGCGCGGAGGGGTTCACCGACTTCGGCTACGACCCGACCCGCCTGATCCTCCCCAACCGCAGCCGATTCAGCACGCGTCCCCGGTCGCCGGCGATCACGTCGATCCGGCCGTCCACGCCGTCGACACCGGCGACCCCGGCGCCGCCGGCCCCACCCACGCCATCGGACCCCACCCCACCGCCACCGCCGCCACCGCCGCCACCACCTCCGCCGCCGGCGCCGCCGGCCCTTGCCTTCACGTCCTCGGCGTGGACGCCGTCGGCCGTAGGGCGGGGCCAGCTCAGCCTCACCATCGGTGAGGGCAGCGCCCCCGTCATCGGCGCCACCGCCTTCGGCGCCCCCGCCTCGGACGCCGCGGTGCTCCTCCCGGCCGCTCCGGTCCAGGCCACGCCCGCGCCGCTCAAGCTGCAGGTGGAGCTCACGCCGGGGGCACGCGCCTTCCCCGACGCCGCCCAGGACGCCCGCTGCTCGGCGCCCGTCCCCTCGCCCGGCGGCGGCCAGATCATCGCCTGCTCGCTGGAGCAGCCGGCCGCCGGGGGCAGGACGGACTTCAGCTTCGACCTGCAGGTCGACTCCGCCGGTCAGACGGCCACGGTCAAGCTCTTCCGGGGCGACGCCCTGGAAGCCGAGCTGCCGTCCGCCATCGCCCTCGACCAGTTCGAGGCCGGGCTGAGCCTCACCGACCCGGTGTGGACGCCCTACCTGCTGCCCGGCGCGTCGCCCCGCCCCCTGCCGCTGGGCGCGCTCGCCGTGGGCGCCACCAACCTGACCAGCCGGACGATCCCCGGGGCGGCGATCCGGATCACCTTCGGCGGCGAGTCGGGGCTGTTGCCGCCGCAGCTGTTCACGCACAACATCCCCAAGGGCCTGCTCGACAAGCTGCCGGACGACCTGCGGGACCTGCCTGACAGCCTGCGCGAGCAGATCACCAAGGACCTGACCACCCCGCTGCCCGCCGGCTGCACGGTCGAGGGCTTCGAGACGCCGGGCCAGGGTCTGGCCTGGGGCAAGGTGCTGCGGGGCGGCCTGCCGAGCACGGTCGTGTGCCAGTTGGGCGAGCTGGCGCCGCAGGCGACGCCGTCGTTCGGCGGGATCGTCGCCGCCATCCAGCCGCTCTACAACAACAGCGCCGAGGGCGCGAACGCGCCTGACGAGGGCTCCTCCGTCACCGTGACGCTGGAGCTGCAGGGGCACACGATCGCCACCCGCACGCTGTCGCTGCTGCCGAGCGACGATTAGTCGCGGAAGTTCTCCCAGTAGCGGCTGGGGGTCGGGCCGCGCTGGCCCTGGTACTTGGAGCCGACCCGGGCCGAGCCGTAGGGCACGTCGGCCGGCGTAGTCATGCGCAGGAAGCTGACCTGGCCGATCTTCATGCCCGGGTAGAGCGTGATCGGCAGGTTGGCCACGTTGGACAGCTCCAGGGTGATGTGGCCCGAGAAGCCGGCGTCGACGAACCCGGCGGTGCTGTGGATGAGCAGGCCCAGGCGGCCCAGGCTCGACTTGCCCTCGATGCGCGCCACGAGGTCGTCGGGCAGGGTGACCCGCTCGGAGGTCGATCCCAGCACGAACTCCCCGGGATGGAGGATGAAGGCGTCGCCGTCGTCGATCTCCACCAGGCGGGTCAGGTCCTCGAGGTCCTGCTTCACGTCGATGACCGGCATGGTGTGGTTGAGGAAGACCCGGGGAGGATGAAGGCGTCGCCGTCGTCGATCTCCACCAGGCGGGTCAGGTCCTCGAGGTCCTGCTTCACGTCGATGACCGGCATGGTGTGGTTGAGGAAGACCCGAAAGAGCCGGTCCAGGCGCAGGTCGACCGAGCTGGGCTGGATGCACGACTCGTCCAGCGGCTCGATGGCGATGCGACCGGCCTTCAGCTCCTCGCGGATGGTGCGGTCCGACAGGATCATCGGCCGCCGACCCTAGTGGGGCGGCTGCTCGGCGGCGGGAAGCTCGACGCGGACCGTGGTGCCGGCCCCCGGTGCCGTGGCCAGCGTGGCCCGCCCGCCGTGGGCGAGGGCGATGGCCTGGACGATGGCGAGGCCCAGGCCCGACCCGCCCCGGTCGCGTGCCCGGCCGGGGTCGGCACGGTAGAACCGGTCGAAGGCGTGCGCTGCCTGGTCCTCGCTCATGCCCGGGCCGTCGTCGGCCACCTCGGCCACGGCCGGCCCACCGTCGGGCTCGCGCCGGACCGACACCCGGATGGTGGCCCAGGGCGGCGTGTGCACGAGGGCGTTGCGCACCAGGTTGGCCAGCACCTGGCGCAGGCGGTGCTCGTCGCCGTCGACCACCACGCCTGCCTCGGTCTGCGCCCGCACCGTCCGGTCGGGCGCCACCGCCCGGGCGTCGCTGGCCGCGTCGATGGCCAGCACGCCGAGGTCGACGGGCCCGCGCTCGACCGGGCGGCCCTGGTCCAGGCGGGCCAGCAGCAGCATGTCGTCCACCAGGCGGGCCATGCGCTCAGCCTCGGATTCGGTGCGGCGCATGGCCTGGGCCAGCTCGTCCGGGTCCTCGAGCGCGCCGCGGCGGTGGAGCTCGGCGTAGCCCCGGATGGTGGTCACGGGCGTGCGCAGCTCGTGGGAGGCGTCGGCCACGAACTGGCGCAGCCGGTCCTCAGTCGCCTGCCGCTCGGCGAAGCTGGTCTCGATGCGTCCCAGCATGCGGTTGAGCGCCGTCCCGAGCTCGGCCGCCTCGGTGCCTTCGGGTGCGCTCGGCACCCGGTGGGAGATGTCGCCGGCGATCACGGTGGCGGCCTGCGTCATCTCCTTCAGCGGCCGGACGCCCAGCCGCAGCACCCAGAAGGCCACCAGGCCGAGCAGCGTGAGGACGACCCCGGTGGCGGCGACCTCGACCGCCACGAGCCGGCTGACGGCGGCGTCGGTGTCGGCCAGGGAGGTGACGACGACGTCGATCTTCCCGCTGTTGCCGTCGC
>Ga0209382_10006094_pt1 | contig 15564 bp, 16 predicted proteins | sample SoiMetdeltSBSDD5_FD_187599 | JGI IMG/M metagenome (GOLD analysis project Ga0209382, IMG submission 187599) | Bulk soil microbial communities from a Populus tree surrounding site in Tennessee, USA - Soil MetaG P. deltoides SBSDD5 (SPAdes) (version 2) | ecosystem: Environmental > Terrestrial >...
GATCGCGCCTTGCCGATCCGCGAGCCACGCGTTCACCTGATCCGGCGGGACGCGGAACTCCGGGTAGATCTTCAGGAACTTGTCCGGCTCGACGGCGATGTTCGCGAAGAAATTGGCCGGCTCCTGGTAGATGCCGTTGAACCAGGTCTGGTGGGTCGCGAGCTCCACGCCGGGCGTCGTCTGCAGCCGTCCCAGGTAGGAGTAGGGCAGCGGCATGATGAGGCTCACCTTGTGAATCAGGATCAGCCGGTCGAGCCCCGCGATCTCCACGCCCAGGCTGAACGCCGCGCGGATCGTCATCAGGAGCCCGAACAGCAGAAACGCGACGAAGATCGACAGCAGCGTGAACGTGGTACGGAACTTCCGCCGCCAGACGTTCTTCCAGATCAGAGGAAGGAACTTCATCGCTGGCCGTTCCCCGTGAGGATCCCTTTGTCGAGGTGCAGCGTCCGCCTCGCCCGGTCGGCCGCGTGCGGGTCATGGGTGACCATGACGATCGTCTTGCCGTGATCGCGATTGAGCGCCTGCAGCAGGTCGAGTACTTCGTCGCCTGCCTTGCGATCCAGGTCGCCGGTCGGCTCGTCGCACAGTAGCAGCGTCGGGTCGGTGACGATCGCGCGGGCGATGCCGACGCGCTGTTCCTGACCACCTGACAGCTGCCGCGGATAATGCCTGGCGCGGTCCGTCAGGCCGACCACCTTCAGCGCGATGCCGACGCGCTTGCGCCGTTCTGCCTTCCCCAGCCGCGTCAGCAGGAGCGGCAGCTCGACGTTCCGCTCGGCCGTGAGCACAGGCAGCAGGTTATAGAGCTGGAATACGAAGCCGATGTTCTCGGAGCGCCATCGTGAGAGCTGGCCGCCGTTGAGTGCGCTGATGCGCACGCCGGCGACGTCGACCTCTCCTCCAGTCGGCGCGTCGAGACCGCCCATCAGGTTGAGCAGCGTCGTCTTTCCCGAGCCCGACGGCCCCATCAGCGCGAGAAAGTCGCCTTTCGGGATTTCGAGGTTGACACCTTTGAGCACCTCGATGCGCTCGCTTCCGCGGGTGAAGTTCTTCTGGACGTTTCGTACCTGCACTAACGCTTGTTCGTTCATGTCACGCTCACTGCACAACGACACTCGCACCGCCGGTCAACGCCGGCGGGGGAGAGATCACAACTCGCTCGCCGGCGGTCAGGCCGGCGATCACTTCGACGCGATCGCCGTCGGCGCCGCCCACCCTGACGGCGCGGCGATCGACCACGCCCGTGCTGGAGACGACGAAGGCATAGGACTGATTTCCCTCGGCCCTGATCGCCGTCTTCGGGACGAGCGCCACCGGTCGCGCCGCCGGTGCATCGGCGGCCTCGTCGTCGCGAAGGAACGTGACCTTCACGCCCATGTCCGGCAGGATGCGCGCGTCGAGCTGCTTGAATTCGATCCGGACCAGCACGGTGGCCTTCTGGCGATCGGCGGTCGGGACCATCGTGATGACGCGGGCCGGAATCGGCGCGTCGGGATACGCGTCGAGCACAGCGCTCACGTCCTGGCGGGGCTTTACCCGATTGATGTACGCCTCGTTGACGTCAACTTCGATCTCGAGTGAATCCATGTCGACGATGGTGCAGATGCCGGTGCGCGTGAAGCCGCCGCCGGCCGAGACCGGCGAGACCGTTTCGCCCGGCTGGGCGTCCTTCGAGATCGCCACGCCGCTGAACGGCGCCCGGATGATGGTGTCGTCGAGGTTGGTCCGCGCGAGCGCCACCTGTTGCTCCGCCACCCGCACCTGTTCCTGCGCGGCAAGAACGCGAGCGTCGTACGAATCGACCTGTGCCTGCGCTGCCTCGACCTCGGCCTGAGTGGACAAGCCACTGGCAATGAGACGATTCAGCCGGGCGAGCGTGAGCTGCGCTTCGTGCAGCCGTACTTCGTTCTCGCGCACGCCGCGCCGGGCGGCTGCGGTCTGCGCCTCGGCCAGCGCCAGCGTCGCCCGCAGCGTCGCATCGTCGAGCCGCGCGAGCACCTGTCCCTGCCGCACCGCCATCCCTTCCTCGACGTTCACCTCGACGAGCTTGCCGGTAATCTTGGACGCGACAGTCGCGCGGCGCCGCGCGGTGACGTAGCCGGCGGCGTTGAGCACCGCGGCCTGCGTGCCGGCGGCCCGCTCCGACACCGTGGCCGTCTCGACCTCGATCGGACGCTCACGCGTGAACCACCGCCAACCGGCCAGACCAGCGAGAGCGGCGACGGCGAGGAGCGCGACCCACGCGATCCAGCGCCGTCCAGGGCGATCGGGTTCGCGCTCGAGGCGCAGCGCGGCCAGATCGTCTTTCAGGTCAGGCATTTGTCGATCAGCATAGCGGAGCCGCGTGACTCATTCATAGACGAGTCCGCGAGCGGATCGGTTCGCCTGTCTGCCCTTACGAACTGGTCGTGAGCTGCGCGTTGTGGTCGGTCGCGCAGCCCGGCGCCGCGTCGGACGCCGTATAGATCTGGCGGATCTCGCATTCGCCGTCGCCCGCGATGTCGAGAAACGTCTTCGCCAGCGCGATCGCTTCCTCCTTCGACCCCGCCTCGAGAATCGCGAAGCCGCCGACCAGCTCCTTCGTCTCGACGAACGGTCCGTCCGTCACTGTCAGTTTTCCGCCTGAGCGCCGGACCCGCGCGCCGAGCGCGCTCGGCAGGCAGCCCTCGGTCGCGAGCAGCGTGCCGGCCTTTGTCATCTCGTCGATGAGCTTTCCCATCCGGGCGATGTGCTCCGGCGTCGGCGGAATGTTCGTCTCCACCGTCTTGTAAATCGAAAGGAATCGCATGCGTCTCTCCTTCTTGAGTTGGCTCGGCCGTCAGGCCTTCATTGACTGGTCGAACGGGCAGTAGTGAAATCGACAATCCGATAAGAGCCTGCTACCAAGGAGGATGAGATGCCATATGTCGACGGATTCATCGTCCCCGTCCCGAAGAAACACATCGACGCCTACCGGCGCACCGCGCAGAAAGCAGGTCGCGTCTGGCGAAAGCATGGCGCGCTGGAGTTCCGGGAGTGCGTCGGCGATGACCTCCACGTGAAGATGGGAGTTCCGTTCACGAGGGCCGCCAGGCTGAAGCCGGGCGAGACGGTGATGTTCTCGTGGATCGTGTACAAATCGCGGGCGCATCGCGATCGCGTCAATGCCAAGGTCATGAAGGATCCGGCGCTCGCCGCGGAGATGGATCCGAAGACGATGCCGTTCGACGTCAAGCGCATGGTGTACGGAGGCTTCAGGACCATAGTCGACCTCTGACCGTTCGCCTACCCCGCTCGCTGTCGGCAAGCGCCACATCGATCCCGAGGAAGCCGGCGTAGGCGCGGGCCGCCTTGCCGATCGCGGAGACGTCCGCCTTGTCTGGGGCCTGAGGCGCAAGCCTGACCACGACCCTGTTCTTCTCCAGGGTGCTCCTCCACCCACCGGCGACGCGTCCGCCGACGATAAGCGGAGCGACGAACGAATCGCGGCCCGCGATCCGCTCCCAGCGGTACGGACCGAGCGCGGCGCTTCGATCCTTGTACGCGATCAGATACTCGTCGTATAGCGGTAAGAGGTACGCGGTTCGTGACGGCCGGGGGCTTGCCGGCATCGACGAGGAGAACCAGTAGGTCTTGCCGCCGACAATGTCGTGCGCAAGCGCCGCATCGACCAGCGCAAGGCCGGCGCGGGCGTCGGCCATCGTGAGCCCGGACCACCAGGAAAAGTCCTGCACCTGTGCAGGGCCATGGCTGTTGAAATAGCGGCGGGCCAGCTCAGCCAGCGCCTCCTCGCGCGTGAGCGGTCGCGAGGGCGGGACGCGTTCGTCGAGCAACGCATACGTGAACTGCCTCCCCCGGCGTGCGCCGCTGCAGATCACGCCGTCGAGCTCGGCCCGCATCATCAGGTGCGCAAGACGCTGTACGCCGTCAGCCACAACGCCTGCGCGCTGCAACACCCCCTTCAGCTCCTGACGTGTGAGCTGCGCGCCGCCGCGCAGCGCCCTGGTCAGCACCCTGTGGCTGCGCCTGAATACGCCGGCGTCCAGCCCAAGCTTGCGGTCGTACGACGCCATCGCGGCTTTGACGCGTGGGGCGGTGAGCGCCAGCATCCATCGGATGTCGGCGGGAGTCACGAAATGCCAGGTGGGCCGCATGACGTGGGTGCGGAGAATCGCCCCTTCGGCAAACGCGCGCTCGATGGCCGCGTCGGTGGCGCGCCGCATCCGCAGCGCAAGCGCCCATTTCGCGCCGGCGTAGTCCTGGGCCTGGATGGCGCCGAGCCAGCGCACCACCTCTTCAGGTTTGGTGAAGCGGGCGGCGGACAGGCCCTGATTCCAAAGCCGTGCGCCCAGGATATCGAGCCTCACGGCAACGATCGCGGCTTTCTTTCAGCGAGGCGCCAGAACTGGGTTTCATTGAGCAGCGTGACCCGGTGGCCTTTTTCGCGCAGCCGCTTGACCTCCATCAGCTTGAGCCCGGCGTCCCGGCCGGCCGCCTGCAGCGGATTGGGTCGGCCGCGCACGACGACGGTCGTTTGTGCCGAGGGACTGCCGTGCACGATCGCGCCGGCTTTGCGGGCCGCCTTCGCCGCCTCGCTGCGGCGCCGGGTGAGGATACCGGTAAATGCCAGGTGCACGCCTTTCAATGTGCGGAGCACGCCGGACTTGAGCGACTCGGGCGGGCGATTGAGCGCTTCGATCATCTCGTCGGCGCTCTCGTACCGCTTCCGGCGTTCGCCGATACAGCGGTAGACGATCTCCTTCAGGTGATCGGTGCAGGGGAGGCGGCGGACGTCGGGCGTGCGGATCCGCGCCCGGGCGTCTCCCTTGATCAGCATCGCCAGCAGCTGTCCGACCTGGTAGACGTCGTCCCGCGCCTGCCACTTCGGGACGGCCCGCGCCAGAATATCGCTCGGTGCGGTCAGCGCATTCATGGTCCGCGCGGTGACGCCGCGGCGGTCGCTCTGCTGCCGCACGATCCCGAAATCTCCAAGCTTCAGGCGGCGGCCGTCGCAGACGAAGACATTCAGCGGCGTGAGATCGCGATGAAGGGTCTGCCCGCGATGCAGCTTGCGCAGGACTTCGAGTATCCCGGCGATCTCGCGGCGGGCGGTCGTCTCAGGCCAGCCCTTGCCACTGCGGTGCAGAAAGGCGCTCAGATCGCCGTGGCTTGCATACTCGAGCACCAGGCAGTACAGGATCACACCGTCCTCGCGCATCAACGGAAAGGCGTCGAACACGGCGATGGAGCGGGGATGCCCGTCCAGCAGCTGCCCGATGTACGCCTCACGCAGCCATCCGTCGATGCGGCGGCTGACCTTGATGCAGACCGTGGAAGGGACGGTTGCCGAGCGCGTCAGCCGTCTGGCCAGATACACCTGGCCGAACCCTCCCTCGCCGAGGAGGCGTTCGACCCGGTACTTGAGGCCGGATTCGGGACTGGCGATCGCCTCGCCCGGCTGAAGCAGTTTTTCAGGATCTGAACGGATCGAGCGCCGGGGCGCAGTTCGCGTCGTGGCCGCTGATGCATGGGTCGGCACTGTGAACCCTCAGATCGGCGAGTCTAATCGAGGCGAGGCCTGCTGGTAGATACTGGTACCGACGGGAACGTGGCCGAGAGCATCAAAGACCAAATCGTCCGGGAGGTGGCCGGCTGGCCCGGTGTCACGGTCGCTGCACACCGATTCGGAGGGGTCGAGTTCCGGGTGGGCCGCCGGGAACTTGGCCACCTGCATGGCAACCGACTGGCGGATCTGCCGTTTCCCGTTCATGTGAGGGAGCGGCTTGTCGCGGAGGGCAAAGCGTCGCGGCATCATGTGCTCCCGCAATCGGGGTGGATCAGCTGTTACATCCGTAACACTGGCGACGTCGCGCAGGTGGTGGAGCTGTTGCGGCTCAATTACGAACGGCCGTGGGTCGCGGGTCGAAGCCGCTCAAGCTGAGGCGATGGCATCGCGGAGCCGCTCCATCGCGTACTGATTCAACGCCTCGCCGCGTTCGTCGGCTCCCCGGAGCTGGCCATCGATCACGAGCATGGCGATTCCGTGAACGATTGACCAGATGAATCTGGCGAGGATAACAGGATCGTCGCGCCTGACGAGACCGGCCTGCTGCTGCTCGACAAGCGAATCGACAAGCACCTGGAACGCGGCCGCGGCCTCCTCTACGAACTCTGCATCCTTCGAGCACGACTCGATGAAGCGTCCGAACATCACCCGGTAATGGGAGGAGTGCGTCACGGCAAACTGCACGTAGGCGAGGCCCATCGCCTCGAAACCTTCCCGGCCTCGCCCGTGCTGCTCCAAAGCGGCTGTCAGCGCCAGCCGCAGCATCCGGAAGCCTTCACGTCCGACGACCGCCAGGAGCGCCTGCTTGTCAGAGAAGTGACGGTACAGGGCGGTCCGGGACACGCCCAGCTTCTCGCCCACCGCGCGCAGCGTCAGGTGCTCGACGCCGTTGGTCTGGATCGTTCGCAGCGCCTCCTCGAGCAACGCGCGTCGGAGGTCGCCGTGGTGATACTGGCCGGCCCTTTTCTTTTTCGGCCGGTTTGACGCCGAAACAGCCATACCACCGGATGGTAACGGCTAATGTTGACACAGTCAACACTAGATGCTATCGTAATGTTGACAGTGATTACATTGCAGGCAAAAGGAGCATCCGTATGGTGAGCAAGTTGTGGAAGGGCAGCGCCCCATTGGCCGCAACCGGACTGTTGATGCTCGTTGTCCTGGCAGGCGCCGTCATCGGTCTCGCCGTCGACCCACGGATCATTACCGGCGCGCCCGCCTGGCTGAAGCCGGCCAAGTTCGCCGCCTCGATCGCCATCTACACCTTCACCCTGGCGTGGATTTTCAGCCTGATTCCCGAGTGGAGGCGAACCCGTCGCATCGTCGGCTGGACAACCGCAGTAGCCATGGTGCTCGAGATTGCGCTCATCAGCCTGCAGGCGTTTCGCGGCACGACGAGCCATTTCAACTTTGCCACGCTCTTTGACGGCGTAGTCTTCACGAGCATGGGCGCGGCAATCGTGGTGCAAACGTTCTCCACGGTGGCCGTGGCTGTGGCTCTGTGGCGGCAGGAGTTCGCCGATCGCGCGCTGGGCTGGGCATTGCGGCTCGGTATGACGATGACGATTGTCGGTGCGCTGACCGGGGGCCTGATGACAGGGCCCACGTCTCAGCAGCTGGACGCCGCGCGTGCAGGCGAGCGGATGACGGTCGTGGGCGCGCACACGGTCGGCGGGCCCGACGGCGGACCCGGATTGCCGGGTACGGGTTGGAGCACGGCCCACGGCGACCTCCGTGTTGCGCATTTCTTGGGCCTGCACGCCCTGCAGGCGCTTCCGATCCTCGCGCTCGTGCTGGCGCGCCGACGGGTGAGCGACTTTGTACGCCTCCGGCTGACGATCACGGGAGCGGCCAGCTACATCGCGCTGTTCGGAATTCTTCTGTCCCAGGCGCTACGGGCGCAGCCGGTGCTTGCGCCGGATGCCCTGACGATTGCGCTTCTCTCGGTGTGGGCGTTCGTGACCGTTGCCGGAGCGGCCGTTTCGTCCGGCGGTGGGCGGCGTTGTCGAAAAACGGCCCTCGGCTTCGACTACTCACTGGACGCGGGCAGATCCCGCACAGCAAGGAGTGTCTGATGCCGACGATCACGCCGTTTCTGTGGTTCGACACGCAAGCCGAGGATGCGATGTTGCTCTATACGTCGATCTTCAAGCGCTCGAAGGTCATCGCCCTCCATCGGGCGCAGGGGAAGGTCGTGTCGGCGCAGTTCGAGCTCGAAGACCAGCGGTTCATCGCGCTGAATGCCGGCCCGATGTACAGGTTCACGGAGGCCATCTCATTTTTCGTCGCGTGCGACACCCAGGAGGAAATCGACGAGCTGTGGGCAAAGCTCACAGCGGACGGCGGCGCCCCGAGCCGATGCGGGTGGTTGAAGGACAAGTTCGGGCTGTCATGGCAGATCGTGCCGAAGACGCTGGGCTCGATGCTTGGCGGACCTGATCCGGTCGCGTCAAAACGAGCGCTGGACGCCATGCTCGCGATGGACAAGCTCGATCTGCAGGCGCTGGAGCGGGCGTACTCACGCGCCTGACATCCAACGGAGGTACTGTTGTTCGAGATGACAACACGACCTGAGGCATGGCAGCGCGGCCCGGTGCCTGGCATTCCCGATCAACTTCAGGCCGTGGCCCATGCTCTAATCGGCGCCGCGGAAGACGCAGCCGACGCGGCCGGCGGCTTGACGGCGGCGCAGCTCTGGTTTTCACCGGGCGGGGCCGCCTCCGTGGGGTTCCACCTGATGCACCTGGCGGGCAGCACCGATCGGTTGTTCACGTACGCGCGGGGGGAAGGGTTGTCGTCGGAGCAAAAGGTTGCCCTTGCTGCGGAGCGGGCGCTTGCGGAACCACGTCCGACGGCAGACGCATTGCTTCGCGCGTGGCAGGAGACCGTCGCCCGGGCGCTCGATCAACTGGCCCGCACACCGGACGCCGATCTGGGGGCTCCTCGCGGCGTGGGACGGATGGCGCTGCCCTCCAACGTGCGCGGCCTGCTGTTCCATGCGGCGGAGCACGCCACTCGCCACGTCGGCCAGATCATTACGACCGCGAAGATCATCCGGGGAATGGAGCTTTTGAGCTGATATGGGCATCCGCGTGTGGCCCGCGCTCGTGGTTGCGCTTACGGCCGGTTGCGTGGCCGACGAGCAGTCGTCGGTTCAGGCTGGCCCGCCGATTCCGTACGAGGATGTCGGCGCTTGTCCTTTCGAAGGATGCGTCTATCGCGAGTGGGTGGCCAACGCGCCGGTCGAGATCCGTACGGACCGCACACTGACCGCACCTGTCGCGTTCGCCGTCGGCGAGGGCGAGAAAGTGACGGCGGTGACCGGCGTGGTCATCACGACCCGACCCGGCCGCGTGGAGTTCGATGCCCCGCACGACGTCGATGCATCCGGCGGCCGCATTCACATCGAGTCCGGCCAGTCGCTCTACCTGTTGACCTCGCAGGGCGAAGGCTTCATGAAGGCGTGGTTCGACGGCCGGCTGTACGAAGGCGTCGATACGGCAACGTTCTCGAACGGAGTGTGTGCGGCGGGGCCGAGGCCATGCGTCGGACGGATCGTCGAACCGTGGCAATTCGAGTGGTGGGTGCAGATTCGGAATACCGCGGGGAAGGTCGGCTGGACGCGCGAGCCCGGGAAGTTCGACAACAAGGACGCCCTGGGTTAGGCGAGTCGATCACACGCCAGTCCAGAGCGCCGCCCGCCCACACGCTGGCCCACAGGTTCCGGCCGTACGGCGTTGCGAAGAACCGTTTCCGGCGAACCAGGTGTTTGCGATGGTGGTAGTGTATCGCCGTACAGAGGAGGGCGGCATGAAGCTCGGACGATGGTTGATCTGCGCGGGCGTCTGCATCGCGGCTGCTGCGTCGACGGCATCGGCGCAGGACCTCGGACCGAATTTCCGGAAGATCAAGGAAGGGATCTTCGTCCAGTCTGCGCGCGAAGTGAACTCGACCGTCGGCATCGTCCTCACCAGCGAAGGCGTCGTCCTCATCGACACCGGCCAGACGCTGGTGGATTCACGGCAGGTTGCGGACGCGGTAAAGAAGCTGACGCCGCTGCCGGTCAGGTTCGTGATCAATACCGAAGTCCATCCCGACCACACCACCGGCAATTTCGTCTTTGCCCCGGCCGTCGTCATCAATCACGCCGGCGCAGGCGATGCGATGCGGAAGGCCGACAATCCGAACCGGTTCGCCAATGCTGCCCCGGAAATCAAGGCGGCCGCCGAGGGGTACCGGCTGGTCACGCCGCACGTTGAATATCAGGAGAAGATGACGCTCCGCGTCGGCGAGCGGACGTTCGAGCTGCTGCGCGTCCGGAATGCTCACAGCGAGGCCGACACCGCCGTGTGGCTGCCGGCGGAGCGCGTGCTCTTCGCCGGGTCCGCCGCCATCCCCAACAGCCTCAACAACGTGCGGCCGTTCGTGACGATTGCCGACCTGCTGGCTGCGGCCAGGATGCTGAGATCGTTGAATCCGGAGGTCGTCGTCCCCGGCCACGGCTCGTTCGGAACGACGAAGATCTTCGACGAGAGCGAGAAGTACTACACGCTGCTCCTGGAACGCGTCACCGCGATGGTGAAGGCAGGGAAGACGCGCGAACAGATCGGGATGGAACTGAAGATGCCGGAGTACGCGGAGTGGGCGTACCAGGACCGGATGCCGAGCAACATCGACGCGGCCTATCGAGCGGCGACGGCCCGCTAAAGACAAGACCGCGACGCACGCGACGGCGCGGCCGCGTCCCCATCCAGGGCAATGCGCGGTGATCAGAGGTCCGTCCAAGCTATTTGGGAACAAATGGTGTCTAACTCCCGTATCGACCGCATGATGGTCGCGTCCAGGAGAGTGGGCATGCACGTTCTTGGGCTCCTGATTGCCATCCTGTCCGTTGCCGCGGCTCAATCTGACCAGGCCGCGACCGTGCTTACCGCGGCACGTGAGGCGCTCGGAGGCGAGGCGCGTTTAGCCACGGTAAAGACGTTCATTGCGAACGGTCGAACCCGGCAGATCCGCGGTAACAACCTCATCCCGATCGAGTTCGAGATCCAGGCCGAGCTGCCAGACAAGTACTCGCGGCGCGACGAAGTACCGGCACAGGACACCGCCCCCAGCCTGAGCGGCTTCAATGGGGACACGCTCATCCTCGTGCCTCCGCTACCAGCACAGCAAGCCGCCGCTGCCCCGGCGCGCCTCGCCGCCGCCAGGCAGGATTTCGCGCGGCTCGTGCTCGGAATGTTCGCCACGTCCATTGCCAGTTTTCCCTTGACGTTCAAGTACGCCGGGCAGGCGGAAGCGCCGCAAGGAAAAGCCGACGTACTGGACGTGAGCGGACCGGCCAACTTCGTGGCGAGGTTGTTCGTCGACAGCCAGACGCACCTGCCGCTGATGGTGAGCTGGCAGGCGCCGGCCGGACCGGCACGAGGAGGTGCGGCGCCGCCCCCACCGATGGAACAGCGGATGTACTTCGCCGACTACCGCAGCGTCGATGGTTTTCAACTGCCATTCAGAATCAGACGCGCCTCTGGCTCCGATACGACCGAGGAAACGACGTTCGATCGGTACCGCATCAACGCACGGGTCGACCCACGGCGATTCCAGTCCGGAAGCTAGGCCATGCACGCAATGATCGCGGCGCTGTGTGTCGCACTCCTGCTCCTCGTCAGCTCGTCATCGTCCGCACAGAACGCACCCGGCACGCTGCAGGTGACCGTCGTCGATGCGACCGGCGCCGTGATCGTCGGCGCGACGGTCTCCGTGAGCGGCATCGAGGACGCCACCAAGGCGGTGACGGCGGCGCCCGCGGAAACCTCTTCGCAGGGCGTGGCGAGCGTTACTCCGCTCGTGCCCGGGCGCTACGCCGTCCAGGCGGCGTTTCCTGGCTTCGAGACACGCACGCTCCCCGATGTCCGGGTGCGTCCCGGCGTCAACCGCCAGGTGATCTTGTTGCCAATTGCGGGTATCAAAGATCAGGTCGTCGTCGGCCAGGATCGCCAGGAAGCCGCCGTGGATCCGCGCGGGACGTCGTTCGGCACGACGTTGACGCGCGAGCAGCTCGATGCGCTGTCGGATGACCCTGCGACGCTGCGCCAGCAGTTGCAGGACATCGCTGGACCCGGCGCGGTCATCAAGGTCGACAGCTTCGAGGGCGGCGCACTGCCGCCGAAGGCCATGATTCGTTCGATCCGGATCTCGCGCGATCAATTTGCCGCGGAAAACCACAATGCGGGCGGCACGCAGATCGAAATCATCACCCAGCCCGGCCTTGGCCCGATGCGGTTCAACACCGGCATCCGGATTCGGAGCGACGCGGCGACCGGCCGCAGCCCCTTTACGTCGACACGAGGGCCCGAGCAGAACCGCAATTATTTTCTCGGCGCGTTCGGCACGCTGATTCCGAACAAGAGCAGCTTCAATCTATTTGCGATTGCGAACGACAGCTTCGAGACGCCGAACATCAATGTCGCGCTTGGCGGACGCACGCGCTCGGAACCTCTGTCGATCCGCTCACCGCGCGACAATTTCAACGTCAACGGGCAGATCGACTATGCGCTCACGCTCGACCAGACGCTTCGGATCGGGTTCAACGCCAACCGCACGAACAACCGCAACCTGGGCATCGGCGCGTTCGATGAAGAAACGCGCGCCTATTCCACCGAACGAGGGGCGACGACGATCCGGGCCCAGCACATGGGTCCCCTCGGCCGCCGCGCCTTCACGCGCACGCGCGTCGAGATCGGCTGGACCGACTCGGAATCACGGTCGGTGGTCGAGACACCAACGATTCGCGTGAACGATGCCTTCACCAGGGGCGGCGCACAAATTGCCGGTGGTCAGCACTCGCGCACCGTCGGCGTTGGCTCGGACCTCGACTACGTGCGAGGAATCCATACGATTCGGACCGGCCTCCAGCTGGATGCCGCGCGGTGGCGGTCCGACGATACCAGTAACTACCTCGGGACTTTTACCTTCGAGAGCCTCGACGAGTTCCTCGCCGGCCGTCCGCGCAGCTATTCGCGACGAATCGGCGACCCGAACATCAGATTCGACAACATCCAGGGTGGGATCTACCTGCAGGACGATGCACGCGTCCGGCGGAACCTCACGTTGAGCGCCGGCCTGCGCTACGAAGCACAGAGCCATTTGAGCGATGTCAACAACCTCGCGCCGCGCGTCGGGGTGACATGGGCGCCGTTTGCCGGAGGGCAGACGACGCTGCGCTCGAGCTGGGGGCTGTTCTACGACTGGATGGCGACCAACACGTACGAGCAAACCCTTCGTGTGGACGGAATCCGGCAACGGGAGCTGGACATCATCGACCCGGCGTATCCGATCCTGTTTGAGACCACCGGTGTGGTGCCGCCGGTGAATCGCTACATCTGGACGGACGGGCTGGATCTGCCGCGCTCGAAGCGTTTCAGTCTCGGGATCGATCAACGTGTGTGGCGGCAGTTAACCGCCACCGCGTCCTACAGCTACACGCGAGGCTCCGGACTGGCGCGCGGTACGAACGTGAACGCCCCGGTTGACGGCCTCCGGCCGCAGCCGTCCTTCGGCAACATCATCGAAGTGATCTCCGACGCCAGCTCGCGGCTGCACCAGCTGCAGGTCAACGTGACGGCGAACCCCGGTGCGCTTCTACCCGCGTTCAACGCGCCGCTGATTCGCTGGAAGCGAACCACGCTGTTCGCCAACTACACCGTCGCCACACTCGAAAGCAACACAGACGGGGCGTTCGCGATTCCACCGTCAGGCATTCTGGACACCGAATGGGGACCGGCGGTTGGCGATGTGCGCCATCGATTGAATGTGAGCCTGAACAACCAGATTGTCCGAAACCTGCTGCTTGCGATCAACGTCACCGCCAGCAGCGGGACGCCGTACAGCATCCGTACTGGACGTGATGAGAACGGCGATCTCGTGTTCAACGACCGGCCGGCCGGTGTTGGACGAAACACGGAACGCGCCGCCGCGCAATTGAGCGTGAACACATTCTTCGCGTACATGCTTGCGTTCGGGCGAATACCGGCTGGTCCGCCCGGCGTTACGGTTATTCAGGGTGGCGGTGTCGCAACGGTCCAGAACTTCGAGCAGCCGCCGAGGTACATTGTGCAGCTGTTCGTGCAGGCGTCGAACCTGACGAACCATCCGAATTACCAGGGCTACAGCGGCACGATGACATCACCGTTCTTTGGAAAGCCGACGACGGTGACTGCCACGCGAAAAGTGGACGTAGGCATCAACGTCAGCTTTTAGCCCGACGGCGGGACGTCGCCGGCATCGAGTTTCCCTGTATCATCCCGTGTGGCCCTCAGCGGCGCCGCGTAACGGACGTCGCCATTGCCCCTGGCAGTTCTCCTGTCATGGAAAGGGAGTGTGGGATGGCTCTCAAACCTAAGAACGGGTGGCTCGCTATCTCAGCGGCCCTCGCTGCGATCGTGTTGATTTGGTCAGGTAGTGCCCAGGACATCTCGGCGCGGACGCAATTCTTCGGCGCAGACCGGATGACATTCCAGGCGATTCCGACTCCGGACGGCGCCATGTGCGAGATGCCAGCCCACCCCGCCGTCTCGGCGGCGATGGCCATAGAGGCGGCCGTGGCAGAACAAGCCCTGCCGCCGCCGGTCGACGCGCTTCTAAGCGGGGGCGGCGCTATCTGTGAGCTTCCGTCCTTCGCGGGCGCGGTGGGCGCGGCACAGGCGCAGCGGCGTCCCCTCCCGCCTCTGGTCGGTGAACGCGCCGCCGAGGGCATCCCCCGGACGATTACCGCGCGCTCCGCGGTCATCAACCGGCCGCCGGTCCGCTACCTCAAGGACCCCTACGCCGCGTTCAGCTCCATCGCCGTCAATGTCGAGAACGACATGGTCATCATGACGGACGAGAACCTGTTCCGGATTCTGGAGTATTCACGCCGCGACAACACGCCGCCGGGCGCGCCTCTGACCGAGCCGCGCCGCGCCATTGGCGGCGACCAGACGCGCACCGAGATGATGTGCGGTTCGTACATCGATCCGAAGACGCTCGAGGTGTGGGTCACGAACAACGACACTCAGAACTGGCTGCCGGTGTTCTCGCGCGAAGCGCGCGGCAACGCGGCACCGGACCGCGTGCTTGCCACGCCGCACCGGACCTGGGGCATCACGGCCGACGAAGTCCGTCAGGAGCTATACCTCACCGTCCAGGGCGCCGGGGCCGTGGTCGTCTATCGCAAGGACGCATCGAACTACGATGCGCCCGTTCGCGTGCTGCGCGGCGATGCGACCGAACTTGCCGATCCGCATGGTATTGCGCTGGATATCAAGAGAGACCTCATGGTGATCGCCAATCACGGCCACCGGCAGCGCTCCCTTCCGGTTACAACTCCCAGAACGCCCATGAACTGGGAGGAGTACCGCAAGGTGTGGTCGAAGTCGATGGAAGAGGAAACCGGCCTGCGCGGTATTCCGAGCCTGTTTCCCGCCGCACCCGGTGAAGGTGGCGGCGGCGGCGAAGGGGACGATGGCGGAGGGGGCGGCGGCTGGTTTGACTTCCCCTCGATCACGATCCACGCGAGAGGAGCCGAAGGGAACACGCCGCCGGTGCGCGTCATCAAGGGCGCGCGGACGCGACTGAACTGGCCCAGCCATGTGTCGCTCCACGAAGGCCGCGGCGAGATCTTTGTCGCCAACGACGCCGACGACTCGGTGCTGGTGTTCAACATCACCGACAACGGCGACGTCGCTCCCAAGCGCGTCATCAAGGGGACGCGGACGAGGATCAAGAATCCGACCGGCGTCTACGTCGATGCCGTCAACAACGAGCTCTGGGTGGCAAGCATGGGGAATTACACCGCCACCGTGTTCCCTGTGACGGCCAATGGCGACGTCGCACCGATACGTCAGATTCGCGGCGGCCCCGAAAAAGGGGAGGCGCTCATGATCGGCAACCCTGGCGCCGTCGGCTACGATAGCAAGCGCCAGGAAGTCCTGGTGCCCAATTGAGTGGCCCATCCGCAGGTTGCGGCATTTGCCAGGCTG
>Ga0209382_10006096_pt1 | contig 15563 bp, 9 predicted proteins | sample SoiMetdeltSBSDD5_FD_187599 | JGI IMG/M metagenome (GOLD analysis project Ga0209382, IMG submission 187599) | Bulk soil microbial communities from a Populus tree surrounding site in Tennessee, USA - Soil MetaG P. deltoides SBSDD5 (SPAdes) (version 2) | ecosystem: Environmental > Terrestrial >...
GGTCCGCGCAGGTCCCCGGCAGGCAACCGATGGCGTGCGCTGTGATGACCTTGCCGCATGCAATGACGCCGCCAAATTCCGGCGTCGGCCTTTCAACCTCACCACCTCCGCGGACGTCACGCATGCGCTGTCGAATCCCCCTTGTTGCGGCTCTCGCGCTCAGCTTCCCGTTCGCCTGGCGCCAGACGGAAGCCCAGTCGAGAACGACTCGGCCACCTGACAAACGGGAGCGAGAGGAAGAGCGAGAGCACCAGGGGAAGCGCCCGGTCATGTCCGCGCGGTCAGAGCCGGACGACCCGGAGGAGATGGAGGACCTCACGCGCGAGCTCTGGAAATTCGCGCGCGGGAAGGGCTACGACCGAGCCGTGCGCCGGGCGAATGCGTCGGCGGCGAAATTCGCGACACAGACGCCGCAGCTGCGACTCCCGACGGGATGGGTTCTCGCACCCGCCGGCGCTCAGGTCGAGCTCGGGCGCATGCCCTACGAAGCCGTTTCGTTCGGCGGCCGAGTGGTCGTGCTCAACAACGGGTACTATCCGCAAGGGCTGGAAGACCCGGAGATCTCGATCGTCGATGCCGCGGGGCCGCGCGTCATCCGGACGCTTCGCGTAGCGTCGCTGTATCCGAGCGCGGCCGCGTCGCCTAACGGTAATCTCTACGTCAGCGGCGGATCGAGCGACAGCGTCTTCCAGATCGACCGGCAGTTCCAGGTTACTCGCTCGTTCGACGTCGGCGCGTACGTGGGCCCCGTCGCTGCCATCGACGCCGACCGTATTGCCATCGCGCTCCTGACGGCGCCGGATAGTGTGGGGGCCTCGGGGCCTGGGAAGCTCGCGATTCTCAACGTGACGTCGGGACGCATCGAGTCCACGGTCAACGCCGGCTTCTTCCCGTCGTCGATGCGACTGGTTGGCAGAACGCTGTACCTATCGCTCGTCGGAGAGCACAAGCTGCTCGCGTACGATGTCTCCGGCGGTCAGCCACGACTGCGCCGCACGATCGCAACCGGCCGCGCGCCGCAGAGTATCTGCGCGGACGATGCTCGCGTGTATGTCGTGAACTCCGGGTCGGACGACGTGTCGGCCGTGTCGCTCACATCCGACTCCGTCGTCGCGACCTACCGCGTGAGATTCCCCGGCCCACAGGGCGCGGCCGCGAGATACGGTGGTGCACCGACATCGTGCGCGATCTCGAAGGGCAAGCTGTACGTCAGCGCCGCAAATCTCAACGCGGTCGCCGTCTTCGACCTTGGCGCTCCCGCCTCGGCCACCGGTGCGGAGCCGGTGGGCTTTTTCCCGACGGCCTGGTACCCGACCAAGGTTCTGGCCGACAGCGGCCGGATCGTGGTACTGAGCGCGAAGGGCATTCGCGCGCGTCGGCCGAACCCGCAGGGGCCGCAGGCCATCGCCGACACGCGCACGAGCGGACCGGACTACGTGCTCACGCTCCTCCGCGGCTCCGTCGCGGTGCTGCCCGACACGGTGATACCTGGCCGGCTTGCGGCGTGGACGGCTCAAGTTGCGCAAGGCACTCCGCTCTACAGCGCCAGCGAGGGGCTGCGTCTTCCCGTTCGCCACGTGTTCTACATCGTGCGCGAGAATCGCTCGTGGGATCAGGTGATGGGCGACCTCGGACGCGGGGAAGCGGATTCGAGCCTAACGCTGTTCGGCGAGCGCTTCACGCCGGTCGCGCATCAGATCGCGCGGGAGTGGGTCACGCTCGACCACTTCTACGCGGACGGCGAGATCAGCGTCCTCGGGCACAGCTTCACGACGAGCGGATACGCGAGCCCCTTTCTCGAGTGGCTCTCGAACACGGCCTACGCCGCGCGCTACCGAGGGTATCCGTTCGGCACCGTGCCGGGTGCCTACTCGCCGATGTACATCTGGGACGCGCTCGAGGCGAAGAACGTGAGCTATCGCATCTACGGCGAGCCCTACTACCTCTTCACGCGCATGTACCGGCTGATCACCGAGCGCTTCGGTGCCGAGCACGCGCTGGCGAAGCGGTTCTACGCGCACTCGATGGCGCTCGCGGACTCCATCGACCGAGGCGCGCGGACCACGACGCTGTCGAGGCCGTACATGGGTCGAGGAACCGACCGTGCCGACGCGCTGAAGCTCCTTGCCGACCCGAAGTTCTCCGCCGGCCTGACGGCGTTGTTCACCGGCGACAATAGCCTCGCTCGCGCGATCGCCTCCGACGCGACGTTCAAGACCGGCGTCGCCGACTTCATCACCCATTACACGCTCGGCTACCCGACGTGGAACCTCGCGTTCTCGGACCTCGACCGGGCGGCGATCTGGCGGCGCGACTTCGAGACGGCCGTGCGGGAGAATCGGGTGCCAGCGTTCTCGTACCTCTGGCTGCCTAACGACCACACGGCCGGCGTCAACCCGAGCTTCCTCAACCCGTATCAGCTCGTCGCGCAGAACGATGCGGCGCTGGGCCAGATCGTCCAGGCGATCTCGAACAGCCCGATCTGGAACGAGAGCCTCATCATCGTGATGGAGGACGACGCCCAGAACGGGCCCGATCATGTCGATGCGACGCGCGAGGTGGCCTTGCTGATCGGTCCATCGGTCAAGCGGGGCGTGGTGGTGTCCGATCGGTTCGATCAGCTGAGCGCCCTCCGCACGGTGGAGCTGATCTTTGGCCTGGACCCGATGCACCTCGGGGACGCGGTGGCGGCACCGATGTTCAGCGCCTTCACGACGACGCCTGACGCGAAGCCGTTCACACCCGTCGCTCCGTCGACGTACCTCGTGCCTGAGGACAAGGCGAGGTTCGATTCGCTCTCCGCGCGCAGGCCCTGACACCCAGAACAAGACGGAATCGGATAAGGGCTGAAACGGCTGATGCAACGGATAACATCAACATCCGCTGCCATCAGCCGTTTCCGTCTTATCCGCGCTTCACCTGTTTGGATGCCGACCTGGGGTGCACTTCACTTACTGGCATCGAGTACGGACTTCCGCTCCAACCACGTGACACCGTCCGTCATCCATTTAGGCGCAGGCTCGCCCTTGAGCCAGTGGCCGAACCACTGGTTGATGCGGCGGTGATAGTCGATCTGGTTCTCCTTCTTCCGAAGCCCGTGGTCCTCGCCAGGGTACACGAGCATCACGAAGTCATCGCGGCCCGCGCGGCGGGCGAAGTTGTAGAACTCGACGCCCTGATGCCAATCGACCGTCCCGTCCGCGTCGCCGAATTCCATGAGCATCGGTGTCTTGAGCTCGTTCACCTTCGCCGCAGGTGAGTTGCGGACGTATGCCTCCATGTCCTCCCAGAACGGCACGTCCATCCGCGCCTGTCCCGTCTCCCAGTGATCGAACTCGGCGATGCCTGGCGTCCAGTGGATCGCGCCGGCGAAGCTCAGGAAGTTCGTGATCGGCGCGCCGGCGACCGCCGCGGCGAACATGTTCGTGCGCGTCGGGACGAACGTTGCCTCGTAGCCCCCCCACGAATGCCCGACGAGACCGACCTTCGTCGAATCCACGAGTCCACGTGACGTGACGCTGCGCACCGCCGGCTGCAGCGCCTCCAGCACGGAGATGCCCGGGTCGCGACCGCGAAAGACGATGTCGGGTTTGAGCACGAAGTACCCGTCCTGACTCCACACCGTCGCGTCGTAGTAGCTGCGTTCCGTGGGCACGATGAACTGATGGAGCGACTGCGATAGCATTTCGTACGGGTTCACGATCATCGGGTACTTCTTCGACGCGTCGTAGTTTGCCGGATAGATCAGCACACCCTGCAGGTCATGCCCGGCGACCGTCCGATAGCTGACGAGCTCCACGCGCCCCCAGGCGTAGTCCTTCTGGAAGGGATTCGTGGTCGAGACCTGGCGCGCGCTGTGGAGGTCGCCGGGCCCGACGAACCAGTCCGGCGAGTCGTCGTAGCGTTCGCGCGTGTAGGCGAACGTTTCCGTGGAATCAGCGCGCGCAAGACGATTGAGGGCGGCGTCGTCGAACACGAGCCGCTCGACGCCGCTCGACCGCACGCGAGCGTAACCGCTCCGCTTCGTGCGCTTGCCGAACACCGACACGTACATGTTGGCGAGGTCGATGCCGTCTTCGTCGCGGCGTGACGTGCGGGCATATCGGTAGACGATCCGGTCAGCCGCGCCGCTCGTTAGGCGCCGGCCGCCCGACCCATCCGGGTTCAGGCTCCAGAGGTCGTACTCATCGGCCACGATGACGGCGCGGTCGTCCTTCGCCCAGCCCTGAAAATCCGCCGGCGGCTTCATGTCGCCGGGGTAGTCATAGTCGTGATCGCTGAAGTCCGCCTGCAGCTTGCCGGTCAGGTTCGTTCTGGCGCCCGTGGCCACGTCCATCGCCCAGTAGTCCTTGCCATCGTACCAGGCGAGCTTGTGACCGGTCGGGCTGGCGCTGTAGAAAAAGCGCACCTTTTCCAGCGCCTTGCGTCGTTCGCCACTCTTCAGGTCAACGACGTAGACGTCGCTGTACGGCCGCCCGAACTTCGCGCCGAACGGGTACGGCTTTCGGTCGGTCTCGGTCGCGAAGCGGTCGCCACGGAGCACGCGGACCGTCTCGAGGAGATCGGTGCCGATCTGCACGACGTGGCCATCGCCGAGGTGCCACGCAGTAAGCAACGTGCGCTGCAGGTCCTGCTGCTCCTGAACCTTCTGCATCGGCATGATGCGCACGTCCTTCGCGTGCCACACCTGAACGTCGGACGGCTTCTCGTCGCTCTTCGCGCGGCTCGAGTCGGCGCGGCCCTGTGCGGCGCCATCGCTGTTGTCGTTGCCTGACGCGGCGGCCGTCGAGTCGGTCCCCCGCGTCGCGCGCTCGCGAGGCCGCAGGCCGACGTACACGATCGACCCATCCTTCGCCCACTCCGGGCGCCGATGCTCCGCAATGCGCATTGCACTTGGGAACCCGCTCGCCTTGGCTGGATCGAGCTCGCGCCGCTCGGGCGTTGGTCCACTCACGCGAGTCCACGCGATTGCGACGTGCGTCGTGTCACGGAACTCCTTCTCCGTACGGGAGCGAAGCACTGCGAGGCCATCGCTCTTCTCGCGCCACGCGAGCATGCGGTAGAGCGAGGGCGACGAGTCGAGCACGCGCGTCGTGCCGGTGTTCGCGTCGTACAGTTGCACGCCGTTGCCCGAGCCGCCGTCGGTCTCGACGGCAAAGGCGAGCAACGCACGCGTGTCCGACCACGCGAACTCGGTGACGTTGCCGAACGTGATCTTCGTCCCGTGCTCGAGATCCTGCACGATGAGGTCGGCGGGACGCTTTCCCTCCGCGGGATAGCGACGCATCCCGAGGAACCGGCCATCGCCGCTGAACCGGAACTGCGTGACTTCCTTGACGACCTCCGTCGTGCCCGTCGCGAGATTGCGGAAGCCGACCGCGCTGTGAATCGGCTTCTTGTCCTTCGTGAGCCGGTCGCGCTCCGCCGGCGATACGCCGATGGCGTAGGCGATCCACTTCGAGTCGCCGGTGAAGGCGGGTGCTGACCCGTAGCGGACGGCCACAGTGCTGTCACGCGCCGAGCCGCCGATGCGGAGCTCGTTTTCTTCGTCGACGCGGTTGACGATGTACGCGAGCCAATGCCCGTTAGGCGCCAGCGTCCCGGGGCCGAGTGATTCCCATTTGCCGTAGTCGGCAGGACGCACGGTCGGACGGGTCTGAGCGCTGCCGAGCGATGGGATCAGGGCGAGGGTCGCGATGGACCGAATGTGCGGCCGATGCATAGGACGAACCGTGGCAGGTGGGGTTCCGGAGGCTCATCGAGTCTCCGGAACTTGTCCCGCGGTCGTCATCGCCTCAAGCCTATTGGTCATTCCGAGCGATGCGAGGAATCGCGATCATCCTGAGAGAGAGGCTGGCCCCTCTACCGGGACGAGCGCGATCCCACGCCTGACGGCTCGGGATGACCTATCTCAGGCGCGGTTCCGTCTTTCGCGGCGCCTTCTCACACTCCGGCCAGGTCGCGGAACCGAACCCACGCCCACCGCCCGCACCGCCGCCACGTGCCGCCTGAGCTGCGAGATCCACGCGGTCGAGCGGAATACGCGTCGAGTCCTCCGACGCGAGATAAACGAGCATTGCCGTGAGCGTCGCGTTGTACTTCAGGTCATCGAACACGACCTTGTCGTACGTGTCGCGTTCCGTATGCCAGGTGACCGTGCCGTAATCCCACGGTGTGGCCCCGAGGCCGAAAGCGGGAAGACCGGCGCAGCCGAACGAGAAGTCGTCGCTGCCGCCGCCCGCGGGTCTTCCCGACTGCACCGGGTTCCCGCCGTTGATCTGCGCGCTGAACTCCTTCGGAATCCTGCCTAACCAGTCGTTGATGTGCTCCGGCGAATGCACGAGGCCACCGCCACCGACGCTGCGGATTCGCCCGGTGCCGTTGTCCTGGTTGAACAGGGCCTGGAGGCCTTTCGTGACCTCCGGGTGGTCTTCCGTGAACGCCTTCGACCCGACTTCACCTTCTTCCTCGCCACTCCAGTGTCCCACGAGGATGGTGCGCTTCGGCTTCGGGTACGCCTGACGCAGGATCCGCATGGCCTCGAGCATGGTGAGGGTGCCGGTCCCATTGTCCGTCGCGCCCGACGAGCCATCCCACGAGTCGAAGTGGGCGGACAGCATCACGTACTCGTCCGGATGCTCGGTGCCTTTGATGCTGGCGACGACGTTGTACACGGGCTGTTCGCCGAGGAGCTTGCTGTCGAGGTTGAGCGTGAGCTTCGGCTTGTCACCCGCTTCGGTGAGCCGGAAGACGAGGCCGTAGTCCTCGCAGTCGAGCGCGATCGCCGGCGTCTTCACGTTGTACGTCTCGAAGACCTCCATCGCGCCCCAGCCCGTATTGAGCGCTCCGCCAAACCCGAACCCGCGCGCGGCGGCGTTCGGGTTCTGCATCTGCTCGACGACCTGCTGTGGTGTGCGCCCGCCGCCCATGGTCCACTGGAGCTTGGGGCGCGACGTGATGATGCCGGCGGCGCCTCCCGCCTCGAGCCGCACGCCGAGCTCGCCGCCGCCTAACGCGGCGAAATAGCCGGTGCCTCGCACGCCGGCGCTGGCACCGGTCACGCCCGAGTTGTTGGGGTTGACCCGCACCCCTGCCCAGTCGCGCTGCGTGGCGACCATCAGCGAGTCCATTCGCGCCTTCGACTCCGGCGTCGCGTTCGCGGCCCAGTCGTCCTGCGGCCGGCAGGTCGGTAACGCGGCGGAGATCATGACCAGCTTGCCCCTCGCTTTCGGCAGCCACGCGACGAATTCGGTCGAGTCCTTGAAGCGCGGAAGGACGATCGTCTCGAGCGTCACGTCCTTCCCGCCCGTGCCGGGGCTGTACCCGACCATCTGTCCCTGCAGTGTGCGTTTTCGCGGCGACACTAGGTCGATATGCGAATGCCCACGTTCCCATCCACGCCATGTGCCGTAGCGCTCCTCCTTCGCGTCCACGCCCCACGACTTGTACGTGGTCACGAGCCAGTCCTCGGCCCGCTTGAGGTTCGCTGTGCCCATGAGGCGCGGCCCGAGGGAGTCGAACAGGACGTGCGCTTCGGTCTGGAGATGGGAGCTGTCCATGCCGACCGCGTAGATCCGCTTGATGACGGGATCTTCCGTCGGGAAGGTCTGCGCGGCGAGCGGCGATGCCGCACTGAGGATGAGGCTCGAGAGGACTGGAAGTGAAATGCGGGCCATTGCGTGTCGCGGAATGAGAAGTTCTTGGGCTCGATCGGACTCTCAACTGTACGCCCGAGCCTGGGCGTTCGTTCTGCGACAAGGAACCGCGAACGCTGATAACGCAGCGGCGCTTCGCGCCGGGCGCTGAGAACGCTGTACGGCGGGCGGAGTTTCACCAAAGAGGCTCAGCGGCTTCCGAGGCGGCGCGAAGCGCCGTCTGCGTGCTCAGCGTCCGTGGTTCCGCGATTACTCGAGTCGCAGCGCTCGCACCGGATCCATGGAGGCCGCTTTCCACGCCGGAAGCAGACTCGCCGCCACCGACACGATCCCCAACACGAGTGGCCCGAACACGAACGTCAGCGGGTCGCGGGAATCGACGGCATACAGCAACGACGCCATGAGATGCGTGACGGCCAGCGCGGCCGCCACGCCCAGAGCGACGCCGGCCAACGCCAGCGTTAGGCCCTGCCGCACGACCAGGCCGATCACGTCACGCATGGTTGCGCCGACGGCGATGCGAACGCCGATCTCTCGTGTGCGATGGCTGACGCTGTACGACACCAGCCCGTAGAGGCCGACCGTCGCCAGCGCGAGAGCGAGCAGTGCGAAGGAGCCGCCGAACAGCGCACCGAGTCGCACGGCGAACATCGCGCGACCGTTTCGGAGATGGTCCGTCATGCTGCGAATGTCGAACAGCGGCACGTTCGGATCGAGGTCGCGCACGATCCTGCGCACTGCCGGGATCAGCGCCTCGGGCGGGCCGTTCGTGGCGATCTCGAGAAACGGACTCATGTTCCGGTGCTGCGCACGGGCGGTCCAGAAGAACTTCCGTGGCGGCTCGCCCAGCATCATGTACTGCGCGGTCCGGGCGATACCGATCACACGGAGCTCTTCGTTCTCGCCCGGCACGCGGAAGACCTTTCCGATCGGGTCCTGGCTCGGCCAGAGCTCGCGCGCCATCGCCTCGTTGATCACCGCCACGTGCGGCGACTTTTCATCGTCGCTTTCGGTGAACTCACGTCCACGGATGATCGAAGGTCCGGCGGTGGCGAAATACTGCGGTGAGACATCGTTCTGGAAGATGTACTGGCCGTCCGGATTGTCGCGCTGCGAGCTCTCCGTGAGAACTCGTTGCGCGTTGTTGTTGTACCCGAGCGGTACCCGTGAGGCGAGGGCGGCGCGTTGTACGCCGGGTAACGCGCGCGCGCGGATCAACAACTCCCGTTCGAACGCGCGCGAGCGTGTGGAGTCGTAGCCGCTGAGGCTCAGGTCGAACTGGGCCATGAGGAGCTTGTCGGTCCTGAATCCGAGCTCCATGTGCTGTGCGGCCTGCATGCTTCGCGCAAACAGACCAGCCGCGATCACGACGATCACCGACACGGCGATCTGCCCGACGACAATGATCGATCGAAGTCGCTGCTGAGCGCGATCGGTCGCCGATCGTCCGCCCGCGACGAGGGCGGCCTGAGGCGCGGCGCTCGCATTGCGAAGCGCTGGCGCGAGGCCGGCGAGGAGCGTCGTGGCCAGAGCCGTGATGAGCGTGAAGGCGAACACCCGCCAGTCCGGCGTGAAATCGAAGAAGAGGGGAGCGTCCGTCGCGAGGCGAATGCGCGCGAGCGCGGTGGTCGACCAACGGGCCAGGCCCGCCGCGCCGAGTGCGCCGGCGAGTGACAGGATCGCAGTCTCCAGAATTGCCTGACGAGTGAGCCGCCATCGGCTTGCGCCGAGTGCCGCGCGGACGGCGTGCTCGCGATGCCTGGTGGTGCCACGCGCGAGCAACAGACTCGCGACGTTCGCGCAGGCGACGACGAGCACCATCAACGTTAGGCTCAGCACCACCACGGCCATGAGCGGTATCGGGCTCGCGACGGTGATGACCGGCCGCGCCCGCGTCTCCGGCACGATGACGGGTTCGACGTTCTTGTTGGTCGACGGATACTGCTGCTGGAGCTGCCGCGAACGTTCGCGGGTGGCAGCACGTGCCTGTGCGATGGACACGCCTGGGCGCAAAATGCCGTACGTGTTGTACCAGTCGCCGTCCGTGGTAGCCATGAGCTGCCGTCGAGCAGCCGGCGATTCGTCGATGGGTGACCACGCGTCGGAGCGGATCATCGGCGCGAATCCGTGAAACCCGCGCGCCGTCACGCCAATCACCGTGCGTGGGCTGCCGCTGATTCGAAGGGTTCGGCCGATGATCGATGAGTCGCCGCCCAGACGTTGCGACCAGAAGTCGTAGCTGACCACCATGACGCGCTCGGCACGAGCGCTCGTCTCGTCCGTGTAGACCTGTCCGAGCGCCATCGGGGCTCGAAGCGTCGAGAAGTAGTTCCCGAGCGTGCGCTCGAACCAGATGCGTTCCGTCCGATCGCCCTGATCGAAGCTCTCGGTGTACGAAACAGTGCCCGTCAGGTTCTCGAAGACGCCTCGCAACTCGCGATAGGCTTGCAGGTCGCGGTAGGGGACTTCGTGCGGCTGCTGCAGCAGCGGACTGATATTCCCGATCACGACCAGCCGCTCCGCGCCCGGGATGTGCTGCGGCCGGAAGAGGTAGGCATTGACGAGGCTGAACATGGTGCTGTTGAGCCCAATGCCGAGCGACAGTGTCAGCACGATGACGACGGCCAGTCCCGGCGAGCGGCTGAGCGAGCGCAGCGCATAACGCGTGTCGCGCGCGAGGTCCCAAAGTCGCTCGGCGATCTCGCGACGTCGTTCGTAGGACTGCTCGAGCATCTGGACCTCCCGTCGGACGGACCCGTAGTCGCCGAACTCGCCGAGCGCCGCGCGACGTGCGTCGGGCTCACTCAGTCCCTGCTGCAACAGCTCTTCGATGCGCGAGTCGAGGTGGAACTTCAGCTCGGCGTCGACGTCTGCGACGGGGTCGGACCGCCAGAAGCGGAGATAGCGACGCCAAATCGGCGGCGTGCGTGGGATGTTATGCACGGCTGCGGGCCGGCTTGCGACTCGACGCGGTGATGATCTGCTGCACCGCGCCGACGTAGTCGTTCCAGGCCGTGGTCTGGGCATTGAGCGCTTCGCGCCCGACCGCGGTGAGCTCGTAGTAGCGCGCTCGGCGGCCACTCTCGGTCACGTCCCACTCGGCGGCGACGAGTTTTTTCTGCGCCATGCGGTGGAGGGCGGGGTACAGCGCGCCGTCCTCGATCTGCAGGCGCCCGTCGGTGACGGTCTTGATCCATTTCGCGATGCCGAAGCCGTGCTGCGGACCCCACGCGAGCGTACGGAGGATCAGAAATTCGAGGGTTCCCTGCAGGACGTCGAGCATATGACCACTCAGGCGCTTACCCTAATCCGTTTAGGGTTAGCCCAGTATCGGGGACGCGCACCGCGCTGTCAAGCCGCCACCCGTTGTCAGCGCGACGCAACCCGCTCGAGGAGCCGGACGAATCGCGAATCTCGTCGAAGTGGGTCGAGCAACGGGTCGGCACGCAGGTTCAGGACCTGATCCCGCCGCCAGTCGACCCGCGCGAGGGACGCGAACGCGGAGTCCGCGTCCCCGGTCTGAGCATATACGCTCGCCATGAGTAGCGCGTTCGTCCGCGTCGCACCGTCGCGGCTCAGGCGTCGAATGATGGCTTGCGCCGAGTCCCGGTTTCCGGCGCGCCAGGTGGCAATCGCGAGCGCGGCCCTGGGCTCTGGGCGATCCAGATCTTCCGCCGGTAGGCGACCGAGCACGGTGATCGCCGCGGTGTCGCGACCCGATGCGGTGAGCGTGGCCGCAAGATTCAGGACGATGGGAAAGGGATCCGACGCGCGCGACAAAGCCAGCTCGAGCACGGTGATCGCGTGCTGCCAGTCGCGGTCGAGGTAGAGAAAGGCGCCATAGGCGTTACCGATCGTCGGCGACAACGGGTCGAGCGCATAGGCGGTGCGGATCTCGTCCATCGCTTCGGCGTGGTGGCCACGTGCCTCCAGCTCGAAGGCGTGCCAATGGTGCGCCGGCGCGTAGCTCGGGTTGAGCGCGATGGCCAGCTCGTACTCGCGCTCGGCGGCCCGGCCGTCGCCCTGAATATCACGGACCATAGCCAGCGACACGTGGGCCTCGCCTAACGACGGATCCGCCCGGATCGCGCGGCGGGAAGCTGCCTCGGCTTGCGGAATCAGGTTCGGTGAGCTCGAGTACATCGACAGTCCCACGAGCGCGTCGGCGAGACCGGCGTAGCCAGCCGCATAGGCGGTGTCCCGGGCGACGGCCTGTCGGAAGTAGGTGACAGCCTGAGACAATCCTGCCGGCGTGCGCTTGTTCCACTCGAATCGACCGCGCAGGTACAGGTCGTGAGCGAGCGGGTCGGCTGTGGTGCGCGGACCCGGCAATTGACCGAGCCTTGGCAACGAGACTCGCAACGAATCGGCGACGGCCACGGCCACGGTCTGCAGTGCGAGAGGCTGGTTCACGTCCCAGTCGTAGTCGGCTGACATGAGCGGGAAGCCGTCGAACCCGTTCACCAGGCGGAGTGCGATTCGCGCGCGACTCCCGGTGCGGCGTACGCTGCCCTCGAGCAGGGTCTGTACGCCGAGCGCCGAGGCCATGTGCGGTGCGTCAGCAGACACACCCTTGAACGCGAGCGCCGAGGTATACGCGCCGACTCGCAGGCCTGGGACCCGAGACAGAGTTGTCGCGATCTCCTCGGCCACCCCGTCGGTGAAGTAATCGTCGGCAGTGGACCGATCGAGGTTGACGAGCGGTAGCACGGCGATTGAGCCGACTACCGGTACCGTGGCGGGCGGCGGAGACGGCGCCTCGGCCGACGGCGTTCGCCCTAGCGACGCATATGCGGCCGCCGCAACTGCCGCGGCTCCAACGCCGACATACCAGAAACGGCGGCCGCGCCAGCGTGACGCGACAGGTGAGATCTCGACGGACAGGTTGTCGGGCTCGTTAGGATCCCGGGATGGTGCGGGCTCCACTGCCGGCGTCGGCTCTTGCCGCGAGCTGACTGGTGTGCGAGGGGGAGCCAGCGCTCCGCTCCGAATCTCGTTCGCCAGGCGCTCGACAGCAGGGTCAGGGGCCGCACCGAGCTCGTTCCGGACCAGTGCCTGGTACACGGAGCCGACTCTGAGCGAGTCGGCGGTGTCCCCCGACGCCGCTAACGCGGTCATCAGCCCGAGCGTCGCGCGTGTGGCAAGTGGATCGAGCGTTGTGAGGCGACGCCACCATGTGACCGCCGTCCCGACGTCGCCTGCGCGATCGGCCTGGTGTGCGAGCGCCTCGAACGTTTCTCCCGCCAACCGCGCGAGACGACTGCGCTCGTCCTCCGCCCAGCGCTCGAACTCGTCGGCGCCGTTGACGTAGAAGCCGTCCAGGAACGGCCCGTCATAGACACGAGCGGCCCGCTCGAGCAGGCCGGCCGACGCGTGACGTTCGAACTCGCCGACGTCGCTCGATATGAGCGCGTCATCCAGCCGCAGCTCATTGGTGCCGGTCACGATCTCGGCTCCGCCGATCTCCCGCTTCAGCTTGTGAAGGGTCTGGGCGAGCACGTTACGCGCCTTGTCTTCGTCGCTGTCGGGCCAGAGTCGATGCACCAACCTGGCGCGACTGACGCCGCGCGGGCCGGCGACCGCCATCTGCGCCAGCAGCGCCAACGCCCGCCGGCGACCCGCGACGGACTCGAGCCGCGTCCCGTCGCATTCGAGCGCCAGCCCTCCGAGTGTTCGAAGCCTCAGCATTTCGACTTCGGGGCGAGGTAATGGCGAATTGAGCGCCGGGTAAGCCGGAATTCTTCCGCGGCGCCTAGAGTGGCCCGCGAACGGAACATGGTGCCGGCGGCTGGAATTGGCCAACCGCCTGCGCTTCCAGCATAAACGGAGAATCTCAGATGTTCGTCTCTCTTGCTCGGCCCACTGGCGTAGCGGTACTCACCGTCATTGCCTTGGCGTGTGGCGCGACGTCCGCCGCGACCACCGTCACTTCACCCGCCCTCGTTGCACACGCGGTACTGCTCGATCAGACCGGCGCCAGGGTAGGCACTGCGGAGTTTCGGGAGGACCCGACAGGCGCCGTACGCATCGACGTCAGTGTCGTCAGCAGCACACCCGGGCGCCACGGACTGCACATCCACTCCGTCGGCTCGTGCTCGGGCGCGGCGTTCGCGGACGCGGGCGGCCATTACAATCCTTCGGCGACCCATCACGGACTGTCGAACGCTGGTGGTCCTCACGCCGGGGATCTGCCCAATATCGAGCTTCTGTCCAACGGTGCTGGTCGGCTGCAGGTCACGACATCGCGAGTGACTCTTCGCCCGTCGCCGACGTCGCTGCTCGACATGGACGGGAGCGCGCTCGTCATGCATGCGGCGGAGGACGACCAGCTCACCGACCCGAGCGGCAACAGTGGCGCGCGTGTCGCGTGCGGCCCGATCGTGAAGGAGGGCTGAGCCATGCGCACACATCTTATGGATCGGGTGTGCCGCGCCGGAGGCATTGGCGCACTGATCGTCGTCGCAATGCAGACCGGGTGTGGGGCAGCGGAGCGCGGAACGGCACCGACGTCATCGAGTGCAGGCGTTCCGGCGGTGCTCGTCGGCACGTGGAGAGAGGCGGCGGCGACGGGCTCACAGTACTGCGACCCGAATGGGGGCGGCTGCACCGCCGCGTACGGTGGCAGCGAGTCCTACACGTTCGCGGCGAACGGTACGTTCGTCTATTCGCAGCTGCTCGAGGCGAATCTGTACGGATGCGTGATCAAGACCTTTCTGTATGCGACCGGTACTCTGACTGTCACGGGTGCACGATTGACGCTCGCGCCGAAGTCTGCGCGCAACGTGGTCACGAAGACGTGTGGGCGCGGCACCGACGAGCAGTTGACGCTCGACCCGTCGAGCTATGGATGGCGCGTGGCTCGCGGGGCGGACGGCTCGACCGGGTTGTATCTCACGTCGTCGGACGGGGAGGAATCCGGACCGTACGGTCCACGTTAGGCGTGGCGCCGCCAGGGAGCTGCCGGGCGGCCGGGCCAGCCGGGGTACGCATTCGTCGTACGACCTCGGCCGGCGCCGGCGGCTCCTGCCACGTGCCTAACGTGCTGCCGCGGCGGCGATGCTTGGAAGGTATCGCTCGCGGAAGATCCGGCGATGATGCAGCTCGTGGCCGGCGGCAAGGTACAGAATCGCGCGCACCGACATCTGTCCGCTCCCCAGATTGCCGATCCGCGCGGCGAATTCGTCGATGAGGCCATCCACGAGCCCGATCGTCGCTGCCCGGACGCCGAGGAACTCATCGAGCACCGACTCGAGCGTGCGCCGTTCGAATTGACCAGCCGGTACGTACGCGTTCTCATCGAAGCTCGGCAACACCGTCATGTCGCCACGCGCGATCCGCATTGCCCGGTAGGCGAAAACGCGCTCACAGTCGCTCAGGTGGCCGATGACCTCGCGCGCGGTCCACTTGTCCGGGGCGTAACGCACGCCCGCGTGGTCCTCGCCGAACTCCTTCTTCATGAACTCGACGGTCGCGCGCGCCTGGTCGCGAATGAGGCCCGCGAAGTCGTCGCTCGCAGGGACGCTCGTGATCTCGTCGTGATAGCGAGGATTGTACTCGCTCGGATCAGGACGCTGGAGGCGAACGGGTGGCATGGGTCCTCCGTGCAACGAAAAACGACGAAACTTCGACAGTATGATGGGAGCCTTCACGGGACGCGAATGGCCGGGGACAACCCAGCTAACGACCAACACGCCGCAGCTTGACTCTTACAGAACGAATCGCGGAGCGCCAGACCGACGCCGAGCTCGTCGTCACAGCGCGCGCCGCCGGGGCGTCGGCGGGCGACGCGTTTGGAGAGCTCGTCCGGCGATACCAGCGGATGGTGTACGCGCTCTCCCTGTCGCTCGTAGCACCTGCGGACGCCGACGACGTCGCGCAGGAAGCCTTCCTGCGCGCGTTTCGCAATCT
>Ga0209382_10006098_pt1 | contig 15557 bp, 15 predicted proteins | sample SoiMetdeltSBSDD5_FD_187599 | JGI IMG/M metagenome (GOLD analysis project Ga0209382, IMG submission 187599) | Bulk soil microbial communities from a Populus tree surrounding site in Tennessee, USA - Soil MetaG P. deltoides SBSDD5 (SPAdes) (version 2) | ecosystem: Environmental > Terrestrial >...
TCCGTACTGCTGCTGTCCTTTGTGGACTTGACGCTGGCAGGTTCACCCGTCGACGTCACGCTTACCCGGGAAGGCGACCGGCAGCTCCGGCTCGGTGAGGAGGCTACGGTCACGCTGCTCCTCACGAACACCGGGGTTCGCTCGCTGCGCGGCGTCGTCCGGGACGCCTGGGTACCGTCGGCCGGCGCGACGCCGTACGCACACCGGGTCTTCGTCGAGGCCGGCGACACCTTGCCGCTGACGACATCGCTGCGGCCGACGCGGCGCGGCGAACGCTCCGCGGTCCGGGTGACGATCCGCTCGTCCGGGCCGTTCGGGCTGGCGTACCGGCAGCCGAGGCGCCGCCGCAGTGACGCGATCACTCCACCGTGGACGGTCACCGTGCTGCCACGCTTCGACTCGCGCAAACACCTGCCGGAGAAGCTTTCCCGGCTGCGCATCATCGACGGGATGGTGGTGACCCGAGGGCGCGGTCAAGGTACCGAGTTCGACTCCCTCCGCGAGTACGTCATCGGCGACGACGTGCGGTCCATCGATTGGCGTGGTTCGGCTCGCCGGCGCGACGTGGTCGTCAAGACCTGGCGGCCGGAACGGGACCGGCGGGTGATGTGCGTGCTCGACACGGGGCGTACCTCGGCCGCCCGGGTCCGTGACGAGCCGCGGCTCGACGCCGCCCTGGACGCGGCACTGCTGCTCGCCACCCTGGCGACGTACGCCGACGACCGCGTCGACCTGCTGGCGATCGACACTCGCGTCAGGGTGGCCCATTCGTCCGGCAGCAAGCGAACCGCCCAGACCCGCATGATCCAGGCTCTCGCCGGGGTCTCCCCCGCCCTCGTCGAGACCGACTGGGAGCGGGTCGTCGGCGAGATCCTGCGCCGCGAGCGCCGGCGCGCCCTGGTCGTGCTGTTCACCGCGCTCGAGCCGGGGGCACTCGGCGAAGGACTGCTGCCCGTGCTACCGCTGCTCGTCGCGCGGCACCGGGTCGTGGTGGCCGCGGTGCACGACGACGCCCTGGACACGCTGGCCGCTGGCCGGGGGGATGTGTCCACTGTGTACACAGCCGCCGCCGCGGAACGGGCACTGGCCGAGCGGCGCCGGGTGAAGGCCGCGCTGACCCGATACGGCGTCGAGGTCGTCGACGCCCCGATCGACACGTTCGCACCCGCGGTCGCCGACGCGTACCTGCGCCTGAAGGCGGCCGGCAAGCTCTAGCCAACTCTCGTCGATCAAGGGCAAATCGTCGTGCGCAAGTGATCGAACCGCGACGATTTGCCCTTGATCGACGGGGAGGGCTAGTCGAAGCTGACGGTCAGCTCCGCGACCCAGGGGCCGGTCCAGCGCACGGTCATCGTTCCGGTACCGCCGGCGTCCCAGGTGAACCGGACGAGTGCCGAGTCGGATGCGAGTGCCTCCACCGACGTCAGGGTCATCGTGTCGGTCGGCGGCTGTTCCCGGTACGCCTGCGCGATCATGTCGCGCCCGACGTACGGACCGGCCGGCACGTTGACGAAACGCATCACCGCGTCCGGGGCGAACGTCGCCACGAACCGCGTGAAGTCACCGGACCGCACGGCGGCGTTGAACAGTCCACAGTGGTCGTCTACCCGCGACCTCAGGTCCTCATCCACGGGCTTCCTCGATCGCGTCGAACGCTTCGTCTACTGTGGACACCACGATCAGTTGGTCGAGCGCGTCATCGCGTACGAAACCCGGCGCCACCAGACCCCGTACCCAGCCCACCAACCCGGCGTAGAAACCGTCCGCGTCCAGCAGGACGACCGGCTTGCGATGTATGTCGAGCGTGGCGGTCGTCCACACCTCGAACAGCTCGTCGAGCGTGCCGAGCCCACCGGGCAACGTGAGGAACGCGTCCGACTTGTCGATCATCAGTACCTTGCGGGAGGCCATCCCATCGGTGACCGCCAGCTCGTCGGCGGCGGTGTCGGCGACCTCCAGGTCCACCAGCGACTGCGGGATCACGCCGTACGTCTGCGCCCCGCCTTCCCGGGCACCGTCCGCGACCGCGCCCATCATCCCGACGCAGCCACCACCGGAGACCAGCGAGTGCCCGCGCCGGGCCAGTTCCCGACCGGTCTCCCTGGCCAGCTCCAGCCAGCGCTGGTCCAGGGTCCGCGACGACGCGCAGAACACGCAGATCGCGGCCATCAACCCGCCGAGCCGCTGTCGTCGCGCCGGCCCGACGCACCCCCGGCCCGGCGCCCGGGCGCGGGCCGGCCGGTGATCGCCGCCTGATCGGCCGCGATGGCCGCCTGCTCGGCCGCCAGCGCCGCGTCCGCGTGGAGGATGTGCTGCACCGCCTCGGTGACGTCGTCCGTCACGCACAGCAGGTCCAGGTCCTCCGGACTGATCTTTCCTTCCGCGCACATCGTGCCGCGCATCCAGTCCAGCAGACCCTGCCAGTAGGACAGTCCCATGAGGACGACCGGGAATCGGGTCACCTTCTTCGTCTGCACCAGGGTTAGCGCCTCGAACAGCTCGTCCATCGTGCCGAACCCACCCGGCAACACCACGAACGCCTGCGCGTACTTGACGAACATCGTCTTGCGGGCGAAGAAGTACCGGAAGTCGATGCCGATGTCGACCCAGTCGTTGATGCCCTGCTCGAACGGCAGTTCGATGCCGAGCCCGACGGACAACCCGCCGGCCTCGGTGGCGCCCTTGTTGGCCGCTTCCATCACACCCGGTCCGCCACCGGTGATGACCGCGTAGCCGGCCCGCGCCAGTGCCGCGCCCACCTGCTCGGCCAGCTCGCACTCCGGGCTGCCCGGCTTGCTGCGGGCCGAGCCGAAGACGCTGACCGCCGGCGGCAGGTCCGCGAGCGTATCGAAGCCCTCCACGAACTCCGACAGGATCCGCAGCGCCCGCCACGCGTCCTTGGTCTTCCACTCCCCGCGCGCCCTGGAGTCGAGCAGCCGCTGGTCCGCGGTACTCAGCGGGATGGCCTCGCGGCGCAGCGTGACCGGACCGCGATGCCGCTCCGGCCCCTTGTTCTTGTTCCGGCCGTTGCCGCCCACCATCAACCCAACCTATCCCAGCCAGCGCAACAAGATCTCCGCACCCATGCGAATCTTGCCGATCTCCACGTGCTCTTCGCGGGTATGTGCGAGGTTGGGGTCACCCGGGCCGAAGTTCAACGCGGGTACGCCGAGCGCCGCGAACCGTGACACGTCCGTCCAGCCGAGCTTGGCCGCCGGTGGTTCGCCGACCGCGGCGAGGAACTCGACGGCAGGGGCGGCGGTCAACCCGGGCAGCGCCCCCGGTGCGGAGTCGGCCAGCTCGAGCTCGAATCCGTCGAACACCTCCCGGACGTGTTCGACGGCTTGTGCCTCCGAGCGGTCCGGCGCGAACCGGAAGTTCACCTCCAGCTCGCACAGATCGGGAATGACGTTGCTGGCCACCCCGCCGTTGATGCGGACCGCGTTGAGGCCCTCCCGGTACGTGCAGCCGTCGATCGTGACCGTGCGCGGTTCGTAGCCGGCCAGCCGGTCCAGAGCCTCGACCGCCGCGTGGATGGCGTTGCTGCCGAGCCACGACCGGGCACTGTGGGCGCGCCGGCCGTGCGACCGGACGATCAGCCGGATCGTCCCCTGGCAGCCCGCCTCGACCCGGCCGTACGTCGGCTCGAGCAGGATCGCGAAGTCCGCCGCCAGCCACTCCGGGTACGCGTTCGAGACCAGCTGCAGCCCGTTCCGCGGCGCGTCGACCTCCTCGGCCTCGTAGAACAGGTACGTGACGTCGTACCGCGGCTCGGCCAGCGCGACGGCGAGGTGCAGGGCGAGCGCCACCCCGGACTTCATGTCGGCGGTACCGCACCCGTGAATCAGCTCACCGTCCACAGTCGACGGAAGGTTGCCGGCCAACGGCACGGTGTCGAGGTGGCCCGCGAGCACGACCCGTTGTGCCCGACCCAGGTCGGTACGCGCGACGACGGTATGGCCGAGCCGGTCCACCCGCAGGTGCGGCGCTGCCCGCAGCACCTCCTCCACCGCGTCGGCGATCACCTGCTCGTTGCCCGACACCGACTCGATGTCGACCAGTGCTCGGGTGAGCGCGACCGGGTCGGCGAGAATCTCGGGGGTCAGCGGGTTGCCCATGACCGGCAACGGTACCGTTTCCGGTCATGCGCACCGTATCGTCTGCCTGGGGTGTGGGAGTGGCCACCCTGACCGCCGAGGACCAGGTGCTCGACGTCTGGTACCCGTCCGGCAGCCTCGGCCTCGGCGAACTCCCGCCCGCCGATAACCGGCCGGTCGACATCCCGCCGGCGTTGCTGGGCGAGCGGCACCTGCCCAGTCTGCACGCGATCAGGGTCGTCACGGAGATCGACTCGCTGGCCGATGCGCCCATCGACACGCCGGACGCGTACCTGCGGCTGCACCTGCTGTCGCACCGGATGATCCGGCCACACCAGGCCAACCTCGACGGCATCTTCGGACTCCTGGCGAACGTGGCCTGGACCTCGGCCGGCCCGTGCCCCGTCGAGCGCGTGGACGAACTGCGCCTCCGCGAGCGCGCGGCGGGCCGGTCGGTGGCCGTCTATGGCGTGGACAAGTTCCCGCGGATGACGGACTACGTCGTACCGGCCGGGGTGCGCATCGCCGACGCGGACCGCGTGCGGCTCGGGGCCCACCTCGCCGCCGGCACCACCGTCATGCACGAGGGGTTCGTGAACTTCAACGCCGGTACCCTCGGAGTGTCCATGGTGGAGGGTCGCATCTCCGCGGGCGTGGTGGTCGGTGACGGCTCGGACGTCGGCGGAGGGGCGTCCATCATGGGCACGCTGTCCGGCGGCGGCAAGGAGATCGTCAGCGTCGGTGAGCACTGCCTGCTCGGCGCGAACTCCGGCATCGGTATCTCGCTGGGCGACGACTGCGTGGTCGAAGCCGGCTGTTACGTGACGGCCGGGTCCAAGGTGACGCTGCCGACCGGTGAGGTGATCAAGGCGGCTACCCTGTCCGGTCGGTCGGGACTGCTGTTCCTGCGCAACTCGGTCAGCGGCGCCCTCGAGGTCCGGCCGCGCCGGGCCGGTTCGGTCGAGCTGAACGCGGCCCTGCACGCGAACGACTGAGCTACCGCCGCGGGAACAGCGGTTCGCCCTTCGTGACCGGTAGGCCGCCGGGGTAGCCGCCCCAGGTGAGATCATCCACTGTGGACGGCGAGAGGCCGAGGCGGTGGCGGATCTCGGCCGCCGACGCGGGGATCGCCGGGGAGGCGAGCAGGGCGATGATGCGCAGGGCTTCCAGCGCGTCGCCGAGTACCCGCTCCGGCGCCGGGTGCTTCCACGGCTCCGCGGCGACGAGGTACGAGTTCGTCGCCGCGACGAGCCGCCACACCGCGGCCAGCGCCTCGGCCGGCTGCACCTCGTCCCAGGCCGCATTCGCGTCGGCGTAGGCCGCCGCGGCCACCTCCGCCAGCGGCGAGCCTGGAGTCGGGGCCGGGCCGACGCCAGCGCACTTCGACACGACCAGCGCGCACACCCGCGCGACGAGGTTGCCGAGCGTGTTGGCCAGATCGGCGTTGTACCGGGCGACGATTCCCTCGTACGAGAAGTCCCCGTCCGGCCCAACCGGGTTGTCCCGCAACAGGTGGTAGCGCAGCCCGTCGACGCCGAACTCGGCCACCAGATCGTCCAGCGGTAGCCCGCGCAGCCCGGACTTGGAGATCTTCTCGCCGCGCGCGAGCAGAAAGCCGTGCACGGTGATCCGCCGCGGCGGTTCGAGTCCGGCCGCGAACAGGATCGCCGGCCAGTAGATCGTGTGGAAGCGCAGGATGTCCTTGCCGATGATGTGGTGGGCGGGCCACTGGCCACCGGCCGCGGTCAGGTACGAGCCGAGGGCGTCGAACCAGACGTACGCCACGTGCGCCGGGTCCCACGGCAACGGGATGCCCCAGTCGATGGACGTACGGCTGATGGAGAAGTCCTCGAGCCCCTGCCTCAGCAGGCCCAGCGCCTCGTTACGGCGGCTCGCCGGGTGTACCGCGTCCGGACACCGGGCGAACCAGTCGGCCAGCTCGCCGGCCAGCGCCGAGAGCCGGAAGAAGTAGTTCTCCTCGGTGACGTGCTCGGTCGGTCGCCGGTGGTCGGTACAGACGTCGGAGTCCACATAGGCCTCGCAGCCGACGCAGTACCGCCCGTCGTACTTGCCGAGCCGGACGTAGCCGCGTTCGTACACAGTGGACAGTAACTCCTCGACCACGAGCCGGTGTCGCGACTCGGTGGTACGCACGAAGTCGTCGTACCCGATCCCCAGCTTGTCCCACGCGGCCCGGAACCGCGGCGCGGTGCGGTCGGCCAGCGTGGCCGGCGCGATCCCCGCGGCCTCTGCCGTTCGTTGCACCTTCAGGCCGTGTTCGTCCGTGCCGGTGATCAGCCGCGCGGGTTCGCCGTGCAGCCGGTGCCACCGCGCGAGGGCGTCCGCGATCACCGTGGTGTACGCGTGACCCACGTGCGGGGTGTCGTTGACGTAATAGATCGGTGTGGTGATGTACACAGTGGACCTCCTCGAAAGACGTAGAGAGGCCCCACATAGAAGAACGGGCCCCTCGACAGGGACCCGTAGGCACACGCACCGCTACGCCGGGACCCCTGGGGGCCGGCGCATCTGGATAACGGTGGCGTACATGGACACCATTGTTACACGGTCGGCTCGGTCATCGTGAACTTGAGGGCGACCTGCGCGTGCACGGTCTGCACCTGCGGCTCGAGCTCGAGGGACAGCGCCTCGTCGCCTCCACCGCGAAACCCCATTGGGGTGGCGAACAAGTGGGTCTCCGCGGCCACGTCCGAGATCTCGACGAGGCGGACGAGCCGTGCGCCGACCGCCTCCGCATAGTCCTTGGCCCGAGCTATCCCGTCCGCGATGGCCGCCCGGCGGGCCTCCCGGTGCGCCGGACTGTCGGAACGCACCGACCACCAGGGGCCGTACACCCTGGTCTGCTCCTGGTTGGCAAGTCGCAGCATCAGCTCGCCGAGGGTGTCGAAGTCCGAAACGGTAACGGTCGTGGTGAGGCTGCCCTGGTACGCCGTCACCCGCTCGCCACGGCCCTTCCTGACGTCCGGATGCAGGTACATCCCGCTGGTCTCACGGCGCTCGATCGCGTCGGCGTACTCGGCCAGCAGCGCCCGCAACCCCTCGGCGCGGTCCGTCAGCCGGCTCAGCGCGGTCTGGCGGTCCGCGTCGCGCGCCGTCACCTCCACGTTGAACCGCGCTATCTCGGGCGGCACCTCGCGCCGCACCTCGCCGCGTACCGCTACGACCGGCTCGTCCACAAGCCAGAGGTTACGCCGCGCTCTGGGCGGCATCCACGACGGCAACCTCGGTCCGGCGACCCAGCAGGATGTCGAGCTCGAGTCCCTTGCTGAACCAGGAGACGCCGAACGCGAGCGCCGAGATGGTCTCCCCGATGAACAAGGACTTCGCGTCCAGCGTGTGGGTCAACTTCGTGATGGCGATGAAGAGGACCGCCACGATGATCGCGCCGGCGCAGATCCAGTGCAGTCGCCTGCCCCGCTTGTGCTGGGCATCCGTGCGGTCCGGCCGCGACCCCTCCCGTACGCCGAACATGATGCTGATCGTGCACAGCGACAGGATGAAGATCGTGGCGGCGGTGAAGTGGATGACGTTGACCGTCTTCTCACCCATCAGGTCCTGCAGGGGCGTGAGCGGCGTGTTGCCGCCCGTCGGGAAGTGCGCCACGGTCAGAGCCGCGATACCCGCGATGATGCTCAGGACGTTGTCCCAGTTGTAGTGGAAGATCATATAGGTGATCAGGAACACGCCGATCACGGACAGGCCCGACACGAAGAAGTCGCCCAGGCCGGAGTGGTAGTACGCGCTGATCGAACCCCTCGGAAAGTCACCGTCGAACAGGGCGGTGTCGAAGATCATCAGAAAGAGCGGCAGGATGACACCGATGGCGCCGATCACGGTCCGCATCAGGAGGTAGGACCGCAGGTACAGCAGCCGCTCGCGCTCGCTGGGATCTGGCCGGTCCGGGGTCCGGGACGTTGGGAACATTGATCCTCCTCGGGAGTCCGGCCAAGATATCGGTCCGCTCATGCTGGCACCAGACCCCTGTCGGAGATCCGAAACTCGCTGCGACGCCCCTCGGGGTAGGTCGCTGTCACACCGCTTTGCTCTGCGCACCTATACGCAACACATAGGGCAATGTCTATGTGTTGCGTATAGGTGCGCAGAGCAAAGCTCTCTGAGACCTACTTGCCCAACCTGGCGGCTACGGCCGCGACCTGGGGGTCCGAGGCGGTCAATGCCACCCGGACGTGCGACGCACCGGCCGGTCCGTAGAACGACCCCGGCGCCACCAGGATGCCCCGCGCGGCTAACCAGTCCACGGTGGACCAGCAGTCCTCGCCCCGGGTCGCCCACAGGTACAGCCCGGCCTCCGAGTGGGAGACCGTGAAGCCGGCGCCGGTCAGCGCGGCCAGGAGGATCGAGCGGCGGGCCGCGTACCGGGCCCGTTGCGAAGCCACATGCGACTCGTCGGACAACGCCGCGATCATCGCCGCCTGGACCGGCGCCGGCACGATCAGACCGGCGTGCTTGCGGACCGCCAGCAGCTTGACGATCAGCGACGGATCACCCGCGACGAAGCCGGCCCGGTAGCCGGCGAGGTTGGACCGCTTGGACAGCGAGTGGACCGCCAGCACGCTGTCGTACGAGCCGGCGCACACCGACAGCACCGATACCGGCTCGGCCTCCCAGCCCAGCGGCAGGTAGCACTCGTCCGAGGCCACGACGGCTCCCCGCGACCGTGCCCAGTCCACGACCTTGGCCAGGTGAGCAGGCGGCAGAACCTGGCCGGTCGGGTTGGCCGGAGAGTTCAGCCAGACGAGGCGAACGCGGCTCGCCGGGCCGAGCGCGGTCAGCGAGTCCGAGCGCACCACGGTGGCGCCGGCCAGGCGCGCACCGACCTCGTAGGTCGGGTAGCAGACGGACGGGATCAGCACCTCGTCCCCGGGACCGAGGCCGAGCAGCGTGGGCAGGGCGGCGACGAGCTCCTTGGAGCCGATCGTCGGGAGCACGTCGAAGGCGCCGGGCACGGCACCACAGCTGGTCGCTACCCACGCCGAGATGGCGGCGCGCAGCGGTGGGACGCCGGCGGTCGGGGGGTAGCCGGGCGCGTCCGATCCCCCGTCGAGGGCAGCCCGGATCAGCGTGGGCACGGAGTCGACTGGCGTGCCCATCGATAGGTCGACCAGCCCGTCCGGGTGTGCCGCGGCGACCGCCTTCGCCGGCTCGAGCACGTCCCAGGGAAAGTCGGGCAGAGTCGGGGCGACTGTGCTCAGTGTTCAGCCTCGCGCGGCGGCTGTGCGGCTACGAACGAATGGTCCTTGTCGATCTTGCCGATCTTGGACGCACCGCCCGGCGAACCGAGGTCCTCGAAGAACTCGTAGTTCGCCGTCGTGTACTCCTTCCACTGCTCCGGCACGTCGTCCTCGTAGAAGATCGCCTCGACCGGGCAGACCGGTTCACAGGCCCCGCAGTCCACGCACTCGTCCGGGTGGATGTAGAGCATCCGGTTGCCCTCGTAGATGCAGTCGACAGGGCACTCCTCGATGCACGCCTTGTCGAGCAGGTCGACGCATGGCTCGGCGATGATGTAGGTCACGGGTAGTCCTCTCACACGTGCCTCGCCACATAGTTCTGCGGCGGGTACGAGCCTACCGAGGAGGTGGCGTGCTCGGTGCGACGGACATCGGTCGACGCGTTGTAGTTCGGAGGTTTGTCGGGGTACGCGATAATCGTCCCTGTTATTCAGACGTGCTCGGTTACCTGACCGCGGCCAACGACACCGAACTGATCATCGAGACCGATCGCGGGACTGTCGTCGTACCGCTGACCGAGGTGCACCTCGCCAAGACCGTGCCGGCCCGGCGGCGCGGGACCGCGCGCGAGGTCCTGGCGCTGGAGCGGGTGGCCGCGGCCGCGTGGCCCCCGCCCGTGCTCGACTACCTCGGCGAGTGGCTGCTGCGCGCGGCGGACGGCTGGACGAACCGCGGCAACTCCGCACTACCGCTGGGCGACCCGGGCCGGTCGGTGCCGGAGGCGATCGACGCGGTGATCGACTGGTACCGCGGGCATGGGCTCACCCCGGCCGTCACCACGCCGCTGCCGGCCACCGCGGCCGTCGCGCGCGAGCTCGACCGTCGTGGGTGGACACCCAGGCCGCCCACGCTCGTGCAGACCGCGCCATTGCCCGATCCGGCATCCGGCGTCCGCCTGAGTGAGACGCCGGACGAGGATTGGCTCGCCGTCGTGGCCGGGCGCAAGGGCGGGCTCCCGGCCGCCGCGCGACACATCCTGTCCGCGCCGCGCCAGGTTCGCTTCGCGTCCGTGTACCGGGACAGCCTGGTCGCCATCGCCCGAGGAGTGGTGGACGGCGACTGGCTAGGACTGTCCCTTGTAGAGGTTGTGCCGTCCGCGCGCCGCGAGGGCCTGGCGCGGCTCGTCACGAGGGCGCTCGCGGGATGGGCGCGGGACGAAGGCGCGACGCGCGCCTACCTCCAGGTCGAGGAGCACAACGAGCCGGCCGTGGCCCTATACGCGAGCATGGGCTTCACGACCCACCACCGGTACGTGACGTACCGGCCCGGCGCTACGGGCGGCGGGGCCTGACCCGCTGGCGCTCGGCGTACCGCTTCAGCGCCCGGGACCGGTAGTCCTGGCCGGACGCCATGAGCGGGATGAGCCCGAGGACCGCCCCGCCCGCGGCGAACGCGAGGTACTGCCAGATGAGCGCGAAGAAGGCGCCCGCCCCCTCCTTGAACGGGGTCGACCCGCTGATGAACGGTCCAATGAGGACGGACAACAGGCACGCCGCCAGTACCGCGATCGTCAGGTCACCGAGCGCCCGGTTCATCGGGTAGCGCCGGCCCCAGAGGAACATCACGACGCCGGCGGCGGCCGCGATCGCACCCATCGCCACGAACCCGATGCGCACCTGCTGCGCGTCGTTGTCGTGAGCCCACAGCCGGACCGCGAGCCGGGCCACCGCGTTGATCGCGAACAGCCCCGCGGCCAGGACGGCCACCCATTGCCACCGCTGCCTCATCGGCAACGCCTCCCCCTAGTTCGGAGCCGGACCGCAGATCTGCTTCGGCTCCGCGTCGTACCGCCAGCTGAACTTTTCCCGCTTGATCTCTTTACCGTCCTGGCGGAAGATGCGCCAGGCGTCCTGAGTAAACCCTGGGATACCGTCAGTGGCAACACACTGCGGCCCGGGCTGCAGGTAGACGGGCTTCGGCTGGGTCACGTCGCGCTTGGGGCTCCATTCGGTGGACACGTCGTACTGCTTCGTGCTCCAGAGCGACACCGTGATCGACTTGTCCGTGTACGAGGTGTCGACGAGCACGCCGTACTTGGTGTCGTTCCGGAACTTCATGTCCAGCTCGGGGTAGAAGATCGTCGACTCGATCACCGACGGGTACCGCGAGAAGTAGTACTGGTGCGGCTGGTGCTCGACGTCGACCATGCCGGCGTAGTACGAGGCGTTGAACAGGGTCGTCGTGAACTGGCTGATCCCACCGCCGACGCCGGGGGTCAGCTTCCCGCCCACGATCACCGGGGCGTCGACGTAGCCCTGTTCGTACCCGCGCGGGCCGGTGTGACCGTTGAGCGAGAACGTCTCGCCGGGCTTGACGATCGCGCCGTCGACCTCCTGGGCGGCCCGGATGATGTTCTGGCTGCGGCCGTAGTTCAGGCCGCCGGTGAAGTACGTGGTGAACGTGGAGACCTGCTCCTTGATGCCCAGTTTCGCCAGGTCGGCGCTGCTCGTGGCGGGTGCCACGGAGACCAGCGACGCGGCGGCCGTGCGGGGTGCGCCCTTCGGCAGTACCGCCAGCAGGTCACCGGCCAGCTTGTCGGTGTCGACGACCTCGCCGCCGGTACTGGCCACGATCTTCGAGTCCACCCGCGCGTCCTTCGGCGGGGTCTCGAGCTGTGCCAGCGGGGTCTTCAGCGCGGTACGCAGCTTCCCGGCGTCGACCTTCGGCGTGATCTTGCCCTTCTCGTCGCCGGTCAGGTCGAGGCTGGCCGCGATCGCCGGCGGCGTGACGGTCAGCGTCTTGCCGTTGGTCTGGTTCACGGCCACCGCGACCGGGGCCGCGACGGCCGGGTTGGCCAGCTCGGTGACCAGGCGGTCGACGTCGGCGGCGGTGGTCTGCGGCACGATGTCGACCACCGGCACGGTGACCTGGTCGATGCGCAGCCAGCCCGCGGTCAGCGCGTCGGCCGAGCGCTGGGGGTCGAGGCCCCGGCCGGCCTTCGGGTACACGGGCTTCGGGGTGAGCCCGTCGAACGTCACGGCCGGCTTCGTCATCGCGTGCGCGACCTTCTTCGCGGTCGGCTCGAGCGCGGTGTCGAGTTTGTCGGCGTCGACCCGTACCACGGGGTCGACGACCCGCTTGCCGAACAGCCTCGGCCAGCCCTTGCTCGCCTTCGCGACGGTCGCGTCCACGTCGACGGCCAGCCCGACGTCGGTCGGCTTCACCGAGGCGGTCTGGTCGCCGACTTTGACGACGACGGGCTTCGCGACCTGCTCGCCCCGGGCGGCGAGCCCGGAGTTCAGGGCGTGGGCGGCTTCGGTCCGGTTCCGGCCGCCCAGGTCGACGCCGAGCACGGTGGTACCCCGAGGTACCTCACCCGAGAAGGCATAGGCGGTTCCGACTCCGACGGCCGGTACGGCAATGGCAGCGGCGATTCCCACCGCGATCAACGGTTTCACGATGCAGTCAACCTCAACGCTGGGGTTCGTGATCGTCACCGATGGTAGGCGGCTACTTCGCAAATGCCCAAAATTGCCGGACTTATTGCGATCTTCCTTACGTTGGCTGGTGCTGCGTGAGCAGGCGGTAGGCGCCGATCACGTAGGCCGTGACGCCGCCCAGGAGTGTGGTGTAGACCACCCAGTTGTTCGCGGCGAGGACGATGTCCCCTTCGGCCGTCCGGTCCGACACCATGATCATTAGGAACATCCAGACCAGACCCGGCAGCAGCGCGACGAGCTTGTGGCCGGTAGCCCGGAACGTGAACCACAGCAACACCAGGTTCGTGAGCACCGCGAACACCACGGACACCGGCAGCCGTACCGTGTCCCAGCGCAGCGGCGTGTAGAGCGCCTCGATCACGGCGGTGACCACGGCGCCAGCGATCCCCACCACCGCGCCGAGCACTCTGACAATCACTCGGCCAGGCCCGCGAACAAGTCGTCCTCCCAGCCGTTCGGCCCGCTGCCGGCGCCCCGCTCGCCTCCCACGAGGACGTAGTACTCGACGCCCATGAACTCGGAGCCGAAGTTTCCGGCGATCGAGAAGAGCCACGAGTCGTCCGGGATCTGGGTCGCGTGCGCGTGCATGCTCGCCACCTTCGCGTCGGCGAACTCGGTGGCGTCGATCCGGGCGGCGATCTGGTCGTCCGGGGTACCGAACGGGAAGTCGTCCACGTGCTCGAGACCCTCGAACGGGTTGTTGCTCGACCCCTCGAACTCGCGCATCCCCGCCTCGACGACGCTCTTCGGGATCGCGGTCCAGTAGATCTTCGTGGGCGCGCAGCCGTGGTCGGCGGCCAGCTCGGCGGCTCGCATCGCGACCCGGTGCGCCTGGATGTGATCGGGGTGGCCGTAGAACCCGTTGTCGTCGTAGGTGACGAGGATCTGCGGCCGTACCTCCTTCATCACCTCCACGAGCTGGGCGGCGGCCTCGTCGACGTCGGCCTGCCAGAAGCAGCGCGGGTGCTCGTTGGTCGGCAGGCCCATCATGCCGGAGTCGCGGTACCGGCCAGCCCCGCCGAGGAACCGGTGGTCGGCGACGCCGAGCGCCTCGCACGCCCGGGACAGCTCGGCGATGCGGTAGCCACCCAGCTGGTCCCCTTCGGCCGCGGCCAGGCCGGCCAGCTCGGGTACGTGGATCTCACCCTCTTCGCCGAGCGTGCAGGTGACCAGGGTGACGCGGGCGCCTTCGGCGGCGTAGCGGGCCATCGTGGCGCCCGTGCCGATCGCTTCGTCGTCCGGATGGGCATGAACGAACAGCACGCTCCTGCTGGGCTGGCTGGTTCGCTCGGCAAGCTCGCTCACGTCGCCCCACTTTACGCAGTTCGCGCTCACCCCCGGTGGTTGGCGGGTCGACTCGCGCGATCTGACAGGTCACTGTCACGATCTGATGGTGGAGTATCCGGAGCAGGCCGCGCGCACCAACCGCTTCAACCGCGGCGCGCCGCGGGCGGTGAGTGTCGGCGCGGATGGCGCTCGGATCGTGTTCCTCCGGTCGGCCGGGCCCGCGGACCCGGCCGACCGGCTCTGGGTGTACGACGTGACGACCGGCGCCGAACGCGAGATCGCTGACCCCTCGACGTTGCTGGCCGGGGCCGTGGGCGACCTCCCGTCCGAAGAGCGAGCCCTGCGCGAACGCCGCCGGCTGTCCGCGGAAGGGATCGGCTCGTACGCGACCGACCCGAACGCCACGGTCGCCGTGTTCTCCCTTGCCGGCCGCCTGTTCCGGGCCGATCTGCGTACCGCGACCGTGGCGGAGCTGCCAGCCACCGCCCAGGCCGTCGATCCGCGGCCCGACCCGACCGGGCGGCGCGTCGCGTACGTCAGCGCTGGCGTACTGCGGGTCATCGACCCGGTGCGGGGTGACTACCTGCTGGCCGGCGAGCCGGATACCGGTCAGCGGGTCACCTGGGGGCTGGCGGACTTCATCGCCGCCGAGGAGTTCGGTCGCTTCCAGGGGTACTGGTGGGCGCCGGACGGCAGCGCGATCCTCGCCGCCCGGGTGGACGAGACCCGGGTACCCCGGTGGCACCTGCACGATCCGGCGGACCCCGCCGTGGAGCCGACCACCGTGGCGTACCCCTTTGCCGGCGCGCCCAACGCCGAGGTGACCCTGCACCTGCTCGACCTGGACGGCGGGTGGGTCGACGTGCACTGGGACCGCGAGGTGTACCCGTACCTCGTCTCGGTGCGCTGGGGCGACGGCGGCCCGCTGATCACCGTGCTGCGCCGGCTGCAGCAGCACGGGCTGGTGTTGGCGGTCGACCCGCGTACGGGTGAGACCCAGGTGCATGCCGAGCTGGCCGATCCCCGCTGGGTCGAGCCGATCCCGGGGACGCCGTGCTACCTGCCGGACGGCCGGGTACTGGTCGGCGGCGAGCTGGCCCATGACGGGTACGACGCCCGCTGCCTCTTCGCCGACGGCACGTTGCTGACACCGCCGTCGCTGTACGTCCGGCGGGTGTGCGGGAGGCTGCTGTCCTCCGGCGGCGCCCCGCCCGTGCCCGAGCTGCTCGTCGAGGCGAGCGAGGGTGAGCCGGCAGAACAGCACCTGTACCTGGTCCGGACCGCGCACACCGGCGGCATCGCGGACGCCCGGCGGATCACCACGGATGCGGGATGGCACGTCGGGCACGCCGGCGGCGGGACGCTCGTCGTCGGCTGGGCCGGACTGGACCATGCCGGTACACAGTGGACGGTGTACCGCTCTGGCACCGTGATCGGGACGTTGGCGTCCCATGCGGCCG
>Ga0209382_10006099_pt1 | contig 15555 bp, 10 predicted proteins | sample SoiMetdeltSBSDD5_FD_187599 | JGI IMG/M metagenome (GOLD analysis project Ga0209382, IMG submission 187599) | Bulk soil microbial communities from a Populus tree surrounding site in Tennessee, USA - Soil MetaG P. deltoides SBSDD5 (SPAdes) (version 2) | ecosystem: Environmental > Terrestrial >...
CAACGACATTCGCGTGAGACCCTGGATCGCCTCGGCAACGATCGCCCATTCGATCCGGCGAGTCTCCGATTCTGGCGGCCGAAAGAACGCGCCAACGAAGAATCTCGCGGCCGGCTCCGCACTCTCCTCGGCGACTGTCTCGAAGTACGCGTCGAGGATGGCCCGTTGCTCCGCACGGTTCGTGGTCACCCGGACGGCGTCCGCGGTCCCGCACCAGTGAAAGAGAGAATCGCGCGACCGGACGGCGCCTTCCTCGGCCGCGGCCGACTCGGCGCCCCTGGCGCCAGGGACGACTTGATGGGCAAGTGGCTTGGTGCTCATGACAACCGCGTCAGGCAGACCCCATGCCGGCCCGCCCGGGCGTGAGCCACGAACACCTCCGACCCGGGCGGGTTGGAGGTCGCTAACGGCCGTTGTGCCTTGCGAGGGTTGGCGTTACCTTGTCCGCCAACGACGCACGTGCCTCGCGAGAGGCGCGCAACATGTTCCGAAATCCAGGGACCCTAACCGGTCCTCACCACTGCGTCGTAAGCGACTACACGGGTCGCTTGGAACAGCGCCCATCGTGAGGGCAGGGTTCACGAGACACATCTGTGATCGGTACGTACGCTCGTCGCGCGCCCCGAACACAGCCACACTCAGGGAGCACGAGGATGCGTACGACCGGAACCGTCAAGTGGTTCAACGACAGCAAGGGGTTTGGCTTCATCACGCGCGATGACGGACAGAAGGACTGCTTCGTTCATCACTCGGCGATCGAAGGAAAGGGGTTCAAGACACTGGCCGAAGGCGAGCGTGTTGAGTTCGACGTCGTGCAGGGCGCCAAGGGTCCTGCCGCCGAGAACGTGAAGAAGGTCGGCCGCTAACGCCGTCCGGGACCACGGGTTCAAACGTAGCCGGGCCGAGCACTCGGTCCGGCTACGTTGTTTTACGGTTGACGCGACACGGGCGTCTTCACCGGCACCCGAGAGACACACTTCAACACAAGGAGGGAGGGACTTTGATCGAGATCCAGCTCAGCGATGATGATCGCCTCGACTGGGCGCTCAAGAGTTTCAAGAAGAAGGTGCAGAAGGCCGGCATACTCGCGGATCTGCGCCGGAAGCGCCACTACACGAAGCCGAGCGAAGCCCGCCAGCTGAAGGCCGCGGCGGCTCGTCGACGCCGCCGCGCGGCGGCGCGCAGGGGCTAGCAGAACGCCCCACTGTTCGACGGGCCTGGCCGGCCGGCCGCCCACTGACGGCGGCCGACGGCGGCTCGTCGGAATCCATCGAGCGGGGCCGGGTCAAATGACCCGGCCCCGCTTCGCATAGTGTCGCAGTTGCCTAACGCGTGACCGGCGTTAGGCAACTGCCGGGGACGGACGACGGGGGACGGGCGACGGGCGGCGGTTTAAACGGCGGAAACTCTCGGGACGCATCTCGCAGTGAGATGAGCATCCCGAGGGTTCTCGCCCTTTTAGCCGTCGCCCGTCGCCCGTCGTCCGTCCCCGGCAGTCGCCAGTCGCCCGCCGCCTGTCGCCCAGCGGTCAATTACAGAGCTCGCTTAGCCCACGTGAGCCCGAAATCGTGACTTCGCCGCTCGGATGAAGCCGTTCACCGGTGCCGAGGGGTTACTCATCGGGGACGAATCGCTCGCATTCCATGTTGACTTGCGAAAAAATGTGTCAACACGTGATAGTTGCGGGTCCATACGCATTGTGCGGCAATGCGTCGCCTTCACAATCACTGGCGTCCACGCCGGGACGCGTTTGCGCCCGGTGCGTCTCGCTCGCGCGGTGTGGAGCCGCACTCCCCCCGCAATCGGTGTTGCGAATCCCCGCAACGAAGGAGGAGCAGTATGAGACGAGTTGTGTGTCTGATCCTGCTGGCAATCCCGTTCGTGCCTAACGCGCGAACCCTGCCAGCGCAACAAGCACCGCAGGGTACCGTGACCGGCAGGGTGGTCGACGCCTCCTCGCAGCGCCCGCTCGCCGACGCGCAGGTCAGCATCGTCGGGACGCAGCGCGGCGCCGTCACGAACGAGAATGGCGAGTTCCGCATCGTGAACGTCCCCGCGGGCGCGCAAACCGTCCGCGCGCAGCGCATCGGATTCGCGCCCGCCACGCTCGCCGTCTCCGTCACGGCAGGCGGCAGTGCCGTCGCGAACCTCGCGCTTGCGGTCACCGCCGTCGAGCTCGACCAGATCGTCGTCACCGCAACCGGCGAAACGCAGCGCAAGCGAGAAACGGGCAACACCGTTGCGGTCGTTCAACCCACGACCGAGCGACTCGCGGTGGCGCCAACGGTCGCCGAGCTGCTGCAGGCACAGGCGGCGGGCGTGTACGTCAACCAGTCCGGCGGCACGCAAGGCACGGCGAGCCGCATCCGCATTCGCGGCGCGAACTCCGTATCGCTGACCAACGAACCGCTCGTCCTCATCGACGGCGTCCGGACCAACAACGACATCGGCGGCAGGACCGGAGACGGCACGATCGGCGTCGGCGGCCAGCAGTCGTCGCGGCTCAACGATCTCAACCCGGAAGACATCGAATCCGTCGAGGTCCTGAAGGGACCAGCCGCGTCGGCGATGTACGGCACGGCAGCGTCGAACGGGGTGGTCCAGATCCGTACGAAGCGCGGCCGAGCGGGCAAACCGAAGTGGAACGTCTTCGCGCAGACCGGCCAACAGAAGGACACGTACGACTATCCGGCGAACTACTCGCAGATCGGTCTCCTCACCTCGACAGGCGCCCGTACCACCGGGTGCACGCTCGATGCCCAGGCGCGAAAACTGTGCACGGCCGTGGCCGATTCGCTCGCCAGCTGGAATCCGCTCCTCGAGGTCAGCCCGTTCAGGACGGGCTCGATCGGGACACTCGGAGGAAGCGTCTCCGGCGGCGGCGACGTCGCCTCGTACTTTGTGTCTGGCGACATCGACAAGAACAACGGCGTCTATGACCCGAACCACTTCAACAAGATCAGCCTGCGAGCGACCCTGAACGGACAGCTCGCGAGCACGCTGAACACGCAGGTCTCCGCGAACTACCTGTCCAGCCGACTGCGCTTCCCGCAGAACGACAACAACGTGCTGGGCATCTTCGGCGGCGGTCTCCTCGGCTCCGCCTTCGATGATCCGGTGTCGCGCGGCTACATCGCCGGCCAGACCGTGCAGGAGATCTTCGCGATCAACACGCAGGAGAACGTCGAGCGATTCATCGGCGGCGCCCAGGCGACGTGGAACCCCATCAAGTGGCTGACCGCGACCGGAGTAACCGGTGTCGACTACGTCGATCGTCGCAACCGCGAAACAGTTCCGCCGAACACCGTCTTCTTCGGATCGCTTCCCGACGGACAGCGCACGGCCAACACAGCGGACCTCTGGACATACACCGCGACTGGCAGCGCGACCGCGGCCTTCGACATCAACCCCAACCTTCGGTCGAGCACGACGGCGAGCGTGCAGTTCAGCCGGGACTATGTGAACGGTGTTCGCGCATTCGGCGCGAAGCTGCTTGCCAGCACGGAATCGCTCCAAGGGACGGCGGCCCGGTTCTCCGTCGGCGAGACCAACACCGACAACAAGACGCTCGGCGGGATCATCCAGGAGCAGCTCGCGTGGAAGGACCGCCTGTTCCTCTCGGGCGGTATTCGCACCGACAACAACAGCGCGTTCGGCTCCAAGTTCGGATGGATCACATACCCATCGGTGGGGCTTTCCTACGTCGTCAGTGACGAGGACTTCTTCCCGAAACAGGATTGGGTGTCGTCACTACGGCTGCGCACGTCGTATGGCCGCTCCGGCCAGCGCCCGAACTTCCGTGACGCGATCACCTATTTCAACACACAGACCGTCACGATCAACTCGGTGGACCAGCCGGGCATTGTTGTCGGCGGCACCGGCAACCCGGACCTGAAGCCCGAGGTCTCCTCGGAGTACGAGGGCGGCTTCGAGATCGGTTTCTTCCGCGAGCGCCTCGGGTTCGAGGCGACGTATTACCACAAGACGACCAACGATCTCCTGATCGCGCGACCGCTTCCTCCGTCGCTCGGTCTCACGCAGACGCAGTTCGCGAACCTCGGCAGCTCGTTGAACAAGGGGCTCGAGTTCTCGCTGCGCGGCGACATCTTCACGACGCGCGTCGCCAGGCTGTCCGTCACGGCGACCGCGGCACAGACGAAGAATGAGTTCACCGAGATCGGCAAGTTGTCGACGGGCGACCCGATTCCGCCCATCATCCTCGGCGAACAGCGCCACGTGCAGGGCTTCCCGTTAGGCGGATACTGGGACGAGCCTATCACGTTCGAGGACAAGAACAAGGATGGGGTCATCACCCGCGTAAACTGCCCAGGGCAGCAGGTGGTCGCCGGCGGGCCGGAGTGCGAGATCAACGTCGGAAAGGACGCGATCTACCTCGGCAACCCGTTCCCGACTCGCGAGTGGTCCCTCACGCCGCGCCTCACCCTGTACAACTGGCTGCAGTTCGGCGCCCTGATCGATCATCGCGGCGGCTACAAGGTCTACAACCTCACCGAGCGCTTCCGCTGCAACTTCGGCAACTGTCGGGCAGCGTCCGACCCGAACGCGCCACTGGCGGCTCAGGCGGCGAGCCTGGGTCAGCTCATGAACACCGACGCTGGCTACATCGAGAACGGCACGTTCACCAAGCTGCGCGAAGTGTCCGCCACGCTCACCTCGACCCGGTCGATCAACGAGAAGATGCGCATTCAGGGCGCGACGCTGACGATCGCGGCCAGGAACCTCGCGACGTGGACCGACTACTCGGGCTTCGACCCGGAAGTCAACTCCCAGCCGAGTGGAAACTTCAACACGTCGGACTTCCTGACGCAGGCCCCGCTCCGCATCTGGACCGCGCGTGTCAGCTTCGCGTTCTAACGTGCCCTCATCCGCCAACGACTACGGTGAATCAGACCATGAGAAATAAATTCTCTGTTGTGGCGCGACGGAGCCGGGACGCGAGGACACTACTCGCGGGCGCGGTTCTCGTTGTTGCCATTGTCGGCTGCAATCCCGACGACATCCTCGAAGTGGAAGATCCCGACGTCGCGAACCCGGAATCCGTAGCCGACTCGGTATCGCTCCCGTCGGTCCTCGCCGGGGCGATCGGTGACTTCGGCAGTGCGTACGACGGCGGTGGTGACTTCAACCAGGTCACGCTTGCCGGCCAGCTCGCCGATGAGCTCTACAACACCGAAACGTTCCCCACGCGCATCGAGGTCGATCAACGTCGCCAGCAGACAACGAACGGATCGCTGCGCGACTTGTTCTATGCGACGCACCAGGCGCGCGCATCGGCGCAGCGTGCCTCCGAGGGCTTCGCCAAGTTCGCTCCAACGGCCATTGGCTTCTCGACGGCGCTCAACCTCGGAGCGCTGACGTACATCCTGTTCGCGGAGAATTACTGCGGGTCGGTTCCGATCAGTAAGGAAACGTCGCCCGGCGTGTTCGAGTTCGGCCCCGCGTTTACGACGCAGCAGTTGCTCAACGGCGCCGTCGCGAAGGCCGACAGTGCCCTAACGATCGCAGCGACGGCCGTAGGGTCCGCCTCGGCCAAGGCTGCGGAGTCGGGGTTCGCTCGCGTGCTCAAGGCGCGCGCGCTCCTCGACCTTAACCAGCCGGCGCAGGCGGCCACGGCGATCGGCGGGACCACGGGCGTGCCCACGGTCTTCCAGTACAACTACCTGCACTCGGAGATCACCACGCGGCAAAACAACGGCACGTGGGCGACTACCGTCAGCGTCGCGCGGTTCGGCGTGCCAAATAAGGAAGGAGTGAATGGTCTCCCATTCCTGTCGGAGGGCGATCAGGCCGGCACGGTCAAGGATCTGCGAGTCTCGAACGTCAGGCGCGGCGGCAACGGCCGTGGCTTCGACAACACGACGCCGCAGTGGATGCAGCAGAAGTATCCGATCCGTGCGGCAACCGTTACGATCGGCGATGGTGTCGAGGCTCGCCTGATTGAAGCCGAGGCAGCTCTTCGCGCCGGCAACTATGCTGGTGCGGGTGGTACGCTCGAGATCCTGAACGGGCTTCGCAGCAACAACTCACTGCTCGTGCTGCGAGGGTATGGCGCCGGTGCGTTCACGCCACTAACGCCGGCTGCCACGCCGGCTGCGCAAGTGGACCAGTTCTTCAAGGAACGAGCGTACTGGCTGTATCTCACGTCGCACCGCCTGGGCGACCTGCGACGGCTCATCACGCAGTACAACCGCGGCGCCGAGACGGTCTTCCCCACGGGGACCTATCATAAGTCGGGCACCTACGGCACGGACGTGAACACGCTCGTGCCGCAAGCGGAGGAGAACAACCCGAACTTCAAGCGCGCGGATTGTGTCGTAACGAAGCCCTGACCGTGGCCGTTGAACGGTGAAAGAAAGCGGGGCCGGGTCTGTGACCCGGCCCCGCTCGCAATCTGGCAGGGATCTTCCGGTCAAAATGGGGGTCGGACTCGAGGTCTGGGTTAGGTTGGATGCGTGGTCCCATCCGGACTCCGACCGGAGGCCTTTCGACCTCGACGTTCGGGCCTCGCGGCCATCGTTGCCGCGATGCATAGTATGCCGTCCGCCCGCAGCGCTTCGCGCCTCGGAGGTAGTAAACCGATGCTCCTGTCTCGCCGTCGCAGCCAGGTGGCTGCCAGTCTCGCGACCATCGCCATGTTCGGCGGCGTGTCGCTCTCGCTCGGCTCGCGCGTCGAAGCGCCGTCGATCCCGGACCGGCTTGGCGACGACGTGTTCTGGCGTATCGTCTCCGACTACTCGGAGCCTGGCGGCTTTTTTCGGTCCGACAACTTCGTCTCGAACGAGATCACGTTCCAGTGGGTCCTGCCGGAGCTCGCGCGGACGACGCAGACGGGCGGAGTCTATCTGGGCGTGGGACCCGACCAGAACTTCACGTACATCGTGGCGATGCAGCCGAAGATCGCGTTCATCGTCGATATCCGGCGACAGAACATGCTGCATCACCTCCTCTACAAGGCGCTCATCGAGCTGTCACCGGACCGCGCGGAGTTTCTGTCGCGGCTTTTCTCGCGCCCTCGGCCCGGCGGGCTCGACGTGACTGGCGGCCCGGCATCCCTCTTCCAGGCCTACGCCAACGTGCCGGGAGACAGCGCGTTGTATGTCCGAAACCTGGCCGCGGTGAAGGAGCAGCTCGTCGCACACCACAAGTTTGGGCTCACGAGCGACGATCTGCGAACGATCGAGTACGTCTATTCTGCGTTCTTCACCGCCGGGCCCGACCTCACCTACTCGTTCAGCATGCCCGGTCGCGGCGCGAGCATGATGTTCTATGGACGCCGCATGCCGACCTACGCCGAGCTCATGATGGAGAGTGACGGGTCGGGGGCGCAGCGCAGCTACCTCGCGAGCGAAGACAACTACCGCACCCTGCGCGACCTCGAGCGGAACAACCTCATCGTCCCGCTCGTGGGCGACTTTGCCGGCGACAAGGCCATCCGAACGGTCGGTCAGTACGTTCGGGACCACAACGCGACCGTGACCGCGTTCTACACGTCCAACGTGGAGCAGTATCTCTTTCAGAGCGACGACTGGAAGAAATTCTTCGGAAACGTCGCGACCCTTCCGGTCGACACCTCCAGCACGTTCATTCGCGCGGTGTTCAACTTCACCACGATGCCAAGTCAGACGGGCACGCCCGGGCCGAGGTCGAAGACCATGCTCGCCTCGATCGCCGAGCAGGTGCAGGCGTTCACCGAGGGACGCATCCAGTCGTACTGGGACGTGATTCAGACCTCGCGTTGATCCTCGGCGCCCGAACGGCCAACCCCTGACACCCTCGACCCCACCCAGCGGTCTCCGACAGGCGATCGGCCTAACGCGAGCGACCGCGATGGTCATCGGGACCATCATCGGCGCCTCGATCTTCGTGCAGCCATCGCTCGTGTCCGGTGCCGTGCCGTCGCTGTCCGGCATGCTGCTCGTCTGGGCGGCCGCCGGCGTATTGACGCTCATCGGTGCGTTGGTCACCGCGGAGCTCGCGTCCGCGTTTCCCGGGACAGGTGGCGTCTACGTCTTCCTGAGAGAGAGCTACTCGCCGGCCGTCGGGTTCCTCTGGTGCTGGGCGATGTTCTGGAGCATGCACACGGGGATCATCGCGGCAATCGCCACGGTGTGCGCGCGCTACGTTGGCTTTTTCGTGCCGCTCGGCGACACCGGCGTTCGGATAGTCGCGATCGGTGCCATTCTGCTCCTCTCGGGCGTAAACTACGCCGGCGTTAGGTACGGGACTGCCGTCCAGACCACGTTCACCATCATCAAGGTGGCGGCGGTCGTGCTCATCGTCGCCGCCGGGTTTGCGGCGCCGCGCGCGACCATGCCGGTGGCCGACCCATCCGGGTCCGCGCTCGTTCCGTCGCTTCGCGCGTTCGTGACTGCGACGGTCGCGGGCCTCTTCGCGTTCGGTGGTTGGCACATGGTGACATACACTGGCGACGAGACGGTCGATGCGCGTCGCACCATCCCGCGGGCGCTCCTGATCGGGACGCTTGCGGTCACGGTCTCGTACATCGCGGTCAACGCCGCGTACCTCGCCGTCCTGTCGCCGGCCGCCGTGGCGTCATCGAACCGCGTGGCCGCCGACTTTGCCGACCGCGTGATGCGCAGTGGAGGTGCCGCGGCCATGTCCGCGCTGGTGGTGCTCTCCACGCTTGGCGCGATGACAGGCATCATTCTCACCGGCCCTCGAGTGTATCTCGCGGCCGCGCATGACGGCCTCCTTTTCCGTTGGATTGGGGACATCCACCCGCGCTACGGAACGCCGCACCACGCGATCGCCTTGCAGGCCGTCTGGGCGTCGATCCTCGTGGCGACGGGCACGTATCGCACGCTGTTCACGCGCGTGGTGTACACCGAGTGGATCTTCTTCGGACTCATGGCCGCCGGCGTGTTCGTGCTGCGACAGCGCGCCGGGTATTCGCCGGCGTATCGCGCGTGGGGCTACCCAGCGCTGCCGCTCGTGTTCATCGTGTCTACCGGCTTCATCGTCTTCAATCAGCTCGTGTCCGATCCAATCGAGAGCGCGACCGGGCTCCTGATCGTTCTGGCTGGTCTCCCGATCTATTACCTGCGGACTGCACGACTCAATTCCCGAACTGCCACGCATGCCGATCATTGACGTTCACAATCACTTCTATCCGCCCGAATATCTCGCCGCGCTTCGCACCGGGAAGAGCGTCGTGCGAGTCACGGTCGACTCGTCAGGCAACCCGCACATTCACTACCCCGGCGACTACAACGTCGCCGTCGCCGGTCATCGAGACATTGCGTATCGGCAGCAGGTGCTCGAGGACGCGGGTGTGGACACGCAGGTCATCACCCTGACGACGCCGGGGACGCATGTTGAATCGCCGGCGTACGCGGTGACATTGGCCAAGCTCGTGAACGACGCGTTCGCGACGGTCATCGCCGAGCGGTCGCCGAGATTCACGGCGCTGGCGACGCTGCCGCTCAACGACCCGGCGGAGTCGCTCACCGAGTTTCGCCGGGCGGTAGAGGAGCTGCACCTGCCGGGCGCGATGCTGTTCAGCAACGTGAACGGCATCGCATTAGCCGACGAGCGGTTCTGGCCGCTCTACGAGGCAGCCGACGCCTACGGTGCGGTGCTGCACATCCATCCCACGAGCCCCGTGGGGGTGGAGGCAATGACCCAGTATTGGCTCATGCCGCTCGTCGGATTCCTGATGGATACGACGCTGGCCGCGGCGCACCTGGTGTTCAGCGGGGTGGGCGAGCGGTTTCCGAACATCAAATGGGTGCTCTCGCACCTCGGTGGCGCCGTGCCGTACATGGCCGAGCGGTTCGATCGCGGGTTTCACGCGTTCAAGGACTGTCGCCGCCACATCGATCGTCCGCCGAGCGATTATCTCAAGACGTGGTATTACGACACGGTGAATTTCGATCCGAACGCGCTCCGTCTCGCGGTGGCGTTCGCCGGCGTCGATCGCATCCTGGCGGGCAGTGACTATCCGCATCAGATCGGCAGCATTCCGTCGATGCTGATGAGCCTCCGGCATCTCGGCCTGTCGGATGCGGATACGGCGAAGATTCTCGGCGGGAACGCGGCCGGTATCTATAGACGTTAGGCAGTGATTTGACCACAGAGGTCACAGAGGTCACAGAGAAGGATCAGGGATCGTGGTTCAACAAAACGGCAGCAGCCTAACGAGACCGTCCACGAGCGCACGGCCCGCACTGCCGTCGGGATCGCGGTCCGGGTCGTAGATCGTGATGTTCATCCCGACCACCGCGCCGGTATCGAGCACACGGCGGAGCAGGGCCTCGAGCTCATCGTGCGACAGCCCGTCCGGTTGACGCGAGTCCACGGCGGGCATTACCGCATCGTCGAGCACGTCGACGTCGAGGTGGATCCAGGTTCCCTTCACGCCGGACCGCATCAGACGACGCGCAACATCCTCGCCGGCCGTCGCCGTGCCGCTTCGACGCAGCGCATCGAGGTAGCGTACGTCCATCGCGTCGCGGGCACGCTTCACGTCGTCGCCCGTGTACCACGCCGGGTTGTCGCGTGGCCCGAGCATCGCGACGTCGGCCGCGGCGACGAGCGGCGCTTCGCCGCCTAACGCGGATAGCTCGGCCGGGCCGATGCCCACCGACAGCGCCAGGTCCATGCCCGCCGCGCCGCCGGTTCGCGACACGGAGGGAGTCTGCAGATCCTGATGCCCATCCACGAACAGGAGCCCGTAGCGCCCGCGGCGGTGCAGCGCGAGCAGGCACCCGAGCAGTATCGAGCAATCCCCACCGACGACGAGCGGAAAGTGCCCGGCATCGAGCTGTGAGCCGACTGCCCGCGCGAGCGTCGCCGAGTAGACCGCGATCTCGTGGACGTTCCGAATGCCGGTGGTCGCATCGCGCTCCGGCCGGTAGGGCGGCGGCACGACCTGGCCGGCATCCGCGGCACCGAGCCGCTCTCGAAGGCCGAGCTCACGGAGACGGCTCGCCATGCGCCGGACACCCGGCTCCCTGTTTTCGGCTGGTGGTGCCAGCCCGAGGTTGCTTGGCGCGTCGAGCAGGGCGATTGCCCGAGCCACCGTCAGACCCTTGTCAGCGCGCGGCGAGACGGACGTTAGGCATCAGAGCCGCTCCACGAGCCGGTCGATCAGGAAGCTCGACTGCTCCAGCGCCTCGTGCGTGAACGGTCCGAAGAACTCGCGCACCTCATCGAACAGCCCGCGGAACCGCGCGCGGTCACCGCTGCCGAGGATCTCGGCCACCTCGGCGGCCGCCTTGGCGAAGGCGGTCGTCACGTGCGCCGTCGCGGGGTTCCGCATCTCGATCGGACCATAGAGGTCGGGCGATTGATCGAAGTGCCGGGCCGTCACGTACAGCTCCATGAGGTAGGCCGGTGAAGTGAACCGCAGCGTCTCCTCCAGCGGCGTGCCGATCCGGGCGAGCGTGAGCCCCAGGACCTGCGTCTGGAAGTGCGTGAGCACCTGTACCACCGACATCATCCGATCGTGATGTGCCGGGGTCGTTTCCTGTACGGTGAGGCCGCGTGCTTGCAGCATGCCCGCGACCCAGTCGGCCCATTCCTCCCCCCTGGCGCGACAGACCACAACGCGCTGACCCTGGAGCGAGTGCACGTTAGGCCCGAACATCGGATGCGTACCGACGACGCTCGCGCGTGTCGAGGCCAGCATCGCCGCCACCGGCGCTTCCTTGATGCTCGTCACGTCCATGAGGACCGCGTCTTCGCGAAGACGTGGCCCAACCTCACGGATCACCGGGTCCGTCACGTCGATCGGAACGCTCACGACCACGACGTCCGCCACGGCGGCCGCCGCGGCCGCGGTGAGCTCCGTATCGACGTCCACCACGAGAACCTGATGACCGAGATCGCCGAACAACCGCGCCATGAGAGCGCCCATGCCTCCGTGTCCGCCGATCACGGCGATGGTGCGCGCTGGCGTCTCGTATGGCACCTCTGCGCGGAGCGTCGCCTGATGATCGCGGCTCGCTCGCATGAGCACGCGAAACACGGACTCCATCTCGCCGCGCGGGAGCCCCATCGCCTCCGCGCGCTGGCATCGGTCGACGATGATGTCGCGTTCCCGTTCGACGTCGCGGATGCGGAGCCCGTGCTGGCGCTTGTAGGCCGCGATCTCGCCGACCAGCGCCATGCGGCGTGCCACGATCTGAAGGAGGTCGCGGTCGAGTACGTCGACCATCGCCCGCAGGACGGGCAGCGGTCGCGGAGTGGCGTCGTCAATCATGCCGGAAACTACTCTCGCGGACCACTACCGCTCTCCCATCCACTTGTCCTCGAGAACGACGAGCGGTTTCGACAGGGCTCCTCCGTTGACCGTCAACGTGACCGTATACGTCCCCGGCTCGACACTCGGAATATTCCCGAATCCGCCACCGCCACCTCCGGCGGCGCCGGCCCCGGTCCGTCCGCTCGGCGCGAGGTTCCACATCACGCGATTCACGCCGGCGTTCTTCGTGCCTTCGAGTGTGCGAACGACTCGCCCGCTCGCGTCGGCGATCGAGATCGAGACATCGCCGGCCACCGGTGCCTTGAGATAGTAGTTGATCGCGGTCCCGCGAGGGGCGTTCTCACCCACGAACAACTTCTGTCCGCCGATCTGCTGTGACAGCGTGACATCGGTCAGGTACGCTACGGTCGGCCGGATGTCGAACAGGGTCGCGTCCTCGCTCAGAACGGCAGGAGTCAGCTGCTGGAGGGGCGTGATGTCGTCGGCGATCAGTACGCTGCGGCCGTGCGTCGCGACGATGAGGTCTCCGTCGCGCGGGTGCACGAGGATGTCATCCACGCGAACCGTCGGGAAATCGTTCATGAACCGCTTCCACTCGCGCCCGCCGTTCGTCGAGACGAAGAGCGCGAATTCGGTTCCGACGTAAAGCAGGTCCTTGTTCTTCGGGTCCTCACGCACGACCTGAATGTTCCCGTAGGGCGGCAGGTCGTTGGCGATGCTCTGCCAGCTCGCGCCGTAGTCACGCGTGACGTAGAGATACGGCTTGAGGTCGTCGCTTCGATGGCCATCCACGGCGACGTAGGCCGTCGCGGCGTCGAAGTGGGAGGCGTCGATCCGTGAGACCCAGTACATGTGGTCGCGTGGCAGCCCCGGGAGGTTCTTCCCGACCTCGGTGAACGTCGCTCCGCCATCGCGGCTCAACTGGACCAGGCCGTCGTCCGTCCCGGCCCACACGACGCCCGCGGTGACCGGGGATTCGGACACCGACACGATCGTGCCGAACGCGGTGACGCCGTCGTGCTTCGAGAGCATCGTCCGGTCGCCGGCCACACCCATGATCTCGATCGTCGATCGGTTCACCTGCTTCGTCACGTCGGCGCTCGCGGTCCAGCTGTTCCCGCGATCGGTCGACTTGAACAGGCGATTGCCGCCGAGCCACAGGGTGCTCGCGTTATGCGGCGAGATGATGTACGGCGTGTTCCAGTTGAACCGATACTGGTCGTCGGTGGCGGCGTTTGTCACGTTAGGCTGCCCGCCACCTCCCTGGCCTCCGCCACCGGGGCCACCTGCCGGTGGCCCGCCCGCGCGGCCCGGCGCGCGGGGGCGAATGCTCTGCGTGCGGCCGGTGCGCAGGTCGTAGCGGTTGGTGTTCCCGTTCTGGGACTCGGAATACACGGTCGCCCAGTCGGACGGGTCCGCGGCGGTGTGGAAGCCATCGCCGCCGCCGATGCGGAACCAATCCGAGTTCAGGATCCCGAGCCGCGACCGTGTCGCGCTTGGCGCGCCCCAGCTGCCGTTGTCCTGCAGGCCGATGTACACGAAATAGGGGCGCCGCGTGTCGGCCGTGACGACGTACGCGAGTCCCGTCGCCATCGTGTTGATGAAATCCCACGTCCTGCCCTGATCCCAGCTGATATCGAGACCACCATCGTTGCCGATCATGACGTGGTTCGGATTCTTCGGATCGATCCAGATCGCGTGTTGGTCGACGTGTGCCGGGTCGTCGTGTCCGCCCGCAGCGTCGAGCGTGGCGAACGTCTTCCCACCGTCGAGTGACTTCGCGACCGGAAGCCCGGCGACGTACAGCGTGTTCTCGTTGGAGGGGTCGATACGGAGCTGGCTGAAGTACATGGGACGCGCGTCGCAGTTGCTCACGAGCGTCCAGCTCCGGCCCTTGTTGGCGGAGCGGAACAGCCCGCCGCGCGACTGGTCGAGAGGCGGTGGGGTGCGGTTCGTGGGAGCGGCAGCAGCCGGCGCCGCGGCTCCGCCCTGCGCGCCTAACGCGGGAAAGCCGCGGGCTGGTCCGGCGTTGTTGCACCAGTTGAACGCGAGACCTCCGCCGCCACCTCCACCGCCTCCGGCCGCCGCGGCTCCAGGCTGCGAGCCCGGTTGTCCACCGGGAGGATTGCCCGGTGGTGCGCCGGCCGGGTTCGCGCGTTGGCCTCCGGGTGGGTTGCCCGGCGGAACCGGCGGCCCGGCCGGCGCGCCGGGCGTCGCTTCGGCGTTCGCGGCCGTGGGCGCTCCACCGCGGGCGAGCGAGATCGTGTTGCTCTCACCGGCCTCGATCTGCGCGAACACCACGTTAGGGTTCGAGCGCGAGACATCGAGCGCGATACGTCCGTACGTTCCTGGCGGGAGGCCGTTGCCGCTCAGCTTCGTCCACGTTCGCCCAGCGTCTTCCGTCTTCCAGATCGCGCTGCCTGGACCACCCCCGTTGAAGCAGCAGCCCATCCGTCGGCGCTGGTAGCTCGCGGCATACAGCACGTTGCTGTTCGACGGGTCGATCGCGATGTCGGTGAAGCCGGTGTTCTCGTCGATGTACTTGACCTTGTTCCATGTGCGTCCCCCGTCGGTCGTCTTGTACACGCCGCGATCGGGGCTTGGGCCGAACAGATGCCCCGGGACGGCCACGTACACGACCTCCGGGTTCCGCGGATCGATCACGATGCGCGCGATGGTCTGCGTTTCTCGCAGCCCGATGTGCGTGAACGTCTTGCCGCCGTCGGTGGTCTTGTACATCCCGTCGCCGAACGTCGACGTCTGGCGGTTGTTCGCCTCGCCCGTTCCGACGTACACGATGTTCGGGTTGGTCGGGTGAATCGCGATGTCGCCGATGGATGCGGTGCCGTACGTGTCGAACACCGGCTCGAACGTGGTCGCGTTGTTCACCGACCTCCACACGCCACCCACGGCGTAGCCGACGTAGATGATGCTCGCATTGGACGCCGAGACCTCGATGTCGTCGATCCGGCCGCCCATGCTTGCGGGCCCGATCGAACGGAACCGGAAGGGGGCAAGAAGCGGGTCGGTCGATGCGTTGATCATCGGCCGGCGCGTCGGCTGTGCAGCGGGAGGCTGTGCACCGGCCGTCGTAATGGCGGTGCCTAACGTGAGCAATCCACTCAGCATGCCGATGACTCGTCGGCGTCTCGACGTCATGGACGATCCCTCCATCGGTTGCTGTTCGCCGTTCCCGGTTCCCGGTTCCCTGTTCCCGATTCCCGCAGGCGGGCGCCTCCGGCGCGCCGCCTGCCATTCCCGATTCCCGCCTACTTGATGCGCGCGACCTGGCTCGCCGGCGTCGCGAA
>Ga0209382_10006101_pt1 | contig 15555 bp, 9 predicted proteins | sample SoiMetdeltSBSDD5_FD_187599 | JGI IMG/M metagenome (GOLD analysis project Ga0209382, IMG submission 187599) | Bulk soil microbial communities from a Populus tree surrounding site in Tennessee, USA - Soil MetaG P. deltoides SBSDD5 (SPAdes) (version 2) | ecosystem: Environmental > Terrestrial >...
ACTCTGCCCAGTGGTTTGACTAGGTACTTACCCCTAGTCGAGGGCGGGAACGCTTCCGGCGAGCAATGTCGACAACTGCGCCGGATCGAACTGCAATCCAGTGTAGAACGGACCGAACTCGGCGAACTTCGCGCTCGCTTCGTCGAATCGCATCTCGTAGATCAACTTCTTGAACACCAGTGGATCCTGGGCGAAGAGATCGACGCCCCACTCCCAGTCGTCATAGCCGATCGATCCGGAGATCACCTGTGTCACCTTGCCCGAGTAGTGACGGCCGATCATTCCGTGCTCGCGCATCATCGACGCGCGCCGCTCGAAGCTTTCGGAGTACCAGTTCTGCGTCTCGCCGCGCTTCTTGTTCATCGGATAGAAGCAGACGTAACGCCATTTCGGTATCTCAAGAAACAGACGGTTCATCACACGCTGGCGCTGCGCCTCCATCTCCGCATCGAATGCGCGATCGAACTCTTCGCTGTCTGGCTTGTGTTTCGCGCCAAGCTGCTCGTGGATCTTCGCAGTCATCTCGTACATGCCGAGTTCGACGATCGACACGTACGACGTCGTGGCTTCGAGGTAGTCGTGCAGCTCGGTGCGCGAGAGGGCGAGCTGTGCCTGCGCCAGCGGCTCGAAGCCACGGCGGAAGCAGATGAACATCAAGTCGCCCTTGTGTCCCAGCATCTGCACGGCAGCCGTTGCGCCCGCGTCAGGAACCGCCAGCGCGCGATTGGCCTCATCGGCCATTCGCTGGATGTCAGCGGACGCGCTAGACCGCAGGCGATCCCATCTGACGCGGTACATCAGGTGGAGCACGCTCCACCCTTCCAGAGATTCGGGGACGAACGGGTTGTGCATCTCGCGATCCTAGTAGAAATCAGGATTCGGGAATCAGCCTTCAGAACTCACGGCTCCGTCGCCGGTCGACGTGCCGGCACGTGAATCCGCTCCGTCTTCTCCTTCTTCGGCCCAAACAACTTTACTGCCAGCCAGTCGCGAGAGTCCGCGAGAATCTCGTAGACCGTCGGAATCACCAGCAGCGTCAACAGCGTCGACGTGATGACGCCGCCGATCACCGCGATTCCGAGCGGCGCGCGGAAGTCGCCGCCTTCGCCGCCGCCCATCGCGACCGGCACCATGCCGGCGACAAGGGCGAACGTCGTCATCAGAATCGGCCGCAGGCGGACACGCCCGGCCTGAATCAGCGCCTCGCGCCGATCTACGCCCTTCTCCTCGGACCATTTGGCGAAGTCGATCAGCAGGATCGCGTTCTTCGCCACGATGCCGACGAGCAGGATGATGCCGATCATGCTCATGATGTTCAGCGACTCACCCGTGAACACCAGCGCCAGCATGACGCCGATGAGCGACAGCGGCAGCGACAACATGATCGACAGCGGCTCGAGGAACGAACCAAACTGCACAACCAGCACGAAGTACATCAGCATGATCGCCACGCCGATGGCCACGAACATCTGCGTGAAGATCTCGACCTGATCTCTCGTCTCGCCGCCCTGGCTCAGACCGTACCCCGGCGGGAACGGCACGGATCTCTCGACTCGCGCCATCAGGTCGCCCATCACTTCCGACAGCGGACGGTTCTCGGTGTTGGCCTCGACAGTGATCACGCGGTTGCGATCAAGATGATCGATTCGCGCTGGACCAATCGACGGCGTGATACGCGCCACCTGACCGAGTGGAATGCTCGCGCCCGGATTGCCGGGACCGCCAACCGGCAGTGGCAGCGACTCGAGATCGCCGACCATCGTCCGCGATTCCGGTGCCAGACGGATCCGCACATCCCGAGTCTCCCCCGATGGGTCGATCCAGTCGCCGACGTCGATGCCGGCGAACGCTGGACGCAGCGCCTGCGCGACCTGGCCCACGGTCACGCCCAGCGAGCCGGCGAGACCGCGATCGAGTTGCACATCTAACTCAGGCTTCTGTCCTTTTGTGGACAGCGAGATGTCCACGGCGCCCGGCACCTGCCGGAGCTGGTCGGCGACGGATTCCGCGAGGCGCGAAAGCTCCTGGGCGTCGGTGCCATGCACCTGCAGCTGGATCTGCTTTTCGCCCGGATTGAAACCCGTGCTGACCGACACTGTGACGCCGCCGATCTTCGCGAGCGCAGCGCGCACGTCGGCGACCACCATCTGCTGGCTTCGCGAGCGCTCGGTCTTGGGCGACAGCTTCGCGAAGACGATCCCCTCGTCCACGGCGTCGGCTTGCCCTCCGACGGTAGTGTAGGTGTAGGCGACCTCACTGCGCTTGCGCACTTCGCGAGCGACCTCGTGTGCTTTTATCCGCGTGTAGTCGAGATTCGATCCAGGCGGCGTCTCGATGTCGATCTGAAACGCGGACACATCCATCTCCGGCACGAACCCCGCACCGACCACGCCCAGGAATGGCAGCGCCAGCGCGCCGACGAACGTCGCGAGCGCGAGAGTCACCATCGAGATGCGATGGTCGAGCGCCCAGGCAATCACGCCCTTGTAGCCTTCGGCCCGGCGATCGAACCAGAGATTGAAGCGGCCGAGGAGCCGCGACAGCAGCGGCCGCTGCTCGAGCGGCCGATGCGGATCAGGCCAGTAGGCCGACAGCATCGGGTCGAGCGAGAATGAGACGAACAGCGAGACGAGCACTGACGACACGATGGTCAGGCCAAAGGGCTTGAACCACTGTCCGGCCTCGCCGCCAAGAAACGCGATCGGAATGAACACGACGACGATCGACAACGTCGTCGCCGTGACGGCAAGACCGATCTCATCGGTGCCTTCGAACGCCGCTATGAGATGGCCCTTCCCCATCTCGACGTGCCGCACGATGTTCTCGCGCACGACGATCGCATCGTCGATCAGGATGCCGATGGCCAGCGACAGGCCAAGCAGCGACATCGTGTTCAGCGTGAAGCCAAACGCCCAGACTGCGACGAAAGACGCGAGGACCGAGACCGGCAGCGCGAGGCCGGTGATGATCGTGGAGCGCCACGAGTTCAGGAACAGGAACACGACGACCACTGTCAGGGCGGCGCCCTCTATCAGGGCCTCTTGCACGCTGAACACCGAGTCCTCGACGCGCTCCCCCGCGTCCTGCACAATGCGTAGCGTCACACCCGCCGGCAGCGTGCGCTGTATCTCGGTAATCTGCCGACGGACCTCGTCGGCGACAGCGGTCGTGCTGAAGCCGGTGGACTTCAGGATGTTGATGCCGACCGCTTCTTCGTCATTGAAGGCGGCCGATGAACGCGCCTCCTCGGTGGCGTCGCGCACGTCGGCCAGATCGCCGAGACGGACAATGCGGCCTGCCGACTGCGACACCACGAGCTGCTTGAAGTCGGCCGGAGAGTCGAGACGCCCCTTCAAACGGATCGTCCGCTCGTCGAGCTGTCCTTCGAGGCGACCGACCGGCGATGCGAGGTTCTGCGACTGAAGGGCCACCACCAGCTGACCGACGCTCACGCCGGCCGCCTGAAGGTCTCGCGGACGGATCTCGACGACGAGCTCGCGTTCTATAGCACCAGACAGATTGACCGTTGCCACGCCGGTGATGCCGCGCAGCTTGCGCGTAATGCCTGGGTCCACGATCCGAGTCAGCTCGGCGCCGTTCAGTCCGGGTGAGGTCAGCGCCAGCGACAGGATGGGCCGATCGGCGGGATCAAACTGCGTGAGGATCGGCTCTTCCATCTCCTGCGGCAGATCGTTGCGGATTTCCGAAATCTTGTCGCGGATCTCCTGAGTCGCCAGCCGCGGGTCCTTTGAATAGTCGAACTCGACGATGATGCTTGTATACCCGTCGAGGGAGTTCGAACGCATCCGGTCGATGCCGCTGATGCCGGAGATCGCCTCCTCAATCGGATCGACGACCTCGCGCTCCACGACATCAGGCGAAGCACCGGGATAGGGAATCGCCACGACCACGACCGGCGCGTCGATCTCGGGATACTCGTCGGTGTCGAGCTGCAGCAGCGCGACGATGCCGAACACGACGAGCATCATCATCGCGACGATGGTCAGGACCGGACGTTTGATAGCGGTATCTGAAATAAACATGGCGACCTACTTCGTCGTGCTCACCTTCACGGGTGTTCCCGGCGTGATGCCCTGCGACGCGCCGCGCAGCAGGACGTCCCCTTCTTTCAGCCCCGACGCGACGTTGACGAGCTCCGTCTGCGGGTCGCGCAGTCCGAGTTTCACGGTCACGCGCTCGGTCTTGCCGTCGGTCACGCGCAGCACCCAGGGCATCGACGCGTCGGTGGTATTGACCGCGTTGCTGGGCACGACAATCCCGCTGGCCGATTCGCTGACCACGCGCCCCTCCGCGAACAGACCGGCAACGAGCCGGCCGCCGACATTGGGAATCGACACGTAGATCGGCACCTGGCGCGTCCCCGCATCCGCCTGCGGTGCGATGCGCTCGATGCGGCCCTGGAACGTGGTGTCATATCCGCGCACCTTGAACTCGACGGTGGCGCCCACCCGCAGCGCGCGTAGATCGTCGGACGGCACCGACGCCTCGAGCCGCATCGACGAGGGATCGATGATCGTGAAGAGCTCGGTGCCTGAACTGACGACGTCGCCGGTGTTGACGCTCCGTTTCGAAACGATGCCCTGGAAGGGCGCGTGGATCACCGTGTCGCCGAGCGCGCGATCCGCGCTCGCGAGACGAGCCTTCGCATCCGCGACCTGCGCCTCGGCGGCCGTGACCGTGTTCTCGACGACGTCCAGATCTCGTGCCGCGAGCGCGCCGGCCTTGACCAGCTTCTCGGTCCGCTCGGCCTCACGACGGGCGACCTGCAACTGATTCTCCGCCGATCGGACCGCGGAACTCGCCGACTGCTTCGCGTCTTCGAGCGTACGCGTCTCGATTCGCCCAAGCAGCGCGCCCCTGTGAACTGCCTGCGCTTCGAGGACGGCTACTTCGACCATCGAGCCGCCCACTTCCGCGCGGATCGTCGCTTCCTTCTCCGCCTTCAGCTCACCAGAAACGATCGGCCCGACGACGACCATACCGGTCGTCACTGGCACTACGTTCTCGGAGCCGATCTGCACGACTTCCGCTGCCGGCTCAGCACTCTTCTCCGCTTCAGCCTTGCAACCCGTGGTGACCAGCGCTCCGACGACAGACGCGAGCATCAGCGTCGCGATGGTCTTCATGTGTCGAGAGCCGGGTTTTTGCTTTCGATTGACAGCCGTACTCATTGAATCCCCACTTGTCTCTGTGGTCCTTGGATGACTGCATTCCTGATCTCGGTGCCGCCTTGCGGCTGCGACGGCAGCGAGGGCGTTTGCGGCGCACCCTGTGGCGCACGAAGCGGCGCCGCACCGGTGCCCGACGTCACCGGCAGGTTGGGCAGCAGCGCGATACGCGCTCGTGCCACCTGCAGATCGCGTGCGGCCTGTGTGCGATTGGCCTCGGCCTGCTGCAAGGAAACGCGGGCGTCCGACAGCTCCAGTTGCGTCGACACGCCGTTGGTGAAGCGTACGTTGGCAATCTGATACGCGCGCTGCGCTTGTTGCACTGTGCCGGCCATGGCCTCCCATGCGGCGCGGGCGGCCAGCAACTCCGCGAGGGCAGAGCGCGTGTCGACATTAGCCAGTTCTTCGACCTGCTGCCGCTGCGCGCGTGCCTGCTCGAGTTCGGCGCGGGCCACGGCCTCATCGCCTCGCTGCCGTCCGCCGGTCAGAATGGGCACGTTCATGCTGACGCCCACCAGCCAGTTGCTCCGGTCGAAAGACGGAAACGCACCCTCGGGATAGGCGATGCGGACATAGCTCGTGTTGAATTGCACGCTTGGCATCTTCTGCGCCTCAACGAGCCGCAGCGCTGCCTCACGCTGCCGGACTGAGGTGGCCGCCTCGACCACCGCCGTGCGCTCTGGCATCGGCGTATCGATCTTGAGCGTCACAGCGCCATCGGCTACCTCGGGACGCAGGGTGTTCTCGACGTTGGCCACCCGTTCTGCGAACACTGGCGGCGGCGGCAGCGACTCGTCGCCGAGCGCATCGGTCAGCTGCAGGGTGTAGTCGGCCGGCAGGTCGAGGAGCTGCTTCAGCCGAAACATCGCCACCTCCCGATTCGCACGCTGGCGAATCAGAATCGGCGACTGGTTGTCGCGGCTCACACGCGCACGCAGCACTTCGAACTCCGGTTGCGTGCCCGCCTCGAATCCGGCCTGTGTCTGCTTGAGCGTCGAGCCGGCCTGCTCGAGAGTGGCGGCGGCGATGGCCACCAGCCTGTCGCTCAGCACCGCGTCGTAATACGCCTGCGTGACCTCGTAGAGCATCTGGGCCCGCGCAGTCGTGAGCGCGAGACCGGCCGTCTCCTGACCGAGGTTCGCCACGTCGGCCTGGGCGCCGAGCCGGCCACCTGAATACAGGTTCTGAGAAAACGTCAAACTCGCCCGCCACGTGTTCTTGCGGCCGAAGGGCAGATCGCTGAGGTCGCCGCTGGTGCCCCCACCCCCGAAGAACCCACTGCCGACCGCACCGCAGTCAATCGCGCGCTCGATTTCAGCCACGCGAGCCTCGATGGGACCTTGAGAATTAAGCGAGAAGGGGGCGCACCCTGTTCCCGAACTCGTGGTGTCGAAAACGCCTTCGAACTCCGAGGCCAGCGCGCGGTCGTAGCTTGCCGCGGCCGACAGCTGCGGATACCGCCCGCTGCGGGCGCGCACCTGCTCGCCTTCCGCGCGTCGGACGCCGAACTGCGCGATCGCGACCGATTCACTGCGCGGTTCAGCGAGCGCGAGCACCTGTTCGAGCGTCAATGGCCCCGGAGGTATGGGCGGCGCAGTCTGCGCGAAGGCCGGAAATGTCGTCATCGCGAGCCCGCACAGAGCTCCCCCGGCTCGCAGAAACATCCGTCGTCGATTGGGCATTGCTGACTCAGTCCTTCTCGTGGCTAAAGCTCGTGCAGATTGTTGAGACGCCGTGGCCCGCACAAACGGCCCCGGCCTACTGAAGCGGTCATTCCCGCAGGTCCTGAGATTCCCGTGCCGTCGCGCGTCCCCCAGCCGCGCGACGACGCCTCGGCCGCCGTGCCGGTGCTTTGGTCGTCAATGGCGGCTGTGTCTGTAACCAGACGACGTGCTCGGCCGCCAATGTGACAGCGCGGCAGAGGTAATCGACTATGACCGCCAATTGACGGTCGCCATAGTCCTCATTCAACCGGGCTACCGCGACGACCAGCGGCTGATATAGCGCTTCGATCTGACGGAGACGATCGGGCAGCGCCTCAACCAGGACGCTGCGCCGATCCTCCGTACTTCGGAGACGTCGGGCGAAGCCGGCGCGTTCGAGCCGGTCGATGACGGCGGTCATCGCCCCGGTGGTGATGCCGGTGTGCGCGGCCAGCTTCCCTGCGGTCGTAGGACCGCCGAGACCGAGCAGGTCCAGACACTCGAGGTCGGTTGGATTAGCGCCGACCAGCTTGGCGACGGTGTCGTTCAGCAACACCGACTGCGCGCTCACCTTTCTCAAGGTCTCGTCGAGTGCCTTGAGCAGCTCATCGCGGGCGGGAGGGGATTTGGTCATAGAACTTCTCAAACGACAAGTATCTCAAATACAAAGATACTTGCCGCAAGAGCGGCCTATGGTGTAAGGCGCTTCGCGATATCCGGGAGGAGCTGATCGGCCGGCCCGTGGATCGCAAGCTCGACCGCGTCTGATGCAGGCGTCGGCTCGAGATTGATTTCGGCGGTGAAGGCGCCGCGACGCCGCGCTTCGTGAACGAGGCCGGCGGCCGGATACACCACGGCCGACGTGCCGATGGTCAGGAAGACCTCGCACTCGCAGGCCTCGGTAGCCTCGGCGACCGCGTGTTGTGGCAACGACTCGCCGAACCAGACCACGGCGGGCCGTGCCAGTCCTCCGCACGCCGGGCAAGACGGGGGCAGAGTCTCGAGCGGGACCGCCTCGTCGCGCCAGGGCAGCGCGCCGCACTCGACCCAGCACGAGAGTTCCCACAGCGAGCCGTGCACCCGAACCAGGTTGGCGGTTCCGGCCTTTACATGCAGGTCATCCACGTTCTGCGTGACGACCATGCATCGATTGAAGGTCCTCGACCAGCGGGCGATCACCTCGTGAGCGGGGTTCGGCCGGCAGCCGGCAATCAGCTCGCGGCGCCAGGCGTACCACTCCCAGACCAGGAGGGGATCGCGGCTGAAGGCGGTGGGGGTCGCAAGATCCTCGGCACGGAACTGCCGCCACAGACCGCCGGTGCCGCGAAAGGTCGGTACTCCACTCGCGGCGGACACGCCAGCGCCCGTCAGAATCGTGACGCGCGACGAGCCTCGCAGGCGGGCCGCGAGCCGCTCGAGCTTGTCTTCGTTCATCACACCCAATGATCCCGGGAATATCGGGAATCAGGAATCTGGAATCAGGCAGGACCTCGGATCGAATCCTGAATCCTGAATCTCGACCTGGTTCCTGATCCCTGATTCCTGTTTCCTGCTTTATCAAATTGCCGTCAATCGTCTGGACTTGGCTCAAATGTTTCGCCTACGATCGCGGGTCATGAATACACGACGAAGTCTTATGGGGATCGCGTTCGCAGCGTTCGCCGCGGCCGTGATCTCGGTTAGCGTGCACGGACAGGCGCAGGCGCCGACGGGCGTCATTACCGGCATCGTCCAGGGAGCGTCCGGACCCGAGGCCGGCGTCTGGGTCATCGCCGAGACGAAAGACCTTCCGACGAACTTCATCAAGATCGTCGTGACCAACGACCAGGGCCGATTCCTGCTCCCCGACCTGCCCAACGCGAGTTACAGCGTCTGGGTGCGTGGATATGGTCTCGTCGATTCGAAGCCGCAGGCGCTCAAGCCGAGCACAACGCAGGTCACGCTACGCGCCGAGCCGGCCAAGACGCCGCAGGAGGCCGCGAAGGTCTATCCGGGTAATTACTGGCTGTCGATGCTCGAGCCACCCGCTCCCAGTATGTTCCCCGGCACCGGTCCGCAAGGGAATGGCGTCGGAGTGGCGATGCAGTCACAGAGCCACTGGATCAACTCGCTCAAGTCCGACTGCAACTTCTGCCATCAGCTCGGCAACCAGCTCACGCGGTCAGTCGATCATGTATTCAAGGCGAAGCCGGAGTTGAAGACTCATGCCGAAGCATGGGAGTGGCGGCTTGGAACCGGTGTCCGAGGAAATTCGATGTACGGCGTCCTCACCAACCAGGGCCCGACGAGCGCGCTGAAGGTCTACGCCGATTGGACCGAGCGCATTGCCAAGGGCGAGGTCCCGTCTACCGCGCCGACGCGGCCGAGTGGAATCGAACGCAACCTCGTGCTCACGCTGTGGGATGTCGGCGACGACCACTCCTTCATGCACGACCTGTCTTCGACCGACAAGAATCGTCCGACGGTGAACCCGAACGGGCCGATCTACGCCGTCTCCGCCGGGCACGGATCACTTGTCGTCCTCGATCCGAAAACGAATTCGGCCGACGAGATCGAGATCCCGACTCGCGCGCCTCGCGCCGAAGTGCCGTCCCGCTTCCCGAGACCGAATCGTCCCTCGCTGTGGTGGGGTGACACGCATCTGTGGGCCAACCCGCCGTACAACCCGGCCGATCCGCACAACCCGATGCTCGATAGCAAGGGCCGCGTGTGGATGACGTCGAAGATACGCCCCAACGCCGACCCAAGCTGGTGCTACGACCCAGCCAACAAGTTCGCCGCGTGGTTCCCGCTGCGCAACAGCGGCCGGCAGGCGTCGTACTTCGACCCAAAGACAAAGCAGTTCGTCCTCATCGACACCTGCTACGCCACACATCACTTGCAGTTCGACAACGACGCGAACGAAACGGTCTACTTCAACGAGCTGTCCGGACCGATCGTCGGCTGGATCGACACCAAGGTGTACGACGAGACGAAGGACGAGCAGAAGGCTGTTGGCTGGTGCGGGCAGGTCGTCGATACCAACGGCGACGGGCGCATCACGGCTCCGCCATGGAACCGCATCACGGCTCGCGGCGAATCAATCCTCTACTCAGGTGACACAACAGGCGGACCAGCACCAGCAGGCGGGCGGCCCGCCGGAGCGGGCCCCGTGACGGGTGCCGGCGGCCCGGATCCCAAGCTCGACACCATGGTGAGCTTCAGCCTCTACGGCGTGGTCCCGAGCCCGGTGGACAACTCAGTCTGGGGCGTCGCCGAGCGTTACCCGGGTTACCTCATTCGCGTCGATCGCGGCAACAATCCCCCGCAGTCGTGCATCACCGAGGTGTACAAGGTGCCCGAGCCCGGCTACGATCCGCGCGGCGTGGACATCGACACCAACGGTGTGGTGTGGACCGCCCTCGCGGCGAGCAGCCATATGGCCAGCTTCGATCGCCGCAAGTGCAAGGCGATCACCGGCCCGCGCAAGGTTGACGGCAGCGAGTGCGCCGAAGGCTGGACGCTGTATCAGACCACCGGACCGAAGCTGAAAGGCACGAACGTTCCCGCCGACTTCCACTATTACAACTGGGTAGATCAACACAACGTCCTCGGGCTGGGAGCGAACAAACCGATAGCCAACGGGTCGAACTCCGATTCGCTGCTCGTGCTGGATCCGCAGACGCGCCAGTGGACGACGCTGCGCGTGCCGTATCCGCTCGGGTTCTACTCGCGCGGTCTCGACGGCCGCATCGACGATCCCAAGGGCGGCTGGAAGGGTCGCGCGCTCTACGCGAACTACGGCACGCACTTCGTGTGGCACATCGAAGGTGGCAAGGGCACGCGGGGGAAGGTCGTGAAATTCCAGGTGCGGCCTGATCCGCTGGCGAACTGACGCGGTGACGCGGGTCCTTGGTCCTTCGTCCTTAGTCCTTGGTCCGTTCTTGGTCTCGGGTCCTCGGTCCGCGGTGGCACCACGGACGATGGACCAAGGACGGACTATGAACCAAGGACCAAGCACCAAGGACGCGTTGCGATGATCATGAACGCAGTCTTGGCGCTGCTGTTGCTGCAGACGGCAACCGCAGCGCGCCCGGGCGTCGTCACAGGTCAACTGCAGACCAAAGACGGCAAGCCGGCCGGGGCGATTCGCATGTCCGCCCTGCCGGCCCCTCCGCCCAACATCCGCCCGTCAGACGGTCAGAACTATTACGCGGCAGTCCCGCCGGCGAGCACGGCATTGACCGACGCCCAGGGGCGCTACCGCCTCGCGAATCTCGCCCCCGGCCGCTACTTCATCATCGCGAGCGTCTTCGGCTATCCCACGTACTACCCAGCGACGACGAGCGCCGATGGCGCAACGGTGATCACGGTTGGCGCGGAGGCTCCGGTCGACGGCGTGAACTTCACGGTGCTGCTGCCGCCCGGCGGGAACGTCAGCGGACGGGTCAGCACACCGCCCGCATCGAATTCGCAGGAGAAGGCCATTCTGTCGGGCGTCGAACTCGGTGAGCTGCTCGAGACTCCGGTCGGACCGGACGGCTCGTTCACGTTCGGCCATCTTCCGAAGGGCTCGTATCTCCTGAGTCTCTTCCCCACACCGCCGGGCATGCCGTCGCGTGCCTTTCAAGTGGGTGAGACCGACACGCGCATCGATCTCGTTCGGCCGACGTTACGCACCGTCTCGGGCCGCATCGTCGCGCCACCCGGTGTGGTGCGACGGGTGCTGATCGGGTTTTCGACTGAGCGCAGTTACGTGACGGCGACGGCGAGTGCGGACGGCTCCTTCACCGCCCAGGTCCAGCCGGCACGCCACCACATTGAGCTGGGGGGCCTGCCCCCCGGGTATACGCTCGGGTCGGCGCGGCTTGGCACGCAGGATGTGTCGCAGGGGCTCGTGGTCGGTGGGGAAAACGTCACCGGCGTGACTCTTACCGTCGCCCCACCGCCCGGGCAATAACGACAACTCCCAACACCCAACGCCCAACTCCCAACCACTTTCAATTCCCAAATCCCAATTCCCCAGAATGTTCAATTGGAAGTCGAGTGAGAATTGTTGGGAGTTGTGCGTTGGGAGTGGTTGGGCGTTGGAAGTTGGGAGTTGGGCGTTGTATTCAGAGCACTCCCGCCTTCCGCATCACCGCCTCGCACTTCTGTTTGATTCGGCTGGCGACCTCGTAGGGATCGCCCTGCTGCAGCTCCATCAGGAACAGCTCCACCGAGAGCGGCCCGGCGTATTGTTTCTCCTGCAGTTTCTTCAGTATCGCGACTATCGGCGCGTTGCCGTCGCCAGGAATCACGCGGCCGTTGTTGTCGATCAGCTCGCGCGGTGTGTCGAGGATGTCCTGGAAATGCACGTGAGCGATCTCGCCGGGGCGAATCAAGTCGAGGTCCTCGAACTTGCTCATGCCGGACCAGAAGTGGAAGAAGTCCAGCATCGGCCGCACGTTCGAATGCGCCGCCTCGCGGATCACCATCAAGGACGATCGGAGCGTCGAGAGGTGCGTGGATGTCCGCGCGAACTCGATCATCGCGACGAGATTGAACTGCTTCGCGATGTCACCGGTTTCGCGGATGCAGCCCGGCGTGGCCTTGAAGTCATCGGCCGTGACGCGGCGATTCGTGATCGACGGGCAATAGATCTTTTCGAGCCCGATAGTGGCGAACTGCTCGCATCGCCGCTTCCAGGTGTCGAGCGACGCCGCGCGCGCCTCACCGGGGATCCAGATGTCGGGGAGCACGGCCGCGGACGAGACGGGAGTGAGCCCGAGGTCAGCGATCACGCGCTTCGCCGCGGCGACGGTATCCGTCTTCAGAAACTCGTCGAGCATCACGTCCGTGATCTCGACGAACTTGATGCCCGCCTTGGCCCAACCTTCCAGCGATTTGCGATAGCCGGCAGCGCGCGACGTGTTCTGGTGAATCGAGAGTGTCATGGTTCTGGACGATCGCGGCTGTGCGAGCGCGGCGCTCGCCACTGATGCCGCAAGGGTACTCATCATCAGCTCGCGTCTGGAAATCATGGCATCCTCGGTTTCGGCACGGCCTTGCCGTAGTAGATGGCGTTGAACAAAAACTTGAACGTCCCGTGCGACTGCGCGCGGTAGGTGATCTCCGGCCCGAACAGCAGCACGCGCCCGCGACCGAGCGGGGCGTCCACGACCGCCGAGCCGCCGTCGAGAAATGACTGCCCGAGCGCCCATCCGCTGCGGAGCGGTGACGGACCCGTAAACCAGGCCACTCGTCGCGCGGCAGATTCCGTGCTGATGCGAAACACCGGGCTGTGCTCGAAGAACATGTCGACCTCCGGCTCGAAGCCGTAGCCCAGCGGAGTGGTGTTGTCCACGCGCACCCGAAGGATAGACCCCGGCACGTAGAACGCCTCGCGCGTCAACGGCCGCTCCGTTCCGTCGCTCTCGATGGCCGTCAGGTGATTCCCGATCGGCAGGCCGAGCGCCGCGCCGATTGCGGTCCCGCCGCCGATGGCGATGAGCGTGCCACCCTCTTCGACGAACTGCTTCAACGGCGGCAGCGTGAGAGCCCGCGAGATGACGCCCGTCGTGTCGCGATACTCCGAAGGCAGCCGGCTCGGTTCCGGCGACTCGTCCAGCCCACGCGACAACGACGCGTCGCTGGCCAAAATGATCACGTCATAACGGCTCGAAAGATTTCCGGCGTCGAGGGTCTGCGCGTACACCAACTCGAAGGGAAACTCGAATCGCTCGAACAGCCAGCGCGTCCAGCCGCTCGGACTGGACCCACCGTAGCGATCCCACAGGGCAATGCGCACCGGTCGGAGCTCGAGGGCGCGTCCCCGCGGCGGCGCCGCTACGCCTGTGAACGTGAGTCCGAGGTCTGCAGCCGCCTTGCGGAGAACAGACAGCGTCGCTGCGCGCCGCGGTACATACATCGCACCGGTTCCCTCCGGCAGGCCGGCGACGTGGCGATCGCTGGGCCAGTACACACTCTCGCCCGCTTTCATCAACCGGTTCACCGCCACGAACACGTCGTTCTGATGGTGGCTGACGAGATACCCGGCCGGCTGCTCGACGCCGATCACGTGACCAGGCGGATGCGACACCGCCGAGACACGCTCGAAGGGACCGTCGAATCCGTCGAGCACGCGATCGAACTTCACGCCCATCTGGAACGCGAGCGTCCAGCCGGCGCTGTCGTACGGCGGCGTCGGCGGGCCGCCGGGGTATGGGATGTCGTCGGGATGATCCTGCGGCTCGAACATGTCGAGCACATGTGGCCGGAATGCCTGTGCCGTCTTCACCACGAACGAGCCTGCCGGATACTTTCGTCCGCTCACCGTAAACGGGGCGGTCGCGAGGTGGACCGTGATGCCGTTCTTGAGCAACGCGTCGATGAACTTGGTGGCAGTCAGGAAATCGGGTTGATCCGCGGAGAGAATGTAGCCGCGCGGATCTCGCAGGTGCGGCGCTTTCAGCTGCTCGTAAACGCTCGTCGAAAGTGTGTCGCGGGCCGCGGCCGACGGCCTCACGCCCGCCAGGCGGCGCGGCGAGAACGTCCAGGTGTCCTGGCTGCCGCGCTGAATGCCGTTACGGCCCATCCGGTAGATGTTGAAGAGCAGCGTTTCGCGATACCGCGACGCCGCGTCGAGGACCGCGCGATTGGCCGTCACCGAGTACTCGATCGACTGGCGGAAATGCCAGCGCTGCGGCGCAATCGGATAGGGCAGGTCGGCGCTGGGCAACTGCTTGTCGGGAACGAACGGGATCTCGATTGGAGTCGGGTTGCCGATCGTTTCGGTGAGTAGTCCGACCTGGTTGTGGAAGTATGCGGTCGTCCGCAGCCCGCCATTCCACCACGTCGAATAGTTCGAACCCTTCCTCATCGTCACGCCGGGCTTTCCCTCGAGCGCGAAGCGTGCGTGCATGGCCGCGCCCACCAGATCGATGCTCGAGGGAATCAGCGGATCGAACACGTAGTTGAACGGATCGCGAAACGGTGGCGCGAACATCACCGTGCCTGGTGGTCCGGCCTGATGGTGGTCGTAGACGATCTGCGGGAACCACTCCCTGTAAAGGATGCGGTTCATGTTGATCGTCTCGGCCTGACTCGAGAGATAGAAGTCGCGGTTGTTGTCGTGGCCAACGTACTTCTGATAAGCGCGTGGCAGGCCGGCCAGCGTGCGTAACGCAGGGTTCCGCTCGCGCATGTACCAGTCGGCGACCAGTTGGTGGCCGTCAGGGTTCGCGTGGACGGCCAGCACGATGACATCACGGAGGAAGCGCAGCGTTTCCGCATCGGAACGGCTGACGAGCTGATAGACCGTCTCGATCAGCTGCTGCGCGCCCAGAACTTCGCTGGCGTGAAGTCCGCCGTCGATCCAGACGACCGCCTTTCCCTCGGCGGCAAGCGCGCGGGCCTGATCATCGGTCAGGCCTTCGGCCAGCGACAGACGACGGGAGAGGTCCTTATAGCGATCGAGCTGTTTGAGATTTTCCGGAGACGAAATGATCGCCATCCATTGCACACGCCCTTCCTCGGTCCGGCCGATGTCGACGAGCTGCATGCGGTCGGACTCGCGATCGAGCTTCTTCCAGTACTCCTCGAGCTGCGTGTAGCTGGCCAGAAAATAGTCGTCGCCGATGGACGCGCCGAACTCCTGCTGCGGCGTCGTGATCGACGCGGCTGGCGGCTGCGTGCTGACCTGC
>Ga0209382_10006102_pt1 | contig 15553 bp, 19 predicted proteins | sample SoiMetdeltSBSDD5_FD_187599 | JGI IMG/M metagenome (GOLD analysis project Ga0209382, IMG submission 187599) | Bulk soil microbial communities from a Populus tree surrounding site in Tennessee, USA - Soil MetaG P. deltoides SBSDD5 (SPAdes) (version 2) | ecosystem: Environmental > Terrestrial >...
CTTCTCCGCGCAGCAATTAGTGCTGTTCGAGTTGCTACGTACAGGATAAGGTCGGCTAAAGTGCACACTGGGGTAACGGAGGTCATGGCGAGGTTTGGCGGGGAGCTGGCACCTAGCCATAGGTTGTACTTCAACAACGGGACCACTTTGACGGCTGGGGAGTTGGCCGCGGCTGAGGCCTTCGATAGGAAGCGCCTGGCTGATCCTCAAGAGCCAAGCTATCGCCAGGGCGAGGACGCGGTGTTCCATTGGCGCGATGGTGACTGGCGTATCGTCTCGTGGGCGCATGGGGTCAAGAAGGTTTACCGCCTGGCAAGCACGACGCCCGCGCTCACCCCCTATCAGCGGCGTCTCGCCGCCCGCATGGCTCAGTTTAAGCGGCGACTCTATGCCGATCCCTACTTTGGCGGCGCTCTGCGGCGCGGCCAGGGCATTCCTGTGGCCACGATCCTCTATGAGGAGACGTCCCATGTCTAGCGATCAGCCAATCCTGAAGGTCAATGGGGACGGCGCCACCTTAACGTTTCCGACCGATGAGTATGCCCTCGACTTTCGCCGCATTGTTCTCGGGAAGCATGGCAGTTTGTATGCCGAGGTGCGCGCGCGCCATGGCGAGCAGGTCCTGCACGTCGCCCGTTTTGATCTCTTGAACCAACGGGAGCAGGAGGCGTTTCATGGGCGCTGTTTGTCGGTCAATGGCACCATGGCCGACTGGCAATCACGGCTCCAAGCGGCACTACCCCGCCTCCGGGAGCTTATGGAGCCGGAGCCCTTCCCGCCACTGGTCCCAGAGCCGCCGGAGCCCTTCCCGCTGGCAGTATTTCCCAGCGTCTTGGCGACGTTCGTACAGACGTGTGCCGCAGCACTCCCCTGTCCGCCCGATTTCCTCGCGGTGCCACTGCTGGCGGTGCTCGGGGCCGCCATCGGCACGACTCGGGTCGTAGAGATTAAGCCAGGCTGGCGTGAAAGCCCACGCCTCTGGACCGCAGTGGTCGCGGACCCGGGAAGCAAAAAGAGTCCGGCCTTAGACCTGGTGTTGCGGCCGCTGTATCGGGCCCAGCACCGCCTCAAGCAAGCCTATGCCCAGGACATGAGCGCCTATGAACTTGAGCGGGCAGCGTACGACAAACGCTATGCTGCCTGGAAGCGGGAGCAGAGTCCGATGCCCCACGCTATCCCCGCAAAGCCGCACGAACCTGAATTCCAGCAACTCTTCAGCACAGATGCGACGACCGAGGCGTTGGCAGGGGTCCTGGAGCAGAATCCCCGCGGGGTGCTGTTCGTCCGTGATGAGCTTACGGGATGGGCACGTGCGATGAACCAGTACAAAGGAGGTAAAGGCAATGATCGGCAGACGTGGTTGAGTTTTTGGAATGGCGCGACCGTCCTGGTTAACCGCAAGAGCCGGAAAGAGCCTATCACCATCGATAACCCCTTTGTGGCAGTCACCGGCTGTCTCCCCCCAAAAGTGCTCGGAGAATTGGCCGATGAGCGCGGCCGGGAAGACGGCTTTGTCCACCGGATCCTGTTTGCCTTCCCGTCCCTCCGCGATATGGTCTGGACGGAAGAGCACATCCCCCCCGCCATCCAAGATCAATATGCAGCGGTAGTCGAAAAGCTCCAGGCGTTGCAATGGGCCGTCGAGGATGCAGAGGCGTGTGCCCCGCGGGTGCTTCCTCTGACCAGCGCGGGCAAAGCGGCGTGGGTCGAGTGGGTGACCAGCCATTATGCCGAACTCAACGTCCCTGATTTGCCCCCCCAGCTGCGTGGCCCATGGGCCAAGTTGGAAGGGTACTGTGGCCGGCTGGCGCTTGTACTGCATCTGGCACGGGTGGCATGCAAGGAGGTCAACGGGGAAGCTATTGACGACACCAGCGTGCTGGGGAGCGGCGGCCTTGATCGATTATTTCAAGGGCCATGCGCGCCTGGTGTATGCCCAGCTCCATGCGAGCCCGGAAGAAAAGCGCCTAGAGGCTGCTCGACACTGGATTCGTCGCCACAGCGGGGAAGCCACCTTGCGCGATTTCTATCGTCACAAAGTTGCGGGTTGCACCACGGTGCAAGAGGCGGAGACGCTGCTCGATGCCCTCGTGAGCCACGGCTATGGCAGCATAGTGGACGAGGTCCCACCGACCGGTGGGCCTCGCCGAAAAGTGTTTCGTGTGCAGATATGACTGCGACTCGACACGCGACAATCGAAGGTAAGTTATTGATTTCACAGGCTAACGTGCGTCGAGTAGGGCACTCGACACTTACTCGACAATCGCCTTCAGCCCTAGGAATGACGTAGGGTGATTTTGTTACCGTCAGGTGACAAACGATTTCGGCGCGTCGCTATTGGGGAACACCCCTGTGGAAGATGCGATGGTTACTCATGAGCGCATAGGTACAGGGGAATATCGTTTGTCGAGTGAGGGGGACAACATAGCGTTACGTCGTTACTGGCCTTCAGGGCGTTTGTCAAGTAGTTGTCGACTAGGTTGCTCGACGCACGATGCATAGAAAAAACAAGGGGTTATCTTCGATTGTCGCGTGTCGAGTAAGAGAGAATGAAAGGACAACGCGTGTCGCAGTGGTTCGAACGATTCCAGGCGGCCAAAGCCGCTGCTGCTCGTGTGCCGACCTGTCCGCATGATACACCGGGCAGTCGAGACGGGCAGAGCATGTATACGGCCTGCGGTGAAATACTTGATGAGCCCGGAGCGGAGCATTGCCCTCCAGAGGCGTCCGCCCACGCCGAACTGTCTGACAATCCCCAGGAAGAAGATCCCCTTGTCCAGTATTGGAGTGACGTCTTACAGGCATGCTTCTGGGTGGCTCCTACCGCAGTGCATGCCGCCGCGCTCGCGGCGCAGGGACAGGTCGCGTACCAGCCGGACGAAATCTGGCACTTGCGTGACCTGAAGGCGTCCGATCCCCAGGCCTTCCCTGCAAAGCTCCGGGCTATCCACCAGGCTAAGAACCTATTTAACGCCACAATATCGCAAGATGCTCACCCCGCCCCAGCCCCTGAGGGGCGAAGGCGCACCTCCCAGCGGCCCGCAAAACAACGCGACGCAGCGCTAGGGCCGATTCTCCCTCCTTGTGCTGCCTGTGGGGAGTTGCGCCACTGGCATGATCGCACAAAGGGACACTATGTGTGCTGGACCTGTACCCCACCATCTCCACTCCAGGGCTGTGCGCTGCCTCCTGGGGGGCTTGAGCCCTGCCCGCAGTGTGGCCGATGGCCATGGCGGATTGGCTTGAATGATCCGTGTGCGGCCTGTGGGTATCAGGGCGGCCCACTGCCGCAGCAACCTGTCACGCCCCCAAACAAAGGAGACTACGATGTCTGACGACATCCAAGAAGCCCTAAAGCGGAAGCTGATCGAGCATACGCAACAGCTGGTGGCGCGTGGCGGCCCTGCAGCGTTCACCACGGCAGGGCGGGTACTCCCGCATTATGAGCCTACGGAGGTATGGTCCTATGAGGCACCCCATGCGGGGGAGACATACTACCCGGTGGCCGCCGCCCTTGCGGCACTGAAGTATCCAGACCTCCGCACGTTGCAAGAGGACTGGAATGAGGCACTTGGCCAGCAGGGACCGCTCCCGCTTTATCTGCACCCTACGGTGGATGGACACTATAGCGCGATGATAGGCGAGACGGTCGTGCTCAGGTGGCTCATCTACCTGACAGATGAGTGCAACGCTGCCATGATGGCGGACTGAGGCACGAGGATAACAGGCCAGAGGGCAGGCGTTCACGGCGTCTGCCCTGGCCTATAGAGGAGATTACTACATGAGTGACCCGAAAGTATGCTCCCCACCCAGGACTCCGGTCAAGGGGCCGCTGAGCGCCTACCAGCGCACCCTGACTCAGGCCGACGTGGACGCCCTCTGCCGCGCCGGCCTGTGCGCCTGGCGCCATGCTCCACGCTCAGCGCGGCGGGTGGCGTTTGTGTGGCGGGGCAAGCGGTTCGTGGCGCGGCATACGAGCTTCCGCTTGCTCGTTGCGGAAGCGAATGGTCAGCCTGTCGCCTCTATCTGGGATTGATGAAGGAGCCCACATGAACCACTCGACACCCGTACCGCAGCACAACTATCTCACCAAAATGGCGCAGATGTGGCAAAGCGGTGCGTTACCCTGCGAGGCCGGGTATCACCAGATGGCCGTCGCCCATGATGACTGGTGTGGGATCTTCGCGGGCCAGCGCTGCGATGGCCATCTAGCTATCAAACTGCAATGGTCGCAACCGGCCGCGGCGTAGAACTGAGGAGACGTGCGGATAGCGAAGGAGTCTCTATGGGAACCCGCAAAGAACGGCCCGTGCCGCAAGCCCTCCGGAAGCAGGAGGCGGCCGCCCAAAAGCGGGCGCAGGCGCAGGTGCTGACGCAGTGTAATGATCCTGTCGGTGCCTGGTGGGAGGCCAGGGAAGCGGCGGCGCTCGACCACGAGGCCCAAGCCGTGCTTAATCCGCCAAGCCCCCTGCCCCTCGTGCGTGGAGGAGGCGAGGCGCTCTGTCCCCACCCGCTGGGGCACGACGAGGGCCGGGATCTCCCGTGGCTCGTGGACACGCTCAAGACGCCGGGCGTGGTCGCGGCCGCGGCGTCTCTGGAGCGGCTGCGGTTGCTGATGGATGCAGACTGTGCCGAGCTGGCCTGTGACACCGCCGAGACCATCCAGCCGCAGAATAGTTTGGAACGGATGCTGGCGCACCAGCTCGCCGCGACGCATGCGGCCGGGATGCGCTTCCTCGCCAAAGCGACTATGCGGCTGGGTCCCGCGACGGTGTCCCCACACACCGACTTTATTGAGACGTGCCGCCTGGCGAATACCGCAGCGCGCTTGCTGGCGACTTTCCAAGAAGGGTTGCAGACGCTGGCCAAGCTGCGGACCGGTGGCAAACAAGTTGTGGTCGTCCAGCATGTGCAGGTCACCGACGGCGGCCAAGCGGTGGTCGCTGGTGAGATGAGGACCGGGGGGCCTAGCGCGGCGGGGGGCGTGTGTGAAAAGGGAGGAACCATCCCATGTGCAACAACATCCACTGTGCCCACGCGGCCCCGCGCTGCGGGGCGCAAACGCGGCAAGGGACAGCCTGCCAAGGACCCGCGTGCCGCGGCAGACGGCGCTGTCGAAAGCACGGCGGTACCAACCCTGGCGGACCCAAAGGGAACCAGCATGCCTTGAAGCATGGCAAATACACGACGCGCGCTATCGCAGAACGCCGGGAGGCGCGGCAACTCTGCCGGATACTGCGGGTGCTCATTGCCGAGTGCCAGCGGGCTAGGTGAAGCCCTATTGCAGGACATAGCAGACCAGAAAAAAATTGAGGATTTACCTCTTTGGACATATGTCCAAAGCGTTGCCGTTGATCCGTGGAGCGGATGTAGGAAAAACAACGTTGTAGTTATAGTAGGAGAATAGTAGGAGAGACGGCAAAAACACTTGGAATGTGTTGAAGTATAACGAATTTCGTAAAAATCTCTCGGTTAAAACCTCCCCCCTTCTCGGTTAAAACCTCCCCCCATTTCATCGAAAAATTCCTCCCTCTCGGTTAAAACCTCCCCCCCCTCTCGTTATCTAAGCAGGTGGTTATCCACAGGGGGATAACCGCAAGAGAGGGGTAATACCAAACTGCGTTTCACAAACTGATCTCCACTTGGCTCATCAGCCATGCATGAGAACGAGACCGACATGAGAAAGTCAGTTCATGAGTCGCAATTTGGTATAAGGACCAGAAGAAAGAGGTTAGGCTTGGGCGTGATATTGAGAGAGGCGCTTGAGGGCGTCGGTAAAATACGCGCCTCGGGTTTTTTTGATGCGACTTTCCAGGTGGGCTTGGTGGGTTTCAGACAAGGCCATCCGGATAAGCGGTTCTGGGTAGATTTTGATAATTTTCTGATATGCTGCCTGATTCTTCCGATCATCACATATTTCGAGAAGGTCAGAAAGCAGAAGGGCTGAGGTATCGATGAGATCAAGTTGGGGAGGAGGGAATTTTGAGGCTTCAATCTGATTGGCCAATTGTCGACGTGTATCTTTGGTGCCCTGATCGTCAAAGAATTTTTTTCCTGGGTAGTAGACGGTAATGTAAGCCGTTCCGTCTACGTTTTTGCGATACTCCCATCTTTCCAGAAACCCCAATCTTTGTAACTCTTCGTGAGAGGGATCGAGTTGCTTCTTGATATCAGCGAGATAACGATATTGGGTAAGCAAAAATTCTTCACACAAAGTAGGGTAACTTTTCGCATAAAGTTTGCCTTCTGCCGCAAACCAGCCATGCTCGAGCAATGTATATAGAGATTTAGCAATGGGTTTGCGTAGTCGCTTGTAGAACTCAAAATCGATCGGGCGGGTATAGCGATAATAGTAATTGGAGAGAAACCATGGCGAGGGCCAAATATAGTTGGTATCAGCAATCTTGCCGTTACGCATTCTTTCGCCTTTGGTAACGACGAAGCTAAATACAGTGCCACGACCCTTCGTATCATAATCCTTTTTTTTGGCAAGGTAGATTGAGCCCTTCATAAGCGTGCTGGCCATGCGATCAAAAAATTCATCGATTTCATGACGTGTCTTTGGATTCCACTTTTTACCGGCGTAGCGAACAAGCTTTTTTATTGGGACAGCAATAGGGATTTGAAAGCGCCCGTCACTATCAACAACCTCGTCACATATTTTGAGGAAAGCGCGGTAGTAATCGAGGTCAGAAGTAATGGGAAGGCCAAGCTTATGATTAGCGCTTATTTCAACCTTTAAGGTACGCCGCTTCCCCTGCTCGTCGGTATACTCGCGTAGCTTCTTTTCCTTCGTGTAGATACGACGAATACGCTTGCTCGATGGCGTAAAAAACCCGCTCACTTCAAGAAAGGCCTCCGCCTGGATGTATTCAGGAAGGAAGGGCGATTCAAGGATAGGAAGAGTAAGGGGTAGGGTGGGCTGTTCTTCACTAGACGGGGGTCGTAAGACAGATGCGCTGGCTTGGCGCTCCTCTTCCCGAGTGAAAGCGAGCTTTTCCACGCGAGCAATGATGTCAGTGAGACGTTCCATGGCATTGCCTCATCGTAGCACGCTTGAGGGTGCGTCAAAAGATGTGGCCCAAATATAGAGGAGCTGTCATACGGTGCCACATGCGGCGATAATGAGTCCTTACAGGCGTTTTCGAAGTCGCCATAAAGCAAACTTTGCCAAAGATGGTGCGTGTCACGGGCTGAATGAGACTGCTGAGACCCATGTGCCTGTTTGGGGGGTAGACGTGCTCACTTATCCTAACATGGTCTCGTATGGCAGAGTGCAGGCTCACTGGTACCATCTGACACCTTCTCTAGTTGAAGGCCGATTTGGGCATCGCCTTCATCTCGCGATCTTCTTGAAAAATATTCTCGAGCGTCGGAGGTTCTACCCAAATATCCGTGTGGCGACTGACACTCTCTCCTGAGAGCGTCATGACGTAGTAGCTCATACAGCATAGGAGGGTCGTCACGGGGATTTCCATCTGGTCAGGATGGCCCCTGTGCTGAGAGAGAATCAGGATCACGGCGCTTAAGAGGCCTGCGCAGGTCTCTTCAATATCACTATCCTCTTCCTGAAAGATTTCGGCTTCTTCGAGGAGAGCATTCAGCCAGCGGTCAGGCAGGTTCTGGGGTAATACGGCGTCGGCGCCTTGTTGGAGCACTTCGGCTGCAAACTGCTTGAATTGTCTATCTTTCATCATTGTCACCGACGGTTCGCTCATTTTTCCCCTAACCTATTGAAATCATGAGATAGAGGTTTTGCAGAATCGGCGTCAAGCCCATTGCAGGTCATTGAATACAAAGGGCTTACAGAAATGACCGAACCGAGGGTTGTCACCAGCGTGTTATCAACTTGCGTGAATTTACAACTTCATGAAGTCAAAATGCTTTCATGAAGCCAGAACATTATCGTCCGGTAATAGGTTTGACTCCATGCGCCTGCATATAGTGCGCAAGAGCGGCAACCATGAGCTTTTGTAAGCTTGAGCCCTGACGGTTGGCAAAATCATGGAGTTGATACCAATCTTCCCGATTGACGCGCAAGGATAAGAGGACGCGCTCATTTTTCGCGCGGGTACGTTCTGGCTGGCTTGGAGGCGTCTCAGTCTCCAGACTCTCCACGGGAGCAGGTTTGATGGCGAATTTCCGTAAGCTCGGCGGCTCTTTACTCTTCGGCATGGCGCTTTCTCCTCATCTGCATCTGCTGGGCTACCCATTGCCAAAACTCGCGCATCTCGCCTGCCCCTTTCCCGAGAGGATCAAACTCCGTGACCGCCAAACCGCCTGTCAGTGCACGGGCAAACGCGCGGCGCTCAGCGATCATCACTGGGCAGACGTGCCCTTGTTCAGCGAGCGTCTCATACGCGTCCTGATTTTCAGGGGCACGCTGCGGCGCACGGTTAATCGCAAAAGCAAAGGGTTTCTTCGCCGCCTGCACGACTGCCACAGCAGAGGCGGCCGCCGCCACATCCAACGCGGTTGGTTGGCAGGGAATAATCATATAATCCGTCGCTGCGACAAGCTGCGCTGCACCAGCCGTCATGTGGGGAGGGCAATCGAGGATAGCGAGGGTATAACCCTCGTGTGAAGCAGCGGCAAGCACATCGCCTATATTACTGGGATTCGCTTTGGCCATAAGCGGGGTCGCTCGCTCACGCGACATGCCCCACCAGGTAGCGGATTCCTGCGGGTCACAATCGATGAGCACCACACGATCACCAGATTCTTGCGCGACAACAGCGGCATGAATCGCGAGCGTCGTCTTACCACTCCCGCCTTTTTGCGAGAAAAACGCTACAGTATGCATAGATAGCTTCATAAATTCATGAATGCAATATGACGCTATGACTTCAAAACGACTTCATGACGTTAGAAGGTTTGTAGGGGAATGTCAAGTAAATTCACAAAAACCTCTGACGCGCCGCTCTCGCGGCTTGTCGGCCACTGCAAAACCACGCGGGCGAAAGGGCCCGCCCACGTATTTTCGCAGCGGCTCATTGAGATACCTTGGTATTACTAGGACTATGGAGACCTCCCTGGGTGGGAGCAACCATCAGAGCCAAGAGGGACCCACAGAAGGGAATGTGTGACACGACCCGGTATGCTCTATTGCCTTTTCCTACAAGACTTTGCACATCCGCGCATCTCTGACAAATTTCCGCACGTTTCCGGCACTGAAAGTTCTGACGGCAAAACAGAAGCAAAAAGGGCCTCTACAAGACCATGTTCGTGCAAAAGTGCCAGTGCGGAAGGGAAAAACGGCAATACTGACCTCACGCCAGCAACCTACTGGGTTACATCGCAGCTTCCCTGCCGTAGGTCCAACTACGCTTTCCCGTACCCCTCTCACCTGTCGATAACCTTGGTTTATCGTCACGAAGGGGCGCGCTTCTGTATGAGAAGGCGTGCTCTTGTCTACAGAAAATGCCCATTTTCCACTAGTGCCCTTTCAAGGCTAAGAATTGGGGTTGCTGATTTTGGGACATACTGGGAAGCTCCTGATCACAAGGAGGTTTCCCATGAACAAGAAGTACGTTGTGCGTCTGTCGGATGACGAGCGTGGTGTCTGTCAGGAGATCCTCAAGCATCTCAAAGGATCATCGCAGAAGTTTCGTCGCGCTCAGATTCTGCTCAAGGCGAATGCCGATGGGCCAGGATGGCCAGATGTCAGGATTGCCGAGGCTTTCAACTGCCGCGAGCAAACGATCGAGAATCTCCGCAAACGCCTGGTGACGGAAGGCTTCGAATGGGCTCTGGAAGGCAAGAGACGCCGAGAACCACCCACACCGTGCAAGCTCGATGGCGAGGCGGAAGCGAAGTTGATTGCCATGCGGCTGGGGAAACCGCCAGTAGGATATGGACACTGGACCTTGCAACTACTCGCCGATGAGTTAGTGACCTTGGCAATCGTCGATGCGATTAGTCACGAGACAGTCCGCCAGGTACTAAAAAAAACGGCATGACGAAGCGGAAGATCGCATACTGGGTGATTCCACCGGAGCAAGATGCTGAGTTCGTGGCTTGCATGGAAGAAGTGCTTGAAACCTACACGGCGGCCTACGATCCGAAGCATCCCGTGTTGTGCATGGACGAACAGCCCATCCAGTTGCTCAAGGAGACGCGGGTGCCGATCGCAGCGACGAAGAAGCATGGCACGCGTGTCGATTACGAATATGAACGCAATGGCACGGCCAGCATTTTCATGTTCGCCGAACCGCTGTCGGGCTTCCGGCAAGCGACCGCCCGCGTACGGCGGACCAAAGCTGACTGGGCGATCGAAGTCGCTCAGATGTTGGACACGCGCTATGCCGACTGCGCAGAGGTGACACTCGTTTGCGACAACCTCAACACGCACACCAAAGGAGCCTTCTATGAAGCGTTTGCACCGGAGCGGGCGCGAGCCTACATCAAACGCCTCAACTTCTGCTACACGCCGAAACACGGAAGTTGGCTGAATGTCGCCGAATGCGAACTGAGCTGCCTGACGAGCCAGTGTCTGAGCGATCGCCGCATCGGGGAACTGACCGAACTGCAAACCGAAATCGCAGCATGGTCCGAGAAAACCAATACCAAGCAACGCGGTGTCGACTGGCAATTCCGTATCGAAAACGCCCGCGTGAAACTGAGGCGGCTCTACCCCAAAATTAAGGCTTGAAAGGGCACTAGCAATAATTGTTGAGGAAAAAACTACCTTTTTTTGACAGCGCCCTTCTCGCACAACACACCACAGTCGAATTTCATTGAGGAGCGCCAGGCCATGCGCTCCATATGACGGCTTATCAGAAGTTGAATGGATTGCGAAGAAGGCAGGCGCGATGGCAACCCCCGCGCATCTCCAGATTCTGCAGCAAGGTGTCGAGACGTGGAATCAGTGGCGGGACCGTCACAGGGCCCTCAGGCCGGACCTCAGCAGGGCCGATCTCAGCGGCGCCAACCTCACCGAGACCACCCTCACTGGCGCCAATCTCTCCCACGTGCAGCTCTTCGAGACTGTCTTCGGCGACACCGACTTCACCGCGGTGCAGGGTTTAAAGGACCTATGGTATCAAATTGACTATTTTGAGCGGTAGACGTCTGACCCCTCAATTTCTCCGACTATCTTTCTAAGTCCTCCAACAGCGCCTTGGCTTCCTGGAGGTCGGCGGTGTCAAAGCCCTCGGTGAACCAACCATAGACCTCGGTGAGTAACTGGCGAGCTTCGTCGTGCTTGCCCTGTTGCTGCCACAGACGACTCAAGCTCAGGGTCGCCCGCAGTTCCCAAGATTTCACCTGCTGACGACGGGCAATGGCGAGGGCCTGGGACAACCAGGTCTCGGCTTGCGTGGCATCTGGAGCAGGCTGGTGCAAGAGTAAGACGCCTGTGAGCCGGTACAACTCCGCCGCCCAGTAGCGCCCCCCAGCCTTGTCGGCGACTCGGAGCGCTTCAGACAGGAGCGCGAGCCCCTCCTCGGTGTGGGTACTCGTGCCATACGCTTCGGCCAACAGGGCCAGCCAATACGGCAGCCCTTGGTCCACGCCCGCCGCCCGCGGGCCAACCAGCGCTTGGGCCATCTGGGCCATGCCCGCGTCTCGTTGCCCCTGCGCAGCCTGTGCCCAGCCCTGTAAGAAGGCGCCGGCCTCCGCCAAGAAGGGAAACTCGTGCTCGGTCGCGAGCCGGTGGACGGCCTCGACCCGTGCGTCAACGGCCGGTCGATCGCGGCGCAACTGTTGGAGAAACGCCGTCCAGATCAGCGCATACGCCTGACTAAAGGGGTGCGACAACTGATCCGCCAGGGTGAGCGCTGCATGGCTCCGCTCCACGGCTTGGGCTGGATAGCCCAGCAGCCACAACGCCCGGGCCGCATAGCAGAGGAGGATGACCCCAGGGTCAGCGGCGTAGAGGAAGGCTTGCGCGTGGTGGTGCGTGGGGTCATAGAGCGCCAGGCCCTGCTCCAGGTGGCCGCGCGCGGGCAGCACCTCGCCGAGCCGGAACAACGTCATGCCGAGCACCATGTGGGCCTCAAAGAGGAGGGAGGCATCGTGCCGGCGCTGCGCAAAGGCCAGCAACTGGGCCCCGAACTCGCGGGCGGTCTCGATCTCCCCGCGCATATAGTAAAAGAGCCAGAGGCCGCGCGGGCTCTCCTCCACGTGGTGTGCCAGCGCTTGGATGCGTCCGTAGGTCTGGGCGACTTCCGGCGCGGCGACGCCGCGCGTCGCCATCAACGGCGGGCCTAGGGCCGTGAGCAGGGCCAGCTCCTGGTGGACGCGCTCGTGCGTGTCGGGCCACTGCGCGAGGAGCACGCGCGCGCGGGTCAGGGTACTGATGACCTCGTGATGGCCAGAGCGGCGGGCGGCGTTCGCGGCCGCCTGCTGCCAATACTGCACCGCCCGGCGGACATCGTGGCCGTGCTCGAAGTGGACGGCCAGCTCCGCCGCGATCTCTGGCGCCCGGGCGCCATACGCCGTCTCCAGGCCCAGGCCCAGGCACTCGTGCAAATGCGCGCGTCGTCCGCGCGCCAGCCGGTCGTAGGCGACCTGCTGATAGAGGGCATGCACAAACCCGTAACACACCGCCGGCGTGCCGTCTGGCCAGAGGAGCGTCTCTACCGGACGCAGCAGCTGGCGCTGCACCAGCTCCTCACAGCACGTTTCCGTGTGTAGGACGTCCTCTTGGAGGGCTGCAGCCACCGCCGTCACGGCAAACGTGACCCCGGCCACACTGGCCGCCTCGACCACCCGCTGCCCTTCAGGGGGCAGGCGCTCGAGCTGGTGCTCCAGCATCTGGCGCAGGTCGTCTGGGACCGCAAGCGCCACCGCGTCGAGCCCCCCCTGGAGCGTCCAGCACCCGTCGTGGGCCGTCAGCACCCCCCGGCTCATGAGCGCCTCGACCATGGCCACGAGAAATAAGGGACTGCCCTCCGTGACCTGGTAGAGCACCGTGCCGAGGGACGCGGGCAAGTGCTGCACCGGGAAGCGCGCGGCCAGATACGCCGCCACCGCCTCGGCACGCAGCAGGGGGAGGGGGAGTGCGGTGCTGTCCCCGTGCCGCCGGAGCTCGTGCATGAGCGCGCGCAGCGGATGGCCGTGCCCCACCGTGTCCACCGGCCGAGAGGTCCCCAGGAGCAACATGCGGGCTGGGGTCCGGCGTCTGGCCACCAAGGCGAGCGCGTCAAGGGTGGCATGATCGCTCCAGTGCAGGTCTTCGAGCACCAACAGCAGGGGCGTGTCCACGGTCAGCATGTCCACCACTTCGGCAAACTCGCGGAGCATGCGGTCCCGCGTGGTCCCCTGGAGTTCCTGACGGAACACCTCGCGGTCCTCAGGCCCCAGGAGCCAGGGCATCTGCACGAGCCAGGTTGGGGCCTGCTGGCGCAGCAGCGCGATGAGCTGCTCCCCACGCGGGGTCCGACAGAGGCGACCCAGCGCCTCCAAGATGGGCAGATAGGGTTCATCCGTGCCGTAGTGCTCTACACACTGCCCGTGCGCCAGCCAGACCGCAGGGTCGGCGGCGACCTCTGCCGCGAACGCCTCAACTACGGCAGTCTTGCCAATGCCTGCCTCCCCCGTCACCCAGAAGACCTGGCGCTGCCCCTGGCAGGCCTGGGCCCAGGCGGTATGCAGACGCTGCAGCACGTCCTCACGCCCAATGAGCAGGGGAGGAGAGGGGCGGGGATGCAGGGCAGCGAGAGCGGCAAGGGGGGACAGGGACGCTGCGAGACCAGCGGCGGTCACGGGGGCCACAAAGCGATAGCCTCGCCGGTGCACCGTGGCGATACACTGCGCGGTCCGCGCGGTCTCCCCCAGCGCTTTGCGCAGCTCGCCAATGCAGACTTTGAGCACCGCATCCCCCACCGCCATGTCGGGCCAGACCGCGTCAAAGAGTTCCTCTTTGGTGACCAAGCGGCCGGCGTGGGCGACCAGATAGTGCAACACGGCGAACGCTTTGGGCTTCAGCGCGACCACCTGGGTCTCGCGCCACAAGCAGGCGTTGTCCAGGTCCAGCCGAAAGGAAGCAAAGCGCCATTGGCGGGCAGGGGCCATCGCACGTTTCTTTCGCTTACCACCTGTTGACCAAAAAATGACCGCACATTTACCGCACGCTGAGGACTGCCTGGTAGGCGCTGCTTATATTCGTGCGCACCAGCGCGGGCCAGGCGTCTCTGGTCCCCTATCGTACCACAGAAAAGGCGCCGCGCGGAGCAGGGTGACCGGCGTGCATGTCCACCGCAGGAGCGGCACGGTGGAGAGCCCAGGATCGGCGGTCGAGAGGCTCCCACACCGGCCACGGCACCTCTGGCTTCTTCCCTGCCTGACGGCAGAGGCGTTCGCACAGGGACGAGGCTCTGACACAGGGAAGAAGGGGGAACCCCTCGTTGCTCCCACAGGGGGCATGTGTCGTCCAGTTATATGCGGACACAGCCCTCGAGACTGGCCGTATCGGTGGCCGTGTAGAGCATGGCGTGTCAGGACAGGCGCATCGGTTTCACACCCTGGAGGCCCTTCTGGCCTGCATGGCCACAGTCCTACGCGAGGTCAACACTGTACCGCACGACGAGGCGAGGCGCCACGTGCTCCCAGGTGGTTCGGTCCCCTCCTCGTGACGGTCTGGGAAGGCGACCACGTCGTGGCGCCGAGAGGAACACAGTCGCGCAGAGGAGAACATCCATGACTCCTGAACACATCACCCTCGTCCAACGCTCGTTTGCAGATGTATTGCCCATAGCAGACACGGTCGCATCGCTCTTTTATGAGCGGCTCTTTGCCCTGGATCCGACACTGCGGTCCCTCTTCCACGGGGATATGCGAGAGCAAGGGCGCAAACTCATGAGCATGCTGCAAGTGGCGGTCACCGGGCTGCGTCGGCTCGAGGTCCTGGTCCCTGTCGTCCAGCAGCTGGGCCTCCGGCATCGGGCGTATGGGGTCAAAGATGCCCATTACGCCACGGTCGGGGCCGCCTTGCTCTGGACCCTGCAGCAGGGGCTGGGGGAGCGCTTCACCCCGGAGGTGCAGGAGGCCTGGAGCAGCGCCTATACCCTCCTCGCCGATACCATGCGCGCGGCGGCGCCGGAAGTCGCGGCGGCCGTGCTGACAGAAGCGCTGGTGGTAGAGTGCGGTGCTCCCTGACCAGTGGTGTACGTATCGGACAAAGAACGGGTGGTAAGTTTGAGACCGTCTGCAACTCCGCTAGCGAAGACCTGAGATGAGGGTAGCGGGCAACCTCGTGTTCACGCCGTGCTCGGGATGAGCATGATTTTGCCCACTACCCTTATACTGGACGAAACGGCTTTTTACAGATAAGACCGGCTTCACTCCCCAAATTTGTACACACGATTGACTCTTCCGCGCTTTTGGTGCATCAAGGTTGGACTACCCACCTCAACACATTGCTATGCGAAGAAGGGGCGGCGCCAGGACTGCTTCTCTCTGTATCCAGAGATGGTGAGCCGCACCACCCACTTAACGCCCGGATACTGTTGGTCAACCCCCACATGCCGAAATATGTGTGTCCAACATGCCTTCTTGGAAGGCAAAAAAGCTGAGGAAACTCCTCCAAGAAAAAGTACTCCTAGAACTTTGA
>Ga0209382_10006104_pt1 | contig 15549 bp, 12 predicted proteins | sample SoiMetdeltSBSDD5_FD_187599 | JGI IMG/M metagenome (GOLD analysis project Ga0209382, IMG submission 187599) | Bulk soil microbial communities from a Populus tree surrounding site in Tennessee, USA - Soil MetaG P. deltoides SBSDD5 (SPAdes) (version 2) | ecosystem: Environmental > Terrestrial >...
TCTGGAAAGCGGTCGAGCAGCGCTCGCGAGAGGCTGCCGGTGCCGGCTCCGAGATCCAGGAGGCGCCAGGGGCCGGCCGGCAGCAGCTCTGCCAGGACGTCCAGCATGGCGGCGATGCACTCCTGGCGGCGCGGGAAGAACGCCTGCATCCGGGCTTCCCAGGTTTCGGCCCAGCCGGACCAGTCGCCGCTGGCGGGCCAGCGCTTCGTTGCGTTCGGGGCCGCCTCCGTCACCGGGATCGACCGGAACGGCGCTTCGGGCGTCGCTTCGACCGTCTGGCTGGCTGTGGGTGATGAGTCCGCCGGACGGTCATGGCGTCTGGATCGGCAAACGCTTCCTCCACGAACCCGAAGTTCCGAAAGAACAGCATCCCGTCGGTCTCGTCGTAGAGCACGCCGACGGTGTCAGCTTCGGTCAGGTTGGGGCCCAGCCGGAAGTCGATCTCTCGGCTCTCGCCGCCGTACGCCTCGCGTGCGCGGTCGCTCGCCGACTTTCCTTCGTCGTCTCGCACGTCGTGCATGCGGAAGCGCATGTACGCGCGCATGCGCTCCTCGACTTCCCGCCCGGGCACCACCACGAGATCCGTGCCGAAGAAGTCGACGAAGATCTGTCGCTCCTTGCGCTGCATCTCCCATGCCTGCGCAAGCATTTCTGGATTCCGGAAGACGAGCTCCGGATGCTTGAGCGCAGTATCGGCGGCTGCGCGATAGACGTCATCACGATGCTCGGCTCGGTAGATGTTCGTGATCCCGCTCAGCAGCCACGCATCTTCGATCGGCACCAGACGCGTCGCCAGGAACGAGCCCTTCTTCATCCGCGTGAGCGCTGCCGGCCCGAGGTTGGAGTAGACCCGGTACGTCAGATCGTCGATCAGGTTTGTCATGACCAGCGCATCGCCATCCCGCGCATCGACGTGGAAGAGTCCCTCGACCGCGTCGCGCCAGCCGAGCAGCAGCCTGCGCTCCTCTGCTGACAGATCGATGTGCTCCTCGACGAACACCTCGACGACGGTTCGGCCGTCCGGCAGCCTGTACTGGAGGAGGAACCGGTCCAGGGCGTTCGTGATGTCGGCATCTGCCACGGTCAGCAGGCCCGCGAGGTACTGATCGAGCGCCTTGTCGAGGTGGCGGGCGAAGCGACGCGTGTTGCCAAAGTCGACAAGGGCGGCCTTCAGATCTCCACTGCGTTCGATGAGATCGGCGCTCGGCGGCACGGTGATCCTCCCTGGCTCCGATCAAGACAGGAGCGATGCTCGCCGTGGTTCCGACACCCCGAGGATGGCGTCGGCGACGGGTGTTCGCCTCACCGCCGTCCGGTTGCAGGAATGGTACCGTCCAGGCCGACGAGCCGCCCGGCGTTCACGCGGTGACCGGGTAGTCTCGTCATGCGTCCTCCGGCGTCGGGGTCGCGTACCGTCGTTCGAGCGCCTGGTGCTCGTCAAGTCGGACCAGCGCCTGGCGCTCTTGCCAGGTGGCGAAGCGGTCCTCGGCGCCGGCCGGGCCGCCGTGCTCGCGGAGGTACTCGAGGATGTCGGTCACGGCGCGCATCGCGGCCCTGAGGACGATGTTGGCGTGTAGGGCGATGCCGTACCCCATCTCTCGAAGCTGGGACTGGCTGGGTGCGACGCCCTTGCCGCCCTCGACCAGGTTGGCGAGGCACGGCACGCGGACCCGCCGGGCGACCTCGGCGTACTCTTCGAGGGTGAGCGGCGCTTCGACCATGATGATATCCGCGCCGGCCTCGACGAAGCGATCGGCGCGTTCGAGCGCCTCTTCGAGGCCGAGCTCGGCGCGGGCGTCCGTGCGGCCGACGATCAGGAACTGGTCGCTGGCGCGCGCGTCGACGGCCGCCTTGATCTTGCCGACCATCTCTTCTGTCGAGACGACGCGCTTGCCGTCGAAGTGGCCGCAGCGCTTGGGGAACTCCTGGTCTTCGAGCTGGGCGGCGGCGGCGCCGGCCCGCTCCAGTGCCCGGACGACCCTGCCGACGCTGAGGGCGTTGCCGAAGCCGGTGTCGGCGTCCACGATGACGGGCACCTGGACGGCGTCCGTGATGTACTGGACCTGGTCCAGCACTTCTTTGAACGAGGTCAGCCCGAGATCTGGCGCGGCGAGCAGCGAGTTGGCGACGCCGGCCCCGGTGACGTAGATGGCCTCGAAGCCGGCCAGTTCGGCCTGGCGCGCGGTCAGGGCGCTGTAGACGCCGGGTACCAGCACCCCGCGGCGCTCCCCTGCGAGCGTGCGGAGCCGCGAATCAGCCATGAGACGCCCTCCCATTCATTCTATCGATCCCTCTCGTGGCGCCGGTATACCGATCGTGCACCCCCTACATCTACGATCACGTGGGCGGGGTGTAACGAATCGGCCACTCAATACCTCTGTCGGCGAAGGCGTTCACGTGCGGGATCGATGAATACGATGAGACATCATCGAGCGACTCGGCACGTTCTTCGTGGATCGGGCCAGATGGGGCGCTACCCTATTCAGCCGACGCTGCTCGTGATCCTATGCCCAGGTGGCACCGCGGTTGCGAGTGACCGACGGACTGACTCGTCGGTGCGCGTCCCCTGGAGGGACTCTTCGAGTAACGAGAAAGCCAGATCAGTCAGCCCGCGTAGTTCCAGCATACCCGTGTCATGGATTTCCTGAGCGTGTGCATCGAGCCAACTACTCAGTTCTTCAGCAGTGCTGACCTCGTCGATATAGCGACGAATCTGGTCAAGAACCTCGCCGGCGAAGCGCAACCTCGGCTGGTCCGGGGGCTGAGCGCACTGGCCGGTCGCCATGCCGAGCAAGTTCGCGATATCGCTCCGGACGGCGCCGACGTCGTGGGGATGGCCCGCGACCTCGCTGAGGAGCGAGACGGCTGTCTTCCAGACCTCGCGCGTCTGCACATCCTCGTTATCGATGGAGCGCCCGGCACCTCCGAGCCACGCGAAAAGAGCGCGCTCCTCAATCTGGCCTTCGACGAAGGCCAGAAGCTGCTGGTGAAGCTCCGCTTTGAGGCTCGTCATGTCGTCCCCTAGGCCACCTGAGCGACTGGTGTGCCCCTGGATGTTACGCCGTCTCTTCGCCGAGCGCCAGATCCTGCAGCGTGTCGGCCGTGGCGAGATTCGGCTTGGGCGCCGCTTGAAGACGCCGATCGGTCCGGAACGACGTCACGCGTTCCCGCCGTCGACGATGACCCGCATGATCGACTACTTCGATGTTGTGACTGGACTGAAAATCTGCGAAACGCATCAGTACGAGTGTATTCATGGGAGAGTCCTCGCCAGTGGCCTCCCCGACCCGAAGACGTTCTGGGAGCCAACGGAGACGCTGGTTGCCGATAGCCATCATCCAGAGCGGCATGGCTACGCCTGTAGCGACGATTGCGTACGAGATAGGCGCCAGACGGAGCTGGCACGTCAAGGTGATCTGGCGCCGTATCGACAGGAATGCGCCCAGTGTGCAGCCTGGCGTCCCCCACGGAGACGCTGAGGATGATTCTGCCTTCGCCTAGGCAGTTGATATGGCACGACCGAATACGACCAAGTCCACACGTTGAGAACGATCTGTCCCCAGGAAGTAGCCGAGCGGTGACGGGGGGCGGGTCGGTAGAATTGGCCTCCGACATCACCCGTTCGGTGGATGCCCCGAGCGAGAGAGAAGAGGCCGGCGGTGAAGATCACCGATCTGGAAGTGATCCGTCTCCGATCACCGGAGCATGCGCGCCCGCTCAGGCCGGCCTGGACGCCCGGCGGCACCCGGACCCGCTCCGAGGCCACGCTGGTGCGCGTCGACACGGACGAGGGGATCAGCGGCTGGGGCGCCTTCAACGGCTCAGACGTGGCGGCTGTCGATGGCTGGCTGAAGCCGCAACTGATCGGGAAGGACCCGTTCGCCCTCGAGCAGCACGCTCGCCTCTTTCGTAACGCGGGTGGCGCCTGGGGCGTGGAGATCGCGCTCTGGGACATCATCGGGAAGGCGGCCGGCCAGCCAGTGTACAAGCTGTGGGGCGGCCACAAGGACCGAGTGCCCGGCTACGCGAGCTGCGTCGAGGTGCGCTCTGGCGAGCAGCGCGCCGAGGATGCCGCCGCCCGCCGCGCCGAGGGCTGGCGGGCGATCAAGCTCCGGTTGCACGACTGGACGCTTGGGGAGGACATCGCCCAGGTGGAGGCGGTCCGGAAGGCGATGGGCGACGAGCTCGTGATCCTGGTGGACGCGAACCAGGCTCAGCAGCCGGGCACCCGCCAGCCGGAGGAGGGGCCGGTCTGGACCTATGATCGTGCCCTTCAGACGGCCCGCGAGCTGGAGCGGCTGGGCGTCTTCTGGCTGGAGGAGCCGCTCGACCGGTACGACTTCGAGGGGCTGACAAAGCTGTGCGCGAACGTCGAGATGAACATCTCCGGCGGCGAGAACAACCGGGGCCTGCACGAGCTCCGCTGGCTGGTGGAGCAGAACGTCTACGACATTATCCAGCCGGAGGCGATGGTCGCGGAGACGATGAGCAGCCTGCGTAAGATCTGCGCGCTGGCCGAGCTGCATCGGAAGCTGGTGGCGCCCCATCACGGGGGCGGCGGGATCGGGCTGGTGGCGCATCTGCACCTTGCCTGCGCGATCCCGAACTCGACCTACTTCGAGATGCTGTGCGAGCCGCCGCTGATGACGACCGACGACTTCCAGTGGTACCTCGAAGAGCCGGTGCGGGTCGATGCCGAGGGGAACATCGTGGCGCCGAGCGGGCCGGGCCTCGGCGTGCAGCCGGACGCCCAGAAGCTCGTGGCGCACCGGATCGGGTGACCGGGGCGGTGCTGAGCCGGTCCACGCCGCGGCGGCGCTGTTGACGGCGTGTCCTGGCGGGCGTACTGTTATCGGGGTGTACGTCAGGGTGCGCCCCAGGGACCGCGACTGACCGCTGGCTGAACACCCCAGGGGTCAACGACGATGGCAGGTCGGCGACGACAAGCAGCTGGGATGGAGGACGACGTGGCCTCACAGCACACGCCTTCGCGGCGACTCTCGCGTGGTACGTTCCTCAAGGGCGCAGTCGGGCTCGTCGGCGCTGCCGTTGCGCTGTCGGTGGGAGACCGCTCGGTACAGGCAGCGTTCGCCGCTGCAGCTGCCCAAGTGTCGAGGCCGCTGGTGGTCTACTTCGGCACCGGCGCCAACGGTCAGGGGATCCACGTGTACGAGCTCGACCAGACGACCGGCGTGCTCACCGCACGCGACCTGACCCCGGTGGCGGCGCCCGGCTGGATCGACCTGGACCCGACGGAGCGGTTCCTCTATGCGTCGGTCGCGGAGAGCCGGATCGCCGGTTTCGCCATCGACCAGGCGAGCGGACGGCTGACCCCGCTGAACAGCGAGCAGAACGGCACGAACGGCGCACCCCACCTCAGCATCGACCGGACTGGCCGCTGGGTGGTCACCGCCAGCTACGGCGGAGGCACAGTGTCGGTGTTGCCGGTCGGGTCGGACGGTCGGCTCGGCGAGATGGTCGACGTCGTCCAGCACAGCGGCGAGCCGGGGCCGCACCCTAACCAGAGCCAGCCACGGGCGCACCAGTGCCCGTTCGATCGATCGCGCCGCTGGATCGCGGTGCCCGATCTCGGCCTGGACCGGGTCTACGTCTACCGCCTGGATCCCAGCAGCGGCAAGCTGATCGCGAACGACCCGCCGTTCGTGCAGGTCGAGCGGGGACGCGGCCCGCGCCACATCGCGTTCCATCCGAACGGACGGTTCGCGTACGTGATCAACGAGCTCAACTCGACGATGACGGCGTTCAGTTGGGACAGCGCGAGCGGCGTGCTCAAAGAGCTCCAGACCGTCACGACGTTGCCCGATGGTTGGCCGGGCCGACAATGGTCAGCGCAAGTGGTGGTGCACCCGTCAGGGAAGTTCGTGTACGGATCCAATCGGGGGTCGGGCGGGGACTCCGACGACATCGTGACGTTCCGCATTGACGAGCAGACCGGCATGATGACGCTCGCCGGCCACACCGAGACCCAGGGGCAGGTCCCGCGAAACTTCAACATCGATCCGACCGGGCGGCTCTTGATCTGTGCGCACCAGGACAGCCCGAAGGTGGTGCCGTTCTGGATCGACGAGGCGACCGGGGCGTTGACGCCGACCGGCCAGACGGTCGAGGTCGCCAACGTCATCTGTGTCCAGTTCGCCCCGGGTATCGCATGAGCAGCACGCCCATGCCAGCCGACCGCCCCGGCACGATCAGCAACATCGCCTACGGCAAGGCGAACGTCAGCTTCTACCGGACCTACGCGAAGCCGCTCACGGGACTCGCGCCGATCCCCGAGTCGTCGTTCGTCGGGCGGTCGAACATCCTGTTCGCCTACGACGCCGAGGTCCAGGTGTTAGACCAGAGCCTGGCGCTGGCGTACACCGAGGGCGACAACTCGCAGGTTGTGGCGACCGACACGATGAAGAACTTCATCCACCAGGTCGCCATCGAGTTCGAAGGGGCAACGCTGGAGGAGTACCTGCTGTTTCTGGGCCGACGGTTCTTCCAGACCTGGTCGCACGTCCACACGCTGCGCCTCCTCGGCCGCGAACTGCCGTTCCCAGCGGCCATCGTACCGAGCGGCGGTGGATTCGGGCCGAGCAGCGTCCTGTTCGGCGAGCAGCGCAGCGATTTCGGCTCGGCGATGCTGGAGGTGGTCCGCGACGGCGAGGATGCCCGGATCGTGGATCACCGGAGTGGGCGCGAGCAGCTCCACCTGATCAAGGTGACCGGCAGCGCATTCGCCGACTTCGTCCGTGACCAGTACACGACGCTGCCTTCTGTCAAAGACCGGCCGCTCTACGTCTACCTGGACGTCTTCTGGCGCTACAAGGACGCCGTCGACGGGGTGGCGCCGGATCACGCACGGTACGTCGCACCGGAGCAGGTGCGCGATCTGGTCGCCACCGTCTTCCACGAGTTCGTCAGCATGTCGATCCAGCACCTGATGCACGAGATGGGGCAGCGGCTGCTCGCGCGGTTCGCGCAACTGGTGGAGGTGGCGTTCGACGGCCAGAACCGCCTGTGGGACACCGTCGTGGTCTCAGAGGCGGACGAGAAGGTCAAGTCGTACTGCGATCCGCGCCCGCCGTACGGCAGCCTCCACCTGACGCTGCGGCGCTCCTGATCCGAAGGCGAAGCGGCTGTGAACGGCGGGCTTCATCTCAGGCCGGCGCCGCCCACGGATCAGATCGACGCTGCCTAGTCGGCGGCTCCCGTGGCGTCACGGAGCGACGTGAGGATCTTCTTCATCAGCTCCTTGGCATGCTCGCTGCTCACCCGCTGGACAGAGCCGCGAATCTCGACGAGCGCGACGGCGTTCCGGAAGCGGAGGAGCGTCCCGGCGACACGCTCGCCGGACGTGTTCCGGGTCTGAAAGGTCGACACCTGATCGGCCTTCCATCCTGATACTCCCTCAAACTGGACGTTGTGCTCGTTCGTCTTCACCTTCTGCGTGTCAGAGTATTTCTCTTCAGCCTGATCGTCTGTACTCAGGATGACGATGGTCGAGACGACAGTGGTCATACCGGCCGGGGTGCTGGATGCCTGCGATCGGCATATGTAGACGGCGTCGTCAGCCGAGGGGTGAGGGTCGATGGAGAACGCGCCAAGGTTCGGGAGTACGGCACCCAGTGCGTCCGCGTCGAGTGCGTACCGGCTCGCGGGCCGTGGAACCGGCGACGAGACTGGCTGGAAGCCGGGTGCCTGCGGCACCGCGACCGACACCAGGATGGGCTTCTCGGTTAGCTGGGTGGCCTCGGCCAGCGGTGCCTGGCCGGGCCAGACGAGGCAGGCCAGGGCGAGAAGCAGAGCAAGGCACGCGGGACTGGGGCCGAGTCGAGGGACTGGCCGGAGCATCTCTCACCGTCCATTCTGCGCGCAGATCGTGCCGGCGATGGTCAGATCTGGCGTCTACGCTCACACTCAAGACGCAGCGCGGCGAAATCCATACTCTTCCGCCTGGTTTGCGTAGTCGAAACACCAGACGTCGGCGTTGACGCTGAAACCAGCCGAGGCGTACGACGACTGGCGTGGCTCTCGGTACAGCATCGTGTTCCAGTCGGCCTTGATCTGCCCGTACGCGCACGGGTAGTGGGACACCCCGCGCGAGACACCGCGCGCCGGGCAGTCGCTCGAGGGAAACCAGTAACAGTCTTGTGCCACGGCCGTCTCGGCGGCAGACGGATCGAGCAAGAGCTGCCCGACCAGGAGCATGATCAGCACGAAAACCCGCATGGTCGTCCTCCTCCTCTCACGAGCATCGTCAGCTCCTGAGTGCTTCACAGATCGCATCAGAGACTCCCTTCTGTCTCTGAGACAGCCATGGCTCTGGTCTGCTGGCCGCTCGCGTCTGGGCAGGTCTGGCGGTACTCCTTCTCGCCGAGATACCGCCTCCACTCAGTCTCGGTCAGGTCCCGCCGGGCTGCCGCGCAGGCGAGGTCGATCCAGGAATCTACGTCGAGTGACCAGAGCACGAGTGGAAAGTCTGCGCTGCCAGACGCGAGCTGCTTCCCATCGGCGCTGAAGCTGAGGCCGGTCAGCGGCTCGGCGCCGAGCTTCAACGGGCTTGCGAGTGGCAGGCCCGTTCGGGTGTCCCAGAGTGTCAGGCCACCGTCGACGGCGCCGGCGGCCAGCAACGCGCCGCCCGGCCCGAAGGCGAGGCTGGTCACGGCGATCCTGTCGGAGGTCGATCCCGACTCAGAGCCCGGGGCCTTCGCCGAGCGCACCGGCAGGAGATTAAACCGCTGGTCGCCGGTCCAGGTGTCCCAGAGAGTGATCGTGCCGTCAGTGGCACCCGTGGCCAGCAGCCTCCCGTCCGGACTGAAGTCGATGCTTCGAATACTGGTGGTGGCGGCCGCCGACGACACCCGGAATTGCAGGGGCCGTTCGTGACCATCCAGGTTGAGAATCTGGACACTGTCTTCCCCGACAGACGCCAGTGTGCGGCCGTCCGGGCTGAAGTCAAGCTGCAGGATGCGCCGCGAATGTCCGATCGACCCGAGATCAGACGGCGCTCCGGCGGCGACATCCCAGAGGACGATCTGGCCGTCCTCCATCCCGATCGCGAGGAGATTGCCGGCCGAGTTGAAGGCGAGGCTGGACGCCAGCGCTCGTTGGGCGCCGTCCACGAGCAGGGACGACGCTCCCGTGGCAACGTCCCAGAGTCGGACCGTTCGATCCCCGTCGGCGATGGCCAGGCGGCGACCTCTCGTGTCGAACGCCAGACTCGTGGTCGGTGCGCCGACGTCAAATGGATGTGTCGTGCTCTGGCTCTCGAGATTGAGCATATCGACGCCACCGTCAGGCGTCACGAAGGCGAGGTCGTGGCCGTTCGGCCGAACGGCCACGGCCGCGACTGACGTCCGCTGAGCGTCGAGCGGCTGACTGCGGATCTGGGCAAGCGGGAGAAGCGTGGCTGGTGAGGCGTCACGGACGTACAGGGCGCCGGTGGAAGAGCCCCAGGCAAGCCTGTCGTCCGGACCGAACGCCAGACTGGTGACGGGCTCCCTGGCCTCCTTGAACGTATGCTGCACCCGGCCGCGCGCGAACTGCGCGACCTGGACGGTGCCGTCGGCCAAACCCCAGGCCAGCCGCGAGCCGTCCTGACTGAAAGCTAGGCTCGTGACGCCCGTAGACTGCACTGGAAGTTGCAGTGCGACACTGGGCGGCCTCTGTTGGCCGTCCGGTGCCTCGATCGAGGTGACCGTCTCGTACGGCTGGCCGGTCGTCGCGTCCCAGAGACTCAATCGGCCATCTGATGATCCACCGGCGAGCACCTTGCCGTTCGGGCTCAGTGCGAAGACGCCTGTGTCGTCGGTGAGATCGGCTGGCTCGTCCTCGATCGTTCGGGCCGCCAGCAGATCCGGATCCCACACCGTGATCGTGTCACCGCTTCGTGTGACGAGGGACGACGCGGTTTGGGGCACCGGTCCACGGGACGGGCCGCTCGGTGGACAGGCTCCGTCCGACGCGTCACGTGGGGCCTTCGTCGCCACGCACAAGGCGACGATCTGGCCGTCGTCGGTCGTGATCGCCAGGCTCGAGCCATCCTTGCTGAATGCCAGGCCGGTCGCGACGATGGTCGTGCGACTAGGCGTGACGGCCTTGAAGGCGGAGCCGGTCGTCTCAAAGGTCGACGTGCTCCAGAGCAGGATCCGGCCCTCGCTGTCGACGGTCGCCATGAGCTGGCCGTCCGGGCTGAACGCCAGGCCCCTCGCCGCCATCGTCTGCTTGCGGACGATGGCAGTGGTGGGTGTATACGCCAGTGCGTCCAGGAGGCTGCGTTGCGCCTCGAGCTCAGCGTGAGCACGATACGCCTCGATGCCCAGCAAGAGCGCCAGGTCGCGCTGGCCCTCCTTGAGCAGCGCGCCGGACTGAGCGGCAAGCTGGCGGGAGAGCCGGACGTTCGACTGCTCCTCGGCCTGCCGGAGCTGGAGACCGACGAACACCAACAGGGAGAGTACGACCATGACACCGGCCGTCGAGAGCGCCATCTTCGCCCGCTGATGGTAGCGCCTCTCGCGGTCCTGCGCGGCCTGGCTCTCCGTCAAGAAGATGTCTCCCAGCGGCGAATACCCACGGTGCTCCAGGGCCTCGTCGAGGATCCGCCCGCGAAGGAGCGACTCGGTCGGTCGGCCTTGCGCGTCCCACTGTTCGGCCAGGGTGGTGAGCCGAAGCCGACTCCTGATCGCGTCTCGCTCTTCGTCCAGCCAGTCGAGGAGGCGCGACCAGTTCCGGACCAGCACCTCGTGGGCGACCTCGACTTGATCGTCGTCCGGGGTTTCACCCCTGGTCTTACGCACGAGTCGCGCGTCGATCAGCTTGTCAAGAACCTCGTCGACCCGCTCCTGGGCAAAGTTGTTCAGGTAGAGGCTTTGCCGAGTCACCCGGTTGCTTGTGACCTCGAGTCCCCGGTCCGGGCGGATCATCCGTAGCAGGATGTGCTTGAGAACCTCCTGGTTCTGCGGGATCAGGCTCTCGTACAGGAGATCGGCACTTCGCTCGAGCGCCTGGTGGACGCCGCCGAGCCGCTCGTACGCCTCCCGCGTGACTCGATTGCGCCGGCGTTGCTCCCACAGCTTCTGGAGCGTGAACTGGAGGAGCGGCAGGCCGGTCGGCTGGTTGTGCATATCCTGGATCAGGTCGTCGACGATGCCGGCTTCGAACTTCAGCCCGACCTGCTCCGCGGGCTTCTCGATGACGTCGCGGAGCTCGATCGCACTGAGCGGCGTGACACGGACCTTGGCCATCTCGACATTGGCCGGAAGGTCGTCGAGGCACCCGAGATACTGCTCGAAGTCGCTCCGTATCGTGGCAACGACGATGTGCCCGGCGTCGGCAGCCTTGACCAGGCTGAGCAGGTTGTCCGCGAACGCGTGACGCACCAGCTCATCTGTACTCAGCGTGAACAGCTCTTCGAGCTGGTCGATGACGAAGACGAACGGCCCCTCGCCGGACGCCTTGACCAACTGAAGGAGGTGTCCGGGGTCGGATCGGAAGCGGTCAACCGTCGGGCGTGTCCATTCCGCTGGCGCGGTGCCCGCCGGCCGCATGACGCGCGCGAGATTCGCGAGGGGATCGGACCCCGGGACCAGCGGCGGGACGTATGTCCACCGCACGCTACCCGGCAACGCCCCCGTCTTCAGGGCCGGGACGAGACCGCCTAGAACCAGGGACGACTTGCCGCTGCCGGACGGGCCGACGACGATCAGGAGGCGCTGGACCTTCAGTTGCTCGATCCACTGTGCAATGAGCGACTCTCGACCGAAGAACTGTTCGTGCGTTCCCTCGTGAAACGCATCGAGGCCGATGTACGGGCAGAGCGCGTCGTCGAGCAGGGGGGCGCGCATCTCGTCCAGATCGGCGAGGGTAGAGTCGTCGACCTCGCGGCCGGCCCGGTAGAGCGCGGTGTCCCAATAGTCGAGCAAGGTCTGCGCGACGGCTCGGTCCTCCTCCTCGAAGAGAAGGGCGCCGGCGGTGCGACCGCGCTGGATGAACGCCTCAATGTTGTCGAGGATGAGGTCATCTGTCTGCGGGGACTTGTTCGCCTCGCGCTGGCGCCGTAGCAGGTCGACATGTGCCGCGCGCAGCTCGTCCAGCGAAGGAATTTCGGCCTGGCCGTTGGAGGGAGGCGTGTCGACGGTTGTCATTGGATCACCTTCAACGTCGTAGCGAGCGGCAGACCGGTCTTCTGCAAGTCTTCGAACAGCCGCTTCATATTCGTGTCGACCCTGAAGAAGCTCAGGCCGGCGTGCCGTCGAAACCGTCTGAAAGGTTCGGTCATGTCCTTGCCGTCGGCGACAATCGCCTGGTCCAGTCGATCGCCCGCGGCCTTGAAGTCCACGGCCCAGTCTTCGTCATGCCCGGCGTAGAGCGGATCGATCGACTTCTTCAGGTCCGGCCACGTCTCGAGGAGCTCGTCAGGGGAGAGGGCGATCGAGACGTTGATGAGGCGAAGGTCGACATCGAGCTGCTGCCATCGCGCGTGGTTCGTTCTGGCGAGACTCAGGTCACGCGTCAGGCGTGCCAGATCGGACAACTGGCTGTTGAGCTCATCGGCACGCTCCTTTTCGATGACCTGATCGGTCATGCGACCGCACACTTGACCGAGCGCTTGGACGAGGTTCTCCAGTCCTAGCTCCCGCGCTGACTTGACGATCCATTCATTGATCCGAGAAGGCTGACGCTCGAGGACGCGCCTGATGCCGCCGATCGCCTGCCGCAGCCGCCTGGGGTCTGAGAGCTCGATCGCGGCACGCAGATCGCGGCGAGCCTCGGCGAGACGCTCGATCCAGTCAGCTCCTCCCTCGCTCGAAACGAACCGGCTGGCGATCTGCCGCAGCGCGTCAATGATGTCCCGGAGGGTCAGATCGTACTCGGCGAGATCGTCCAGATTCGTCGAGTCGATGGTGCCGGTCCTGGTCAGGCGGACGACGGGATCGAAACAGTGAAACTGCAGTTGGTGAAGCTGGTCGTGCAAGTCCTTGTAGATCAGCAGCTCGACGATCCGCTCACACATGGCGTTGCAATTGACCCGACATGCGACAACGGCGTCCCTGACCTCGGGAATCTGAAGCAGCTCGTCGAGGGTCACGAGCCACGACGGGCGCGGGGCGTCGGTGCCGGTGTTGAAGGGCTTATGGTCGATGCGGGGGCCCTTTCGGCGTCCCGGCGGCTCAACAGGGAACGCCGGTCGCGCCTTCACCGTGCGATCCGCACCCGAGGACGTACCCGTCCCGTTGACCTGGCCGGGAAAGACGGGCGGCTTCATGGGCTTGATGCGGCCATCGACCACGCCGGTCAGGAGCGTTTGGGACGCCTGCTCCTCGATCAGGTCGATCAGGTCGATCCAGACGATCGCCTTCAGCAGGCCGTCGACTTGGCACTCCTGGACGCGAACCGGGATGAGCCTACGATCGTGGCCAGTCGGGTCGTTCACGAACGCGGCGGCCCACTCGGGCTGCGTGTACAGTGAGCTCAAGTAGCTGGTCGAGAGGACGGCGATGGTGCATCGGGTCTCGACGGCAGCTTTCTGCATCTCGAGCACGAAGCTGCGGCCCGGGCGGAAGTCCCAGGCCTGGATCACCGTGGTGTAGCCGGCCTCTTCGAGGGTCCAGGCGATCCACTCGGCCCAGGCCCGATCCGCCTGGTTGTAGCTGATGAAGAAGGCCTTCAAATCTCTATCCCCCCGTCCAGCGTCGAAGCGTCGACCTGATCGGCCGGTGCCCTTGCGCTACGTGACCCTACCCGTCGTTGCCGTCGGCGGCGATCGAACCGCCGCCGACCGGCATCAGCGCTTGTCCCGCGTCGCGCCCGTCTGACGCGGGTCGTCTTCAGCCTACCGATGCGATTGACCGGGCTCTGCATCATCGTCCGCGCTGTGACCGGCTGAGGATAAAGATGCGAAAGCCGTAGGCCGCGTTCCCTACGAAACACGGAGGATGCGACTACCAGTGAGTGTACGGTCGAGGTTCGGCTTGTTCATCGGTGGAATCCCGTAGACGCTCCCGTAGCTCATCGTAGATCCGCGGGCGAGCAGCGCATCTCTGCTGCTGCCGCCCACCGGTCCTTCGCCACCATGCTGACGCGCGATCACCACCCTGAGCAGATATGGATGTCTTGGAGTCGGTCGCGTAGCGTGACGTGCTACGTCCGTCCGTCGCTCGCCCAATCCGGCGCTCTACTGGCCAGAGTACGGTGTTCTGTCCGCCATATCTGTGATGCAGGTCACTAATTTGGCGATGCCGCGTACCAAGATCGTCAGCCTCCTCGACCCCTGACATCGGGACCGGCCGACTGTGACCGGGTTCTCTCCGGCCGACTTTTGCGCTGGAACGCAACGCGAATCGCTGACGGTGTTCAGATGCAGACTACGCTGACGTCACGTGGACGATCTGATTGCCGCGATGACGTCGCAGAAGACAGTCATGGTGATCGAGGACGAGCCTGTCATTCGCAGCTTGCTGTGGGTATCCGCGTCTGTTGCCACTTCGCGTGATGGATCGTGTACTTCAGGCTGCTCCTGGGCTGCCCGGTCTTCGGGTTGACGTCCTCTTCACGCAGCTCGAGGTGTAGGCCTGCCTTCTCTAACACGCGCGCCGAAGCTTGGTTCTCCGCGAAGCACCAGGCCGAAACCTGCCGGGCGCCGAGCACGTCGAAGCCGAAGCGCACGATGGCACGGGCTGCTTCCGACGCGTACCCCTGTCCCCAGGCGTCTCGGTGCAGCATGTAGCCGAAGCCGATCTCGCCCTCGGCCGGGAAGTCTTCCGCGGACGGCCCGATCGAGATCTGGCCGATCACGCGGTCTTCGGCCTGGAGCACGATCGCCAGGGTGTACCGGAGGCGTGGCTGGCGCTGGCTTTCCTGGCGTAGCTCGCGGAGCCAGGCGTGTGTCTGCTCTGGCTGCTCCGGTTCGAGCGTCAGCATGTAGCGCGTGACCTCTGGGTCTGCGCGGTAGGCATGCGCGGCGGGCCAGTCCTCCTCGCCGAAATCGCGGAGGAGGAGCCGCGCCGTAGCAAGCGGTAGCATGGGCAGGGTCACTACTCGTCGCGCATCCAGTCGGCGACGCGCTCGCCGATCATGATGCAGGTCAGGTTAGTGTTGGCCCTCGGGATGCCCGGCATGATCGAAGCGTCCACCACCCGCAGCCCCTCGACGCCGCGCACTCGACACCGCTGATCGAGCACCGCCATGCGGTCGCCGTCCGGCCCCATCCGCGCCGTCCCGACCGGGTGGAAGATCGTGCCGACGGTGTCTCGCACGTACCCTTCGACGGCCGCGTCTGAGGCGATCATCTCGTCGGTCAGGATCACCGGGCGCTCCGCGAACTTCCGGATCGCCGGTGACCGCCCGATCTCCCAGCCGAGCCGAACCCCTTCCACCATCCGCCGCATGTCCTCGGGGGCGGCCAGGAAGTTGAGCGCGATCGTCGGCTGGACGGCAGGATCGGCGCTGGCGAGCGTCAGCCGGCCGCGGGAGCGTGGGCGCTGCAGCGAGACCGTGAAGGTGAAGACGATCGGCGATCCGGTCACCGCCACCAGCTCTGGCACG
>Ga0209382_10006106_pt1 | contig 15545 bp, 13 predicted proteins | sample SoiMetdeltSBSDD5_FD_187599 | JGI IMG/M metagenome (GOLD analysis project Ga0209382, IMG submission 187599) | Bulk soil microbial communities from a Populus tree surrounding site in Tennessee, USA - Soil MetaG P. deltoides SBSDD5 (SPAdes) (version 2) | ecosystem: Environmental > Terrestrial >...
TCATCGGCGGGGCCGCTGTCGCCGCCGAACTCGACGCCAAGCGCGCCATCCGGCAAGGTACCGAGCTGGCGGCCAGGCTTTAGCCTGCCTGGTGCGCCAGCATGCATTCTTACGACTTCGAGCGTCGACGCTTTCTACTGTGACTGCATGACCTGCTTCGCAATCGATGCCACGACCCTGTTACACCTCGTGGCTTGTGGACGACGCGCCGACCCGGCACACCAATTAGTGGCACCGAACTTGATCCGATCGCACGCACTCACGCTGCTGCTACAGAGTGTGCTCCGCGGAGAACTCACCGACGCCGAAGCCCTTGAGCGACACGAGCGCATCACCGAAGTGAAGATTCGCTTGCTGGGCGATCGAGTGTCCCGTCGCACCGCATGGAAGCTGGCTCGTGAGCACGGCTGGGACAGCATTTATGGCGCGGAATACATCGCGATCGCCAAACTGCAAGCCGACCAACTGGTCACCGTTGATCCAGAGCTAACCGCGATGGCGACCGGAATCGTCCCGCTCGCGCCCTTCAACCGCCTAGCTGGCGGCCAACGTTAGGACGAAACTCTTAGGGCGACGGTGTCGAGCTGCTGGGGTTGCCCGGGCACGACAAGTCAACGAAAACCGTCTGGAACTCGCCGTCAGCTAGGGGTTCACTCACCACCGGGTGAATGCCCAGCACCTGGCAATGTCTCTTATGGGTTTCGTCCATGTAGGCGATATCCCGGTCGAGGCCATTGAGCATGACGGTGTAGCCCCAGTCCTGGAGCTGCTCGATGACGTCGCCGGCGTACGTCCCGAGATTCATGACGTTCTCGGCGTGCGCGACACCGCCCACGAACATCCCGCCGGCAGCGAGGGATGTCGCCAAGAGCACCTTTCCGACCATCGGAGTTCCCCCTTGAACTCGACCTGAACTGAAGGTGAATACAAGGTTAACGCCTGCGTCAATTTGGTACTAGCGCGATGCCACGGGGAATGAATTCGGACTACGGTCCGTTTAGTCCGTGGAAGGCGTCGGGAAGGCCGACGCCCCTAGGTGAAAGAGACATCGTTATGACCTCAACCTTCGATGCGACCGGAACCACCCAGCTCAGCGCCGGCACGTGGGCCATCGATCCGGTTCACTCGTCGATCGGCTTTTCGGTACGCCATCTGATGGTGAGCAAGGTGCGCGGCAATTTCGAGAAGTTCAGTGGTGCGATCGTCGTCGCCGAAGACGGCACGCCGTCGGTGACGGCTGAGATCGCCGTCGACTCGATCCACACCAACAACGAGCAGCGCGACGGCCATATCAAGTCGGCCGATTTCTTCGAGGTCGAAAAGTACCCCACTGCGACGTTCCGGTCGACCGGCGTGCGCGGCAACGGCGACAACTATGTGGTCGACGGTGAGTTCACGCTTAAGGGCGTCACCAAGCCGGTTAGCCTGGATCTCGAGTTCAACGGCGTCAACCCCGGCATGGGCCACGGCGAGGTGGCCGGCTTCGAAGCGTCAGTCGTGTTGAACCGCAAGGACTTCGGCATCGATATCGATATGCCGCTGGAAACGGGTGGCACGGTCGTCGGCGACAAGGTCACGATCACTCTGGAGATCGAGGCACTCAAGCAGTCCTGACTCTCTCGAGTGTGAAGCCACTGCGAACGATCCGGCGAAAACTCGCAGTGGCTTCACACTCGGTGCAGGCGTCAGCCTCCCCCGCCCCATACCGAATGCGCGCCGGAGTCACCGATCCGCACAACCGTGATAATCGATGAGACGCCGACCAGCAGCGCTACGATCGCCACCACTACATTGGCCACCGTCCTGCGCCTGTCCGACCGCCCCGCGAGCCAATGCAGCACGGCCAGCGCGACGGCGACGACGAACAACGCGACGGAGAAGTAGATCATCCAGTCGCCTCGTTCGGCGTGCGTCTGCAGGACCGCACTCACGCTGCTTCGTTGGCTCAACAACCACTCACCGGCATTGGTGGTCAACGGGGTGAGCACAAGGTTCACGGCCGCAAAGGCCAGGACCAGCCAGACCAACCGGCTCCGGGCCGCCGGCCAGAACGCGCACAGGATCTCGAGCAATGCGGTCAATGGCGCGAGCACGACGATCGCGTGCACGAGCAAGGCGTGGGCAGGCAGTCCAGCGATCGTCGTCATCAGCGCCACAGTATTCGTGAATAGCTGAAAACTTGCTGTTAATCGTGAGCTAGGCGGCCAGCGGCGCGTAGGTCGTCGACCGCTGGCGGGCGGGCCTGCCGATGCCCGCCGCGATCTCGACCAGTTCTTCGACGCTCTTGGCCGAGCCGAATTCCGAGCCCGCCATCCGCGAGATCGTCTCCTCCATCAGCGTCCCGCCGAGGTCGTTGGCACCGCCCTGCAGCATTACCTGCGTGCGCTCGACGCCAAGCTTCACCCAGCTGGTCTGGATGTTGGAGATCCTGCCGTGCAACATGATTCGCGCCAAGGCATGTACTGCGCGGTTGTCGCGGTGCGTCGGCCCCGGGCGCGCGCCACCCGCGAGATAGAGCGGGCTGCTCTGGTGCACGAACGGCAATGGCACAAACTCAGTGAACCCACCGGTCTGATCCTGGATGCCGCGCAGCACGTTGAGATGCCCGACCCAGTGATGTGGCGCGTCGACGTGGCCGTACATCATCGTCGACGACGACCGCAGCCCGACCTCGTGCGCGGTGGTGACGATCTCGATCCACATCGACGTCGGCAGTTTGCCTTTGGTCAACACCCACCGCACCTCGTCGTCGAGGATCTCGGCGGCCGTGCCGGGGATGCTTCCGAGTCCGGCTTCACGCAGATCGGTCAACCACTCCCGAATCGAAATCCCGCGCTTGGTGACGCCATTGGCGATCTCCATGGGCGAGAAAGCGTGCACATGCATCGATGGCACCCGCGCCTTGACCGCACGCACTAAATCGGCGTAGCCCGTCACCGGCAACTCCGGATCGATGCCGCCCTGCATGCACACCTCGGTGGCGCCGGCGACGTGCGCCTCCCACGCCCGGTCGGCCACCTCCGCGGTCGACAGCGAATACGCATCGGCGTCGCCCTTGCGTTGGGCGAACGCGCAGAACCGGCAGCCCGTGTAGCAGATGTTGGTGAAGTTGATGTTGCGGTTGACGACGAACGTCACGTCGGCGCCGACCACGTCCTTGCGCAGTGAATCAGCCAGTGCCGCAACGGCATCCAATGCCGGGCCGTCCGCGGTGGCCAGCGCCAGATACTCGTCGTCGCTGCAGCCCGCAGGATCGCGCTCGGCCGAGCGCAGGGCGGCGAGCACGTCGGTGTCGATGCGCTCGGGCGCCCGCGCCGCGAGTTCGTGCACCTTCTCGCGAATCGACTCCCAGTCGCCGAACGCGCTGTCCAAATCGCTGCGGGTCTCGGTAATACGACCCTCGGAATCGATCGCCGTCGCCAAATCGATCCGGCCCAGTGACTCGGCCGCCTCGTCGGGCTCCTGCCACGGCCGCCCGACCGGATTCACGTCCAGGGCCAGGCCGGTGTCCGGATCTGCCAACGCGTCGACGTGCCCGCGCACCCGCGGGTCGATCCACGCCGCACCCGCCTGCACGTACTTCGGCTGAGCGGTCAGCCGCTGCACCAAGTCGTAGCCCGCCTCGGCGGTGACCGCTTCGAGCTCGTCCAGCGCGGGCCACGGGCGCTCGGGGTTGACGTGATCCGGCGTCAGCGGCGACACCCCACCCCAGTCGTCGACGCCGGCGCCGAGCAACGCCATGCACTCGGCGCGCGACACCAGGTTCGGCGGCGCCTGAATGCGCATCTTGGGACCCATCACCAGCCGGGTGACGGCCACCGTCGCGACGAAATCATCGAAGCCCGCGTCGGGAACCGAGGCCATGGCGGTGTGGTCCTTGGCCCTGAAGTTCTGCACGATCACTTCCTGAACGTGCCCGAATTCCTTGTGCGACTGGCGAATTGCATGGATGGTCTCGGCACGCTCGACGAGCGTCTCCCCGATGCCGACCAGCAGTCCGGTGGTGAACGGAATCGACAACCTGCCGGCATCGGCCAGGGTGCGCAGCCTCACCTCGGGATCCTTGTCGGGGCTGCCGTAGTGCGCCAGGCCCTTGGTTTCGAACAGCCGCCGCGACGTCGTCTCCAGCATCATCCCCATGGACGGCGCGACCGGCTTGAGCCGCGAGAGCTCCGACCACGACATGACGCCCGGGTTCAGGTGGGGCAGCAGCCCGGTCTCCTCGAGCACCCGGATCGCCATCGCGCGCACGTAGTCCAGCGTCGAGTCATAGCCGCGCTCGTCGAGCCACTGCCGGGCCTCGTCCCACCGCGCCTCCGGCCGATCACCGAGTGTGAACAACGCCTCCTTGCAACCCAATTCGGCACCCCGGCGGGCCACGTCGAGAATCTCGTCAGGCTCCATGTACATGCCCATCCCCGCGGCCCGCAGCTTGCCCGGCACCGTGACGAACGTGCAGTAGTGGCAGGTGTCGCGGCACAGACGAGTGACGGGGATGAACACCTTGCGCGAGTAGGAGACGGGCAGCCGGCCGTTGGCCCCACGGCGTCCGGCGGACTCGAGCCCGGCGTCGCGCACTCGCGCGGCACTCGCGCACAAATCAGCCAGATCCTCGCCACGGGCGGTCATGGCGATCGCGGCCTCGTCGACGTTGAGTGCGACGCCGTCGCGGGCCCGGCGCAACACCCGCCTCAAAGCGGCAGAGCTGGGGGCAGCGGACTTCACAGGGACCACCGGGCTGGGCAGATCGGCGCCGCGCTGGGGGTTCAGAGCCACCCTGGTTTAACCCCACGGTCGTCAAGAATCATCCGCGCGTCTCACATTCTGAAACCACTGCGCCGAGCATATCGGCCACAGTAGTCCGAGCCCGCCACTGCGGTGTGGGCCCGTCCTGGCTTGTGTTGCCGAATGTGGCACGACAGCTTTTACCTCCGCGTAAGTTCACAGCCGGGGAGGACCGCAGCTCGCGGGAGGGGTTCTCATGGGTCATTTGATTCGTTCATGCCTGACGGTAGGTGTCGCGACCGTCACCGCAGCGGCCGTCGCCGTCTGCCCATCCGTCCAGGAACCCGTGTCGTCACCAACACGGGCCTCGACGGTCCGACTGATCGCCGCCGAACAGCCACTGGCACTAGCGGAACAACCGCCACTACTCAATGTCCTGCTCAGCTCGCCGCTGCGGCTGCTGGGGCCCGCAGCGACACCGGGCACATTGCCCCCGCCCCCGGCGCCGATTCAGTTCGCGATTGCACCGAATCTCGCGAACACGATCGACGGCATCTACACCGCGGTCGAGCCGTGGGTGCGATATGGGTTCGAGGTCGCCACCGCGGTGGTGCGCTGGATTCCTTATGTCGGCTGGTTCGCCGGTCAGATCATGGTCTTCTACAACTTCTTCGAAAGCATGGTCGCCAGCGGCGTTTTCAACTTCACCGATTGGCTCCGCGGCGACGGCGGCGTCGTCGAGAATCTGGTCGATTTCGGCGTCGATGTCGGCCTGGCATTCGTCTGGCTGGGACTCGATGAAGTGGCTCAGTTCATCCCGTTGCCGCCGTTCTGCTGCTACCCGCCGAGGCCTCCAGTGCAAGGTCCGTTCCTTGCCCTCGACACGCTTGCGGGCCCGGCTGAGACGGCCGACGCGATGATGGCTGCATCGCCTGCCGACATCTCGCAGCCCACCGAAAAGCGCAGTGCGGTGAAAGGTGAGGACCTCGCTGAGGCACCCGATGAAGTTGCGACCGACCCCGCCGACGAGGTTGCGGTCAGTGGCGAAAGGGAACCGAAGATCGACGCGGTCAAGGAGCCTAAGGAACCCAAGGCGAAGGCCGACGTCGCGGCTCAGGGTGAGGTCCGCGCCGTGTCAACGGAGAGCACTTCGGAATCTACGACGGTCTCAACCGGCGGGAAGAAAGCCGATAACGGACCGGCGGCCAAGGGTGCGACGGAATCGTCGAGCTCGCCGACCAATGACGAAAACAAAGGCGAGAAGAAGGACGACACAGGCAAGAAGGAGTAGCCGTCATACGGCCGACCGCACGTAGCGCCACAACACCAGCGCAGGGGGCAGCGCGCCCAGGACAAGCAGCAGCAGCGGGGCGTACTCCATCACCCCGACACCGCCGAACACGATGTCGTCGCCCGGCCCGCCGAATGTCAGCCCGGCGACGGTCAGCAGCCAGCACCACAACGGCAACGCCGCGACCCGCGGAGCCGACGTCCACTGAAGCGCCGCCCACACCAGTGCCGCGTTGACGAGCCCACTGATCAGAGCGCTGATCGGAAACGGCACCGAGCCAATTCGCAACGGAAGGAAAACCGCGGCCGCCACGGCCGAGAGCACGCCGTCGATCGCCAGCAGCGTCAGAACGGCGGGACGCGGCGGGGTCAGGTCGGGATGCTGTCGAGCAGCGCCACGAGCGACCCGAGCACCCACTGGAAGTTGTCTGCGCGGTCCTGCCAGTGCTGCAGGTTGGGATCCATGTCCGGGTCCATTGCCATCCCTCCACACGCGACCGATTTCGGGCAGCTTACCGCGAGCCCGTTGCGCTATTCCAGGTTCAGGCCGGCAAGCAGGTCGGTTTCCCACCCGCGGGCGTCGCGCTCCCCGGGCGTGCCCGCCGCAAGGATGTAGTGCTCGATTGCGCCGATCGGCAGCGCGATATCGTTCGACAGGGCGCAGGACCGGCCGTCCGGGGCCACGGTCACCTGGGTCGCGTGCGCACGCAAGGCTGCGACCTTCGCTGGCAGCTGGTCGGGCACGTCCATCACCGCGTTGATCGCCTCGTCGGGGTAGCCGAACGGGACGTCGTCGACCGAGACCCTGATCCACTCCGGCGGCACGTCGTCGAGTGCGTCGAGACCCGCGCCCATCGCAGACTTCGCAATCACGGTCCAGTACAGCTTCGGCACCGTCCATGGTTCGCCGGGATACTCATTGCTTCTCGATGCGGCCACAGCGGCCACCGTGACGTCGTGCGCGTGTATGTGGTCGGGATGGCCGTAGCCGCCGTTGGCGTCGTAGGTGACGACGACGTGCGGGCGCAGATCGCGGATGACGCTCACCAACGCGCCGACGGCCTCGCGCGGATCGGCGTCGACGAATCGCTGACGGTGTCGCGGCGCCGTGCCCTCCATCCCCGAGTCGCGCCACCGCCCGGCGCCGCCGAGGAAGATCGGTCCGTCGACTCCCAGCGCGTTCAGGGCAGCGCTCAGCTCGGCAATGCGGTAACCGCCCAGCTGATCAGCGTGGTCGACCGCCAGCTGGGCCCAGCGCTCGCCGATCACCTCCCCCTCCTCGCCGAGCGTGCACGTGACGACACGCACCTGCGCGCCGCGGGAGACGTAGTGGGCGATGGTCGCGCCCGTCGTGAGGGTCTCGTCGTCGGGATGGGCGTGCACGAACAGCAACCGCGGGGTCTCCATTTGCACCAGCTTGCCCGGTCGCTGACATAGATTCACCCGGTGACGCGTCGCACCCTTGAGTTCGGGTGTGCGATTGTCATCATCGGCCTGCTGGCTGGCGTCGCCGGTGCCGCCACGACCCTGCTGCTGCACGCGGTCGAACACCTCACGTATCACTACACATTCGGCACGCTGTTGACCGGCGTCGGCGAAAGCAGCCCGGTCCGGCGCGCCATCGGGCCGATGGTCGGTGGTGCACTCGCCGGGTGTGGTTGGTGGATTCTGCGACGGCGCACCGACGTTCCCGGCCTGACCGAGACGATCAAGAACCATCGCCCAATTCCCCGGGTGCCGATGTCGATCGACGCGGCGATACAGGTGCTGCTCGTCGGGTCCGGCGCGTCACTGGGCCGCGAAGGCGCGCCGCGCCAACTCGCCGCGGCGCTGGGCGATTTCGGCACTACACGGCTGGCGCTGACGGCGCGTGACCGCGAAATCCTGCTGGCATGCGCGGCCGGCGCGGGCCTCGGGGCGGTGTACGCCGTTCCGCTCGGCGGCGCGTTGTTCGCGGCGCGCATCCTGCTCGGCACCTGGCATCCCAGAGCGCTCGGCGCCGCGTTGATCACGTCGAGCCTCGCGGTCGCCGTCGCCTCCCCGGTCACCCACTTCGAGCACGCGCTCAAGTGGCCGGACGCAAAGCTGTCCTACCTGTTCGGTTTCTTGGCGCTGGCGATCGCGCCGCTGGCGGCCGCGGTGGGTCTGGCGTTCAACCGCGTGATGGCGATCGCGCGGCCGAAGGTGCAGTTCAAGTCGTGGGTGCTGATTCCCTCGGTCGCCGCCGCGGGTTTGGCCATCGGCATCTGCTCGATCTGGTGGCCCGAGCTGCCGGGCAACGGCAGAAGCATTCTGACCGTGAGCCTCAACAGCGGTCTGACGCTCAGCGCGGCCGCGGTCATCTTGTTCTTGAAGCCGCTGCTGACCGCGCTGTTCCTGCGCGCCGGCGCGGTTGGCGGAATGCTCACGCCGTCGCTGGCAACAGGCGCCGCGGCAGGCTCGCTCGTCACGCTTGCGCTGAACCAGTGGGCCGGCACCGATATCCACGTGTCCGCGGTGTCGCTGACGTGTGCTGCGGGCGTGCTGGCGATCACGCAGCGGGCGCCGTTGTTCGCGGCGTTGTTCGTGTGGGAACTCGCCCGTCCGCCGTACTGGCTGCTCATGGTGTTCGCCATCGCCGCTTTCGCGGCGCATGGGCTGCGGCTATTGCGCGAAAAGCACGCCGAAGCCGAGCCCCGCAAAACCTGAGAAATCCGCGCCGGCCCTCTCAGGAGGTACCGGGATAATCCGGCTCTGTCATGAGTCGACCGGCCATTTCGGGTTTGGATACGGATCGGATACCGAGGGTCGCCGCTCCGCGGCACCGGCTGCCTCGTCCTCGCGGCCGGGTCCGTGCCGCCCGTCGAGTCCTGGCTGCGTTGGCCGCCATCCTCGTGTTGACCGTCACGGCGGTGGGCTGGTCCGGCTACCGCAACCTGTCCGGCGGCATCACGACGTCACAGGCGCTGGCCGGCGGCCCGGCGTCGGTCGGCGGTGCGCAGAACATTCTGATCATGGGACTGGACAGCCGACTCGACCAGCACGGCCAGCCGCTGCCCCAGGACATCTACGACGCGCTGCATGCCGGCGACGAAACCGTCGGGGGCTACAACGCCAACGTGCTGATCCTGCTGCACCTGCCCGGCGGCAACGGCCCCGTCAGCGCGGTATCGGTGCCCCGCGACGACTACGTCGATATGCCCGGATGTCCGAGCGGCGTCTGCAAGGGCAAGATCAAGCAGGCCTACGGACTGGCCTACCAGCAGACGATGGAATCGCTGAGTGACAACATCGCCAAGGCCGCCCGCGAGCAGACGGCGCGCGAAGCGGGCCGCAAGGCCGAAATCGACACCGTGCGACGGCTATTGGGTGTACCGATCGACCACTTCATCGAAGTCACCCTCGGGGCGTTCTTTCAGATCGCGCAAGTCGTGCAGCCGATCACGGTGTGCCTCAACGACGACACCTCCGACAGCTACTCCGGTGCGGACTTCCACCGCGGCGTGCAGCAGATCGACGCCGCGCAGGCGATGGCGTTCGTGCGGCAACGCCGCGACGAAAACGATCAGTTGTTCACCGATCTCGACCGCACCCGGCGCCAGCAGGCGTTCATCGTGTCCCTGGTGACCGCGCTCCGCCACGGCGGAGCACTGTCCAGCCCGAACGCGTTGCGCAACCTGCTGCAGGTCGCCCGGCAGAACATCGCCGTGGACGCCGGGTTCGACCTCGCGGGCTTCGTCGACCACGCCGCAGCGCTGACCGACAGCTCGCTGTCGCTGTACACGCTGCGGATCCGAGAATTCGGCCAGGACCCTCAGGGCGAAGACGTCAATATGGTTGACGTCCAAGACATTCGGACCATCGTGCGCCATGTCTTCACCGACGGATCACCGCCAGCCCCTCCAAGCCCCACGCAATCTGCTTCTACCCCAACGACACTCGACGTCGTCAACGCCACCGACCACGACGGGCTCGGATCCGCCGTCGAGCATTCTTTCGGCGCCGACGGGCTGAACCCCGGCACGGTCACCACCGCAGACAAGCTGGCCCAGACCAGCACCGTCGCCTATGGACCCGGTGCCGGCGACGCCGCGCAAATGCTTGCCGATCGACTCCAGCTCACCGCCACCGCCTCCGACGCCGTCGCCGCCGACACGGTGCGACTGACGCTCGGCGCGGATTTCCCTGCGGCTCAATACATGACGGACGGCACCTCGACCATCACCGCGACGCCCGTCACGACGGTCGACGCCACGGCCAGCGGAACTCAGGCGCCCGCGCCGACCGATCTCACCGAAATGGCCGGTGCGAAGACCCCGTGCGTGAAGTGATCATTGCTTGGTTTTGGTCCACTTTCCGGCGTCGCCGACGATGCCGACCGGCACGGCCCCGGACAGGCTGACGTTCTGCACGCTCGGACCCGACGCGACGATCGTGGTGTCCTGCAGGATCGGCAGCACGGTCGACATGTTCCACAACCGGGGCTCGACCGCGTTGATCACTTCGCCGATGTCTTCGGTGCCGTCGAGCGCCGCGTCGATCTTCGGCTGAATGCTGCGGTCGCAGATGCCGGTGATATTGCTGGGCGCCTGAATAAGTGCACCCGCTTCCGGTGCCGGGCTCGGCGTGGTCGGCGTCGCTGTCGTGGTCGGCCGCGAGGGCGGCGTCGTATTGCTGGTCGGCGCCGGAGACGGCGACGGCGTCGACCCCGGGGTTGCGGTCGATACCGCCGTCGCTTCCAGTGCGGGGCAGCCGTATCGCGACGCCAGCGAGGTCGCCAGGTCACCGCCGGCCTGATGCCAGCCGACGACGGCATCGACCCGGTTGTTGATCAACGCATCGCCGTAGAGGGCCACCGGGTCCAGCGCAGTGACTGAGGCCGCGATGCCGACGTTGCGCAGTTGATCGGCGGCGGTGTTGGCCACGGCGACCGCTGTCGGATCGTTGGCCGCGACCCCGAGCACCAATGTCAGCGGCACGCCGTCCTTGGTGACGCGGCCGCGGTTGTTCTCCGGCGCGGGCGTGCCCGGCGTCGAAGGCGGCGCGGTCTCGACCGGCTCCAGCTGATAGCCCGAATTGGCCAACAGCGTGAGCGCGCCCTCCTTCGTCATCGCCGGTGGCGCGGTCGGGACGTAACCGGGATCGGACGGGGACCGCACCTGAGCCTGCGCGAGGGTAACGGTGTTGTCGTCGCCCGCCCCCACCGACGCAAGCAAGTCGACGTCGAGCAGACCCAGAATCGCTTTGCGCACTTGGGAATCCGCGAGGGCCGGCTGCTGGGCCCGCAGCGTCAGCTGCATCACCCGCGGCGTGACGATGCGCGCGGTACGCACGTCGGGTATCGCGGACAGTTGTGCGAACGCCGCCGCGCCGCCGTGCACCTGCGCGACCTGGGTGTCGCCGTTGCGGATCGAATCGGCCAGCGCGGCAGACGAGCCGCCGCGGCGGAACAGCACCTGATCGGGCTTGGCCGGTGCGCTCCAGTACCGGTCGTTGCGGGCCAGCAGGATCTCGTCGCGCTGCGGGTCGATGCTCTCCACCCGAAACTGGCCCCCGGTGACCGGCAGCGCGCGTGTCAACCCCGCCGCGAACCCGCCAGGTATGTCCTTGACGATGTGGGCCGGGAGGATGTCGTTGAACAGCTCGCGCCAGGCCGGATACGGCTGCGAGAAGGTCACCACCGCGGTCTTGCCACCCTCCACGGATTGCACTCCGGTGATCAGGTCGTAGCCCGCTGGGTCCACGACGCCGGGTTGGCTGACCATCTGCCGCCAGAGGTACCAGTAGTCGTCGGCGGCGATGGGGGCGTTGTCCGTCCAGGACGCCTCGGGCCGGATCTTGTAGGTGACGGTGAACGGGCTCTGGTTGGTCACCTCCGCCGACTGCAGCAGCGTGGTGTCGAGCTCCCAACGCGACCCGGTCGGCGACGCCGGGTCGGGAATCGGCCGGAACGAGCTGGGCAACACCAGCGAACTGATCGCCGCGTTCACCGGTGACTGATCGGACAGCAGATGCGAATTGAAGCCGGGGCCGATGGAGTCGATGGCCATGATGATCTGCGTTGCCCGCGGTGGCGGCGGGAGGGTGGTCTTCGACGTGTCGGTGCTCTGGGGTGCGGGCGGAGGGCTGACGGTGCAAGCTGACGTCATCAGCGTCAGCGCGAATAGTGCGGCAACGACGCGATGGGGGCCCGGCACGCTGTTCAGGGTATCGGCAGGCCCGAAAGCCGTAGCTTCGGCGAGGGCACAAACGTTTCTGGGCTGCCGGACGCCGTAGCGGTGGCCGGGGTGGCCACCGAATCGGGACGCTGTTGGGAAGTGGCAGCCGATGCCACCCGGTAGCGCTCCTCAGAGGACGGCGAACTGCTCGCGTCGGCCCCAAGAGCCCACTCGTTAACCCGCTGGGTCCGACCGGAATGAGGCGGACACTGCGTGCTGCACCGGTGCTGGACTGCCCGGGATGCCGGGCGGGACGGCGAACACCGGCCTCGGTCGAACTCGCCATCGCGCCGCAGATCATCGCCGCCGAGTCGCCGAGCCGGGCTAATCAACCACAAGCCCCCGCAATTCTTCAGGGGCTTGAGATTAATAGTAGCTACGTATTGCGCGACGACGGTCGCGATCATTCGCTGAGCTAATTATATTCCGTCAAGATGGCCTATGAACAGCGACCTTCCCCTTGGGGAAGGTCATTGTGCCAGCTGTTCACAGCATCTATAGAGCAACTATACAAATTTGGGAAATGTATAGATTTCCGAACTTACTCGTGGGTAAATTCTTGCCGTCATCGAATGTTCGAGTAAGGGAGATCACATGCACGTCGCCGCCAGGCCTCACGTCACTGCTGGCATCGCACTGGCCGGTGCCGCCGTCATAGCCGCTAGCCCGATGGCACCGACCTTGCCCGATATCCACCTCCCGAACGAACACGAGGTGCAGGCCGCCGCGGTGCGGCTCACGGCAGGTTGGGATCCCCTCGCAGCGTGGCAGAACGCGTTCAACACCGCGTCCACCAACGCCTCGACGCTCGCCGATAACTTCCTGCTGGCCCCGGGCGTCGGGCTGCAGCAGGCGATCGTCAACGAGGTCGGTTTCCTCAAGGAAGTGATCAACGACCCGTCGAGCCTCGGCACGGTGTTACAGCAGATCGCCACCAACGCGCAGACCGTGGCGTCGGGTCTCACCGGGGTGGGCGCGAGCGCCGCCACGAACAAGGCAGCACAGGCCCATAGCGTCGATGCCCTCCATGGCGCCTTGATCAGCTTGCTTCCCACAATGTTGCCGGCCGGTGTCGATCCGGCCACGGTTACCCAGGTCCTGGACGTCTTGGCGTCGCCAGCGAGCGGCCTCCTCATGGGCGCGGTGGGCCCCGTCATCAGCCCCGGGGTGGCACTCCTCAACAGCGCTTTGGCCGTTGGGGCCGCGCTCCAGGCCAGTGACCCGTCGGCGGCGTTGTCAGACCTGTTGAACGTGCCGGCCAACATGGTCAACGCCTTCTTCAACGGCGCCGACCTCAACCTCGATGCGCTGGTGCCGCTGATAGCCCAATCGGGCCTTTTACCGGCGGGCACCACGATCAATGCGCTCGACGTCGCCTTCGGCGGTCTACTCTCCGTCGGCAGCGTGTCGCAAGGCACTTACACACAAAACGGCACTATTACCCCGATAACCACTCCCGGCGGCTCGATCCTGAACAGCCTTGGCCTTAACGTCACGACTGTACTCGGGACCACCCCCGTCACCCTCAACATTGCAAGCCACGCGGTCGGCCCGCTTGGGGCTTTGGAGAGCATCTCGCAGACCATCGGGGTGCTGCTCGGCGATCACTGGGACGGCAAGCACGCAGTACAGACTCCCCCGCTGTCCACGCTGAGCGACACGGCCGCGACCCCTGCTGCGTTGACAGTAAAGGCGCCGACCACAGCTTCGGTGACGGCGCTGCCGTCCGCGGCCGCCACGGTGGCCGTGACGACCGCTCCGGCCACCAAGGCAGCCAAGGATTCCAGCGCAACCGACACGACCGCGGCAGCCAAGGATTCCACCGCGACGGGCACGTCCGCGACGGACGCGACCACCAAGTCTTCGACGTCCTCGACCGACGCGCCTGACTCGAGCACATCCTCGGCGGCGTCGTCCCAGGGTGACACCACCACGAAGGGCGACACTGGAACAAAGTCGGGCACCGACACCGGTACCAAGTCGGGCACCGACACGGGCACCAAGTCCGGCTCGGACACCAAGGGTGGCAGGCACGCCAAGGGTGACGGCGGCGCCAAGAAGTCGGGTGACAACGGAAGCAAGTCCGGATCCAACAGCAAGGGCTCAGGCGGCGGCGGTCGCCACAGGAAGTAACCGCTAGGCCCCCTCTTCAGCCAGAAGAGGGGGCCGCTAGCTCGCAACTGAGTGTTCGAGGAAGAGTCCAAGAATGCGAGGGCGTATCCGTTCCTAACTGGAAGCCGAGCTAGCAGCCCGAACGATCAACACGACGGATTAGGTAACGGATTGCCACAGGACACAACGCCCACCGCAGCCACCCTGCTGGACCTTCTGCGGCAGCGAGCCGAGGGTTATCGAGACAAGGTTGCGTTTAGCTTCTCGTACAACGGCGATGACGAACAAAGAACCCAGCTGACGTATCACGACCTGGACATCAAGGCGCGAGCAATTGCGTCCAACCTGCAACAACAGGGCGCTGCCGGCGAGCGTGTCCTGGTTCTATGTCGCCCGGGTCTGGACCATGTCGCCGGTTTCTTCGGCTGTATCTACGCGGGCGCTGTCGCTGTGCCGGTGCACGAGCGGCTGGCTCCGCGCCTCTCGTCGGTCGTGCCCGATGCGCAGGCCCGCTTCGCGCTCGCCACGGCCGAGACGCAAGCGAAAATCAAGGCCGCGGTAGACGCCTTGGGCGAGGGACGCCACCTGCAGTGGGGCCTAACGGATGAGGTTGGCGACGCCGAGAGCTGGGTGGCACCAGACGTCGACCCGAACGCCACCGCCATGGTGCAGTACACCTCGGGCTCGACCACGTCGCCAAAGGGCGTCGTGCTGACACACCGCAACCTTCTCCATAACCTGGAGTCCATCCGTGAGGTCTGGCACGGTGACGACACCGCTACTGGTGTGTTCTGGCTGCCGTCTCATCACGACATGGGTCTCATCGGCGCTGTCCTCTCCATGCTGAACATCGGGAGCACTACCCATCTCATGTCGCCGACGGCCTTCATCAAGCGCCCAATGAGATGGCTGGAAGCCGTATCCCGACATCGCGCCACCTTCACCGTCGCGCCGAACTTCGCCTACGACCTGTGCGTCGACCACAGCAACGCGGAGGAGCGTGCGGCACTCGATCTGTCGAGCCTGACCACCGCCATGAGTGGTGCGGAGCCGGTGCGTGCCGCGACTTTGCAGAGGTTTGCCGACGCCTTCGCTCCGGCTGGTTTCCGCCCGGAGGCGTATGTCCCGGTCTACGGACTGGCCGAAGCCACCCTGCTGGTATCCGGTGGATCGGACTCCGCGCTTCCGGTGGTCCACCACATAGATCGCGCTGCCCTACGC
>Ga0209382_10006109_pt1 | contig 15540 bp, 14 predicted proteins | sample SoiMetdeltSBSDD5_FD_187599 | JGI IMG/M metagenome (GOLD analysis project Ga0209382, IMG submission 187599) | Bulk soil microbial communities from a Populus tree surrounding site in Tennessee, USA - Soil MetaG P. deltoides SBSDD5 (SPAdes) (version 2) | ecosystem: Environmental > Terrestrial >...
GATGCCGCGGGCGAGAGTGTGGGCTACAAGGACGAGGTGGTGTTTCCCTTGCGCGTTGAGCCGCGCGACTCATCGAGGCCCGTGCAGCTTGAGCTCACGCTCTTCTATGCCGTCTGCAAGGACATTTGCATTCCCGCCGAAGCGAAGCTCGCCCTCACTCACCCCTCTGCTGCCGGCTCGCAGGAATCTGAACGACAACTGATTGAGCGCTTTGCCGCTCGAATTCCAGGCGGCCCTTCGGCCTCGCTCCTCCCCAAGGTCACATCACTGCGGCTGGCGCCAAACGTGACGGAGCCCGTGCTCGAAGTATCCCTGTCCCGCCCGCTGCCGCCCAGCGAAATCGATATTTTCATCGAAGGCCATCCCATGGCCTATTTTCGCAAGCCGCAAGCTCAATCGGATAAACCGTCATCGCTCTATCGTTTGCGTATTGATGGTCTGAAGAATGTCACGGAACTTCGGGGCACTAAGCTGACGCTGACCCTGGTCTCGGGCCGTGCGAGCCTTGTCCAAAGCCTGTCGGTCGAGTAATCGCGGGGCGCAATCAGGAAGGATTTGTTCCATGAGCCTCACAGTCGGCGATCGCGTTCCCGAAACTGAATTTTTCATTATGACGCCGGAGGGGCGAAAGAAGCTTCCCTCCTCGGAGGTTTTCAATGGAAAGAAGATCGTCCTCTTTGGCGTGCCGGGCGCCTTCACCGGCACCTGCCATAAGCTTCATGTGCCGAGCTACCTTCTCAATCTCGATCAGATCAAGGCGAAGGGCGTCGACACGGTAGCATGCCTGGCCGTGAACGACGCCGATGTGATGCATGCTTGGTCGAAGCAGACGGGCGCCGACGGTAAAATTCTATTTCTCGCCGACGGCAATGGCGACTTTACCCGCGCCATGGGGCTTGAGCGCGACTTCAGCGCCGGCGGCATGGGCAAGAGGTCGGCGCGCTATTCCATGATCGTCGAGAATGGTGTCATCAAGAAAATGAACATCGAAGACAAACCTGGCGTCAATGTTTCGGGCGGCGATACCATTCTCGAGCAGCTCTAGGGTGCAGGCGACCTGAGCCTTTTGAACGGCGCCATGCCTTCCCGCGCCAGGGCGTCGGCGCGTTCGTTCTCCGCATGGCCTGCATGGCCCCTCACCCAGTGCCATTGGATGCGATGCCGTTCGAGTGCGCGATCGAGCCTCTGCCACAGCTCTGCATTCTTCACCGGCTTCTTGTCCGCCGTGCGCCAGCCATTGCGGCGCCAGCCGTGAATCCATTTGGTGATGCCGTCCCTCAGATAATTGGAATCGGTGTAGAGATCGACGCTGCAGCCGCGCGTCAGCGCTTCGAGCGCCGAGATTGCGGCCATCAACTCCATGCGGTTGTTGGTGGTGAGCGCTTCGCCGCCCTTCAACTCTTTCTCGCGTTTGCCGAAACGAATGATGGCTCCCCACCCACCGGGTCCGGGATTGCCGGAACAGGCCCCGTCGGTGAAGATTTGCACGTCCCCCATCAGTCGAAAGACTTGGATGCCGCGGGCGCCTCTTCCCTGAGGTGCCGCGGCAGCTTGAAGGTCACGTTCTCTTCGCCAGCCATCGCCTCTACGATGACCGTGAACCGATGGCGCAGCTTTTCGATGACTTCTTCGACCAATATCTCGGGCGCCGAAGCCCCCGCCGTCACTCCCAGCGTCCGGATCGAGCCGAGTCGCTCGAAATCGATATCATCGCCCCGTTGCACCAGGAACGCGCGTTCGCAGCCCGAGCGCCGCGCCGTCTCGACCAGCCGTTGCGAATTCGAGCTGTTGGGTGCCCCGACCACGATCAGGGCCTCGCAGCGCCGCGCGATCTCCTTCACCGCATCCTGACGGTTGCTTGTGGCATAGCAGATATCTTCGCGGGCAGGCCCGACCATTTTCGGAAACCGCCGCTTCAGCGCCGCCAATATCTCCCGCGTGTCGTCGATCGACAGCGTCGTCTGAGTCGTATAGGCGAGTTTGTCGGGATTGCGCGGCTCGAAAGCTTGGGCATCCGCGATCGTCTCGATGAGGTGCACTGCGCCCTCCGGCAATTGTCCCATGGTGCCGATCACCTCCGGGTGCCCGCGATGTCCGATGAGCACGATCTCATAGCCGGCCCGGTGGTGGCGTTCGGCTTCGATGTGCACCTTGGTGACAAGCGGGCAGGTGGCGTCGATATGAAACAGACGCCGCGATTGCGCATCCTGCGGCACGCTCTTCGGCACGCCATGCGCCGAGAAAATCACCGGATGTTGACCCGCGGGGATTTCGTTGAGTTCCTCCACGAACACCGCGCCTTTTCTCTTGAGATCCTCCACCACATATTTGTTGTGCACGATCTCATGGCGCACATAGACCGGCGCTCCGTGTTTCTTCAGCGCTTCCTCGACGATTCGGATGGCGCGCACCACGCCCGCGCAGAAGCCCCGCGGCGCTGCCAGCAGCACGGTGAGTTGAGGTTTTCCATTGGTCATCGGCGCAGGATACATGGGTGAGCGCCTCAAGGCTTGTCAAGTAAACGCATGGTTGAGCATGAGTGTCGCAATCGCTTGACAAATGGTCGTCGCCCGATAGGGTGAGCGCGCTTCCGGTGGGCGTCGAAACCTGCCGGTTGCGGCTGAAGCGGGAGAGACCGGGTCCTAGCGATCCGGCGCCGAAGGAGCAACCGCCCCGGAAACTCTCAGGCACCAAGGACCGCTTCCGTCACCATTCTCTGGAGAGCAGCGGCGTTTGCCGCTCACCGAAGGGCGTAAGCCTCTGTTCGAGCCCAGCGCAGACTGGGGCAGGAGGCGAAATCTCTCAGGTTCTCTGACAGAGGGGGCCGGTCTGGACAATCCGGACCGCGCCAACCTGTGCCATGACCTGGGATGAACTGAATGCTTGAATCCGCCGCAAGCGGCCGCCTTGGACGTACCGCCCTCTACGACCGTCACCTGGCCCTTGGCGCCCGCATGGTGCCATTTGCGGGCTATGAGATGCCGGTGCAATTTCGCGAAGGCATCATTGCCGAGCACGCCCATACGCGCAACGCAGCGGGTGTCTTTGACGTCTCGCACATGGGCCAGGCCGTGGTTTCGGCCCGCGATCATCAGACCGCTGCCGAGGCTCTCGAGCGCCTCGTCCCAGGCGACCTCTTGGGGCTGGCCCCCGGCCGCATCCGCTATACCCAGTTCACCAACGCTTCGGGCGGCATTATTGACGATCTTATGGTTTCGAGGCCCGCGAGCCCCGCGCAAGAAGGTCGCCTCGTCCTCGTGGTGAATGCCTCCCGCAAGGAGGTCGATTACGCCTGGCTCGCCCAGCATCTGCCTGAGGACGTGAAGCTGACGCGCAGTGAGGATCGCTCTCTCCTGGCCCTCCAGGGACCAAAAGCGGAGGCTGTGCTGATGCGCTATTGTCCGCAAGCCGCCGCCCTGTCCTTCATGGCCTCCACCCCCGCCCGTTTCGATGGCGTCGATTTCCATCTCGCCCGCTCGGGATATACGGGCGAGGATGGCTATGAGCTCTCGGTTCCGACCGACCATGTTCTCACCGTTTATGACCGTCTCCTCTCCGACCCCGACGTGAAGCCCATTGGCCTTGGCGCCCGCGATTCCTTGCGCCTCGAGGCCGGCCTCTGTCTGTACGGCCATGATATCGACGAAACCACGAGCCCCGTGGAAGCCGACCTCACCTGGTCGATTGGCAAGCGCCGGCGCACTGAAGGCGGCTTTATGGGCGTGGGCCGGATTGCCGAGGAGCTGAAGGACGGCTCGCGCCGCCGGCGCGTCGGCATCCTGCCCGAAGGTCGCGCTCCCGCGCGTGAGGGAACCGCCATCATGGCTGATGGCCGCTCCATCGGACGTCTGACCTCCGGCGGTTTCGGACCGACGCTCGGCCGGCCCATCGCCATGGGCTATGTCGAAAGAGAATTTTCCGCGCCGGGCACCCGCATCGATCTGATGGTTCGTGACAAGCCTTTGGCTGCACAGGTCGTGAGCCTTCCCTTCGTGCCCCACCGATACAAGAGATGATGAGGAGATGCTGATGAGCACCGTTCGCTACACAAAGGAACATGAGTGGGTCAAAGTCGAGGGCGACACTGCCACGATTGGCATCACCAGCTATGCACAGGAACAGCTGGGCGATGTCGTGTTCGTCGAACTTCCCCCCGTCGGCAAGAAGCTGGCCAAGGGCGATGACGCCGCGGTCGTCGAATCGGTGAAAGCTGCAAGCGAGCTCTACGCGCCAGTCTCCGGTGACGTGATCGAAGTCAATTCCCTCATCGCCGCCGAACCGGCCAAGGTCAATGCCGATCCCGAGAATTCGGCCTGGTTTCTCAAGTTGCGCCTATCCGACAAGAGCGAGCTCGACACTCTGTTGGATGAGGCCGCCTACAAGGCCTTCATCGCTGAATCGCATTAGGAGCCATTCATGCCCACGCAACGCAGACGACTGAGGGATTTGGAGCCCGGCGCAAATTTCATTCCCCGTCACATCGGCCCGAGCGATGCCGAGATCGGCGAAATGCTGAAAATTCTGGGTGCCGCGTCTCTTGAAGAATTCATCGAACGGGCCGTGCCGAAGAAGATCCGCTCCAGGCGCCCGCTCGAGCTTCCGCCGGTCAAATCCGAACGTGCCGCGCTCTCCTATCTGCGCGGCATGGCCGAACGCAACGAGGTCTTCACCTCCATGATCGGCATGGGTTATTACGGCACCATTACGCCCAAGGTGATCCTCCGCAACGTGCTGGAAAATCCCGGCTGGTATACCGCCTATACGCCCTATCAGGCGGAGGTGAGCCAGGGCCGCCTCGAAGCGCTTCTCAATTTCCAGCAGATGACCGTGGACTTGACCGGGCTCGAGCTTGCCAACGCTTCTCTCCTCGATGAGGCGACTGCCGCCGCCGAAGCCATGGCCATGGCGCGGCGCATCGCCAAGTCCTCCGCCGGCAAATTCTTCGTCGACCGCGATACCCATCCCCAGACCGTCGGCGTCCTCGAAACCCGCGCCAGGGGATTCGGCATCGACATCGTCATCGGCGATCCGATCAAGGATCTGAAGGCTCCCGAAGTCTTCGGCGCCATTCTCTCCTATCCGGGCTCTTCGGGCGAGGTTCGCGATTTCCGGCCCGTAATCGCCGCTCTTCACGAGGCCGGCGCCATCGCCGCAATGGCCACCGATCTTCTGGCGCTGGCGCTTCTGGCGCCGCCGGGCGAACTCGGCGCCGACATCGCCTTCGGCTCCGCCCAGCGCTTCGGCGTGCCCATGGGCTATGGCGGACCGCATGCCGCCTTTTTCGCCACCCGCGACGAGTACAAGCGCCTGATGCCGGGCCGCGTCATCGGCGTCTCCATCGACAGCAAGGGCAACACCGCCCTGCGCATGGCGCTGCAGACGCGCGAGCAGCACATCAGGCGCGAGAAGGCCACGAGCAACATCTGCACCGCCCAGGTTCTCCTGGCCGTCATGGCGTCGATGTTCGCCGTCTACCATGGTCCTGAACGTATCGCCCGCATGGCCGAGCGCGCCCACCGCCTCGCCGAGATCTTCGCCGCAGCCATCCGATCTTTCGGCTACGAGGTGACGACGCGTTCCTTCTTCGACACCTTGACCATTCACGTTCCCGGCCGTGCCCATATGCTCCTGGCGAAGGCGCGCGAAAAGCGGATCAACCTGCGCTTCCTCGATGCCGATCATCTGGGCGTATCCTTCGATCAGTCGACGCGGCGAAGCGAGCTCGAGCGGCTCCTCTCCTGCTTCAAGACCGATGCGCTCGAGCGCATCGATTTGGACAAGCTCGACGAGCGCATCGTGGAAGTGATCCCCGAACACCTGTCGCGCAAATCTCCTTTTCTCACCCATCCGGTCTTCTCCGCCTATCATTCCGAGACCGAGATGCTGCGCTACCTGCGCTATCTGCAGAACAAGGACATCGCGCTCGACCGTTCGATGATTCCCTTGGGCTCCTGCACCATGAAGCTCAACGCCACGACCGAGATGATCCCCGTCACCTGGCGCAACTTCGCCATGTTGCATCCCTTCGCCCCCCTCGAGCAGACGCAAGGCTATCAGCAGCTCTTCGAGGAGCTTGAAGCCATGCTCGCCGAGATCACCGGCTTCGATGCCGTCTCTCTGCAGCCCAATGCCGGGAGCCAGGGCGAATATGCGGGATTGCTCGCCATCAAGGCCTATCATGAGGCGCGGGGCGAGGCGCACCGCAACGTCTGCCTCATCCCGGTCTCGGCCCATGGCACCAATCCGGCGTCCGCGGCCATGGCCGGGCTCAAGGTCCTCGTCGTGGCCTGCGACCTCCAGGGCAATGTCGATGTCGGCGATCTCAGGGCCAAGGCCGGTCAGCATGCCGAGAATCTCGCCGCTCTCATGGTGACTTATCCCTCGACTCATGGCGTGTTCGAGGAGGCGATCCGGGAGATCTGCGATATCGTCCATGAGCATGGCGGTCAGGTCTATCTCGATGGCGCCAATCTCAATGCCCAGGTCGGCCTCATGCGACCGGCCGAGCTCGGCGCCGACGTCTGTCACATGAACCTGCACAAGACCTTTTGCATCCCTCACGGCGGCGGCGGGCCCGGCATGGGTCCAATCGGCGTCAGGGCGCATCTTGCGCCCTATCTGCCGGGTCACCGTGTCGTGCATGGCGTCAATCCGGCCGCAGGCCCCAATCAGGCGCAGGGTCAAGTCTCCGCCGCGCCCTGGGGTTCGGCATCGATCCTGCCGATTTCCTGGGCCTATATCGCCATGATGGGCGGGGAAGGCCTGTCCCGCGCCACCAAGGTCGCCATTCTCAATGCCAATTACATCGCCAGGCGATTGGCGCCGCACTTCCCCGTTCTCTACGCCGGCCCCTCGGGCCACGTCGCCCACGAATGTCTGATCGACATGCGCGACCTGCGCGACCGTTGCGGCATCACCGTCGAAGATATCGCCAAGCGGCTGGTCGATTTCGGCTTCCATGCCCCGACGATGTCTTTCCCCGTGCCCGACACGATGATGATCGAGCCGACCGAATCGGAATCGAAGCGCGAGCTGGATCGCTTCTGCGACGCCATGACCACCATCCGCGAGGAGATCCGCGAGGTGGAGGAGGGCAGGGCCAGCCGGACCGACAATGTTCTGAAGAACGCGCCCCACACCCATCACCTCTTGCTGGAGGATTGGAAGAAGCCCTACTCGCGCGAGAAGGCCTATTTCCCCTTGAGCTCCTCCCGCGACGACAAATACTGGCCGCCCGTCGGCCGCGTCGACAACGTTTATGGCGATCGCCACCTTGTCTGTGTCTGCCCGCCGACGGAAAGCTATCTCGAAGCGGCGGAGTAGCAGAACCTTCTGTTCGTCATTCCGGCGAAAGCCGGAATCGGGCTTCACTTTGCAACGACCAAAGCTGGACCCCGGCGTGCGCCGGGGTGACGAAAGTAAGTCAGGTCGGGAGTCACCCTCTCATCGTCATTCCGGCGAAAGCCGGAACCGGGATTCATTCTGGCGATCTGGAGAATCGTCATCACCGGGCTTGACCCGGTGATCTGTCGCAAGCGGCACAAGATGGCCGCATCAAGTCCGGCCATCACGTCTATGACGTCATAACGAGGCTTGCTCTAATTCAGCTTGTCCCGGAGATCGGCGATGCTGCGGTCGATGAGGCGCCGGCCCGGTTCGCCCTTGAGTTCGTCCTTGAGCACGCGGGCCGCCATGGCCACTGCCATCTCGGCAGCAGCAGCGCGCACGTCCTTGAGCGCCACCGTCTCCGCCTGCGCGATCTTCTGGCGCGCCGACGCCGAGCGCCGCTCGATCATTTCCTTAAGCTTGCTGCGGGCCTCCGCCGCATAGGCTTCCGCCTCTCGCCGCGCCTGCTCGACAATCGCTTCGGCTTCTTTCTCGGCCTCGACGCGCCGACGCCGATAATCCTTGAGGAGCGCCTCGGCTTCGAGTCTCAGTTTCTCGGCATCGGCGAGCGATTTGGCGATCGTCGCCGCCCGCTCGTCGAGAAACTGGACGATCTGCGCTGGCACCTTGAGATAGAGGAACAGCGCGATGAGCAGAAAGAAGGCCACCGCCACCCAGAATTCTGCTTCGTGGAAGATTTCCATGGGGGCCCTGCGCCTATTTTCCGTCGGTCTTCGCCAGCGCCGCCTTGCGCAGCGATGCTTCGCCGACCTTGATGCCGGCAAGCTCCGATACGATCTCGGCCGCCAGATCGACGGAGACCTTCTCGATCTCCGCCAGGGCTTTGACCTTGGAGGCGGCGATGGTCTTCTCCGCCGCCTCGATCTGGCCTCTGAGCTCGGCTTCGACCTTGGCTCTTTCCTGCTCCGTCTCGCGGGTGAGATTCTCCCGCGCGGCCTGAGCGATGGCATGACCCTTGGCGCGGGCTGCGGCAAGCGCTGCCGAGTAATCGGCAATCGCTTTTTCCGTCTCCTCCTTGAAACGCTCCGCCGCCGCGAGATCGTCGTTCACCGTTTTTTGCCGCCTTTCGATCACGCCGCCGACGCGCGGTAAGGCGACGAAGCGCATGATGAAGAACAGCGCGAAAAAGGCGATTGCCAGCCAGATAAGCTGCGGCGGCCAGGTTTCGACGTTGAGTTGCGGCATGGGGCTTGAGCCGTGGCGAGAAGCTTCTGCTGCTTTAGCCGAACAGGATCAGCATGGCCACGGCAAAGCCGATGAGGCCCGTGGCTTCGGCGAAGGCGAAGCCAAGGAACAGCGTGCCGCGCTGTCCGGCTGCGGCCGTCGGATTTCGCAGCGCCCCCGAAAGATAATTGCCGAAGATATGTCCGATGCCGACGCCGGCACCGCCCAGTGCGATCGCCGCAATGCCGGCGCCGATCATCCGTGCTGCTTCAATATCCATTTTGGTTCTCCTCGAATGAGTTGATTGGAATCAGTGATCAACATGCAGCGCATCGTTGAGGTAAAGGCAGGTGAGAAGCGCAAACACATAAGCCTGCAGCACCGCCACCAGAAGCTCGAGCGCGTAGATGGCGACAAGCGCGAGCAGCGGCAGCCAGCCCGCCAGCACGCCCAGCATGATGACGAAGCCGGCGATGACCTTGAGCATCATGTGGCCGGCCATCATGTTGGCGAAGAGCCGGATCGACAGGCTGAAGGGGCGGATGAAATAGGAGATGATCTCGATCGGCACGACGAAGGGTAGGAGCGCCGGCGGCACTCCTGCTGGCACGAACAGCTTTAGATACCCCGTGCCATGCTTGATGAAGCCGACCACCGTCGCGCCGATGAACACCATCAGTGCAAGGGCCAGTGTCACGATGATGTGGCTCGTCACCGTGAAGGCTCCGGGAATGAGGCCCAGGAGATTGGCGGCCAGGATGAAGGCGAAGAGCGTGAAGATGAAGGGGAAATAGGCCCGGCCCTGAGGCCCGAGAACCTCTTCCGTCATGCCGAAGACGAGGTCGTAGAGGCTTTCCGCCACCGACTGGAGCCGCGTCGGCACGAGCTTCTGCGGCGCCGCCAGCATGAGCAGGCTGACGAGAGCCACCGCAATCAGCGCCCAAAGTCCGGAATTCGTGAGCGACAGATCGAGATCGCCGATCTTGATCGGAATGAGAGGAGTGATCTCGAACTGATGGATGGGATCGATGACGCTGTGTCCTTCGCTCCCCGCCCCACCCGCTTCGCCCCCCGTGACGTTCTCTGTGCTCGTTGCCAATCTAATCCTCGTCGTCGTCGTCGATGACCGGCGGCGCAGGCTCCGAACCAGCTTTGCCGCCCATCAGCTCCTCTGCCTGCTTGCTTTGGCTGAGCCGCATCACGTTGAGCACGCCTGCGGCAAAGCCAAAAGGCAGAAAGACCAGCATCAGCCAGGGCTTGGTGCCGAGCCAGCGGTCGAGGAGCCAGCCCACGCCCATGGCCACTGCAATCCCCACCACCAGTTCGGTGATTGCCCTGGTCGCCAGGCCGAGTGCCGATCCTTCCTCGCGTCCGGAAGCCTCGCCCGGGGCTCGAGCCTGACGGGTTTGCTCGAGCCGTCGTTCAAGATCCCTGAGCTTTTCGTGAGCCATGAGCTGCAACTCAAAGAGACTTGAAACGTGTCCCGAGCACCTGAAATCGGCCGGGACCATAATTGCGGGGTGACAGGGTGTCAAGCAGCCCACCGGTCAACTAAGTGCAGATCGTTACATGAGAATTGCATGATTTTGAGCTGCTGCGTCAGTTCATCTCATCGTCATTCCGGCGAAAGCCGAAATCCAGCTTCATGTCTCGTGTGTCTCAAGCTGGACCCAGCCTGCGCCGGGGTGACGAGTAAAGGAAGTCGCCAAAAGCCTCAGTTCGTCATCACCGCGCTTGGCCCGGCGATCTGGTGCCAGATGGCCGGATCAAGTCCGGCCATGACGGTTTTGATCGTCGTGCGCGGGCAAAGACCCGCGCATCTGCAACCTGCCGCGCACTCTCCTTTGTCATTCCGGCGAAAGCCGAAATCCAGCTTCATGTCTCGTGTGTCTCAAGCTGGACCCCGGCCTGCGCCGGGGTGACGAGTAGGAGATAAACGCCATCGAGATTCAGCTCGCCTCGCGCAGGCCTTCGGCCGTCTCGAGATCGACCGAGACGAGCTGGCTGATGCCGCGCTCCATCATCGTCACCCCGAACAGCCGGTGCATGCGCGCCATCGTCAGCGCATGATGGGTGATGATGAGGAAGCGCGTGTCGGTGCGTTCGAGCATGGCGTCGAGTAGATTGCAGAAGCGCTCCACATTGTGATCGTCGAGCGGGGCATCCACCTCGTCCAGCACGCAGATCGGCGAGGGATTGGTGAGGAACACGGCGAAGATGAGCGCCATGGCGGTGAGCGCCTGTTCGCCGCCCGAGAGAAGTGATAGTACCTGCGGCTTCTTGCCTGGCGGATGCGCCAGGATTTCGAGCCCCGCTTCAAGAGGATCCTCGGATTCGATGAGCTGCAGCTCGGCCTTGCCGCCGGCGAACAGCGTCGTGAACAGCGTCCCGAAATTCTGATTCACCGTGTCGAAGGCCTGGAGCAGCCGCTGCCGGCCCTCCTTGTTGAGGCTCTGGATTCCGCCCCGAAGCTTGGAGATGGCCTGAAACAGGTCGTCCTTCTCCTTGACGATGCCGTCGAGCTGCGCCTGCACCGCCTGCGCCTCGTCCTCGGCCATGAGATTGACGCCGCCGAGCCGCTCGCGGTCTTCGCGCAGGCTCGCAAGCTTGCGTTCGATCTCCTCGGTCGGCGGCAGGCTTGCGAGTTCGAGACCCGAAGTTTGCGCCACATCCCCCGGCCGGCAGCTCAACGCCTCGGCGATGCGCTTCTCATACTCCAGATGTCGCGCCCTTGCCGCCTCGACCAACGCGCCCGAGCGTCCATGCTCTTCGCGGCTTGTCGAAAGCTGGTCTTGCGCCTGGCGCTGTTTAGTCTCTGCCTGTTTGACCAGGTTCTCGCCCTGCGCCAGCGCATCGGCCGCGAGATTGCGCAAGGACTCCGCCTCCTGCAGCGCGCTCAAAAGCTTCTTGCGCTTGTCCTCGATCTGGAGCGGCAGGGAAGCAAGATTCTCGAGCGCTCCGCGCGCCGCCGTCACCCGCTGTTCCAGCTCCGCGATCTGACCTTGCGAGCGCTTGAGCCGCTCCGACCATTCCTTGCGGTCGCGATCGATACCCTCGAGGCGCTCGGCCCGGCTCTTCACGTCCAGTTCGAGCCCATCGTGATGGGCGCGTGCCTCGCCATAAAGGCTTCGCTGCTGATTGAGCCTCTCGCGCAGACCGTTGAGCTCCTCCTGCAGCTCGTCCGTCTTCGGCATGAGGCCGAACTCCGCCTCCGCCTGCGACAGACGCTCGCGCGCTTCCGCCAGTCCCTCATCGAGCCTCCGCCCGGCTTCATCGAGCGCGCTGATCTGCTGCAGCCGCTCCGCCATCTGCCGCTCATGCTGGGCGAGATTGCGCCGCGCCGAATCGACTGCTGCCGTGGCGGCGCGCCAGGATTCATGCTGCATGCGTTCGTGGCTCGTTGCCAATTCCACCGTCTGCTGTGCGGCATCGAAGTCGCGCTTGAGCGTCTCCGCCTTGGACCGCGCCGTCGCGGCCTCGAGCTCGAGCGTGGCCAGACGGTTGCGCTCGGCCAATCTTCGCGCTGCGGCGGTTGGCGCATCGGCGGCAGCGCTGAACCCGTCCCAGCGCCACAGGCCGCCCTCGCGGCTCACGAGTCTTTGCCCGCGCAGGAGCTGGTTCTGGAGCGCGCGTCCCATGTCGCGGTCGACGACACCCGTCTGCGCGAGCCGTCGGGCAAGAGCGGGTGGGGCGGCTACGAACTTCGACAGGGGTATCGCCCCGCCGGGCAGAACCGCCGAGTCCTGCAGAGGCGGCAGCACTCGCCAATGCACGGGCGCCCCCTCATCGGCCGAAGCCTCGAGCTCATCGCCGAGTGCCGCGCCGAGAGCAGCCTCATAGCCGGGCTTCACCGACAGCGCATCGACGAGCGGCGACCACTGATTGTCATTGCTCACCCTGAGCAGCTTGGTGAGCGTGGCCACTTCCGTCTCGATCCGTTCCGCCACGCGCCGAGCTTCGTCATAAGCGCGCCGCTTGATCGCTTCCTCTTCGCGCGCCTGGCGCACCTCTGTTTCGGCCTCAGCGGTATTCTGCTCGCAGGCATGCGCCGCCGCCAGCGCAGTTTCGACCGCCTGCGACAGCCGGAAGGTCTGCTCGCCCGCGCCGGCGCTGGCAAGCAGGCTGCGCCGCCGGCCCGAAACCTCGGCGATGTCGCGTTCGAGCTTGGCGAGACGGTGGCGCTGATCTTCGACGATGCGCGACAGGCTGTTGCGTCGTGCCATGAGCTCCATGAGACGCGCGTTGGTCTGATCGGTGCGCTCCTGGAACTGCGCCAGCGACTCCGCCGCCGCCTGCAGCCCGACCGCCGCCTCCTCGCGCGCCTGCGCTTCGTCGCGCTGGACGGATTTGATCAGCTCTTCTTCTTCGTTGAGACGCGCGAGAACATCGTGCGTGTCCGTCATCGCGTCGCGCTCCCGCGCCAGATCGCGTTCCGATTGGACAAGCCGCGCCTCGATCTCGCCCTGCCGCGCCCGCGTGCGGGCCTCTTCCTCATCGAGCGCCTGCCGTTCGAGGATGAGCCGCTGCAGCGCCGCGGCGCGACCGGCCTCCGCTTCCCTGAGCTGCGGCAGGCTTTCCGATATCTGGTCGCGCTGGCGCGTGGCTTCCGACAATGCTCGCGTGTGCTCGGCGAGGTGCCGCGTGATCTCCTCCAGTCGCGCCTGTTCCGCCTTGGCCGTCTCCGCCGCCGCCGCCCAGGCGAGATAGAGAGAGGCTGCCTCGAGCTTGCGGATGTCGGCCGACAGTTGCTTGTACTTCTTGGCCTGCCGCGCCTGTCGCTTCAGCGCGCCGAGCTGGCTGTCGAGCTGCGCGATCACATCGTCGAGCCGCTGCAGATTGGTTTCCGCCGCCTTGAGCTTCAGTTCGGCCTCGTGCCGGCGCGTGTGCAAACCGGCGATGCCCGCCGCTTCCTCTAGCACACGACGCCGCGCCTGCGGCTTGGCGTTGATGAGCTCGCCGATCTGGCCCTGGCGGACGAGGGCAGGGGAGCGTGCCCCCGTCGATACGTCCGCGAACAGGAGCTGCACATCGCGCGCCCTGACGTCGCGCCCGTTGATCCTGTAGGCGGAGCCTGCCTCCCGCTCGATGCGTCTTGAAATCTCGATCGCCTCGAGCTCATTGAACTGCGGTGGCGCCTTGCGGTTGCTGTTGTCGAGCGTGACGGTCACTTCCGCCATGTTGCGTGCCGGTCTCGTCGACGTGCCTGAGAAGATCACATCGTCCATGTCGGAGGCGCGCATGTTCTTCGTCGAGTTTTCCCCCATCGCCCAACGCAGGGCCTCGAGCAGGTTCGACTTGCCGCAGCCATTGGGCCCGACGACGCCGGTCAGCCCCGGCTCGATCAGGAGCTCGGTCGGCTCGACGAAAGATTTAAACCCCGACAGTCGGAGCCGCGTAAACTTCATCTGGCCTCGCACCCCCGCCGCTTATGCGGCGAGCGCCGCATCGATCAGCTTCCGGAACTCTTCCGCCGACTCGGCCCCCCGCAGCACCTCGCCGTTGATGAAGAAGGTGGGTGTCGACTGAACTCCGAACTCACTTTCAGCCCGATCGCGTGATTCGAGAATGCCTTTTGCGACCTTTTCGTTCTTCAGGCAGGCATCGAAGCTCTCCTGGCTGAACCCGGCAAGTTGTGCGATCTTGAACAGCTCTACGCGCGGATTTCCCTTCGTCCAGCTTTCCTGCTGCTCGAAATAGATGTCGAGCAGGGGAAAGAATTTGTCCTCCGGCGCGCAGCGCGCCACCATCACCGCCGCAAGATCGACGTCGTTCAGCGGAAACTCGCGGAAGATGAACCGCACCTTTCCGCTGTCGATGTAGTCCTTCTTCACGCTGGGGAAGACTTCCTTGTGGAATCTGGCGCAATGCGGGCATGTCGTCGACGCATATTCGACGATCACCACCTTGGCGTCGGCCGCGCCGAGCGCCCGATCCCCGAGCGGCGGCACTTCGAGAAGCTTGGCCGTGTCGACCTTGGCTTGAGCCTGAGCCGCGCCGATCGTAGTTGAGGAGTCTGAGGCCGAAGGCCCAAGCCATCCCTGATGAGCGGCGAGAGCGACCGCACCACCCGCCGCCGCGACGGCGCTGCCCGTGAGGAAAGTTCTGCGACTGAGTTTCATGACCATCACCTGTCTTCGCGGCGACCATTCGGGTCGCGGTAAAGCTACTGACCTCGTTTCTGGATCCTAAGCCGATCTGCGCGACTTCACGCCCGCACCGAGCCGCGCCAGAGCCTCCTTTAGGCCCCCCTCGGCGATTCCCGCAAGTCGCTCGTTGAGCGCTGCATCCGCCTCGGGCACCGCCGGTTCCCCCCTCGGCGCTGGGACGTCTCGCCCTTGAGTCCCCGGCACGATCCGGATGGCGGAAATGGCCCCATAGCCGAAATAGCCGTTCAGCCGCTCGATGAGCCGGGGCGTTTCGTACTGAAGGTCCATGGCAAAGCCCGGTGCTGCCGCAACTGTCAAAATCCCCCCATATTTCTGCGGAGAACTGGCCTGCCGCGGCCATTTGAGCTTGAGTGGCCTCGTATGCCGGGCAAGCCTGTCACCGACGATCGCTTCCCATTGCATCAGCACTTCGCCATAGGCAAAGCCATGCTTCTCATAGGCCGCGCGCGCAAGTCGCTTGAAGTGTTTGTCGAGCCTTTCCATGCAAGACCCTAATATGGAGGTGAAATGCGGCTTTTGGAACGGGCAATGACGGAAAAAACCGGGGACCTCGCGAGCGCCCTTCTGGATTGGTATGACGCCAACCGCCGCAGCCTGCCCTGGCGGGCTGAACCCGGGGAGACGCCTGATCCTTATGCCGTCTGGCTGAGCGAGATCATGTTGCAGCAAACGACGATTCCGGCGGTCATCCCTTATTTTCACAAGTTTCTTGCACGCTGGCCAACGGTTGCATCCCTTGCGCAAGCGCCTCTGGAGGAAATTTTGAAGGAATGGGCCGGGCTCGGCTATTACGCAAGGGCAA